>Ga0114922_10004534_pt1 | contig 12874 bp, 12 predicted proteins | sample AartaG_FD_100975 | JGI IMG/M metagenome (GOLD analysis project Ga0114922, IMG submission 100975) | Deep subsurface microbial communities from Aarhus Bay to uncover new lineages of life (NeLLi) - Aarhus_00045 metaG | ecosystem: Environmental > Aquatic > Marine > Oceanic > Sediment | place... | reverse complement strand
TTACTCTCACTCCTCTGGGAAAGGCAAAAGTAGAATCAGAGATTAAAAAATACAATGTTATAATTACTTTCATGTAAATTTTTCAAATTTATTACTTTTTCTTAAACTCTTAGACCTTCAAAATGACTAAAAATATACTCATTTTATTTTAAATAATATTATCAAATATATTTTGATTAATTACTTGTGGCATCAGTCCGAATGTCTCTATCCCATCAACCCTTACGGAATTTGGGAATATTTTTTTTCATTATATTATAACCAGCTTTTACATCGGCATTGATGAGCGTACCATTGGAAGTTCTAAATAACCCCCGACTAATTATTTTACCTACATATTTCTTATAATTAAGATCTTTAGGATAGTTGTAAGTTTTATATTTATATTTGAATTTAATTTAATGGAGGAATTAAATATGAAACCATTTCATGAATATATGAATGAATATAGAAAACAGATGGAGAAAGGAGACATCAAAGAAGCATATAAAGGATTGATGGAATATATTATGGAATTGAGATTGTATTTTAAAAAAAAATATCCTGATTATTTCGTATCTGGGAGTATTTATTATGGATATATGGATATGTCGTATTTTTCCTTCTTCCCAGAGTCATTAAAACTTCGAAAATTGAAAGTTGCGATAGTTTTTATTCATGACACATTTAGATTTGAAGTTTGGTTAGCGGGATATAATAAACAGATTCAAACAAAATACTGGAAATTGTTTAAAGAAAGTGATTGGAATAAATACCACATTCCATCAACGATAAAAGGTGTTGATTCTATTATAGAGTACATTTTAGTTGAAAATCCAGATTTTAGTGATTTAGATACGTTAACAAAGCAAATAGAGAGAGGGACATTGAAATTTATTAAGGATGTTGAGAACTTCTTAATAATATCAAGGTAGAAATAGAATAGAAATTAGTCAATTGAATTTAAAATACCTCAATCTACTTATTATATTATATCTATTCATTTTTACAACTTTTAACAAGGTTTATGAGGTCATCAATATAATGAGCTTCAATTCCTGCGTTAGCACCAGTCATTAAATCCTTTTCTAAATCACCGAAATAAATAATGTCTTCTTTGTTGACCTTGTAATGTTCCATAATTCTTAATAATCCTTCTGGTTCGGGTTTCCAACTTCTTACATCTTCTCTTCCTATAATAAAGTCAAATTTACCGCTAATTCCTGCTAATTCTAAGGATTTTTTAATTGTTGGTCTTGTGTTTAAGGATAAAATGGCTAGTTTAGTCCCCTTTTTTACGCCAAATAATTTTGTATTGTTGATAAAGTAGATTGTCTCTTCAATAGGTTCGTTCTTTTCTATGTTATCAAGTTCATATTGCTTAATAACATCAAAATTATGGTGTAATTCCGCTTCATCCCCTTTTTCAACAATTTTACTAAGGCAAACAGAAATACTCGCAAATTGACGGTCATCTTGAAAATGTTCAGAATAACGATCGTTTAAAACTTTTTTTAATGAATGCCAATCTGCCGCTAATTTAACGATCGTACCATCTAAATCGAACACAATTACTTTCTTATCTTTAAATGGAAGTATTTTCTTCTCAGGCATGCTTCATATTCAACAAGAGTAATGAATAATTAAGAAAATTTTACATAAAAATTAAGTTTTCGTTTTGAACTACCACGCCCTAATGGGCTTGGATTCGCAGGTTAAGAGTCGTTAAACTTTTAACACTGTTGGATGGTTCAAGCACCCTCTATCCCCTAACCACTTAGACTCAGGGACTCCTTTCTGTATCATGTTTCTTGAAGCGTTTACATCGGCGTTTAATACTAACCCGCAATCATTACATGTATATAGACCACGATACTTGCGGTTTGACTTGCTTACGACTCCACATGAAGAGCACGTTTGCGAAGTGTACTCTTCGCCAGTTCTAATTACTTGAATTCCGACCATCTCAGATTTATATTCAATTTGTTGAACAAGTTTTAAAAACGGCACGGAAACAAAGTTCTGGTTGTTTCTTTTCCCTATCTTAATTTTCTGCTTCCACCCCTCGTTATATCCGATAACGATCGTTCCGATATCGTGAGAGATGCAGTAATTGACTACTTTTTTGGAAGTTTTGTGAAAAAAATCTCTAATTTTATTGTTTCGCTTTCGATGAAGCCTCAAGATGCGTTTAGTTAATTCGGTGTCGTTACAAATCTTGCCTAACGATTTGTATTTGGCTAATTGCTTGTTGTAGAATTGATTGATTGACTTCACAACACCGCCTTTGATAATCAATGGATTGTTTCCAACGTTATCTGATGCAGTTACGATATTGTTAAGTCCTAGATCGATTCCTAACATGTTATTTTCGTTCAAGTGCAAGTCCCGAGGCTCGTAATCGTAGATCAGTTCAATATTATATCGATCTCCGAAAGGAACGATGCGAACGCCTTTCACGCTTTTGAGATCCGTTTTTATTCTCGGAAAGCCTAACCTTTCCATCTTTCTTGTTAGTAAAACAAAGCCATCCTTCAACCTACATTGTAAAAATGTGAAATAGACTAAATTACGACCGTTCTTACGCTTGTAACGTGGGAGTTTTGGCATTCCCTTAAATTTAAACGGTTCTTTTTTCCACATTTTAATTGCTTTAAAAAAGCTCTTGAAGTTTCGATCTACCTGCTTTAAGACTTGTTGCGGTGGATGCGAACCGCACATTTCTTGAAGCTTTTTATACACCTCGTGGCTTTTTAACAAGTTCCATAACTCGTGATAGCGAGTCCAATGACGATCCAGGAAGAACCGTTGTCGAACCGTGTAGGTGGCGACATTAAACAAGTTTTTTGAAAGAAAAGTGATCTCGTCCAATAATTTCGTGCGTTTGAATTGAACTTGTCGAACGAGTTGCATTAATTAATCCATCGTTCTTTTCGTATTTAAAGAAGAAGAGGTTCAATTTTTAGTGATGTAAAATTCATCACATCCCTAAATAAAGGAATGTGTTTTCTTTTGCGAAAGAAGATAAATTTTCAAATCAATTTATAAACGCGAATAATACATTGCTTTATAACCAATTTTGTGAAATGGACATTCTTTTATACAGATAGAACATCCCGTAGATTCGTAAAAATATTCGATACACTTTTCTCCATCAATTCGAGTTTTTATACCATTTTCCTTGATAATTGGTTCGTAATAAATCGCGTTCACGGGGCACATTTGAACGCATCTTTTGCATTTCTTACAATACTCGTCTATCTCAAAATTATCTTGAGAGACTTCAGGAAGAGGGGTTGCGTTTATTGAAATCATGGATAATCTCTGCCTTGGACCGAATTTTTTAGTGATTAAAAGACCTTGCGTTCCAATCCTCCCCAAACCTGCTTTTACGGCCATCGCGGGTAAAAGAATTGGACCACCAAGGGGATGGCACGCTATTGTCCTATAACCTTTAGATCGAATAAAATCTGCTAATTTATTTGTCGCCTCACCTAACTCTGCGTAGATGTTTAAAGATTCTAACCCTGCTGGAGGTTCAGGAGCCTTATCTATAGCTTCGTAATCCATCTCCATTCCTAAAACAATTCCATTCTCGTATAGAAATTCGATTCCGCCTATGTAATCGTTCTTAAAAATAAAATTTTCATCCACAGGAGCAAATCCTACAAGACCAATTCCTAAAATCTTCGCTTGCTCGATAACTTCTTCCCAAAATTCTTTAGGTGCGGATTGAACATTGTCGGGTAGGTTTTTCATCTCTCTTTTGTAATCCGTTTTTGCTCTTTGAACAGTTTTGAAGAGTTTCGGAACTACTATTTTAGCTTTGTCAGATAAAAGTCCCTTAAATTCTCTTATATCAAATTTATTCAGCTCAATTAATCTGGAATTTAACCCTTTTGATTTTTTTAGCAACCTTATCACGCAAAAAATAGTTATTTGCTTTAATCCAGTTAGTTTTATAAATATTTTTATTATAAAAACCGAAGAAATAATCTTAATATCACTCTATTGTCTATCAATCTCAGAAAATAAGGGATAATAAAAATAATAAAAATGAACTAATCCATTGCGTATTTTTTTGTCCAAGCAGCTGCTTTAGCTTGAAACTTTTTCAAAGCCCTGAAATATTGTTCGCCCGCTTCGTGGTTGAGCGGATCTCCAGGGTTAAAGAAGGGAGGTTCTACATGCATCATGCCCTTTAAAGCCTCTACTATATTAGTTAGGGTCTTGCTCGGAGTCCAACCTGAAGCTCCAGTTGAAGCGTCCACCTTCCCTACTAAATCAGGGTTAATTAAATCTAAACAAATGTTAAGCTTCCCAGGAGGTATGCTACTATCGATGTTTGGATGCCACATAAGCGTTACCGCGTACGCGTAGGGAGGAGCAAATGGATAATTTTCTGGGAATTTCACCTCGAAAAGAAACTTTCCTTTGTAATAAGGTGTTCCTTCTTTTCCTATGATTGTAAGCCGGAGATGATCGATACTACGCCCCCATGGTTCGATGATGATATTACTATCGTCTTTATACGCTTCGATGGCTTCAGTATAATCAGTTTCTTCTCTCATAATACTCACTTTTCTTTAAAAATATTAAACCAATATTAAATATATAGTTAGGGTGTTCTTTAAAAAATATTGTGCTAATTTCGATTTTTGTTATAAATCGGATAAATAACAAAATATAGCAAGATTCAAAAGTTTTGTTTTTACAAATTTATAAATTCCCTTTATTGTTGCTAATTCTATTAGAAAATCGTAAAAATTATATGATTATTTAAATTAAAAAATATATTGATATTTTTTCAAACCCCCCATAGCTCAGTTGGTTTAGAGCGCGCGGCTGTAGATAAATATCGCATACTAAGGTTTTTGCCTATGAAGTATTGTCAGCCGATACCGTGAGGTCCCCGGCTCAAATCCGGGTGGGGGGACTATTATTTATTTCAAAGAAGATTTAAATTATAATTTATTTGAGTTTCTTCACCTTTTTTTTAATGACAACTATTAAGAGGCCTATAAGATGCAAGCTAAGAAGTATAAAAATTCCTATATCATATCCTATAATCGCTAGCTCGGCGCTATGAATAATTAAATCCAACGAGAGGTCGTAATCTGCGTTTAATTGGACCAAAACGTAATTGTCATATAATAGACTTACTTTACCAGGCTTTGTGGATAGGTTAAGAGATAATTCGGTTGTACCATTAATCCAAATGTTTTGACTATAAATCTCATACCCTGATACGTCATAGACTACTAGAGGAACTTGTTGTGAATACGCATAATCGTTCAAAGGCACGTTAATATCTTCAATTGTTAGATTTAAGATCTTCGTTGTTGCATTGTAATTATGCTCCGAGAATGAATATTTTGGAAGATAGGGGTTATCGAACCACGGGAAAAAGAACCAATCTAACGATTGTCCTACTACAGTTTCGAATGCTTGCTGTATATCTGACAAAACCACGAGCTTAAATTGGTAGCTTTCAAAATAATGCCTTAATCCAGCGATGAAATTTGAATGCCCTATAGTTTGGCGCAATTTTTCGAAGATAAGAGGTGCTTTAGTATACGCAACATACCAATAATCAGTATTAGTATCTATACATTCGTAAATAGTTTGGTTGATCTTTGAACCCCTCAACATTTCCACGAAGTAGATTCTAACGTATTGAATATAAGGTGTGCTTTGGAAGTGTTCCCAATCTCCGTAATAATATTCACCGTAATAGTCGGTCGACCAACACGTAATACCTTCGTCTATAAAACCCACATCGATTTCGTCGTTTCCTACTAAGTTATACCACCATTGGTGGCCTAATTCATGAGCAATAACTTTTTCTAAGTAATGTCGCTTATATAAGAGAGAGGCATCCCAATTATCCATAGATTCGGTTACATAAACTTGGTTTGGATATTCCATACCCCCGTACCAAGTATATTCTTCTACAACATTAAGAGTTGGATAAGGATAAGTTCCAAAAGTGTTATTATACAGAGAAAGCGCTTGTTCGGCGTAATTTAAGGCAAAAGTAGTCCATAAATAGCCAGATTTAGGAATGTAATAAACTGAAAGGTTTACTCCATTTGAAATTTTCGACTCTACTTGAAAGTATCGAGAAGCTGAAAAGGTGACCTCTCGAACGGGATAAATGGGGTTAAAACGATAGAAGGTCGTTGAACCCTTGTTTATTTTTTCTTCTAATTTTCCGGTTGCCGCGATTACCATTTCGCTGGGCACTTCAATAGAAAGGTTATAGTAAGCCATGTCAAAGTAAAAGGGATCGCCGATATTCAAATAGGGATCGACGTTCCAACCGTCGTCATTGTCGTAAACGCAAGGTATGGGATAAAAACTCCCAAATTTGTAAATGCGTGCTTGTTCTACGTCGCTTCCGTGAGAATTTGCCCTGTCAATTGGTCCATCTGGAAGAGTTGCGTTAAATTGAATGATAAATTGCGTCCTCTTTTGAGGTTCTAACTTTTCCGAAATATTTACCCACATGATCTGCTGATTTGAGTAGACTTCAAAGGGAAACGTTAAACTGGGGTTGTTTATATCAGTTATATTGACGATCTCTATAATCCCAGGCCTAGTTTCGTAATTCATTCCTGATAAATAGAGGTGAAAAGGGATTTTTGTAAAATTAATTTCATCGTTATTGTAGAAATCAACCGTTAAATTGCCGTCGATAAACGAATTTGCTTCGTCCAATACAACTGATAAATTGTAGCGAGAAAAGTTGCTTGTAGGTTGGGCTAATTTCGGGGCGTTGGTTAAAAAAGGAGGAGAATTAATAAATGATTCGAGGTTACTTCCATATCCAGAGGTATAGTTCGTTATGGAAGAGTTTAAATTAACACAGCTAAAAACAAACAAAACTACAAGTACTATTCCAGAAAATTTGTAGTGAATTTCTTTCATTTTTAATTGAAAATTAATATTTGAGATTTTCTAGGAAATGTATATTGATAAATGTTTTGACTATGGTTCTATTAACTTGATAAAATTCTTATTTTGATTAGCATTATTTTTCAATATAAATAGTTTAATTTTTTAATTGAGAGCAATGAAAAAGAAAAGAACAGCTGTTGTTGGTGCTGGTTGGTTTGGTCGGGCACATATAAGAAATTTTAACGATCTCTCTGAGCTTGTTGGTATATGTGACACTAACGAAACTAAGTTAAAGCAAATGGCGGAGCAATACGATGGAATTAATACCTATAAAAATGTAGACGATCTAATAAAAAACGAAGAGATTGACGCCGTGAGCATCGTAACCCAACCAAAACAAATTCCAAAAATTGCTAAAAAGTTTGCTGAAGCTGGAATAGATATATTAATGGAAAAACCGATGGCGTTGAAGTTAGAAGATTTAATTGGTTTTAAAGAATACGACAACATTCGAATAATGCCTGGATTTATCGAGTTGTTTAATCCCGCTTTTACTAAATTACTAAACCATGTTGACGATATAGGAGAGATAATTTCAATTGCGTCAAAACGCGTTGGGTTGTATCCTAAAAGAGATTGGGACATGGGCGTTATTTTAGATTTATCTATTCACGATATTTATCTACAAGAAAAAATTTTAGGTAAAAATAATATAATAAATGCATTTGGCGTCAAAAAATGTTATAAAGATAGCGTTCATGCCGATGCGGCTTTTATAATATTAGATTTCGGTACGGCAATAGGTCAGATCGAGTCTAATTGGCTAACACCATCTAAATTCAGAAGAATGTATGTTAATGGTGAATTTGGGGGCATTTCTATTGATTTCATTACTCAGCAGATAAACATCCGAACGGGCATCGATCTGCAGGGAGAATGGCCAGTTACAAAAGATACTTCGTTCACTCCTTTGAAAGGGGACGAACCTTTGAAGAGAGAAATTAATAATTTCCTTTACGGTAAAGAGCTAGAAGTAACTCTAGATGACGGTATAAGAGCCCTAGAAATTGCTTTAAAAATCGTAAATTCTTAATTTTATATATTATTTAAAATTATGAGGTAATAATATTGAGCGAGCACAACAACGACGAAGAACAACACGAATTAGAAAAGATTCGGTTGAAAAAAATGAAAGCTCTTATGGATGCTCAAAATCAGCAGAAACAAATGCAGGAGAGAGTTCATTCCATAACTGAAAAAGTCGTTTATGTATTGAGAGCTGTTTTAGCACCAGATGCTTTTTCTTATCTAGAGAAAATAAAAACTAGCGAACCAATGGTATATCAAGCAATTTACAACGAGTTAATTAGTCCAGATGTATTAGCAAATATAGATTATTTAATTGCCATTATCAACCGCCAAGGTGGAATTCCAAGAAGGATTCCTTTGGATGCAATTATTCATTTAGTTCGAAAAATTAAAGGAGTTAAAGGAAAGATCCAAGTTAAAAAAGGTGATGGTAAATTGATGGATTTAGGCTCCTTTTTGACAAAATAATTTTAAATCGTCTTAATTTTAGAATCTAATTTTATATTAGGATTTCTTTATAAAATTAATAGTTATTGCAAGAAACTATTGTTCTCTGGCTGAAATTATTGCGATTACTTCCCACTCTCCATTATCAAATAGATTTGCGTCAATATTAGAAAACTGAAAAGCAAAAGGTCGTTTAAAAATTTGTTCTATCATAGGGCTAAATGAACTTACAGCAAAAATTAAGAGTCTTTTCAAAATACTTTCAGTTTTGGCTTCAATGTTTAAATCCTTCATTATATTATTGATAGCTTCAATTTCGCCTAAGTTATAATGATATTGGTAAATAAGTTTGAAATCAACTGCAGTCGGAGCCTCTGCTCCAGAAAGCGTTAAACCTCTCTTTCTGAAAGGGAACATTGTAGTAAGGTAAAAATAGAAAATCTCCTCGTAATGGTCTTTTAGCAGATATGAGATTTTAGAACCCTCTTGATATTTTGGCCAATAGTTGAGCATTAACTCTAAAAGCCGCGGGTAATTTTTGTATTTATTTTCGCTTTCTTTTTGTAAATGGTTTAATAACCTATTTTTAAGCGGCTTGAATTCGTTGTCTTTAGCTACTCTTTCAACAAATTTTGTAAATCTTTGACTCATTTTATAGCGGTGGACTAATTTAGTATGATATATTCTTAAATACCTTTATTTTTTTATATGTGACTCCGATAATATAATTTTTTGTATTTTTTTTCAAAAACTTATAAAAAATGGATTGTAATTATTATTTATGGTTAATAAGACAGCGCTTATTTATACCAATAAATATCAAAGTTATAATTTTGGACCACAGCACCCTTTACGACCTTTAAGGATTAAACTTACATATAGCCTTATGGAGAAACTAAATCTTTTTAATAACAAAAGATTAGAGATCTTTGAACCAATTTCCGCCACACAAAAAGAAATAGAAAGAGCTCACGACCCAGAGTATGTGGAAATAGTTAAAAAATTAAGCGAGAATCCTACGGATAGAAGTGTTCAACCATATCTCTATGGGTTAGAGACTGGAGATACTCCTGTTTTTAAAGGCATGTACGAGGCATCAGCATTAGTATGTGGAGCAAGTTTGTTAGCTGCAGATCTAGTTTGGCAAGACAATGATATAACGATCGCTTTTAATCCAGCAGGAGGACTTCACCACGCACATAAAAAAAAAGCTTCGGGATTTTGTATTTTTAACGACATTGCCGTAGCTATTCATCATCTTAAAAATTTAAAAAAAGATATTAGAATTGCGTATTTGGATATAGATTGTCACCATGGAGATGGTGTACAAGGGTTCTTTTACGACGATCCAAATGTCTTAACGATCTCTTTTCACGAAAGTGGAAAATTTTTATTTCCTGGTACTGGAAACACTAAGGAAGTCGGTGAAGGAGCAGGAAAGGGGTTTTCTATTAACTTACCTTTGTTGCCAGGTACTGATAATAGAATGTTTCGAAAATTATTTCGTTATTGTGTGCCTAGGATTTTAGAAGCCTATGCCCCCGATGTCTTATTAACTCAGTTAGGGGCAGATATGTACTTTAACGACCCTTTAACGCAAATGGGGCTTTCCCTTTCGATTTATCGGGACATTGCTCAAACACTTTACACATCTGCTCAGGATTACTGTCAAAACAAATGGATTGCAGTAGGGGGAGGAGGCTATTTAATGACTGCCGTACCTAGAGCTTGGACGTTATTTTTAGCGCGAATGCTAGATGTTGAATTAAAAAACGAATTACCCGAAGAGTGGCTAAATCAAGTTAAGGAAGAGGTTCCATACGAAACTACCCCTTACTTATTATGGGATCGCGACGATAAAGCGGAAGTACAACTGCTTTCTCATCCTGAAATTGCTAAAAAAATGATCGATTATAACAAGGAATTAAAAACTCTTTGCGATGAAGAATTTATTCCGAATCTTAAAAAAAAAAGTTAATTTGTGTTAATATTATTTCTTTTTAGTATCCAGTTATCAATTAAGAAGTTTTGGGTGCTATCTTTTGCTGAAGTGTCGTAATCAGATCGAATAATTGATTTAGGAATCCACACTTCTTTATCTTCGTTAAACTGGATAAGCAAAGCTTTTTCGGTTTCACCTTCAATAACGCCTTTTAATTGACTAACTTCACTTTCGTTACGTTCTACTGTTTCTGTCACAATTGGTAACGTCTTTGAGGCATTTCCTTTATTTACTTGCTCACCTTCTTTAGGAAATATTCCCTCTTTATTAATCGCGCCAAAGTTCAAAACCGTAGCAAACTCGATTTTTTCGTTTAATATATGCTTTAATAATAACCTGAAAATTTCAATTTGGGCAAATTTTAACATCTTAGAATATTTACCGATATAAATTAATAATTTTTCCTTAGCATCATCTTCCCATTTAAAAGATATTTGAGTTTTTACATCGTTGAAATTATGAAAGCTCGTCCACGAGGGCCTATTTCGATTTAGTACGTCTAAAATCATTACGATTTCGTCTAAATTGCATTTTATTGTCTTTCCTTCTCCTAAAGAAGGTTTTTCCCACGAGCCATCGGGTTTTTTCTTGATGCACTTCAAAAAGATATATGGTTCGGTTTTTGAAGAACTTCTAATCGTGAGCCCCGTTGATTGCCCAAAAAAACTTTGGCTATGTTTATCAACCATTTTTATCACATTTTTATAGTAAATACTGCTTTTTTATTGTATACAGTTTAATGAATTTTTAATATTCTAATTATATATAAAGGAAAATGTGGTCCAAAAATTCAAAAATTCATAATACTGTTAAAATATATTAAGTATCGAGAATCTTTTTAAGAAAAGAAAGCGTTTTTTGCTATTTGGGGCAAAATGAAGGAAATCTCACTTATTAGTACTCCAACAGAATCTCATTTCCATAAAGCGATCAAGTTTTTATTGTACAAGTATATTTATGAAAACGATAAGTCGGTAATAAAAAGATCCCTTGAAAAATATTTAGGGAATCGCTTTGCCGACGTGTATTTTAAACTCGATACAGGAAAAGAAGTAGTAGTAGAAGTTCAAAATTCTAAAATTTCTGTAAAAGAACTTATCAAAAGAACGAAGGATTATAATCAAAAAGGTATGTACATTTTGTGGGTGTTATACGGGGAGGGGAACTGCGTTGCATCGCCAAAATACCCCGTTGATACTAAATGTATAAAAATTAGCTTAGCAGAAAATTTCTTGCATCGAATGTATGGGGGGCGTGTCTATTATGTTAATTTGAACATTCGTAAAAATAAGGCATCTCTTAGAACGCCTTTCGCGCTTCATTTTTCTAAGCCATTAAATAAAAACAAACGTGGGTTTTTTAAAACTCGATACGATAGCTATTATTTTAGGGATTCAAATTTTACAGAAATTCCTAGTTGGAACATACTGTGTACAGAATTTTCCGGGTACAAGATCGCTCGGTTCTACGATAAAAATTTAAAAAATGTTTTGAAAAAGAGAATTGTAAATTTTTATCTTTTGAAGAAAAAGAAAGCACGGTATGACGAGAATAGATTGTTAAAGTTAATTTTAAAGTCTTTTAAAAAAAATTATGGAAAATACATGATTTATAACGCAATAATTGAATTGGTTAATGAGAAAAAGATAGATTTTCGTAGAAAATTTATTAAAAAAATTCAAAAAAAAATTATTTCGTAGTTACCTATTTATATTAACTACAACATGGAAATCCAACATGGGAATTATGCTGTTCTTAAAAGTTAGACAAAGAATATAAATTTCCTTATAATAATTTCCTAAGATTCGTCTAAAATCACAAAAACGCTCATTTTTAGTAAAAGCATCACAGTATCTTTTTAAATTGACATTTAATAATCTTATACTAGCCCATTTTCGATTTTCCCTTTTGTCATGTGAAAAGATAGATATCTTTATATAGTTAAGTGATCAATATCTAAATATAAAAAAAAATTGGAAACCATGATCAAAAAATATATTCTTATACCTAAGAGTCGAAAGACTCAATACCTCAACCCTTAACCCTGTTATTAGATAAATACATCTCCTCTTTTTACAATTTTGAAAGTCTTGGTTTCCGATTTACTCCTTTTTCCAAACTGAAAAGATTGGTTATACCCAATTGCAAAAAAGAGTTTGTTTTGTTTATATTTTTTTTATATTTATATTTTTGAATTGCTGATTTCTAAGTCAAGATTTATAAAGTCCCAAAAAGTATAAAAAAAAATAGTCTATTATTTAATAAGAAGCAAATTTTAAGCAAATTAATTATTGAGTTGAGGTTCGAATTGGTTAAAAAAATTAAACTAAGGTCTGGTTTAGAGGTTGAATTCGACGAACAAGCGCCCAAAACTCTTTTTGAAATAATAATAAGCGAAATATTAATTCCAAAATATAAAGAGAATAAAGATTGGAACTTAACTTTAAATATTATTCT
>Ga0114922_10004533_pt1 | contig 12877 bp, 11 predicted proteins | sample AartaG_FD_100975 | JGI IMG/M metagenome (GOLD analysis project Ga0114922, IMG submission 100975) | Deep subsurface microbial communities from Aarhus Bay to uncover new lineages of life (NeLLi) - Aarhus_00045 metaG | ecosystem: Environmental > Aquatic > Marine > Oceanic > Sediment | place... | reverse complement strand
TTTGCAGCACCAACCATCAGTGAATTTCCCATATTATTTCTTGCATCACCAAGATAGCAGAATTTAATTTGATGAAGCGGCTTACCCGAATGTTCAATCATAGTCATAAAATCCGCCAGCACCTGGGTGGGATGAAATTCATCTGTCAGACCATTCCATACAGGTACACCTGCAAATTTTGCCAGCTCCTCTACAATGGGCTGTCCAAATCCACGGTATTCAATTCCATCGTACATTCTTCCAAGTACCCTGGCAGTATCTTTCATCGATTCTTTATGGCCGATTTGTGAACCTGAAGGTCCCAGATATGTTATACTTGCACCCTGGTCATATGCTGCCACTTCAAATGCACATCTTGTCCGTGTTGAGGATTTTTCAAATATGAGTGCTATGTTTTTTCCTCTCAGATTTTGTATTTCTTTCCCGGCAATCCTGGATTCCTTAAGTTTAAGTGACAGGTCAATTAAATAACTTATTTCACTTGGAGTAAAATCCAATAATTTTAAAAAGTGCCTGTTTTTAAGATTGATTACCATTTGTATATATATCTAATCTAAATTAATAAATATAATATCGATATATCGAATTCAAATTCCATAATGCCCAAATTTAAAGGACTTATAGGTTATATAGTATGATATTTGTCACATTACAAGTGTATAAATATGTATTATTGAAATTCCAGGTAATTTTGATGAGATGTTCATTGATGTAAAGAAAAAAAATATTAAATTAAATTATTGATTCATTAGTCAAAAACAGTAAGATATTTACATTTGTTAATCGTATAACATTTAATTTACCATAAAATTGAAGGAATTGAGGATAAAACATCTCTGTTGTGCTTTTCTGTTGACACTTTTGCTATTTGGATGTAAAAAACATGAACCTGCCGGGATATATGATACCGGTCGAATTGAATACAAGATAACCTATCTTGAAAACAATTCAAATCAAATCTCGCCAAATCTCCTGCCAAAAAAGATGAAACTTGAATTCAATCAGGATTATTCACTCAATGTTATTGAAGGTTTCATGGGAGTTTTCAAACTGAATAACATCACCTATTTCAGGCACAAGCGTTGTTCAACCTTCCTCGAAGTATTGAATAAAAATTATGTTTACCTGGGTAAGCGCGGTGAAGAGATGTGTTGCTTTGAAGAAATGGATGATATGATCATTGAAGAGACTACTGAAACCAGGACCATTGCCGGATTGGACTGTAACAAGGTAATTGTCAGATTAGGAGAAAATGGTGAATCATTTGAGGTATATTATACCAAGGACATTAAACTGGAAAACCCGAACATGACCAATCCTTATAGAAAAATTGATGGTGTACTGGTTGAATTTCAATTGTCACTGTCTGGTCTGAAGATGAAATTCACAGCTGAAAAATTTGAAAGCCAAATAAATAACTCGATAAAAGAGCCTGCATTTCCAAAGAACAGCAATGAAGTTACGCGAGACCAGATGTCACAAATTATCACCAGGCTGGTTGATTGATTGATTACCTGCAGTCAGTTATAAAAACCTGTTCATAATAATTTCATTTTTTTTCAGTTTTAACTAAAACTCTTATATAATTTTAGGCCAAAATCTGTTGCCTGATGGCTAAGAAAAGAAATAAGAGAGGTAAAGGAGAAGATTCAAAAAGGAAAAAATCCCTGATAAGGGATAAAAGGCTTAAAATTATCCTTGGAATTGCCATTACAGTTTTTTCTGTCTTTCTGATGGTGGGGATGATTTCTTATCTTTTCACCTGGAAAAGTGATCAGAGTTTTCTAAAAGATAATGTTTTTTCTTCTCCCGAAATCAGGGTAGAAAACTGGTCTGGTAAATCTGGCGCCTGGCTTGCAGATTTACTTATTAACAGGGGTTTTGGTATTTCCTCTTTTAGCATTCCGTTAATTTTAGCCCTGATCGGATTGGGATTCCTGAATATTCCGGTCAGCAGGTTATTCCGGCGGATAATCATTACCGGTATTATCACCATATTTATATCCGTATTACTTGGTTATATTTTTGATATTGCAAATGGCTTTCTTGGAAGCGGTCCTGGCGGAAGACACGGTTTATATGTTAGCAGATGGTTAAATGCTTTTATGGGAAAACTGGGAACGGGCTTTTTTCTTGCAATGATTCTTTTTGCAATGATCATTTTCACAAATGAGCATTCCCTTGAATGGATTAAACGTTCGCTCAGGAAAATATTTAAATTATCACCGGAAAATGATAATTCCCATGCCGAAGATAAAAGTATTACAGAATCAATTGAAAATGATCAGACTATAAGTGATAAGGATAGTGATCTTGTTTTTGAGACCGAATTTCCAAAATCCGAAACAGAACACACGACTCTTTCAAAGGATACTGACAATGTTCAACAATCTGAAAAACAGGAAGATGATACTTTTGAAATTGAACGAACCACAGAAGAAGAACAGGAAGGTGAAGATATTCTGAAGCTGGAGCTGGAGGATTATGATCCGACACTGGAACTGTCTGAATATCAACTTCCTTCTCTTGACCTGCTGGAGAAACATGATGAAGAAAATTCATCCGTCACAAACGAAGAACTTATCAGTAATAAAAACAGAATTGTCGAAACGCTTGCACATTATAAAATTCAAATCGATAAAATCAAAGCCACTATTGGTCCTACAGTCACATTATACGAAATTGTTCCTGCCCCTGGTGTCCGTATTGCCAGAATCAAGAATCTCGAAGATGATATTGCCTTAAGCCTGTCAGCATTGGGTATCAGAATCATTGCACCTATTCCGGGAAAGGGAACAATCGGTATTGAGGTACCCAATCAGAAACCTGAAATTGTATCAATGCGTTCAATACTTGGTTCAAGAAAATTCCAGGAATCTGACCATGAGCTATCGATTGCTATTGGTAAAACCATTTCAAACGAAACATATGTTTTCGATTTGGCAAAAATGCCACACTTGCTTATTGCAGGAGCTACCGGGCAGGGTAAGTCGGTTGGGTTAAATGCTATCATTGCCTCGCTTCTTTATAAAAAACATCCGGCACAACTAAAGTTTGTCCTTGTTGATCCAAAAAAGGTTGAACTGACGCTTTATTCAAAGCTGGAAAACCATTTTCTTGCAAAGATTCCTGATACTGAAGAACCAATAATTACTGATACACAGAAGGTTATCTATACACTCAATTCACTCACCATAGAGATGGACCAGAGGTATTTGCTGCTTAAGCTGGCCCAGGTAAGAAATATCAAGGAATACAATCAGAAATTCATCAAACGCAAACTGAATCCGGAGAAAGGTCATCGTTATTTACCATATATTGTCCTTATTATTGATGAATTTGCAGACCTCATCATGACTGCCGGTCGTGAGGTCGAAGTTCCGCTGGCAAGGCTGGCCCAGGTTGCCCGTGCAGTGGGTATTCACCTTGTTATTGCCACACAGCGACCAACCACCAATATCATCACAGGATCCATCAAAGCCAATTTTCCTGCACGCATTGCTTTCAGGGTAACATCCATGATTGACTCAAGAACCATCATCGACATTCCCGGTGCTAACCAGCTGGTTGGTCGGGGAGATATGCTGATGGCACCGGGAAGTGATATCACCCGGCTGCAATGTGCCTTCATCGACATTCCTGAGATTGAGCGAATCACAAGTTTTATCAATACACAACCCGGATTAGTTACTCCATTTTACCTGCCTGAATACATTGGTGAAAGTGAAAGAGATCTGCTTGAGGTTGATCTCTCAAAAAGGGATCCATTGTTCGATGATGCAGCCCGTCTGGTAGCTACTCATCAGAGCGGATCAACCTCATTGTTACAGCGTAAATTCTCGATAGGTTACAACCGGGCTGGTAAAATTATGGATCAGCTTGAGGCAGCAGGAATCGTTGGTCCACCCGAGGGTAGTAAGCCACGCCAGGTTTTCTATACAGATATCGCATCTTTGGAACACTATTTGTTATCACTTAATAGTTAAAGTAACTCGGTGATGAAATATCTAATTCTAATGAAACGACAGCTTTTAATCCTGGTTTTTTGTTCAGTCTGCATCAAAGTTTTTATGCAACAGGACCCTGAAGCAAAAAAGATTTTAGATCAGGCTGCAGATAAAACAAAATCATATCAAACCATTCAGGTAAGTTATAAACTTACTGTGGAAGACCGCATAGAAAAAACAAGTTCGGACAGTGAAGGAAAAATAAGGATAAAAGGAGACAAATACAGGCTTGATGCCGTGGAGTCTGTTGTTTATTTTGATGGCAAAACCATGTGGACACACAACGAAGATATTAATGAAGTAATCATCACCGAACCTGACATGGATGATGAAGATTTTTTAAGTAATCCGGCAAAAATACTGACCTGGTATAACAGGGATTTTAAATACAGGTATGTAAATCAGACCAAATTAAATGGTCGTGAAATGCATGAGATTGATCTCTTTCCCAAAAATCTTGAACAACCATACAGCAGAATAAAAGTCTATATAGCGGTCAATGATTTGTTACTGCACATGATAAAATCAGTTGGTAAAGATGGTATCGACTATTCCATTCAACTCTATGATTATATCACCGACAGGGAGCTCAGTGATGCACTTTTTAATTTTGATCCGGCCAAATTCAGAAAGGTAGAAATCGTGGATATGAGGTTCTGAATTATGTCGGATAAGAAATCCTGACGTGATAAATATTCTTCAGACGTTTCTTGAATACATCTTTGATGGTGGTAATGTCCTTAAAGGTAATATCGGCATTATTAAACTGTTCTTCAATCAACTGCGAATCAATAATTCCGTCAACAAGGTTCTCAAGTGAGGGGATAGTCACTTCTTTAAGACTTCTCGAGGCTGCTTCCACTGAATCAGCCATCATCAGCACGGCAGTCTCTTTTGAAAAAGGTTTTGGTCCGGGATAAGAAAACTTTTTTACATCGACCTCTTCTTCAGGGTATTTCTTTATATAGGACCGGTAAAAATAATGGACGGTGGATGTACCGTGGTGTGTCCTGATAAATTCAATGACCGGTTGAGGTAGATTGTGTTTTTTGGCAATCTCAACACCCTTTGCTACATGATCAATAATGACTTTTGCACTTTCCTCAAAGGAAAGTCTGTCATGCGGATTGATATCTGAAGCCTGATTCTCAATGAAATATATTGGATTCACCATCTTTCCAATATCATGATATAAGGCACCGGTTCTGACAAGCAATGGATTGCCTCCTATCCTGTATATTGCATCTTCCGCAAGATTGGCTACCTGAAGCGAATGCTGGAAGGTTCCCGGTGCTTTTTCCGCAAGTTCGCGCAGTAGTGGTTGATTCGTGTCGGCCAGCTCCATCAGGGTTGCATCTGAGAGAAATCCGAAAATCTTTTCAAAGACAAAAATCAGTGGAAAGCTAAGTAAAATAAGAAAACTGTTCAGCCCAAACCAGGCGAAATTGTTGTAATCAATTTCTTGTACGTTACCTTCCTGTACAATCGATATTCCCAGGTATACAAAACCATAGGTAATAAATATCAACATCGCTGTATAAACAATTCTTGATCGCCGGTTAAAATTTGTCAGGCTAAAGACTGCAATGATTCCTGCAATAAAGGTTAGAAAAACAAATTCAAAACTGTTGGGGGCAAAAAAACCAACCAGTATGGTTATGATAAAGTGAATGAAAAGTGCCAGCCTTTCGTCATAAAATGTCCTCAGAATAATCGGCAAAATGGTAAATGGAATGACATACATACTGATGCGGTCGGATCTGACCGTAGCACTTGCCACAAAAACTGTTAAGATGACAAGCATCAGAATAAACAATGTTTTCAGACTATCCTGCAGTATTTCATGTCTCAGATTATAAAGGAAAAGAAAAATCACAAACAAAGCAGCAAAAACAAGAATGAACTTTCCAACCTTTACCAGCTGGGAAGCTATGAATCCAAGCTGTTGTTCAAACTCTATTCTGAGCGATTCAAGTATCTGGTATTTATCCGAAGTTATCAGCTCTCCTCGTGAGATGATCCGCTGACCTTCCTGGATCTTATCCCTGTACAGTGAAATCTCATTGAGCAGACTGTTTTTCGCTGCTCCGGATTTTTCCTGGTCGTAAAATACATTTACCTCAATAAAGTTATTGATATCAAAGTCCTCGAAGAACTCCCTGAATCTCTTAATATAAGGAGATTTATTGCTGATCAGTTCTTCATTGATATTATTATTTAGAAATTCATATGCGCTTTTTGGCGTGAAAATGTCATCTGTAAAAACCTGTTCAGCAATATTTTTTCGAACTACCATCACAGCGGACAATCTTTCTGAGGAAATGTCTTCATTTTCGCTGATATCGATGATACCTTTCTGGTATGTCTGATCCAGCAGATTCAAAATAAAATCTCCGAAAAATGACTCCAGATTCCTGATGGTCCGGTATCTTGAATGGTCAAAATATACCTGTTCATTTGGAATCCGGAACTCTGAAAGTGAATAATCTTTCCACATATTACCAAATATCTCGCGGAATTTTTCACCCTGCTCAGAAAATACACTTTCTTCAAAATTATAATAAGGTTTGAAATCTCTCAGAATTGAATCTTTTTCTCTGTTCAGTTCCAGTTGCGACTTGTAAATCGGAAAATCAAACGGAGCCTGCAAATCCTCATGCATCCAGGGACGGCCCTTCTGGAATTCATATCTGAACTTTCCCTGCTTTGGAAAAAGATATACAATCAGTAAGGATGTCAGGGCAAAATACAAGATCACAGTGATGAATCTAAAATGTGTCCGGATATATTTGTAGATATTTAACATCTTTACCTTATTATGATATAAATTCTTAATTTTAAAATCAAATGTAATATTTAATCATCAGAATTTAAATAATTTGTCCTGAACAATAAATATTTTAGTTGAACAAATCAAATAATTGTAAACAAATTACCAGATACTAAGTTCATAATATAATACAAGTTATGTAATCATGCAATATGGTATTTGCCTTCAATCATTTGTTCCTGTCAGATATTCACAATCAGAAAAATCTGAAATGATAAGCCAGTTGCTGTTTGGTGAAACCTATACCATCATTGAACAAGGCTTGAACTGGATAAAGATCAGATGCAGCTATGACAATTACACCGGCTGGATTGATTTAATCAACTCACATGGCATTTCAGAGGAATCTTTCATCAGCATTAATCAATCACAACAGAACACATTGGACGGACGTATGGTTCAACTGACTTTGGAAAACAAAACCTGTATGACCATTGTAGCGGGGAGTGATTTACCCTTTTATCATCCAGACAGGAATGGTTTTGAAATAGATAATATTGCTTTCCGGTTTAACGAAAAGCCTGAAACAGGACCTGAAATAGCTTCCGTTGAATCTGTTATGAAAACTGCGAAGGCATTTTTCAATGTACCATACCTCTGGGGTGGCCGTTCACTTTTTGGGATAGATTGTTCAGGGCTTACACAGGTTGTATTCAAAATCAACCATATCAAAATACCACGTGACGCCAGTCAACAGGTTTTATCAGGAAAACCGGTTGACAGGTTCGAAGATGCACGGCAGGGTGATTTGGTATTTTTTAGAAACGACAAAGGAAAAATCAGCCATGTTGGAATTCTGATGACTCAGAATCAGATTCTTCATGCATCAGGCTATGTCAGAATGGATCAACTCGATGCTAAAGGTATTTTCAATACAGAAAAACAGCAATATACACACCAGATTGATTGCATCAGGAGATTGATTTAGTTCACGGCCAAACCGTCTTATCCGGTTCCCGGCTGAGATCCTTGGAAAACATGGTAAACAAACAGCCAGTAAAAGTGTAAATAAGATTGTCCGGTTCATCATATTGTTCTTTGTGCTGTATAAATAGCATTACCTGAAATCAACAATAAGCTCATCCAGTGACCTTTTGGGTACATGATGGGTCATCTCTTCATCTCTCCAGTATACGATATTGCCTGTTGAATCAACTTTCTCGATCTTTATTGTCTCTTTTGGCTTACCGAGTGCAATGACCAGAGGTATCTGAAATTTCCTGGGAATCTGAAACTTTTTCCTGAGACCCACCCTGTTGACGGAGCCGAACATACATCCTCCAAGTCCGATTGAAGTAGCCCCCAGAAGGATACTCTGTGCCGCAATTCCGACATCCGTGTCTATGGTAGCATGAATATTCCCGCTTGATGCTGACACTCTGGCATAGCCAACCAGCTTTCTCAGTACATCCATGGATATTTCAAAATCCTCATAAAATCTGCGACAGCTCCTGTTTTTTTGAATAATGTCTTCGAAATTCATCAATGATTTTAAGTGTATGGTTAAAAAGTGATAATAACACAAAAGTTGGAATCAATCAAATATATAAAACATTTTTCTTATGGCCGGCTGTAAAAGGAATTTTTGTCAGTTCTTTATCATTCATGGATCCTTTTCTAAATTACTGATTTATTGATTTATGGATTATTCTATCTGCTATGCTTTTGAATTCTGAATTAATTGGTATATTTATTGAAGAAAGCCTGGACATTATTTAATCTTAATCACAAAACAGATTGACATGAGCTTTTTTAAACCATTGGAAAGTCAGGATAGTAATAATGAAAAAAAGAAAGAACAAAAAGATGCTGAAAGCGTGAGATGTGTTATCATAGGATCCGGTCCCGCAGGTTATACAGCGGCCATTTATGCAGCAAGGGCAAACCTTAAACCTGTATTGTTTGAAGGACTGCAACCAGGTGGCCAGCTGACAACCACAACCGAAGTGGAAAATTTCCCTGGCTATCCTGAAGGTATTACTGGTCCTAAAATGATGGAACAACTTAAGATGCAGGCAGAACGATTTGGAGCAGATTGCCGATGGGGTATTGCCACTGAGGTCGATTTTTCAACAAATCCACATAAGGTTATCATAGACGAAATGCAAGTGATTGAAGCTGATACCGTTATCATTGCCACCGGCGCAACGGCAAAATACCTTGGTCTGGAATCAGAGCAAAAATATATGGGATCAGGTGTATCGGCATGTGCCACCTGCGATGGTTTCTTTTATAAAGGAAAGGATGTTGCCGTGGTTGGAGGCGGAGATTCTGCATGCGAGGAAGCACTTTACCTTGCCGGTTTATGTCACAAGGTATATATGATCGTGAGAAAGGACTATCTGAGAGCTTCAAAAATAATGCAGGAGAGGGTCTTTAACCATCCGGGGATCGAGGTGCTCTTTGAAAGGAATACCAAGGAACTCAGGGGTGAACAGGTTGTACAGGAAGTCGTGTTGATTAAAAGAAAAGGACAACCTGATGAGACTGAAGAGATCATAAAAATTGATGGTTTTTTTCTTGCCATAGGACATTCACCAAATTCGGAAGTTTTTAAAAAATTTCTTGACACCAATGAGACAGGATACATCAAAACCATTCCGGATTCCTCAAAGACCAGTGTTCCGGGTGTTTTTGCATGTGGCGATGTACAGGATTCAGTTTATCGGCAGGCAGTTACAGCTGCCGGCACAGGTTGTATGGCTGCCATCGATGCAGAAAGGTATCTGTCAGAACACGGAATTTAAATTAATGGTGCCATACCCGTAATTCTGCAATCCGGATGCTATGAACAAACCGGAAGAATAATTTAATCGGAAAGGTCTGGGTTGGTTTCTGCGGGAAGCATGGAAAATTCATCCTGAAAAGATAGAAGATTATCTGATGAAATGGAAAGATACCTGTGGCAGGACAATTGTCCAGTATGCCACTCACATATGGAAATATTTCCCTGGAACAAGTGATCCGGGAACATCCTGGAAATCAATTTCTTTCATTGACAGTTCCTGGCAGGAGGTCTGTACTTTGTGAAGGTTACCTTTGATGATAACACTGTGAAGACAATGAGATTTTTTGTAAATCAGTGAGGGTAAGATTAAATTTTATTAAATGGAATACATACAGTCATTTACACAATTTTTGCAGTCATGTATTACACCGGTTGCTTTGATATCCGGTGTCGGACTTATTCTGCTCTCACTAACCAACAGGCTTGGAAGGACTATCGACCGATCGAGAATGCTGGTTTTTGAACTGGAAAAAAATGAATTGACAAAAAGAGAAACAAAAATAACGGAGCTGAGAATACTTTACCGGAGAAGCCGTATCCTGCGCTCATCTATCGCCGCCATTTCATTTAGCATCTTTTCCAGCAGTCTGATTATTCCTGTGTTATTTATAATGAGTATTTATGATATAAACCTTAGAATAGTGGGTGTGGCTTTATTTATTCTGAGCGTGTTTGCAATTATTGTCTCTTCTTTGCTCCTGCTTGCAGATATCACTCTGACACTCAAAGCCCTCGAGCATGAAGTTAAGGACTATATAAAAAAATGACAACAAAAAAAAGGCTGTCACCAGAATTTTGAAACAGCCACATATCTTTTACTGCTGGAACAAGGAGGCAATCTTTTCTGACTTGTATTTGCCGGATTCAAGCTTTTCCAGTATTTCAGAAAAAGCCTTGATTGTGTAATTCACATCATCTATAGAATGTACAGCTGTCGGTATAATTCTCAGCATGACCACGTCTTTGGGTACAACAGGATATATTACAATGGAACAGAAAATATGAAAATTCTCCCTCAGATCCATTACCAGGTTGGTTGTCTCCTGCAGGGATATACCTGATAAAAACACAGGTGTAACTGAGGATTCAGTTTGGCCAAGGTTGAAGCCTTTTTCTTTAAGTCCCTTCTGAAGGGCGTGTACAATCTTCCACAGTTTCTCCCTCATCTCAGGATTTGTCTTTAAAAGCTCAAGGCGCTTGAGTGCACCAATAACCATAGGCATTGGAAGTGATTTTGCATAAGTCTGGGAACGCATATTGTAACGAAGGAAATTCACCACATCTTCTTTACCTGCAACAAATGCACCAATTCCGGCCATTGCTTTGGCAAATGTACTGAAATAGAGGTCAATCTCATTCTGTACACCGAAATGTTCACCTGTACCGGCACCGGTTGCTCCCATGGTACCAAAACCATGTGCATCATCTACAAGCAGCCGGAAGCTGAATTTCTTCTTTAATTCGACGATATCCTTTAACTTTCCTAAGTCACCGGCCATTCCAAAAACTCCTTCGGTAACCACAAGGATACCACCACCCGACCCATTAACAATTTTTGTTGCCCGTTGAAGCATTAATTCACATTTGCCAATGTCATTGTGAGGAAATATAAAGCTTTTCCCCCCGGCAGCTTTATGCAGCCATATACCGTCCATGATACAGGCATGTGCTTCAGAATCAAAAACCACAACATCATGCCGGCTGGTAAGTGACTGGATAATGGATACCATCCCCTGGTAACCGTAATTCAATAGAAACGCATCCTCCTTCCCAACAAAATCGGCAAGCTTACTTTCAAGTTCTTCGTGTTTGCTCGTTTGTCCTGACATCATTCTTGCTCCCATCGGATATGCCAATCCCCATTCTTTGGCGGCTTCAGCATCAATCTTACGGATTTCAGGATGGTTAGCCAAACCAAGATAATTATTCAGACTCCAGGTAAGTACCTCTTTACCCCTGAAAATCATTTTTGGCTTAATTTGACCTTCAAGTTTCGGAAACATGAAATATCCATGTGCTACTTTCTGATATTGTCCCAGGGGACCTCTGTTCTTGCTAATCTTGTCAAAAATATCCACTGCTTTATAAGTTTAAGTTTGAAATGAATCATTGCAATATGAAAGCACAAAAGTAGTTTTTTTTTAAATAAGACAAAACTGCCGCATTGGTGCGTAATTTTTCATACTTGTTTAAAAATCCCTGCAAGAATTTGCGAACTGAACCGTAATTCATTATCCACCACGGTTATGTTAAAAAATCATAAAATTCTTAAGCTTATTTAATAACTGTAAGCAAAAAACATATTATTGCCTATTTTCGCTTCAGGAACTGAAATATTTTTTTTTCACACAGTTCGGGTTAGTTTCACAAATAATTGTTGTAATTTTGCGCGATATTTTCAAGAATGAAAAAAAGCAACTTACTTTTAGTCCTGTTATTGCTCTTATTGCTGGGTTGTGGTGGTTATGAAAGATTGTTGAAAAGCTCTGACGCAAATCTGAAATACACAAAAGCATTTGAATATTACAACAAAGGTGATTATGCCAAGGCAGGTACGCTGTTTGATCAGATAGCTCCTTTTTTCAGGGGTACAACCAAAGCTGATTCGGGATACTTTTTTCAGGCGATGACCTATTTCAAACAGAATGACTTTATACTTGCAGGTCATGCATTTAAAAACTTTTCCGACACATATGGCAACAGCCCGTTCGCTGAAAACGCAACATTTTATGTCGGTTATTGTTATTATCTGACATCCCCCAGGCCGGAACTGGATCAGACAGATACATATCTTGCAATTCAATCTTTTAGATTGTTTATGATAAGGTATCCTAACAGTACCAGAAAAGAGGAATGTGAAAAAATGATAGCTGAGATGCGTAATAAGCTGGTTGAAAAATCATTTATAAGTGCGAGACTTTACTTTGATCTGGAGGATTATAAAGCTTCGATTGTTGCATTAAACAACAGTCTTACCGAATATCCTGAAAGCAAATACAGAGAGGATATTCTGTTTCTGATACTGAAGTCAAATTATATGCTGGCTATAAACAGCATTCAAAGCAAACAAAAAGAAAGATTTCAGTCTGCAGTTGATGAGTATTATTCTTTTATCACTGAATTTCCAGAGAGCAAGTACCGGAAAGATGCAGACAAAATTTTTGAATCATCTTCCAGGTATCTGAGTACCGATGAAACAACTTTAAATGAAATAAATTCAAAACAATGATGGATTACAAAAAATCAAAAGCT
>Ga0114922_10004532_pt1 | contig 12878 bp, 12 predicted proteins | sample AartaG_FD_100975 | JGI IMG/M metagenome (GOLD analysis project Ga0114922, IMG submission 100975) | Deep subsurface microbial communities from Aarhus Bay to uncover new lineages of life (NeLLi) - Aarhus_00045 metaG | ecosystem: Environmental > Aquatic > Marine > Oceanic > Sediment | place... | reverse complement strand
GGGCGGCTCGCTGGATAACGCCGTACACCGTGTTGCCTTCCCTACCGTCCAACGAGGTCGGCACCCCGGAAAGGTGATTTCGGAGCTCAATGGCTGGCCTGCGCTTCCCCCTGTCAACGCTTCGCGTGCAATCTCACGGCTGCCCGCGCATGACTCGGGGCCATGATGGAGCAGCTACTCCTTTCATGTAGGGCTCTTTCATCCCCTACTCTATGCCGGTTTATCCCGGCGCTTTCTGACCGTCCCCATTCCACTACTAGAGGATCGGCGTGTATCTTCGCTTAGCGAAGTTTATTCCTCAACCGGACTCTCCCAGCTATGTCCGCCCGGTCGTTCTTTACGAAGCTGCACCATTCGCTTTATGCTACGGCCTGCGATTTTGGCAAGCACCCCTGACTGGGTAAAACCCGCTACTTCTGCGAGCCGTCTCGGTACCGTGTCGGGGCAAGTTCAGCCCGTGTGTTACCACACGAACCCGCCCCCAGCCTACTTATCCAAAAGGGCAACTGATAAGACAACCTCCTTTCAGGTTGATAGATAACGGTCTCGCGACCTCGCACACTTATTTACCAACGTTTCCATAGCCCCTCTGTTTATGGAATCATCAAGAATCACGGTGGCCGCATCAGTGTTTACAGCAAAAAGGGTGAAGGGAGTGTCTTTGACATTTTTCTGCCGGCTTTGGAAAAATGGTTGAAAACAAAAGAAGAAAAGCCGGCTGTAGAGATCTTAAAGGGTACAGAGACTGTTCTTCTTGTAGACGATGAAGATATAATTCTCGATGTGGGCCAGGAGATTCTCAAAGAAATGGGCTACAAGGTATTGCTGGCCAGGAGCGGGAAAGAAGCAGTAGAAGTTTACAATAAACATAAGGATGAGATATATATAGTCATCCTTGACAGGGTTATGCCGGATATGGGTGGTGGTGAAGACTATGACATCATGAAGGAAATCAATCCAGAGGTAAAAGTCCTGCTTTCAAGTGGGTACAGCATAGATGGTGAAGCCACAGAGATACTGGCACGGGGCTGTGATGCTTTTATTCAGAAGCCATTCAAGAGGAAAGACTTGTCGGAGAAAATAAGGGAGATTCTGGACAACAAATAGGCCGTGTTCTGTATTCCGAACACGGCCCCGGAAAAAGCAAACGCAATGACAGAAAACATTTTTGTAATGTCGTTGCGAGAAACGACAGCGACGAGGCAATCTCGCTGTGATTTTCACCGAGAATTACTGGAAACCTGATAATGAGTGACTACTCGGAAACACGCAAGCTCGGCATCAAACAGACTCGTGATGACAGAGCATCGGACAAAGGCCATGACGTCCTTTTTGCGACTATCAGAGAACTGGCCGCCAGGGCAATGCAGCAGGGCAGGACCAGGGACGGTGCCCTTGCACTGGTCTCACAGGCATTTCGCTTTGCAGATCAGATCATTGAAGACTATGAAACAGAAGAACCGTTGACCGAACCAGTAGCGTGTAAGGTCGGGTGTTACTACTGTTGCTGTTATGAGGTTGTGTTAACTCCGGCAGAAGCCTTGCTTCTTGGAAACCACGTCAAACAGACGTGCTCTGAAGGTGCGCTGGCGGAATTGATGAAAAAGATCGATAGAACCCTTCACCTTAGAGACGGAAGAGGTGTTGAAGAAAGAGCAAAGGTCCTGCACGATACCCCGTGTATCTTTCTGGCAAGCGGCAAGTGCTCTGTGTATGATGTTCGGCCTTTTGCGTGCCGGGCTTTGCATTCATTGGACGGTCGCAAGTGCAAAGAAGCCGTTATGGCAAGAAGACGAATAGTTGAATTCACGGGTTATACTCATCGGCACTATGTCTTTCAGACAGCCAAAGCGGCATTGAGGCAATTCTGTGAAGAGATGGGCTGTCAGACCACGGAGCTTACAATTGCCAAGGCCATGAAACAGTACTTTGAACGCCCCGGCCGCACCATCGCTTGGATTCGGGGAGGTAAGGTATTTGTGTCCTAACCGGACCTTGCGCGGCTTGAGGCGACGCCATTCAGTCTCTCCCCCTTCCCGCGTAGATTATTCCTACTGGTGAAATACATGGTTTTTACCCTGCAAATACTGTCTTCACCTTATTGACCCGCCTAATTGTTTTATGGTTTAGAGAAATAAATAGGTGTTATCTGTTATCCGTTGTCGGTTATTGGTTTTATAGTTACTGATTTTTTTTCGAATAACAAATAACGAATAACAAGTAACTTTACAATTGAGCGTTGTCGCTCAATTGAAAGTCCGGCCTTTGGATGGATGCCATGCTGAGAGCGATTGCCAAGGTGCTAAGAGTGCTAAATTCGGAAACCGACCCGGGCCAGATGAGCCTTGCGTTTTGTTTTTCCATGATTGCAGGCCTCACGCCGTTCCTGAGCCTCCACAACATCCTGGTTTTGCTGCTAATACTTCTATTTCGCGTCAACCTGTCCACTTTCATCCTTGGGCTGGTCTTCTTCTCCGGTGTTGCCTACCTAATTGACCCCTTCTTTCACTGGATCGGCTTGACAGTGCTGACTATCAGTGCGTTGGAAGGCCTCTGGACAGTCCTATATAACATGACGCTCTTCCGACTGGCAAAGTTCAACAACTCTGTGATGATGGGAAGTCTGCTCTTCTCGATCGCCCTTTTTGTTCCTCTTTATCTCATTTCGAACCAGATAATTGTCCGATACCGGGAACATGTGCTTGCTTGGGTGCGCAAGAGCCGGATCATGCAGGCCTTTAAGGCCACGAAGTTCTATCGGATATATGCAACTTACTCCGAGGTGCGAGGTGGTGCATGAAATGGATCCGCTGGAAGGGCTTGATCGCATTTATTGTGGTGCTGATCTCTGTGATCGGAGCGGGGGTCCTTTTTGTTGATGATGCCATCAAGGGAATCATCGAAAAAACAGGTACGCATTTGGTGGGAGCAAGAGTCGAGTTGGGAGCTGCTGATTTGTCAGTTTCTCCGCTGGGCCTTTTGTTGACGGAACTTCAGGTCACAAACCCGGACGACCCTATGACCAATGCAGTCCGGGTTGATCGCGTGGTCTTATCAGTAGAGGGTTCCAACCTGCTTTTCCGAAAGGTGGTCGTCAAGGAGATGACGCTTTCCGGGGTCCGACTGAACACTCCTCGAAAGACATCGGGCGCTATTTCCAGGCAACGTGCTGTCAAGCCAGTGGTCTCGAAAAAGGCGGCAGGTGAAAAGTTCAAGTTGCCATCCCTTGAGGCCCCTAACGCAAAAGAGATCCTTCAAACAGAGAAGCTTCAGTCCCTGGAGCTGATCGCATCTCTTCGCGCCAATCTTCAACTGGAGAAGCAACAATGGCAAACGCGGCTGGCAGAACTGCCGGACAAGACCAGGCTGGCGGAATATAGGAAACGCCTCGAGAACCTGAAATCCGGGAAACAGCGGGGCTTGGAAGGAGTCATCGGGAGCGCCGGTGAGATTATCGCTATCCAGAAGGAAGTGAGAGGAGATCTGGACCGGATTAGGAGTGCAAGGCAGGAATTGGAGAAGAATGCAGCCACACTCCGAAAGCAGATGGACGAGGCGACAAGAGCGCCACAAGAAGATGTTCGTCGGCTCATGGACAAGTATTCGCTTTCGACTGAGGGACTGATAAATGTGAGTCGGCTTATCTTTGGCGAGAAGGTCAGCAGGTGGGCAGACACGGCCCTGAGTTGGTACGAAAAGTTAGGGCCGGTTTTGGAGAGGGCCAAAGAACGCAAACAGGGTGCAGAGGTGGTTAAACCGTTGCGGGGACAGGGGGTCAATGTCCGGTTCAAGGAGCACGAGCCCCTTCCTGATTTTTTGATTCGAATTGCAAAGGTCTCACTGGAGGTCCCGGCTGGTTCTATTGGGGGCTGGATACGAAATATTACGCCTGACCAGGATGTCCTGGGAGTTCCGCTCACCTACGAATTTTCGGGAGACAACTTGGAAGGGCTTCGCTCTTTGAAAATTGACGGTGCTTTGGATCACGTGGATCCGTCCTCGGCAAAAGACACGGCGAATCTGCAAATCCAAGGATTTCAAGTAACGGACATGAATTTGTCTGATAGCGCAGAGTTGCCCATGGTTCTGAAAAAGGCCATGACGGATCTTAAGGGGCGGGCCTCTTTGTCTAGTGGAACGCTCAAGGCAAACTTGTTGGCCAGGCTTCAATCAGTGGACATCGCGACCGGGAGCCAAGATGAGGCTGGTAGCCTCGTGAAAGGCATGGCCTCAGCACTTTCTGATATTAAGCGGTTTGACGTAGAAGCCAATGTTTCCGGCACGCTCAAGGTTTACGACTTGAAGCTAACTTCCGACCTAGACAGTGTTCTCAAAGATGCCGTGGGAAAACAGGTCAAGGCACAGGCAGCACGCCTGGAAAAAGATCTGCAATCAGCGATTTCCGAAAAAGTGAGTGAGCCCATGGCCGATATGAAGGCAAAATTGGGTGAACTGAGCGCTATCAGTAGCGAACTGACTGACCGCCTGAATATAGGAAACGATCTGCTGAAAGGCACGAAGAAAAGTGGTCCGAGCGGCCTGAAGCTTCCGTTCTAACCTAATGTAAACATAAGATTGCTCCCTGCGGTCGCCCTGCCAGCGATTGCCGGCCGGGCGGGATAAACCTGCCCCTACGTAGGGTCGGCTTTATGCCGACCGCTTGTCCGACGACCGTGGTGATGATAGGCGGGGGTCTCGTCCCCTGAAAATGTAACTTTATTTTTGCGCGAACCATAACCCTGACAAGCTGGAACCAAAAAAAGATAAATCTATCACGAAAACACGAAAGTGCGAAAACACGAAACTAAGCAATTTCAGAGAGTAAAACCCAATGTCGAGTCAAATTCCAAAGAAAAATTGCCAAAGTTTCTCACTATGAATTTGGGTGCATTGCATTTGTTTGGGCTTTGGCCCTTTTCATTCTTTTTCTCTTTCATGTTTTCGTCATTTCGTGCTTTCGTGATTGTCTTTTAAGATTTTCTGCCAGAAAAAGCGCGAATTTCACAAATCACGCCATAAGGAGAGGAGCCACCATGACAAAGCATTATTTCAAAGCCTTGTTTTTTGTAATGATCATTGCCTTGCCTATCAGTTGTGCGATTCAAAAACCACAGACAGCGCTTAAAGGCCCTGATTTTAGCCTAAAATTACAGGCCGGTCATTACGTGCAGAAGGTAGACAATTTCATGGTCGTGCTAGATGCATCCGGGTCTATGAGTGAGCCTTACAAGGGCAGGAGCAAGTTGAATATTGCCAAAGATGTCGTGAGGCGCATGAATCAGATGATTCCCGATATGCGACTCACCGGCGCACTTAGGACGTTTGGCCAAAGCGTCTGGCCGTTGAGCAAAAAAACAACCCTTATTTATGGCCTGAGAGAATACACCGAGGAAGGACTTGAAAAAACCCTGAAAACCGTCAGACTGGCTGGAGGGAGAAGCCCCTCCGCCCTTGCCATCGATGCTGCGAGTGAAGATCTAAAGCCGACTCACGGGGACATAGCGGTCATCATGGTGAGTGACGGAAAAGAGATGGACAATGCTCCCGTGGTGGCTGCCGAGAACATGAAGGGCCTATTCCGCGACAGACTTTGCATCTATGCCATATTGGTGGGAAATGATTCCGCAGGCAAGAGTCTCCTGGAGCGGGTTGCTCGGGCAGGCCGTTGCGGGTTTTCGGTAAGTGCGGACCGGATCTCTTCCAGCGAGGACATGGCCGATTTTGTGGAAAAGGTCTTTTTGGAAAAAGGTCAGGCCATGGACAGTGACGGAGATGGTGTGCGCGACGATTTAGACAAGTGCCCGAAGACCCCAAAACGCGTTAAAGTTGACCGTTTCGGTTGTCCGATAGACACGGACGGTGACGGCGTGTACGACTACCTGGATCAATGTTCGAATACCCCTAAGGGGGTAAGAGTGGACGGGATGGGCTGCCCGCTAGACAGCGATGGTGACGGCGTATATGACCACTTGGATCAGTGTCCGAACACACCAAGGGGCATTCGGGTTGACCGAAAGGGATGCCCCCATGACAGTGACGGAGATGGTGTCTATGACTACTTAGATCAATGCCCTGGAACACCTAAGGGCGCCAAGGTTAATAATAAGGGATGCTGGGTTATTGAACAGATTCAGTTCGAAACAGGCAAGTCGACGATTAAAGCACAGGCATATCGGGCATTGGATGACGTCGTGGCTGTGTTGAAAAGAAATACCACGTTAAGAGTAGAGATTCAGGGCCATACAGATAACATTGGTTCAGAAGCCTCCAACAGGAAACTTTCCGAGAACCGGGCCAGAGCAGTCATGGAATATCTGGTGAAAAAGGGGGTTCAGGCGGAACGCCTTTCCGCGGCAGGCTACGGATTTTCTGTACCGATCGCTTCCAACGACACCCAGCAAGGTCGGACACGGAACCGAAGGGTCGAACTGACACCGATGCCATAGGCGTTGATTAGAAAGAAGATGTGAAAATGTGAAGTCAGGTCTTCGCGGGCTGTTGCCCACACAAGAATCCCTTAACATTTTCCCATTCTGGAAGAACGGAGGAGACATTCTCAAAATCACGAAGACAGGGGCAGACATTCGTGAGCAATTCTTCATTGCGAGGTCAGAACATAGCGGAAAACAACAAATTCAAACTTATGTGAAGGTAAAAAGGGAAGGAGATTCAGAATGAAAACAACAGGAATGATCACAGGAATCATAGCTGTCTTGGTTTGTTTCAGTTGTACGGGGGTTACGTCGGTTTCTTCTCAAATTCCGGGACTCGTGGGGCTTTTGACCAAAGACCTTGGAGTTACAGAAAAACAGGCTCAGGGTGGGGCTGGTGCCATCTTCAACATGGCTAGGGAAAACCTTGGGGCTGAAGATTTTGGCAAGGTTGCAAACGCTGTTCCTGAAATGGACAATCTTCTGAAAGCTGCTCCTAAAACTGGTGGACTTGGCAGCGCAATTGGCGGCAAGACGTCATTGTTGGGCGGCAGTGCAAGCAAGCTTGCAGGCTTGGCAAGTCTGGCCGGGTCATTTTCACAACTTGGCATGAAGTCGGACATGGCAAGTAAGTTTGTTCCCATTATCCTGTCTTATGTTCAGTCAACAGGAGGTGACTCCGTAAAAAGTCTCCTTGCTGGGGTTTTGAAATAAGGAAGAATTAAGGGAACCTATTGGTGTTGCTCCCCAGCCTTTTAGAATAACTTATTGAAATACTTGAAACTGTGTCTGTCAGACTTTTTCCGAAAATATCACATTTTGGCACATTTTGGAAAGATTTTCTCACACAGATTCTCACACAGCAGATCGAGGATAACGCCTTCCAACCAAATCGTTATTGACAATATTGGACAAAAAACTCATCCTCCGGACTGGCCCCAATCGCCAACTTCAGGCAAGACATATCGTGCGCTCCGACCTCGTCCTTCGCTACGCAGGATGCCTTGCTAATAACTTCGTTCAGGTCCTTCCTGGCCCTGTCCCTCCGTCCCCTATTTTGCAAGAATTCTGATTGACCGAGAAAGATTCGAATCAGGACATCCTTGCCGTTTGCCAGGGTTCTCTTCATGATTTCCAACATGGATTCGACAAGTTCGGCAGACTGGGTCTTGGAATGGCCAAGATTGTTATGGATGGCGTCAACGATGTCGGTTTTGGTAAGTCTCACGGTGGGGGGCTTTTCGGATTTTTGGGGGAAGTTAGTTTTCAGGGCGGTAAGTTGATATGGTCACATTTACAAGACTGGTTTGCGAAAAGCACGCCATAATAGTCAGGGAGCTTCGGTCTGGAAGTCGAAGGCGTGAAATAGTTAAGGCCAACGGCGTACCGCAGTTCTTGTTCAAAGGCTTCACAGGTACTATGAAGCTGTCCGACTTCCCGCAACCGTTCATCGCCGTCGTACTCCTTAGATTCAGGGCGCGGACCTCGCGGTGCCACCCGACAAGGCCAGTTCGCGGGATCTCCCGGTTCTCGTGCATAGAGTGTCCACGCATGCTCAGGGTCTCTGACTCCGCGGGGCCAATGGGCGACTCGCTGAGTAACGCCGCACACTGTGTTGCCTTCCCTGCCGTCCGACGAGGTCGGCACCCCGGAGAGGTGATTTCGGAGCTCAATGGCTGGCCTGCGCTTCCCCCTGTCAACGCTTCACGTGCAACCTCACGGTTGCCCGCGCATGACTCGGGGCCATGATGGAGCAGCTACTCCTTTCATGTAGGGCTCTTGACTTCGGCTGAGATCAGTCGAAGCCTCATCCCCTACTCTATGCCGGTTTATCCCGGCGCTTTCCGAACGTCCCCTATCTTTCTACGTTTTTTGCCTCGATAAAAGCCTGCCTGTATGTTTTTATGCTAGGATTTGGCCTACAGGTTTGACAAAGGTTACATTATCATGTAGAATTTCCTCCCAATGTATAGCTTTTTCACCATTCCAGCTTTTGCGACTTCTCGACTTTGACATCACGACAACTCGGATCGAAGCACCATGAAAGTTCTTCTCATCTCAGCTAATACTGAACCGATAAACATGCCCGTGATCCCAGTTGGATTGGGTGCTGTAGCCGCGGCTACACTAAATGCCGGTCACGAGGTAGACCTGATAGATCTAATGAGCGTCAGTGATACATGGTTGGTGATCAAGGAAGCTATGGAGAAATTTCAGCCTGATGTGATCGGTATTTCTGTTAGAAATATCGACGACCAGAATATGGAACATCCCCAGTTCTTGTTGGATCAGGTCAAAGCGGTCATTGCCGATTGCCGAAGTTTTTCAAATGCCCCCATTGTCCTTGGGGGTGCAGGCTACAGTGTATTTCCCGAAAGTTCCCTGGCATATTTGGGTGCGGACATGGGTATCCAAGGTGAGGGAGAGGCTGCCTTCCCGGCTCTGTTGGCCCTCATGGAACAAGGGGCCGACCTTTCAGGAACAGCCGGTCTTTACCTCTCGGGTCTTGGACTCCAGGGTAAGAGAAAGTTTACAAAGAATCTGGATCTTTTCCCGCTTCCTGATGCTGATTTATGGACTACTCCTGCCTCCGAGGATCAGGAGCTGTGGATGCCTATGCAAACAAGGCGGGGATGTCCTATGAACTGCAGTTATTGCTCTACTTCGTGCATCGAAGGGCGAATTATCCGCAAGCGCACCCCGGAAACCGTCGTGGCCGCAACGGTTCGCCATGCCGAGAAGGGCTTCCGCCGCTTCTTCTTTACCGATAACATCTTCAATATCCCGTCGACATACGCCAGCAAACTCTGTCGCACGCTGGCTGCAAGGGAGTTGGACATATTGTGGCGATGTATCCTTTATCCCGGCAAGGCGGACGAAGGCCTCGTCAAAGAGATGGCAAGAGCTGGCTGCAGGGAGGTCAGTCTAGGTTTCGAGAGTGGTTCCGAGCGAATGCTGAGGCTCATGAACAAACGATTTACGCCTGAAGATATCCGCCGGACTTCTGAGATGCTCGCAGACAACGGCATCCACCAGATGGGTTTTTTGCTGTTGGGAGGGCCTGGTGAAACGAGGGAATCGGTAGAAGAAAGCCTTTCCTTTGCCGATTCTCTTCAAACAGATGCCATGAAGATTACCGTCGGTATTCGGATTTACCCGCATACAGCCATGGCTAAGATCGCTCTCCGTGAAGGTGTAATCACGCCGAACGACGATCTTCTTTTTCCCATGTTCTATGTCGTCAGAGGACTTGAGGATTGGTTGCACGAAACCGTGAGGAATTGGATGGCCGAGCGACCCAATTGGATGACATAATCAGGTTGGTTGAGAGGGAAAATCCCGATTCAAAACTTCTGCTCTACGATGGCCTTGCAACGTTGGGCAGGCAAAAGAGGAGGGGTACATATGGATTCACGGGAAGTAGATGCCGGTTTGAAAAAAACGATGTATGAGGAAATGGTCCTAATACGAAAATTTGAGGAAAAATTGATCGAGCTTTCTCAGGAAAAAGATAAATTGGTCGGTATGCAAATCCTTGCCAACGGTCAAGAAGCCGTGGCTGTGGGCATTGTCAAGGCTCTCAAACCAGATGACGTCATTGTGAGTAATCACAGAAGTCATGGGCACTTACTGGCCAAAGGGGCAGATCCTAAATATCTTATGGCCGAGATTATGGGTAAGGCAACCGGTGTGAACAAGGGCAAGTCTGGAACCTTGCACATGGCTGTTCCCGAGGTGAATGCCTTAATGACAACTACGATCGTAGGGGGCGGTCCGCCATTAGCTGTTGGTGCGGCTTTTGCCCAACAGTACCGTGGCGAGTCAAATATTACGGTGGTTTTCTTTGGGGACGGGGCTGCGGCAGAAGGCAGTGTTCATGAGGCCATGAACCTATCCAGCCTTTGGAAGCTCCCTGTTCTCTTTGTTTGCGAAAACAACTGCTGGGCAGGTGCACAGAGCCTCTCTGAACATTGCGCAGTAGGAGACATTGCAGCGCGTGCCGTGGGATACGGGATGCCGGGTGAGCTGGTTGACGGCAATGACGTGGCAAAAGTCTACACCCTTGCCAAGAAGATGGTGATGGGCTGCCATAATGGGCAGGGGCCGGCCCTCATCGAAGCCAAAACTTACAGAATGCGGGGCCACGGAGAGCATGACCACCAGCACTATGTAGATAAGAAAGAACTGGAAGAGTGGTCCCGATTGTGTCCCATTAAGCGTTTAAGAAACAATATGCTGTCAGAAGGTCTGATCTCAGAAGCACAACTTCAGACCATTGGTAGGCAGGTAGAAGCAAGAGTTGACGAGGCGGCAAAATTTGGGACCGAAAGTCCCTACCCGTTGCCTGAGGAAGCTTTAGAGGATGTTTGGGTTGAAGATTTTACCACGCAACAGGTTTCGCAGTAAGGGAGGTCGATGATGGCAGTCTTATCATTTGGACAGGCACTAAGAGATGCGCTCGATATTGCTATGAGCGAAGATGAGCGGGTTTTTGTTGCCGGTGAGGGTGTTGGCGTATCCATCCATTATGATCCCAACTTGCCAACACACGGTCTCCTTGAAAAATATGGTCCGAAAAGGGTGAAGGATACGCCTGTGAGCGAGGCTGCCATTGCCGGTCTGGCAGTCGGTGCCTCAGCGCTCGGCCTTCGACCTGTAGTTGAAATAATGTTTTTTCCGTTTATCACATTGGCCACAGATATGCTGGTGAATCATGCAGCCAAATTGCGATATTTGAGCGGTGGAAAATCTTCCTTTCCGCTTACGGTGAGAGTCAAGGCGGGTGTAAATTTTGCTGCGGGTTGCCAGCATTCGCACAATCTGGAAGCATGGCTTGCCCACAGTCCGGGATTGAAGGTTGTTTTCCCCTCCACACCTGCAGATGCAAAAGGCTTATTGTTGAGCGCAACATTCGACCCGAACCCGGTGATTGTGATTGAAGAAATGCTACTTTACTGGATGAAGGGGGAAGTCCCGGATGGGGACTATAGGATACCCATCGGGGAAGCCCGGGTGGTCATCCCTGGTAAGGATTGCACGGTTGTCAGCTACGGCGGATCTGTCTATACGGCCCTGGAAGCGGCCAAGACCCTGTCAGACGAAGGGATTTCCACGGAAGTGATAGACTTAAGAAGTCTGGTTCCCCTTGATAAGGTTTGCTTACTGGATTCAGTCAGAAGAACCGGCAGGCTTGTTGTCTTACATGATGCCACCAAGTTTGGTGGATTCGGAGCCGAGATATCGGCGATTGTTGCTGAGGAGGCCTTTGATGCGCTCAAGGCGCCTATCAAGCGAGTTGCGGCCCGGGATATTCCTGTACCTGTTTCACCACCCCTGGAAATGTTTAATAAACCCAGCTCTGAAATGGTAATAGCGGCTGTGCGGTCAACGGTGGGAAAAGGGTAAGTCTTCAAAGGATATCTGTCAGGCTTTCGGCCAGGTCGGCGATATGTCCCTTTGAAACCATATCGGGCGTCAGCCCATGGCTTCTCGCCGCCTCAGCCGTAGCCGGGCCCACAGCAGCAATGGTGACACCTTTGAAGCGGACCTGAAGGTCAATGCCCAGTTCATCGGTCGCCTTGACAAGAAATCGCACGGCGGTGGGGTTGGCCAGGGCCAGGACATGAAGCTTTTGGCCGAAGACCTTTTCCGCCGTCTTGCCACTGGCCTCAACAAGCATCCGGTAACCAGCTACCTCGCTCACTCCAGCCCCAAGATTCCTTAGCCTTTCGGGAAGACCTCGGGATGCCCCCTCCACCCTGACAAGCAAGAAGTTCGAGCCATAGATGTCACCGAGCCCCTCAGCGACCCCCTCGGCTGTATGCACTTTGGGAACATAGTCAACGTCAATACCCTCTTTCTTCAGAGCCGAGTAAGCTCCGTGGCCTATGGCCCCGATTCTGGTTCCCGTGATAGCCGCCTTGCCAAGGCCCAAAGTGTTTAGGCGCTCAAAGAAGTTTACCACGCAGTTACTGCCGGAAAAGATAGTCCATTCAAAGCTCTTTAGCTGCCGAATTGCTCTATCCATGGGGCCATAATCTGTGGGCGGGGCCACCCTGAGGGCAGGAAACTCCAATACCTCCGCCCCCTTCCTTTCCAGCATGCGCAAGAGGGAATTGACCTCAGGCCTAGCCGGAGGAACCAGGATGCGCCTGCCGGCCAAGGGCTTTTCCGTGGGTGCCATCATGTCCTTTTATCTGAACTTAACGCCCTTCGGTCGAACTCAAAAAATCTCTGACACGGACTTGCGCCTTAACGGCTTGAAAAGAAGTACTGATTACACTGCCCTTTATTTCATAAATGCTGCCGCATTTATGAAATGGAAGCAGCAATTCCCGCTTGGCCTATGAAGCCCCTAAAATAGGGAAATGTGGATTTGATTTTCGTAAACTTTTTTCTCCGATTAGACCGAAAATCATCCTAATTGGCAAATTGTTTTTCCAAAAG
>Ga0114922_10004531_pt1 | contig 12879 bp, 7 predicted proteins | sample AartaG_FD_100975 | JGI IMG/M metagenome (GOLD analysis project Ga0114922, IMG submission 100975) | Deep subsurface microbial communities from Aarhus Bay to uncover new lineages of life (NeLLi) - Aarhus_00045 metaG | ecosystem: Environmental > Aquatic > Marine > Oceanic > Sediment | place: Aarhus... | reverse complement strand
TATCTGTCCTGCAGCAGTACCACGAACACCATGGTAGAACAACATCCAGCCGTGTGGCGTCTCAATGGGCTGGCAGGCCAGACCGACCCTTTGGCCGTCCCAATACGCGTGCCTTGTCATAATCAATGCCCTATGGTCGCCCCAGTGCTTCAGGTCGGGCGAGAAACTTATCCACATATGAGCTTCACCGCGGACAATGGGACGGTGTATCAGTGCAAATCGTCCGTTAAATCTGCGTGGAAACAAACATGCATCTTTGTCCTCCGGCGGCAGCAAAGCACCCAAGCGGGCAAACGCCCTGAAATTCTTGGTTATCGCCAGCGAAACAACCGGGCCGCCTTCACTGAATGAGACATAGGTAACAGCGAACTGCTTCTGCTCTTCGAGCCAGACAATCCGTGCGTCTTCCAAGCCCCACCTTTCCTCTCGAGAGCTTTGGTCGGCTTCGAGAGTTGGTGTAGAGTCAATTTCCCAGTTTGTGAATCCATCGGCACTTCGTGCAACAGTCAAATGTGAGAAGCCGCGCATATCTTCGACGCGAACTAAAAGTAATACCTCGGAATTCAATTTGGCCGCTGCCGGATTAAAGACTGCATTTGTCGGATAGGGCCAATCATCCGGCGTCATTATCGGATTGCCATGGTATCTCGTAAAAAGCTCATGTGCTTTTTGTTGTCTTGTAAGCTCGGGCATAGTTTCGACCTCTAAATATCAAATGACCTTTCTATATAAAAATCCAGGGGCGAAAAACTACAATTTTTCATTCAATAGCTTAAGTCTCAAGCCCCTGGAAAACCTTACCTAATTTAATCGGCAAGATGACCTATTTTCTGTAAGCCAAAGTGCGAATTCAGATACAACAATGCAAAATTTGCATATCCCGGCAACTCCGAGTATCGACAGAGTATATCACAGACTATTTCTCATGCAAGCCAACGCCAAGCACAATTTACTATTAGCTTTATAACTATGCTTTTTTCACTAACTGTGTTTCGTATAAGCTTTGGTACAATGAGCAGGTCTGTATAAGCTCATCATGCTGGCCCTGAGCGATAATCCGGCCGTTATCCATTACTACTATTACATCCGCCGAAATAACGGTGCTGAACCTGTGTGCTATTATGAAGCTGGTCCTGTCCTGCATAATTTCCTCGATAGCTTTGTGAATTTTTGCTTCACTGTCGGCATCAATTTGACTTGTCGCCTCGTCGAAAATCAGGATGGCGGGATTTTTCAAAATCGCCCTGGCAATAACAATTCTCTGTAACTGTCCGCCACTAAGGCCGGAACCCTGCTCACCTATGACCGTGTCATAGCCGTCGGGCAGTGGAGAAATAAATTCGTGCGCGAACGCCCGCTTTGCCGCCGAAATGATTTCTTCTCTGGTTGCGTCTTTTTGCCCATAGGCAATATTTGCCGCTACCGTATCATTGAAAGTTACGACATTTTGTGTGACCATTCCAATCTGGCTTCGCAGACTAAATAGTGTCGCGGCGCGAATGTCTTTACCGTCAATCAGTATCCGGCCGGTATCCGGGTCATAAAATCGCGGTATGAGATTTGCCAGAGTGGTTTTTCCCGAGCCATTCGGGCCTACTATAGCAACATTGTGTCCGGCATCCACTGACAGGTTGATTCCCTTTAATACCGGGGTTTCGGAACCCGGGTATGTAAATTCGATGTCTATGAAATCGATTTTGCTTTTTAACGGCTCAAGCTCAAAAGCATCCGGGTTTTCGGCTTCCGGTTTTTCGTCGATTATTGCATATACACGCTCAGCGGCGGCGTTTGCCTGTTGAAGCTTGTTCCAAACATCGCTCATCCTGCGTATCGAATCCGCCGTAGCACCAAGTGCAATAAGCAGCGCAAAGAAATCAGCCGGCTGCACCGTTCCCCTGTAAACCCAGTGTGCACCGAAAACCAAACACACAGAACCGGCAATCATTCCGAGTGTTTCCATTAAAGGATCTGTTGCTGAATCTATCTTTGCAATTCTAAATTGTCTTTTAAGAAGCTTGCGGTTGATTTCTATAAAAGCTTTCTCTTCATATTCCTGCTGATTATAAACCTTTATAACCTTGATGGCTCCCAGTGACTCTTTCAACTTGCCGAGTAATTCCGCCCAGGTTACAAGTGATTTTTTAGTCGCCCGTTTTATTTTCCTTCCAAGTTTGCTGATGACGAAAAGGATAACAGGTGATCCACACAAAAATACCAGTGTTAGATTGCGATCTATCCACATCGCCCATGTAATCAATCCTATTGCTTTTAAAGGCTCGCGAAGGGTTTTGCCTAATAATATCTTAATCCCAATGCCGACTACCATTACATCTCCATACAACTTGCTGGCAGTATTGCTGGAACCTTCATCGGCAAAAAAGCTAACGGGAATATCCAGAGAGTGTCGAAAAGCATCTCTTCGCAAATGAACGAGTGAAGTATGCAGAAGTTTTTGTACAGTATAATCCTGGTAGAACCTGGCCATACATCGCATTGTTGTAACGACCATCATCATTATTATGATAAATACCACAGCTTTTCTTTTACTTTCTCTGGTTCGTTCTTTAGGCAAGTACCTAAGCATTCTTTGCACAAAATCAGCATAGAAAGGCTTTTTTCCGCACTCAAGTTCCTCATCTTTAAGTTCCAACTGCCCATTCTCATCGAGCCTGCGGTATTGAATCCGTATTGACCTGACATTCGATATAGTAGCCAATTCTTCAAGTAGTTTACTCGATGGTATTTTCTCTTCTCCACTGATGATACTGCTTGCTGCTCCGACAATCTGATCTTCATATTTAAGACCCGCCTGTTTTGCAAAGCTATTTCTCTTAACATCCGCAACTCCTAAATAATATCGAATATTAAGATTGTTCGAGTCAGAAAGTTCAAAGCTGTTGGGCACAGAAAAACTAAGCCCATAACGACTCTCGCTAATCTCCCGGTTGATCCAGCCGTGCAGTCCCTCATCGCCCATCATAACTTTCAAGAGCGGCAAAATCGTCGCGAAGCTGAGCGAAAAAAGTACGCCGATAAGCAGCGCGCTGCATCCAATGGTCACGAGTCTGTGCCATTGCGGCCAGATATACTCAAATACTCTCTTAAAAGCATCCATTCGATAAATTACTCCGATATCGCGTATATTTTCCTTATATACGCTCAGTCTGCCTGTTTTATAACGATGGCACACTAACAAACTTAAACCATTCGGTCAAGCCCAAAGACAGTTGACTTAAGGAGCTATTTTTATTAGCTTAGCGTGTTTTGAAGGAGAAAATTGGAATGAAAATAGACCGTTTAATCTTAGGTGAGTTTGAAACCAACTGTTATGTCCTTCGCAGCAGTGAGGCCGTTAAAGAATGCCTGATTGTTGACGCAGGCCTCGGGGCGGAGAAGCTAATCAAGCTCCTTCATGAAGACAAATTAAATCCTGTTTCGATAGTCCTTACTCACGGGCATATCGACCATATCGAAGGGGTATCGGCACTGCGGGCTGAGTTTCCGGACATAAAAGTGTATATCCATAAGCTCGACGCTGAAATGCTCACAGAGCCATATACAAATCTTTCCGCCATGACAGGAGCCGCCTTCAGCGTCGAACCGGCGGATTTTCTCTTAGAAGAGCAAAGCGTTATCGAACAGGCTGATATAAAGCTAAGTGTACTCCATACCCCCGGCCATACGCCGGGCGGCATCTGCCTGTATTGCGAAGATGAAGGAATTGTCTTTACGGATGATGCGTTATTTGCCGACTCAATCGGCCGAACAGATTTTCCAAACGGGAATATGGAACAATTATTGCAAGGCATAAGGGAAAAACTTTTTACCCTACCTGATGAAACGAAAGTCTATCCCGGCCATGGCCCGATGACCACAATAGCCCATGAACAAAAATATAATCCATTCCTGCGATAACCACTTTCTACAACCACCGAGAATATTTTTGTGCTCAAAACAGATGTAAATATCTCAATTTAGTTACTTTTACTGCTTCAACGCCGGATTTTCACTTGACGAAAAGGCAGCTAATTTGGTATATAATATTAGTAAAGCATATAGCTATAAAAGTAGGTATATGTCTTTTTCGGGCACAATAAGCCCGAAATCTACATGGTTTTCCGAATAGAGGAGGTGTTATTTGGTATTATGCGAAGCACAGAGTGTTAATGTGAACTTTTTGCTTCAGAAGTCAGGATATTTTACATTTCAATTATCACCCCATATTAAAACTTTTAAGGGAGGATTATTATGTGCAAAAAATTGATTCATTTGATTTCATTCGTTTTGGTGTTTAGTTTGGCTACAGGCATTGCCGGTGCAGACCCGCTTAACCAGGATACCGGCCCGGACGGGATCGTTTCGGTGGAAGCCGAGCACTTCGATGCCAATGTTGAAGTAGGCGGCCATGCATGGGAGGAGACGGGGCCGACGGGCGGCTTTACCGGGACCGCCGGTATGCACGCGCCGAACGGCAACGGGGGACACGGCAATACCGGCTATGCCGCCAATAGCGAGCGTCTGGAGTATGAGATTAACTTTGTCAAGACCGGCACGCACTATGTGTGGATATTAGCATGGGGCGCCGATGGGAGCGATGACTCCTGCCATGCAGGTCTGGACGGCGAGGAAACACCCCTTTCCGACCGAATGAGCGGCTGGAACGAAGATTACGAATGGAACAACGGCAGAATGGACATGCCGGAGCCGTCGCAGATAGAGATAACCTCGACCGGCCTGCACACGTTGAACATCTGGGTGCGTGAAGACGGGCTTATTATCGATAAGATAGTCCTGACAACGAATCCGGATTTCACGCTCAGCGGTTCAGAGGAAGGCCCCCCTGAAAGCCGCCGTGGTCCAATCCTGAACGCTTATAATCCCAAACCGTCCGAGGGTGAGATATTTTTGGACACATGGGCGAATCTTAGCTGGTCGGCAGGAGCTACGGCGTCCTCGCACGATGTTTACTTCAGCAGCAATTTTGCGGATGTGAACGACGGCACAGCCGAAGCTTTTCAAGGAAACCAATCCCCGGCATTTCTTGTTGTCGGCTTGCCGGGTTTTGCTTATCCGGACGGTCTTGTTCCGGGCACGACTTACTATTGGCGGGTCGATGAAATCGATGCTGACGGCACAAAAATACAAAAGGGATTAATCTGGTATTTTACGATTCCACCCAAGATTGCTTATGAACCTTATCCGATTGATGGAGAGCCGTTCATAGACCTGAATCCGAGTTTAAGCTGGACGGGCGGTTTCAATACGAAGCTTCACTATGTCTATTTCGGCGATAATTTCGACGATGTGAACAGCGGTGTTGTGGGTATTCCTCAGGGTATTAATAGCTATACTCCCGGCACTCTTGAAGCCAACAAGGTTTACTACTGGCGTGTCGACGAGTTTGACAGCATAACCACATATAAAGGTGATGTATGGAGCTTTAGGACAGCCAAAGAAGGCGGAGGTATGCGGGCAGACTACTTCAGGGGTATGAATTTCGAGAATCCCGTGCTGACCCGCACGGACCCTCAAATTAACTTTAACTGGGGTGATCCGGGCTCTCCCGATGCATCGCTCGGCGATGATAATTTTTCGGTTAGATGGGCAGGTGAAGTAGAGGCACCATTTACAGAGACCTATACCTTCTACACCAATAGCGATGATGGTGTGCGTCTTTGGGTGGATGGTCAACAGCTCGTTGACGACTGGACAGACCAGGGAACCTCCGAGAACTATGGAACAATTGACCTTGTTGCCGGTAATGTGTACACCCTTGTAATGGAGTATAATGATAGCAGCGGCGGCGCTGTTGCAGAACTTCGGTGGTCAAGTCCATCAATACCGAAGCAGCTCATACCGCAAGCCGCATTGTCCCCACCGGTAAGGGCAGGCAGCCAGAATCCGGACAACGGAGCTACGGATGTAACAATGACACCCGTACTAACATGGAGGGCGGGAGATTACGCCTCTTCGCACGATGTTTACTTCGGCACCGAAGCAGATGTGGTTCAAAACGCCACCACAGCCTCACCAGAGTACAAAGGCAGCAATGAGCTTGGTTCCGAGAGCTTTGCACCCGGAGATCTTCTCTGGGATTCGACTTACTACTGGCGAATCGACGAAGTCAACAACGCAAATCCGGACAGCCCCTGGTCAGGTAACGTATTAAGCTTTACAACTGGCGATTTCATTGCCGTAGATGATTTCGAATCATACAATGACCTTGAACCCGACGACGCCGATAGTAACAGGATATATATGACGTGGATAGATGGCTATGACAACCCGTCAGTAAACGGTTCTATAATCGGTTATGCTACCGCTCCTTTTGCCGAGAAAGGTGTCGTCCGCACCGGCTCTCAATCGATGCCGTATTTCTATGACAACAACATGAAGTATTCGGAAGCACAACGAACATTCAGCCCGGCGCAGGACTGGACACAACAGGGTGTCACTGTATTGTCAATAAGCTTCCTTGGCGATGCCGGTAATTCTCTTGAGCCGATGTATGTGAAGATTAACGGCAAAAAGGTGTCATATAACGGCGATGCAATTGACATAACACGGCCGCGGTGGAACCTGTGGAATATCGACCTTGCATCAGTTGGCGTAAACCTGCAAAATATCACGAGCTTAATTATCGGCTTCGGTAACGATACGAATCCGACAGCCGGCGGCTCAGGTATTGTTTACTTTGACGATATTCGGCTACATCGCTCGGCTCCTGTTGTCGTGACTGCATCGGAAGAAATATGGATCGAGGCGGAGGACGCCGATACGATAACCGCACCACTTGAGATTTATACGAATCTGGCCAATGCCTCCGGCGGCAAGCATATCGGCACAACGGACGATGTCGGTGACAGCAGCGGCAATCCACCAGCTCCCGACGGCACTGCGACTTATACCTTTACAGTAGCAGGCGGAACATACAAGCTGAGCTGCCGGATAATTATCCCAGACGGTGATTCCTTCTGGTTCCGTATCGAGGGCGCTGCTACCCAGACGGTCAATCACAGCAGCGGCTGGATAAGATGGAGCGACCCTGCGGATTCAGACGTATGGTACTGGAACGATGTCTTCAGCGCCGAAGATGACGGCGAAACGGTACTCTTTACGATGGATCCGGGGACTTATACCCTTGAGGTCGGCTATAGAGAGGATGCTGCATTGATGGATACCATCCTGATTTCCAAGGTTGAATAAACAATATTATCGGGCAGGATTTTTTATGATGTTAAGGTTTTTAAAGATAATGAGTGTTTTGGTTTGTGGCCAAAATCATAATTTATATTACTTAAACTATTAAGGAGGACTATTATGTACAGGAAATTGTTTTTTTCGGTTTCTTTAATTTTTGTGTTTGGTCTTGTCACGGGTACAGCCGGTGCTGACCCGTACCGTCAGGACACCGGTCCGGACGGTATCGTTTCGATAGAGGCCGAGAACTTCGATGACAATATCCTGAAGGGTGTGAGTTACTGGGAATTTGTTACATCAACTGATGCTTTTACACCAGCAGACGGATTCAGCGGTGGTGCCGCCATGCAGTCAATGCCGGACACCCCGCTGGGGGGGGCGGCCGGGTTCGATACGGGCTACGTGGAGAACGCTCCGAGACTGGATTATGAAATCAATTTCGAAAAGACCGGGACATACTATGTTTGGATTCTCGCTTACGGGATGGACGGCAATTCGGACTCCTGCCATGCAGGCATGGACTTCGAGGAAACCCCCCTTTCCAATCGAATGAGCGGCTGGAGCGGCAGTTACTCATGGGCCAACGGCAGGTATGAAAGGCCTGAGCCGTCGCAGATCGAAGTAACTACGACCGGCGTACACACCCTGAACATCTACCAGCGTGAGGACGGACTTACCGTGGACAAAATCCTTCTTACTACTAATCCGGATTACAGGCCGACGGGTACAGGCCCTGAAGAAAGCCATCGTGGTGCCCTGCTGAAAGCTTACGATCCCATTCCGGAGGATGGTTCCACTCATGAGGACAACTGGGTGAGTCTTAACTGGTCGGTCGGGGAAACTGCGGCATCACATGATGTATATTTCGGCGACAACTTCAATGATGTAAATGACGGCACGGCCGAAGTGTTCCGGGGCAATCAGGCCGGAGCGTTTTACGTCGCCGGTTTTCCCGGATTCGCTTTTCCGGATGGTCTTGATACGGGTAAGACATACTACTGGCGCGTCGATGAGGTTGAGGCGGACGGTACTACTAAACATAAAGGGGATGTATGGAGCTTTACGGTTCCCCCAGAACAGCCCATAATCCAAATCCTGCTGATGGCACTGTATTCATTGACCCGGATACGGACGTTAGCTGGAACCCGGGCTTAGGCTCGAAATTGCATCATTTGTATTTTGGTGAAAGTTTCGACGACGTGAATGCCGGTACGCCCGATACCTATAAAGGTCCCATTGCAGATGTTTCTTATTCTCCGGGTACTCTTGCATTGGATAAGGTTTATTACTGGCGTGTCGATGAATTCGCTCTTACCGGCACATATACAGGTGATGTCTGGAGTTTCAGAACGATACCCGAGATACCTGTTACCAACCCCAATCTTATCAGCTGGTGGAAGTTAGATTCAGGTATCGGAACCAGGGCTATTGACTCGTCGGGTCATGGCAATCATGGCAGTCTGGAAGACAATCCGCAGTGGACAGCCGGCTTTGACGGCGATGGGCTCGAATTAGATGGCACCAACTTCGTTGAACTGTCAACCACAGATATGATAGGCTCGAATATCGGATCTATTTGCCTGTGGGTCAAAACCACTCAAGACGATACAGGTATGATTTTTTACGGCTCTTCAGGCTCGGCGGGCAATGGTTTCGGCGACGAGTACGAGCTGCACATCAACATGATGGGCGGTGGCGGGGTCGAATTTTACATCGAAGGCGGTAATAACGATGCCAATCCCGAGGCATCCGCGGTGAACGATAATGCCTGGCACCATATTACGGCCACCTGGGACATTAACGCCGATGCGAAGCTGTACGTTGACGGCGGGGCTCCGGTATCAGTACCTCATGATGCTAATGAATTTGACTTATCCGGCACAATCCGACTTGGGCGGCCTTTTGCCCGTGAGCGTTTCTATACCGGCTTGATCGACGACGTTCGGCTGTTCAACTACGTATTATCACCCGATGAGATTGCACTTATTATGAGAGGTGACGTAACGCTGGCCTGGAATCCAAAGCCGGCAAGTGGCTCAACATCGAACATCGACGATGTAACATCAGTTAGCTGGTCGGCCGGTGATAATGCAGCCCAGCACGACGTTTATTTCGGCACCGATAGAGACACCGTAGCCGATGCTAATGAATCCGATACTTCAGGTATATATCGGGGCCGACAGGGTGCCGTTAGCTATACTCCACCTGAAGGTATTGAATGGGGCCAGAGACACTACTGGCGAATTGATGAGTATAACACCGATGGAAGTGTCAGTACGGGCAGGGTGTGGAGTTTTGCGATTGCAGATCACATCGTTGTGGACGATTTCGAGAGCTACAACGACCTTGATCCCGCCGAACCGGACAGCAACAGGATATATAATTCCTGGATAGACGGATATGACAATCCGTCAATAAACGGATCTATTGTCGGTCATTCTAATGCTCCATTTGCCGAGCAGACTATCGTTCACGGCGGCTCTCAGTCAATGCCGATGTCCTATGACAACGGTGTCGGTATATCAGAGGCGACCTTGACATTGACATACCCGCGTGACTGGAGCAGACACGGAATCGGTATTTTGTCGCTCTGGTTCAGAGGCAATCCGGCAGGCTTCTTGGAAGATCCGGCTGGGACCTTCACGATGAGCGCAGCAGGCGCAGACATCTGGAATACATCCGATGAGTTCCGGTATGCATACAAACAATTATCAGGCGCCGGATCGATTACGGCCCAGGTGCTCAGCGTTGAGAATACCGACCCCTGGGCTAAAGCAGGCGTGATGATTCGCCAGACGCTTGACGCAGGCTCGAAATTCGCCGCGGTGTATATCACTCCGGGTAACGGATGTAGATACCAAGCGAGGCGGACTCCGGGCTCAAGCGCAACAAGCGACACCGCCGATAACGCGTTTACACCTGAGCAAACAGCAATCAAGGCCCCCTACTGGATAAAAATAGAGCGTGACGCTACTGATAACTTTAACGGCTATTACTCCAGTGACGGCGTTAGCTGGCAGGCGATGCCATGGAATCCGCAGAGGATATCAATGCCTTCGAATGTCTATATAGGCCTGGCATTTACCAGCCATAGCTCCGGTGTGATAGGTGAGGCCCAATTCTCCGACGTGACGACAACCGGTGCAGTCAGCCCGCTGACATGGTCACACGAGGCCATCGGTATTGAGATGGCCAGTAACGACCCAGAGCCTCTGTATGTTGCTCTCAACGGCAATGCAGTGGTACAGCACGACAATCCCAATGCAGCACTGATAAATAACTGGACCGAATGGACTATCGACCTGACGCTTTTTGCAGACCAGGGTATAAACCTTGCCAATGTCAATACCCTTACTATTGGTTTCGGCGATAAGAAGAATCCGCAGCCCGATGGTTCAGGAAGTGCATACTTCGACGATATTCGGTTGTATCAGCCGTAGCGGGAACAGCAACCATAAATAGAAGATTTAGCCGGCAGTTAAAATTGTATGGCCGGCATAAAAGATTTACTCAAACTCAGGGCCCATAACGATGATTCGGTATGGGCCCTTTTTTTATTCGTACATAACAACAAAGCACTCTGCGGCCCAGAGACAATCAACAAAGAAGAAAATCTTTCCACCATCCAGCAGAATCGTATAAAATGGTTCGGTGAATTCAGACGATGTGGATGTACTTTGAGGTGCACAGAGAGTGTTCATACTTTTCCCTTATCGCGTTGATGTTCCTTTTAACCACCGGCCAGTAGTTAACTGGATAGTGGTTGCTTTGGTCATACTCACGTTTTCACTTCAAATTGCCGAGGTCATTCAGGTCATAAACAAAGAAACAAGCCTTGATGAGTACAAGGAAAATTCCATAACAGTGCAGTACATGCTGAAGCGCTGGTCAATCAAGGGGCTTTTCGGTCATATATGGCTTCACGGAGGGCCCCTGCACTTTGCAGGAAATTTGCTTTTTCTCTGGCTGTTCGGCAATGCGGTATGCTCCAAGATAGGCAACTTATATTATCTGCCGGTATATATCGGCCTTGGTGTGACTGCGGGGCTCACCCACTTGTTGTTTTCCAATCATGCAGCGATGGGAGCAAGCGGAGCGATAAACGGTCTGGTGGGGATGTATCTCGTATTCTTTCCGGAAAACTCGATAAGCTGCTTTTTCTGTTTCTTATTCTGGTTCTGGCATCCGTTGTGGTTCAGCTTGAGAAGTTACTGGATGATTTTATTGTGGTTTGCATTTGACATATTTGGTGCACTGCGCGGTCGCGGAGGCGTGGCTTATTTTGCTCATATCGGCGGTTTTGTGGCCGGCGTGGGATTGGCGATATTGATGCTGAAGACCAAAGTGATTGTTATGGAAAGGGACGAGACGTCGATTTTAAAGTTACTGGGCCTTGAGAAGAAAGACAAACCTAAAGGTTTGAGGGAGGACTTCACAAACTGGCAGCAGGAATGGAATAATAAAGAAATACAAGAAAATGAACAGGAAACTATAACATCTGAGCCGGACGAGACACCGCAGCAGTATATCCGTCTGAAGTGCCGGTGCGGACAGCGAGTTAAAATACTCAGTCAATATGCAGGCAAAATCGGGCGATGTCCGAAGTGTTCTGCAAGATGGAGAATACCGGAAGCGTAAACAAAAGAGTATGAATATCGGGCAGTGAATATTGGACTGAAAGAGGCAATATCCTGACAATACCGGGGTGATTATGGGGCGTGAAAAAATACGGAAAATAATTTGAAGAAAATAAGCATTCAGAGTGTATATTACTGTAGAAATGGAGTTTTTGGGCCAAGTTGAAAGAACCTTGAATTGGAGCCTGAAAGAGTGACGAGTTTGGGTCAAGAAGAAATAACAGCTATGCGGCGCTGCCGCCGGGGTTCATCGGCAGCGTTCGAAGTTTTTGTAAACAGATATATGAAAGACGCTTATTTTATCGCACTGGGGCTTGTGGGCAATCGCGAAGATGCAATGGACCTTTCCCAGGAGGCCTTTATCCGGGCATACCGGAATATCAAACACCTCAAACCGGAACGAAGGTTTTTCCCCTGGTTCTATCAAATACTGAAAAATCTTTGTATCAGCCATTTAAGAAAAAGAAGATATAGAAAGGCAAATTCTCTTGATTCAGAGAACTGCCCGGAAATACCGGCCAATACGGACTGCTTTTCGCCGGAAGTTGTGGCCGAAAGAAACGAGTTTAAAGATAAAGTCTGGCAGGCAATCGGCAAGCTGGACGATAAACATCGCGAAGTAATCATATTGAGGCACTTTCAGAATATGTCATACGAACAAATCGCAGAGGCCCTTTACTGCAATAAAGGTACGGTAACGAGCAGATTGTACTATGCACGTAAAAGGCTGGAAGAATTATTGAGCACAGGGAAAGGAGGTAGCATAAATGACATGCCATGATTATAAAGACCTGATGATGGGCTACCTGGACAATGAATTGAGTAACGAACAGAGACGTCAATTCGAAGAGCATTTGAGCGGATGCTCCGAATGCAAAGAAGAGCTGAAAGAATTCAGGAAACTTAAAGCTATTACCGACGAGGTAACGCTGGTCGAGCCTGAGGACAGGATATGGCAGGACTACTGGAGCAGCGTTTATAACCGAATCGAGCGCAGCGTCGGCTGGATTGTCTTTTCAGTAGCTGCTATCCTGCTGACAAT
>Ga0114922_10004530_pt1 | contig 12879 bp, 7 predicted proteins | sample AartaG_FD_100975 | JGI IMG/M metagenome (GOLD analysis project Ga0114922, IMG submission 100975) | Deep subsurface microbial communities from Aarhus Bay to uncover new lineages of life (NeLLi) - Aarhus_00045 metaG | ecosystem: Environmental > Aquatic > Marine > Oceanic > Sediment | place: Aarhus... | reverse complement strand
AATTGACGAACCCCACAGCCAATAATAATTATTCCTCGCGAGCCAGCCGAAAATAATCAGGCCAATAGACCAGAGAAGGGTCGTCAACGTCAAATGATAACCCTCTATCCAGTCGGGAAACCGAGGTACATTGCTGTCGATTAGCCTGCGCTCATATCTGGCCAACAAAGAGTTCATTGGGAGTTTTTTGTCCCCGCCAAAAGCTTCATTTATCATTTTCTTCACCATTTATCTCAACAGTAGAACTAAAATGTATTTTATAGAGCGTTAGAGGTGCACTGCTGCGACTGTATTATACAGACTTCCGTTGTTTTCACACTGGTTTTATTGTTTTCCTCAGGCTAATCCACAAATATCAATGATAGGCTTATTTTACCTTTACTATCGGCCCAGGAAAACATATTATAATGTTGCCTTTAGTACCGGTTCTTCTAATTCTGGAGCAGAGTTGGATGTAGAATGGAGATGAGGCCGAAGAAGGTAACTATTTTAGGCAGTGCTCCGCGGTAAACATTAGGGTTGACTGAAGGGAAAACGAAAACTATGAAAAACTGGGTCATATTGATATTGTTGGGAGCTTTTTTGGCGACTACAATGGCTGGCTGTAAGAAAGGTGGGTGAGGCGCCGCCCAATGCCGTGCACATGTTGTGCACCTTGAAAAGACTTACCAGAACTACCGCCGCAGCTCTTTCCAATATTTGGCTGGACAACAAGGAGAGAAATCTCGAAAAACATCTGTGAGAACCTGCTTGCTGTAAATGCAGGACGGTTGCAACAGAACCGTTTAGTTCTGATACACCCGGCACTGGTATGTTTTCCTGTCGTGTCCTGGCTCCGCCAGGCGAGCTACGACGGGGAAGAACTACAGGAACACACGGCGTAAGAGAATCCGGCCGAGATATCTCAGCAAATGGATCGGGTCCTCGATCTATGAGTGCCCGCGTTACGTAAATACTTGGAAAGGAATCAAAAAATAATGATCTCGAAATACCAGGCTGTTCTATCGGTCGTCTTTATAATGGCATTGACCGGCACCGCTCGGGTTATGGCAGAATCACATCTGAAAGAAAAGAGTGAAGTTGTACGAAAAGGCCTCATCCTGGACCTCGACGCGGATCGGGGGGTCAAAGTGGTTAACGGACGAGTCGCGTCCTGGAAAAATCAGGTGGACTGGAAGGTCAAAACCTTCGTAGCGACGAGAGACGCTAATCACAAAAATGGTACTGGACACCCTGCCCTGAAAGAAAAAGTGGCAGCCATTGGTGGTCATAACACCGTTGTGTTTAGACGACAGGAGCTTATCAATAGCGATGAAGACGCCTTTGACCATCTTATAACCGGCAGTGGCTACACGTGGTTTGCGGTGATGTCGGTTTACTCCCAGGTATCCGGTCTCAAGGACGTGAATTCATTCTTTGGGAACTTGAGAAACGGTGGAAAATATGAAGGGTTCTGGGCGGGGCTAAAGGACGATAACACGCTTTGGACGGGTTCTCGAAATGGCATCACATTTGGCCGGTGGGATGAGAACAACCCTCAAGTTCTTGGTCCTAAACTAAAAAAGAATCGCTACTACGTAATCGCCTCTCGCATGGGCGCCGGCACTGGGAAAGTTACCATCGAGCTCTTTGTCAACCCCGAGCAAGTCGGGAAACCGGTGGCGTCCAAACCTTTCGCCGTCAATCCAAAGGCGAACTCGTCCAAAATGGCGATTGGACAGGAACGTGATGCAACGAACCATCCGGGTCATGAGTCATTCGACGGTGAGCTGGCCCGCTTGCTTATGTGGGATCGTCCGCTGAGCAGCCAGGAGTTTAAGAAAACATTATCTTTATTGAAAAAAACTTACGTGTTGTTACCCTGAAAAACCTCATCCTGTGGCACATAAGGAGAATCGGACATGCATCGACTAAACCTGGTTAGAACGCCTGTCGCGACTTGGCTCCGCCAAGCGAGCCACGGCGGGCATCTCATTTTAGTGTTAGTTGGCGTTGTGTTTGTGGCCTTTGCGCATGGGCAACCCCGAGTCGAGCACGGTCTGCACTACAAAAGTCCCGCAATGGTCTGGGACGAAGCAATGCCTTTAGGTAATGGGTTGCTCGGCGCTTTGGTATGGGGAGATGGCAAGCCGTTGCGAATCTCACTCGACCGGACCGACCTTTGGGACCTTCGGCCGGTTCCGGAATTTCACACCACAGAGTATTCGTATCGAACCATGCGGCAATGGGTAAAAGAAGGCCGGCTGGCGGACCTCCACCGTCTCTATGACGACCCGTACGGCAATCCCGGCCCGACAAAAATACCAGCCGGGCGTATAGAGCTAACACTCGGCGACAATCCTGTTTTTGAAAATGCCTCGTTGAACCTTGCTAAGGCAACGGCCTCGGTCCGGTTCAAGGACCACGATAAAGCAGATGTTTTTGTCCATGCGGTAGAACCGTTCGGGATGGTTCACATCAATTCGGCCCGACCTGTAAGTATAAGGCTGCTGGCGCCGCCTTTTGCAGGCAAGATTACAGATGAAGCCGGGCCCGGAAAAATTAGTGCGGGCGACCTGGCAAGCCTGAGATATGACCCACCCGTTGAATCGAGCGGTAATAACTGGACAGGCTATTTACAAGAAGGGTGGAGCGGATTTAAGTTTGCCGTAGTTGTTTCCTGGCGCAAGTCAAAAGATGCCTGGGTAGGGGCATGGTCAATTGCTACTTCGAATGAATCCCGGGATCCTCTAATAATGGCCCGTACCAACTGTGAGAAGGCACTGAGAACAGGATTTGACAAGGCTTCTAAAATTACCCACGGCAGGTGGTGGGATTCATACTGGGACAAATCTTCTGTCCGGGTCCCCAATGCAATCATTGAACGGCAGTGGTACTTAGAGATGTACAAATTTGGTGCCGCGGCTCGGCCTAACACGCCGCCCATCTCCTTACAGGGTCCCTGGACTGCGGATAACATGAAAATCCCGCCGTGGAAGGGAGATTACCATCACGACCTAAACACAGAGTTGTGCTACTGGCCGGCTTACAGTGGAAACCACCTCGATGGAGCACTTGGATTTGTAAACTGGCTGTGGGAAACAAAGGAGAATGCAAGAGCCTGGACAAGACGGTTCTTTGGCTTACCGGGTTTGAATGTGCCTATGACGGCAGACCTGAACCAGGAGCAGATCGGCGGCTGGCACCAGTACACACATTCATCAACAACGGCGGCTTGGCTGGCGCATCATTTCTATCTCCAGTGGCGGTACAGTATGGATAGGAAGTTCCTCAGAAACCGGGCATACCCGTGGCTTCGCGAGGTGTCCGTGTTCCTTGAAGCCGTTACCGAAAACGGAGCTGACGGCAGGCGTACCCTTCCTTTGAGCTCGTCGCCGGAGATAAACGATAATCGGATAGAGGCGTGGTTTCCTACAATTACCAATTACGACCTTGCCCTTATTCGCTGGACATTTGAGAAGACCGCCGAATTGGCCGTTGAGGCAGGTAAAGCTGAGCAAGCACAGCACTGGCGAGAGGTGCTGACCAAAATGCCCAATTTCGCACTTGGTGCGAAGAGCAAAAAGATGCTTGTTGCAAAGGACTATCCTCTTGCTTTCTCGCACAGGCACTTTTCTCACTTAATGGCCATTCATCCACTGGGGCTCGTTAACTGGGAAAATGGCCCGGAAGACCAGGCAATTATCAATGCCTCTTTGGCTGACCTTGAACAAAGCGGAACATCCTTGTGGACAGGATACAGTTTCAGTTGGCTTGCGAGCTTGGCCGCACGAGCACGAGACGGAGAAAAAGCCGAAAAGGCGTTGGAGATTTTCTCGACAGCATTTTGCCTGCGCAACAGCTTCCATTGCAATGGCGACCAATCCGGGAAAGGATACTCTAACTTCCGCTACAGACCATTCACACTGGAAGGGAATTTCGCTGCCGCGGCAGGCTTGCAGGAGATGTTATTGCAAAGCCACAGCGGTACCATCCGTATATTTCCGGCTGTGCCGGAGAGCTGGAAAGATGTATCTTTCAAAACACTCCGCGCGGAAGGGGCTTTTCTTGTTTCCGCGGAGCGCAAAGGCGGCCTGACGCATTCGGTTAGGATAATCTCGGAAAAGGGCGGTACTTGCCGGCTCGAAAATCCATTCGAAGAAGCTGACTACGAAATCAAAGGTGCCGCAAAGAATGCTGTCAGCAAAGATGGGAATGACCTGGTAATCAAAACCTCAGCAGGGCAAAAGATAACACTAAGTGGCACGGCGAAACGCCGCGCAGCATCTCCCGTAAGGGATACTGCGTATTTATCGTGGAGCAGCCCTTAAGTCAAACGCTGCCTCCCACGGAGCAGTAAACAAATTAGCCTCTGGGCCAAAAACCTGCGAGACCTGTAGTCCGCTTCCCTGGGAGGTGTAGAAAATGCGGCCGTTCGATACGACCGCGCCCACGCACTCTCGTACGTCCACACATGGCCCGGAAGAGACCAGTCTGTTGCCATCCGAGGTGTCAATCAGATCCATGTTGGCACTAATTATGTAAGGCTCTGATAAGGTAAATCGGGTGCATGCATAACCTTTGTCGAAGACGGACAGGATTTTTCCTGTATCCTTGTCTATCAGATAGCTCGGCTTGCCCGTAGAAGCATGTATGAATAGAAAGTTCCGCCCCACCGTAACGACATTAACAGCCTTGGCGACCGGCTCTGACTGCCATATCAATGAGCCGTTCCCGGCATCCAGACACAAGACATAACGGTTTTTTGTTCTTTCGCTTGGTTGGTTGTACCCGCCCAGATACAGACGCCCATCTTTTGCAGAGATGGTACAGCCGGCAGTAACATAGTATTTTGTCGTCAGCCAAATGACTTGGCCGGTCGCTGGTTCAATAGCTGCCGTCAGACCCTTTGCCTTGGGTTTGCCATCCTTTGTTCTCGAAGCATACCCAAAAAAGGTCGAATAATAAAGCGTATCGTCGCACAGAGATAAGCCGGAATCATTACCGCCATAGCCGAACTGTGAAAAATCTATTGTCCAGACCTCATTTCCGGTATCGATGTCCCATGCCCGTACGAGGGGTTTATTGTCTTTAGGATAGTAAGGATTGTTGTGGCTGTAAATCCAGCTCATTATCTCAACTTCGTCAGGCGCCTTTACCGGCTGACCTTTATGGACATAAGCCTTTTCTGTTCCTTGCGGTGCATATTTACCCGAGCCAAAGACATAAATAGCGAGGTTGGGTTCCCGCCTTGCGGGGTCCCTCTTATATATGAGCGGTGGTTGTTGCCGGCTCCAGCTTGGTGAGCCGGTAAATGGAGCTTCCCACAGCAGATCTCCCGTGCCTGCATCGAGGCAGCGCATACGGGATTTTTTCATCCCTGCTTGAGGGACCAGCAGACGTTCTTTATGGTAAATTGGGCTGGTAAAAGAAACATGCACTCCAGGCCAGTATCGCCGCCACAATAGTCTGCCTGTTTCCTGCTCAACAGCGAAAATCTGGCCCTCAGCGGTATGGGTGTACATCCGGCCTCCCCCACATACGGGAATGTGCTTGAAGGTGCCCTCATAGCGTCGAATCCATTTGATTTTGAAAGGAGGTTTTAGACCTTGCTCATTTGCATTGGTACTTGCCAGGTTGCCGAAGTTAGTGAACCAATCGTACTTCGCCTCGGCGAGTTCGCTTGTTAGCGGGCTTCTTATCTTCCATAGTTGAAGGTCTTTTGACGGCAGTGGCGCTTTACCTTTTGGTCCCAGGACGTACAGATACCCATCCTCACAGCCGAAATAAATCCGACCATCGCAGACAGCTACCGGGGCAGAGATAGCTTTCCCAAAGGCGGTCTTAAATGACCACTCTGTACGGGCGGTTCGCGAACCGCCCCTACTTCCGAACAGCGGGACGACATAAAGACTTCCGTCCAGGCCGCCATATACTCCCGTATCGCGAAGAAGAATCGGCGAAGCAATAGATGGATAGCCTCCGAGATATTGAGGTTGCCCCGCAACAATTGCTTCTCGGTGAAAGTCTTTCCCCTCAGATGGCATATCGAAACGACCCGGGTTCAATTGGTGCGGGGAATGCCTGCAGAACCCAAAACCCTCTTCCGGGCGAGAACGGTAAACATCTTTACCGCGAATGCTGACCGGGCAAAAGCTCAGCAGCCCCGGCCGATTTATCTCAGTAAGCGTTCCAGGGACATACCCCGTTTTGGCTTTGCTGTCACGAAGCCGGATTATCTCGACTCTGCCGGTATTGTCTCGCCGATGCCACTGCCGATATAGCAACCCGTCTTCGCTTATACTTAGCCCAAACGTGGCTGGTTTCTCCGAACCTGCGTATGCTGGTACGGTTGCCATTCCACGAAGCTCAGCATTAGTACCCTTATCCTCCAGGCAAACTGCCGAGCCGCCCGCAGGAACAACGAGTATGTTACCGTATACCGCAATGTTCCTTGAACAACAGAATTGGTCTCGCCATGTTACCCTTGCTGACTTATGTTTGTACCAGTCTTCTCCACTCCAACGATTACCGTTGAACTTAAGAATCTCCTTTACGAAGTCCCAGGTCCAGCAAATTGTGCCGTCAGGCTCAAGGGCATAAATTTGTGAGCCGAGCGTGGCGAAATACACTCGGCCGTTGGCAACTACAGGGGTACTAAAGATTGGCTCGCCGCAGGCGAGCTCTTTGACTATGTTACCGCTGGCTTTATCCAGTATGTAGTAAGAGCCTGCCATAGTACCGAAGTGAAGGTAACGCCCCGCGATGGCCGGCGATGATACGTTATTACAGTTGGTTTTACCGTCTCCGGTTTCGACCTTCCATAAAACACGTAGACCGGCAGAGCCGGTCAGTTTTAGATCCACCGTTGGTGGGGCATCGATACAAAAAGCTACCCCTGACCCATCCACTACATAAACGCGTCCGTCTGCTACCACTGGCGCGGTAAAGATAGCATCGGTTAACGGAACAGCACCAATCAGACCAAGAGGGGTAGTTACGCTTCTATCGGGAACATTGCCCGAATGCCGACAGTCGTATTTGAATTGCAGCCAATTCTCCACGGCGGTTGCCGTTGTGGCTAACATCAGAAAAAGGACTATTAACAGGGTTATCTTTGCTCGTAGAGTTCTCATTACTTATATTCTCCTATAAATAAGCCGTTATTTCGCAACAAAAATGTAATTAGCCAAGAGAGCAGCCTCTATTTTGATTTTGATACACGTCGATCGTCAACCGCTATTTTGGCCTTTATCTTATTGCCATCGAGGATCACTTGTCCGACTTGCTCTTCGATACGAATTCCTACAGTTTGTCTTTGTAACTCATCTTCTCGGGTGTCACGAATTATATTGTTCTTGAAAACCAGGTTGTTGGTATGTCCTCGAATACGAATACCCGCTGCTTCTTGGCCTTTACCGTTGTTCTCGATGATATTTTCCTCGAGGCAATTGCGATGGGCAGCCATTCCCAGCGTTTCGTTACGGAAAAAGATTCCATCTCGATGGTTCGAACGGACAATGTTACAACGAAAAAGATTGTCGGAATCTTTGTGCCCGATGGAAATACCAAATCGTCCGTTACCATCCAAAATATTATCTTCGAATAATCCGTGCCGAACCCGCCAACACAAAAACAGGCCATCAGTTCCATTACCACGGGCGATACAATTGCGAACACGCGGACGCTGGGAGCCACTGCCTGGATGTATGCCGAGATAGGTATTGTCCTCACAAATACAGCCAACTACAGTAACATCATTGGACTGCTGGAAACTGATTCCATCCCCATTGTAGTTTCGGACGATACAACCCCGGATGATTGTCCCAAAAGCTCGATATAGGAAAATCCCGGCACCTCGGCAGCCATTCAAGTGGACGTTGGAGTCCTTGTTACCATCAATTATAATATCTTCAACTTGCGCCCCTTCGATATGATAACCGCTGACTACCGGAAAGACTGTTGCGGCTTTGGCTTTGTTGCTTACCATGCAGTCAGCCATTAGCGGCTTGTCAATTGAGAAGGTGTTATTGTTTCGTCCTGTGATGCGGGCAACAGTGGTATGGAATCCTCCTGAACTATCGTCCCAAATCGAAACGCCATAACCTACTTCAAAGCCAGTCGGGTCCTCCAACGTGATTTGTTGCTCACCAAAGTCACCGTCAAGGGCCAGAGGAGATACAACTCCATCGGCTTTCCGTAAAACCGTTTTGCCTTTCCTGCCCCTGACCGTTACATTGGCGCGCAGGTGCAATGAATCATACATCAGGTATTCTCCCTCGCCGATTTCAATTGTGCCGCCTCCAAGCCCGGCAATATAATCGACCGCAGCCTGTAATGCCCTGTTGTCATTGCCTGTTATGTGGGCGTTATCTTTTCCTACAGTTATGTTAGGCAATTCTTTCATTGCTGAGTGCATAGCGTTGGGCAGTTGTTGCTCCTCCGGTTCAGGAGAGAAATCTTTTCGAATTTCCGGGGCGTATGAAATGTTGAGAGCACTAACTACAAGGGAAACAGCAAAGAGTGATAATAAAAAACTTGTTTTCATCGTGTTTACCTCCGTTAAAAGGGAGCTCTTCCGGAACACATCTTTCAATTATAAGTTATCTGAGAGAGTTAAAGTAATTTGCTTTCGATTTGTTTCAAAGTCCTCATTGACTCTTCAGCAATTCTCCTGCCATCCGGTGAAAAATCAAATACTTCGAGAGATATCCACTTATCATATTGTAAGTCCTTAAGCGTCTGAAAAGCCTCCACATAGTCATTTACCGCGGTGCCCGTGCCGAGATGTTTACCACCCATCTCCTGGACATGAACGTGATGGATATGCTTGTAGTACTTTCTCAGCAGGACATCAAATGGCTCGGTTTCATCAACGGTATTGTTGAAGTCGAACATTATCTGAACAGCCGGATGATTGACTTGTTCAGCCAGCTCCAACGCTTCCGCCAGGGTATTGACAACATCAGTTACCCTTTTGCCTAAAGGTTCGATAAGTATTTTAATGCCGCGCTGCTGAGCATGGTCGGCAACCGCTAAAAGGCCCTCAACGAAATATTTTTTAGCTTCTTCAACAGAAATGTCCCTTGTATTGCGTTGTTTCGGAGAACCAAAAATCATACAAGAGCCATCGAGGTCGCCACAAAAATCGATAAGCTCGTCAAAATAAGCGATAGTTTTTTGGCGAACAGCAGCATCAGGTGTGGTAAAGTGCAGTCCTTTTGGCGGCGGTGCCAATAACCAATGAAGGCCGGCACATTCGATGCCAGCATTTTTCATGACCGAGAGCATTTCTTTTCGCTTTGTTGGGCTTATTTCCTGTACACCTTCTTTGACCAGAGTAAACGCCGCGATTTCAACTCCCTTATAACCAGCATCACCTATGATTTGACATTGTTCTACCCAGCTTAATTGGGACCCCGCAAGGCGGGACCCCTCAGTCATACTCTCATTGCACATAGCATATTTGAAGCCACCCCATCCGGAAGGCGACACTTCTCCTAAATGGCAGCTAAACGTCAGCCCGCCTAATGCGGAACCGACTAATATGCCCCCTGAGGTTTTTATGAAATCTCTTCGGTCCATAGTTACTTTCTTCCTTTACCTTAACCCATCTTAGGGCCTCTTTCTATTATACAGTCTCGTCCAGTGGCAGGCCAGGCTTCTTATAGTTTTCACGTCGGCCGGGCCGGTCTTTGTCCTGAATCAGTTCGGCACGACGCGCGACTTCATCGGCGATTTCCTGCGGGGGAGCGTAAGCTCAAGGAGGTACATAACGGAGAGGTGGCTGCCGGACAAGGCGATGGAGCACACCTGGAGGTTGTCAACCAGAACAGGTTTACGGACAGTTTCGTCAAGTCGCTTCCTGCCGTGGGTCCAATGCTTGTGAACGACCTTATAACGAGCACCATAGTTTACTATGGCCCAAAGACAAGCAGTATCCAAATGCAACGCTGCTTCACGGCGAGTAGTAGTTATGACACTGCTTCAACCGGCGGTAATTTCGGTTGGCCCATAAGGGTCTTCTATTCGGTCTTGGATTAGGCTCGGTGTTTTGATATATGTGCAATTCGTTACCGTTCAGAACAATTATCTCTTCGCGCCAGTCACCTGTGACGTCTGCAACATACAGCCGGTCTGCCTTTTCCTTAAAGCGTGCCACAAACCTGCCTGTCAGCGGTTCGAAGATGCAGATATCACCACTTCGGTGCCGCTCCTGGGCGCAAGCCAATTGCTGCTGCTTGCCAGTCCAGTCAATCGTATTAATCACTTCGGCGCCACTTGCAGTCCAGCCTTTTGGAGCAACGTCATCCATAGCGTAATCGAAGACCTTCCTTCCGGATGAGTTGAAGACGAACGGCTTTTGATGCTCGTTGTAGCGTGACCGGCACCAGATAAAGAGCTCCTCACTACCCTCCTTAAAACGGCCAACCGCTGCATTCTGAGGCTCCTGCTTCCTGAAGTGGCTCCGCCAGATAGGCCCTGTCATGCCGATGAGCTGCACATGGTTCGATCCTTCCTCCAGCATGATCACCTCCAAGCCAGGCTTCTCCGGCCGGACATCAGCTACGAACAGACTGTCCATGTGCCATCTTCCGGGAACTGCTCGCGCCAGCAGCTTACCCTCTGCTGAGTAGATAGTTGCCCCAAGTACCTCATCGCGTCCATCGCCATTGATGTCGGCAAGTCGAGCTGAATTGTGTGCGCAACAAAGGAAATTGTCCGTTTCCCATAGTGGTTTTCCGCCAAGTAGAAGCTGATCCATAGCATACGCAGCAAGGAACCTTCCCATGCGGTAGCCGGTTTTGTTCGTAGCCTGCAGCAAGATGTCGCGGTCACCGCCAGTACCCCTAAAGTCGGCAATCATAGCGACTTCCCAGCGGGCGGCGTTTTTAGGATGAGGCGGTTTGGCACTGGCCTCTTCCTTTCCTGTTGCACCGTCTAATATGTGGAGGACAGAGTCTTTGGTAAGGAAGACTACCTCACACTTGCCGTCTCCGTCCACGTCACCGGCAGCCACACCTGGCCCATTATGACCCGGCAGGCCCTCGCTTTCGCTCGACCCACCAACTCCAATATTGGTTTTCTTGATCCACAGCTTTTTCCCATCGTTATCATAGACAGCCAAATGGCCGGGAACCGTTACTATGTAGTCCATTTTCCTGTCGCTGTTGATGTCCGCTACGATTATCCCACCGGCTGAGTCCTTGGGCGCCGGGATGGCGAGCTTGATAACAGATGGGTTTGTCCGGGATAGCTGTCCTCCGAACGCCGTTGCAGCACACATAAATAGACAGACAGCGGATTTTGACATGACTTCGCGGCAACTCATAGCGCTTCTCCATATAGATCAAATAATCTACCGAAGAGCCTTGGGAAACAAGGCCATCTTGTAAATTTAGCAGAAATAGGGTCTAAAGACAATGTTTTGATCGGCTTAGGCGGATGGATTTTAATGGACAGAGGAGAGAAAAAGCGATATAATCCGGCAGTTTGAACAAAACGTTGGTTAAAGCAAAAAACGCAGATTTTGCAGCAAGAGGACAAGCTTCAAAAAAACTATTGGGGAATAGTGTAACGGTAGCACGACTGACTCTGGATCAGTTAGTCCAGGTCCGAATCCTGGTTCCCCAGTTGGATTCTGCTGTATATCACTAAAGCTCACCCCGGCCACATCAGCAAGGTTTGGTTTGATGATATTGTCGTGGCGAAAAAATATGTCGGTCCAATGAACGTTGTTCCACAGGCATCGTCAAGATATTGATGATGAGCCCCCAAATTTTTTTATTTCTGCGACCATTTTGGCTGAAAATCCTTCGAGAAGTAGCCAGAAAGCTTGAGTTTTCGAAACAGATTTTGTATTCTATTGGAAATGAGGCTTGGTGGTGAAGCTGGACAAGGATATAGAAAGTTATATGGTAAATCCCAGCAGAGTACTGTTTATTTTATCGTTTATTACACACCAAAAATTTTGGGGATAAGCCTATGAGCTTGGTAACAGCAAACAATTTATCAAAGGCGTATGCAAAGGGAGAGCTAAAGGTTGAGGCATTAAAGGATTTGAATTTTGAAATTGAACCGGCCTCTTTTGTTTCTTTCGTTGGCCCATCCGGCAGCGGCAAGACCACCCTCTTAAACCTCATTGGTTGTCTGGATAAGCCAACTTCGGGTATCTTGATGGTAGATGACACAGATGTCTCAGGTCTTAATACGCGGATGGCTGCAGCTTTCAGGGGCAGGAAAATCGGCTTCATATTCCAGGATTTCAATCTTATTCCTGTGCTTACGGTGTATGAAAATGTGGGTTATCCACTTCTTATGGTACAAAACACCCCTTCACTTGAAAGGAAAAGACGCATTCTCGCACTCCTTGAAGCAGTAGGAATGGCCGAAAAGAAGAACAAGTATCCTGACCAGATATCAGGCGGCCAAAAGCAGAGGGTGGCTGTGGCAAGGGCCTTAGTTACAAATCCAAAGCTTGTTTTAGCGGATGAACCGACAGCCAATCTCGACCACAAGACAGCATATATGGTTATCGACATTATGAAAAAGATGAAGAACGAGCTTGGCACAACGTTTATCTTTTCAACCCACGACCAGAAAATCGTTGGAGAGGCTGAAATTATATATTCGTTGGAAGACGGAGAGCTGACTAATGGAAGGGATTAAAAAGCGATGTTGAATATATTTAAAATCGCCGTAAGAAATCTAATGAGATACAAAAGAAGAACACTGCTTACAGCCTCACTGGTTGCCATAGGAGTTGTGTTTGTATTAGTGTTTATTTCGGTATCAGGTTCTTTTAAGAATATGATGATTGGGCAGATAACAGACTCATTTCTCGGGCATATCCAGATACACAAAAAGGGTTATGTGGCGTCCATAGACAGCCTGCCTCTT
>Ga0114922_10004529_pt1 | contig 12881 bp, 3 predicted proteins | sample AartaG_FD_100975 | JGI IMG/M metagenome (GOLD analysis project Ga0114922, IMG submission 100975) | Deep subsurface microbial communities from Aarhus Bay to uncover new lineages of life (NeLLi) - Aarhus_00045 metaG | ecosystem: Environmental > Aquatic > Marine > Oceanic > Sediment | place: Aarhus... | reverse complement strand
CAACCGGGGCGTGTTGCGCATCCGCCTGGGCCGGCTCGAAGGGATCCAGGATCTGGCGCAAGTGGCGCTTCCGATGGATTTGAACGCCACCGGTTTGACGCCGACGGGCCTGCCGGCTGCCTGTTTCAACCTTCTGAATCTCATCAACGTTGCCCTCGGCGGCGACAATCTCACGCAAGCCGTCGATGAGGAATTGGCCGATTGCTTTTCGCAGCTTCCGGAAGAGGTCCGAACCTACTGGCTCGGACCCGAATCGGATGAGGAGAATCCCGAGTGGCGTGCGAATGAGCCGAATCACGCGGCGAAGCCCGACGGAGGGCTGTTGATTCTGCGAGACCCCTTGTACGGGCGGCTCAACAGAATGACGGCGCGCCTCGCGGCGCAGGCGCACGGGCTGACCGCCGCGGAGGCGCCCCAGGCGGCGAAACGGATGTCGTGGGCCGGGTCTCAGTTGCGTTTATGGGAATGCCGGTACAGCGATAGCGGTTCCGGCCAGGACGGTGACGCCGAGAAGCCGGATCGTCCTGTCTTCAGCGGGCACGATCACTACGCAGAGGCGGCGAGTCTGCTGCTCAGTGATGATGTCCCCGCGTGCCTCATGAGGCTGGAAAGCCCGGTGAGTCAGGCGGAGCGGTTTGCCCAGGAAGAACTGGCGGATATCGAAAACCGTTTGGCTCTGAGCCACTATGAGCTTGCAAAATCACGTTTGCACGTGCAGCGCAGAATTCTGTCTTCGCTGAATCGGCGCGGGCGGTTCGCCGGTCTGCTCGCGCGGATGGATGCGCAGCTCGAGCGAATTGTGCAGATGGAGGCGCAGAGCGAGCAGTTCGATTATCAGAGGGCATGCGCCAGAGTCGTTTCGGCCGTGGAGCAGTTCTGCCGGATTACCGATCCCTGTCAGGCGGACCGGGAGTTCGCCGACCTCGATCGTCGGCTGCGGCACTTCAGGGCCCAGGCGGCGTCCCCGGCGGGCGAGGAAGTGGCCGACCTGCTGGATGAGCTGACCTCGCGTGTGGAGCGGCACGCGCGCAGATTGAAGCGGCTGGAGATCCGAAGGAGGATTCGAGGCCCGTTGCGGCATCTGCGCCAGAACTGGCCCACCGACCGGGCGAAACCTGTCTGCGAATCCGCATATCAGGCCTTGTCACAATGTCATGTGAACGATCCCGAAGGTTGGATTGAGGACTGGTCCGCCCTGCGAGATCAACTCGACGCGCACCAGGGACAGTACCACCTCCAGAGCGCCCTGACGGCCCTGCAGACGGATCCCGTTGCCTGGGATCGTGTGGAGGATGATCTGGCCGCAACGCTGAGCCTCAAGCCGGATCTGTGGCTCACGGTCGCGCCGTTATTCGGCCTGTTCCATTTGCCTGCATCCGGTGAGTCGGCGGAAGCGGCTGTAGAGGTCCGAGCCGGCATCCAGGCGACGGCAACTCGCCTGTTTGACAAAATGACGCAAGAGCGGAACGATCCGAGCGGCGGGGACCGCGACCCCATGCATCAGACCGATCGATTGCTGGGACGGGCCTTCCAGCGGATCGGCGCAGATACGAGACGACTGGTGCGATTGTGGGAGTCTGTGGAGGCCACGCTGCTGTCTGAGCTGGCAGCGGGAGGCGCCGAGGCAATCGCGGAGGTGAAGGCTCTCGCCGAGAAGTGCCTCGACCACTGGCCGGCGGGACAGACGCAGGTGCCGGGGCGTGCCGATCCTCGCAACCCGATCAATCTGTTCCTGGAATCCTGCGACAAGGCCCGGCGTCTGACCGAGGCCGAGCAGTTCCTCAGTGCCCGGCCGCCGGAGCTTGAGAAGGCCCGGAGAGGTTATGCCGAGCTGCTCAATGCAGGACTTGATAGCAGCGAGCAGATCCGACGAGTCGTGACGGGACTGTATTTAGCGGAATTCCGCCAGCAGGATTCGCCGCAGATCCAGCGGGAGGTGTTGAACGGTCTGGAGGCATGGGTGGAAGCGATGCCGGAAGAGGTGAAGCAGCGTGTCGGGGAGCAGGACGTGGTCCGGGAGATCGAGGGAACGAGAGCCGCCCTCTTTGCCGGACGCTCCATACCGGGCACGGGCCCTGCACAGCCGGCCGGCCCGGCAGAGGACAAGATCAAGCACACGTCCAAGGTGGGTGGTTTTGGCAATACGACGAGTGGTCCGGGACAGGACCCTATCAATCCGCAAGAGAAATATGATTGACCCGAACGATGAAGCTGACTTGCGAAGTTCGGGTCGTGCGCAGGGTGTTATGTACAACAGGTTATTCAGAATCATAGTCCTGATGGGAGCCCTGGTAGCGGCACAAGTCGGTGCCGTGCGGGCCTCCGAGGCGAGTTCCGGCCGGCCGGAGCCGTGTTATGTTGTCATTGCTGTCGATGTCTCGGGGAGTATGGAGGGCGTCGATGCTCCCGAGTCGGATTCCGCCGGGAGGCGGCAGACGCTTCGAGATGAGGGGCAGTTGGCCTTCCTGCAACTGCTGCCTTTCCTGCGTTCCGACCTCTACGTCGGAGTGACCCACTTCTCGGACAGGGTGCGGTATTCGCTGCCCAGCGAGGAAACGGGACCTCTGCTGCCCTGGGGACAAACCTACCTGAGTGAGTCGGCGTGCCGCAATCTGGTTCGATCGGCCGAGTTTCAGGGGACGTTCAACACGGATATCCCGGAGGGCATGAGCTGGGCCTCCAGTCGGATTCGGGCTGCGCGCCAGAAATACGGCCAGGGCCCCGGAAAGCTGATTCTCCTGAGCCATGGCGATCCGTACGACAGTGAGAAGGAACTGAGTCGGGGGGGTGGACCGATCCTGAGTGCGGCCAAGCGCTTGGCCGAGCAGCAGATTGAGGTGTATCCCATCATGATTAACGAGGCATCCTTTCGCTCCGGCGATGGAGAGGGACGACTGTCCAGAAGGGATCTTGCCGCCGAGGACCTGATGCAGTCGGTCGCCTTGATGACGGGGGGCAAGGCCTATCGACTCGCGCGAGAGATGGATTTCCCGGATATCCTGATGGATGCCTTTGGCCTGGGGATGCGCGTTCGTGATGAGCTTGTCGTCAGCCCGTATGATTGGGCGATCGTGATGGTGGGAACGGCATTCGAGTCGGTGACGGTCGTGCCGCCGACCGAGGCCGGCGGTCCGGGGCCGCTCACGTTGGCCCGGAACGGCGGGCTTGAGACCGCCCCGGGCGTTAGCGCCAACATCATCCCGTCGTCTCGACATCAAACGAGCGTTCTGCTGCGGCCGCAGACGCGGAATTTGGTGAATCGCTGCTGGCAGGGGCGGTGGGAGTTTCGCTGGCCCGGCGAGGAATCGCGAACCGGCGTGCGCATCTACCGAATCCCCGAGTTCCTGGTGCGACTGGAGGCGGCGCCTGAACTGCCGTGGTGGCTTCACGAACAGGTGCAATTGAAGGCTCATCTGATCGAGCGCCATAAGAGGGCGCAGGGTATCGAGGGTGAGGAACCATTGGGCAGCGGGCAAGGTCTGTCGGTTCGGATGCGGGGGAACTCGGCCGTTGAAACGAATTCATTTCTCCTGGAGAAAGGGAATTGGACCGTTCCCGGACGGCTCTATGAGACGGAGCCGTTTACCATAGGCGTGCCGGGTCTGTATAAGCTTACTTGCCAGTTGCGGGACTCCGTGAGCAATGTGGATGTTCCCGTGCTGGATTTTACGAGCGACATGTACGTGCACTCGGAATGTGTGGGCATGCAGGTCGTGAGCGCACGGGATGAGGTGCTCCAAGAGGTGCCTCCTGTCGCGGCCACCATCCGCGTCGACGCGCAGGGTGGACAGCAGGTCTACTTCCGGGCCTTCAGCAAGGGGGAGTTCAAGGTGGAGCCGCTGTCGGGCGTGCTGCATTTAGAGGCGCTTTCGCAGACGCAATGGCCCCTGCAGAAGGATGCGGATGGCAACCTGATTACGAGCCTCGTTTCCCTTGTGGAGCGGGAGGAGCGACTGACGGGATGGGCCGAAGTGGACGTCCGCACGTTCGTGGGGATTCGGCACATTCGGCTTCCCAAGTTCCAACTGGTCTATACGCCCGCCCCGATGCGCGTCGAGTGCACGTTCAGCGATCCGCGGGAGGCGCTATGGGTGGGCGAGTTTCACAAGCAGCCGTTGCAGATCTCCGCATTCCCGGTCTTCCAGCGTTTTGTGGAAAGGACTTTGCGCCTGTTCCCGAAGAATCTTCAGGAGGCGCGGATTCGGACCGTGAACATGCGGTCGGGGATGATGCAGGTAATGGGGCCGGAGAGCCGACAGCTCGAACCGCCGCAAACGGGCGGTTATGAGGGAAGGACCATCACAGCCACGTACTTCGTGGAATCCACGATCCCCATACCACCGGCGGATCGATGTGAGGTCGATCTCACCGATGCCGTAGAGGACGTTCAGGGTGGTTTGAAAGCCTATGCCATCGTGGACCCGGTGGCCGAAGGGCTCTTCAAGTGGACGGTTCAGCAGGGGCCTTCGGATGGGCAAAGGGGGGCGGTCTCGGAGACGTTGTTCTGTGGCGAACCGGTCCGGTTTTCTGCGGAGTGGCGGTCCGATCAGAATGTGTCGGCCGTTCGCTTTGAAATCCCGCGGCCGGAGGTGGACCAATCCATCTTCATAGACATGCCGGTGACGCCGGGGGCCAATGAGACGCGCCTGGAGCAAGCCGTGTCCGGTTTGATCGCCGGGAAGACCCTTCCCGTCTACGTGCATGTGACGATGCAGCCTTCGGGCGCGGATCGCGCCCTGCAGATCAAGCTCCAGGGCGGCCAGTTCCGTACAGACGATCGAAGAGTGGTCCTCGAAGACCTGATGGTAGGCGGCGGCGCCCTGACGGACATCCAGGGCTATGCATGGGAGCCGGTGGAAGTGTCGTTGGGGGCGGTGTTCACTGGCTATATGCCGGGTGATCCACAGCATAGTGCGGCCATCGAGCAGTTCAAGAAATCGTGCACGGTCACCGTCACGTCGAGAACCGCCGATCTGCAGAATATCACCGATACGATCGAGTGGCTCGCCGTGGAGGTTGAAGGCTCGACCAGGACGTGCAGGCTGAATGGTCATGCCGTATATACACCCACGGTTGCCGGCCGGGCGACCCTCGAGTTGAAGGCGGAGGCGCGGACGAGGCAGGCGACTGCCGGGTCGGACGTACAGCACGCCTACGCTCATATCATGGCCCGGGAGCCGCGTCTGGCGGTTGCGGTCAATCGGCTGACGCCCAGCGGAGAGGAACCGGTATTTGACTCCCGCAAATGGGTCAAAGGAGACGGCGGCTTGTCCGTCTTGATGACGCGATTGTCCACTCGCCTGCGCGTGAGCGTTCAGAGCCTCGGCGGAGCGGCCGGCCAGCCAAGCCCGTGGAGAACGACGATGCGGTTGCTGCGACGGGCGGACCCGAATGCACCGTGGCTGACTGCCTTCTCCGATGCAGGCGGGCCCACGGCGGACGATTCGTTCTTGCGTGAGGTTCAGATCACCGAGGTCGGCCAGTACGCCCTTGAGGTCGTGGGACAGGATCCGCAGTCGGGTCGTCGGGCGATGTACTTTGTGACGCCCGTGTTCGCCTCCGTCGGCCGGCATGAGGTGAAACCGACCATTGCCCCTCCCGCGTGGCTGACCAGCCGCGTTCGGCAGTGGTCCTTCGAATATCTTGTGACGTTATATCAGGATTCGATCGACCTGAGTCGGTCGCAATCCGTGGCATTTCAGTTCCAGTTGCCGGGGCAGAGCGAAACCTGGTTCGATGGCGCGGCCTCATCGGCGGGGCCGGGGACGGCGGATGCGCAACAGCTCTCGGTGAAGGGGCCCCGATTCTTGCCGGCCATGGATGCACTGAACGATGGGGCCATGTACCTGCGGCTGTCCGCGCAAGGGCTGGAGTTTCTGAGGTGGGAGTACCCGAATATTCGCGTGATCCCACCGGTGCTGGAGCGGCTGGTCCTCAGTCGTGGAAAAGCGGGCAGGGCGGCCGAGTTGAGCGGGGCGGAATTGACCTTCGATGGGTCCACCGACCTGTGGGTGCGGCCTGTGTTTCGCGCCGCCCCGGAGTTGGAGGGCCAATGGGTCCCGTCAGAGACGACGGTCTACGTGTGGCGCGACCGCAATCCCGGCCCGACGGGTTGCCAGGCGGACGTCCGTGTTCTGGAAAGGTTGCAGGGACAAGAAGAGGCCACGACGGAGGATGTGGATGTGCAGGTCTTCAAGCTCGGAGGCGGCGCAATGGGTGAAGCCGTGAGAGTTCTGACACGGCGCGGCCGCTGGAGCTTCTGGGGCTGGCCGAGCCCCGCCGCGAGCGAGCGCTATTCCTTCGTGGCCTCCGTTGCCTACCGCCGACAACCGCGGTCCGGCCCTTCTGCCGGTCAGCCGCAGAACGCACCGGCGGACCGGGTGATTGCCGAATGGAGCGACGTCTACGCGATCAATCTGGATACGCCCTGGGTGATTCCGTTGTGCTGGTGGCCTCTTATGGCGCTGCTCGTGGCTGCCGCCCTTACGGCGGTCCTGCGACGGTTCGTCCCGAGCCCGAGCAAGCTGGCCCTGGATATGCGTTTGGAGGAGAACGTTGCCATCGTGGAACCGGTTAGGCTCGATAATCCTGTGCTGCTCGATTTGCATGAGACGCCTTTTGCCAGAGAGGTGCAGTTCCACATACGATATCTCGGCACTCAGTGGGACGTCGCCGGACGGAATCTGGTCCGGCAGGCGGGTTTCGGAACGGACTCGTCTGTGGCGGCACTCGCTGGCGCTCTCATGCGAGGCCTTGCCTGTGTGGTCGCCCCGATACAGGACGTTGTGCGGCATGCCGTATATCCGCGTCGCTGGGCGTGGGCGGCCATCATCCCGAGGGTCCGGGGCGATGCCCGGGTCGTGCGCACCGGACTGCTGTGCGTCTGGACCGGCCTGGGAGCCAGGGGCGGGCGCGCCTGGTCAAGTCAAGGTGGCTCGCTCAATCTGCCGATGGAAGGGCAGGTGAAATCCATCAATATGGATCTCCCGTATTGGGCGGATGGCGTTGACCGAGCCATGCGCGTGACGATTCGGGTCAGAAGGATCGTATCCGACGACGCAGAAACAACGACCGCCGGCTGGCAGGAGGCCGGCCCGGAGGTGGGTTCTCAAAGATCGGCAGACTGAAGCTGTGAGAGATAGAAGAGGAAAGTAGAATGCGACTGAGTAACAATCCAATCGTGGTGCGGCCCACACTGATCGTGGGCCTGGGCGGCACCGGTGTGCTGGTCTGCCAGTGGGCGGAGCACTATATCCGTGAGCTGTTCGGGCATGTCCCGTCGTTCATCCGCTTCCTGAAACTTGATACCGATGCCTCGGATGAGGGAGGGCCGCCGGAAGGGATTCTCTCCGACTTCATCAACCTGTTTCATTACCTCGACGTCGGCGAAGTCGTGCGAGACAACGCCAGCTATCCGGAATTCCATCCCCATCTGGACTGGATGCGCGGATTCCGCGAGGACGCCACGTTTGCCGACTACGGGTGCCAGGGCATTCCGCGGCTCGGACGGCTGGTGTTCTTCGAGCTACGTGAGACGATTATCCACGAGGCGGTGGCGACGCGCTTCAGCAGCCTGCGAACGAGCACGCAGCAGATCATGGAGGAGCAGCCGGACCAGTTCGTCCTGGCCTCCGACGGTGCGCCGGCCGTGCACATTGCCAGCAGCGTCTGCGGCGGCACCGGGGCCGGCATGCTCATCGATATGGCGTACAATCTGCGGTGGTGGTCGCGCGAGTCATTCCCCAAGCCCGCCGAGGTCGTTGGTCATCTATTGCTGCCCGATGCATTCCGAGTGGACCCGATGCTTCGCCCGAAACTTGAGGGTACGGCCTGTGCAACGCTGGATCAGATCGAGTTTCTCAGCGACGAACGCCGGCCGGATATGCGCGTGCGATATCGTAGTGACCGAAGCGGCGAGGATTGTTTCCGAAAGGACACCGGCCCGTTCAACTTCCTGTATCTGCTCAACGGCCAGGTCGATATGGGCAGCGGCGACCGCAAGCACCTGGTTCGGCTCATCGCACGTGCGATCCGCGCCATGACCATCGAACCTCTGAGTCAGCAGGTCCGATCCGATGCGAACAACAAGCTGGCTGAAATCCTTCCGCAGAGAGATCCGGTCAACAACCACCGGCAGTGTTTCTCGAGCTATGGGTTCTGGTGTGGGACCCCCGGACACAGGCGGGCGAATATCGAGTCTCGAATCCTCACCGAGCTGGAGACGATTGGCAAGGACGCGGACCATGTCCGCACGGAGTACCGCCAGGAGATCCAGAAAAGGATCGCGACAACCCTCAGTGGGTCTCCGGGGGTCAGTGAGTTGATTCAGCCGGCGGTGTCGTTCCGGTGGGATCCGCCCGGTCGCGGGACTTCACAGGAGGTCTTGTCAAGCGTGGTGCGGGGCGTTCGGCGGCATCTGGAGACCTCGCTCATCCCGGCGGCTCGCAAGGAGGGCGAAAAGGTCCTCGCTCCGGGCAAGCCCATCGAGAGCCTGCTGGAGAGCGCCGCGGAAATGATCGAGAGAGACTTCTTCAATGCCGAACAGCTCCGGCCCGTCAGCGAGGTCAGTGCGTGCCTGGATGCCTGGGTGGAAGGTCTGGAGGTACTGCTCAGTCACAAGCAGGCTTCGGCGGCCCCCAAAATCAATTCCGTCATCACGGAGATTCTCGCCGACGTCAAGCGAGAGCTGGAAAGCCTGGAGTTGAAGGTCCCGCCCTTGTCGTGGACCGGCAGCGACGTGACGCCTCTCATCGGTGAGGCGATTGACGCTCACTGGCACTCCCTGGCGGAGGCGCTGCTGCATGAAGACAGCATGGGCTCGCTGAAGACAACGTTACGAGTCTTCGCCATCAGGAAGCAATCTCTGGAGGCGCTCGTTGCCTTGGCCTGGCAGCGACGGGCCAGCGGCGAGGTGCGTCGTCCGCGTAATGAGAATTCGGCCACGGTCGAGCCTCGGCTGGCGGATTTCTTCTCGACGCCTCTGTGCGTGTCCCTGGAGTCCGACGAGGCGCTGGACGCGGTGGCGGCCCGGGACTTCCGGCAGAGCCTGATCAAACCGGTCCTGTTTTCCACCGTTCTGGCCATCCGGGAGGCCAAGCCGGATGAGGCGGACGTCCGAGCCGTGGAAGACCGGCTGGCCGCGAGCCTGGGCAAGCTGACCGGCGACATGAAACGCTTCCTGAGGAATATCGAGACGCACGGCTGGGAGATCTTCCGGAATGGGCTGGCCGGTGCGCAGTCCGTGAACGAGCACCCGTATTACCGTGGGGTCTGCGAGATCTGGCGGCTGGCCGAGCCCAAAATCGATCTGTCCAAATCCAGAAAGTATGCCGCGCCGCTTGATGTCACCGTGACGCAGCAGGTGTCCAGCTCCTGCGTCCCGCAGTTGCTGACCCACAACTGCGAGGTCAGCCTGCGCGAAGCGAATGTCGATGAGGACTACAGACACCTCAGCGGTGAATGGCTTCAGATTCTCCGTCTGCGATATGGTTTCTGCTTGGAGGCCATCAGCCGGTACAGCAAGTACGTGGCGGCCACGGACGAGTACGTCAAGCGCATGGGCTTCGAGTATTCGGACCTCTGGCTGGACAAGAACTGGTACATCGCCTTTCAGAGTGCACTGGCGGACTGGCGCGAGCAGATCGGGCTAAACAAGGATACGATGGAAAGGCGGGCGTACGAGACCAATGCGGCCAGGGTGGGCTCCCTTCGGAAGCTGCTCGGATCCATCAGCGAGCGGCTTCGACACCAGATGCATTCCTTGAAGGACCCGGAGGTCGGGATCCGCATGGCGGAGCTGCATGGTGCAACGGATTCACGGATCGATCTGATCCTCCAGGACCTGTCGCTGGTCGAGCCGGACGCCGTGCGCCAGGGAGTCAGACGTTGCGTGGCTCTGGCGGAAGGACTGATTCACAGTATGGGCGAGTGCGCGGCGGCCCTGTCGGACAGTGAACAGCGGATCGTCCGCGACCTGCTCGCCGAATGTCGAAGCGAGCTGCAGCGATTCCAGGAGGAGTCCGCGACCGCAAATGGTACGAAGCGTTAGGGGCATGAGATTCGTGGAAGGCTGGTGGTAGCTCGTGAGAGCGAGGAGTGGCCAAAACCGAGTGATAGGTCCCGTGCCGATTCTTTTTGTCGGCGTCGGGCCGTGCGCCGAAAAAGCACTGGCGGAATTCTCGTCCGCCGTCAAGGGCCTGACGGTCCCGGTCCGGGGACCGTTTGGGCTCGTGCTCGTCGATTCCTTCGGCGAGGAGCTGTTCACCTGTGACTGGCCCTGGATCTCCGAGTTCAAGCTTCCTGAATCTCCCTTGATCCGCGAGCGGTCGGAGTTCATCGGGGATGATGACGGCAAGCTTACGGCCTCGCTTTCTTCTCTGGCGCGCCGGCTGCGCTCGGCAGAGCCGGGGGCTGATCCCGCGTCTTCCGGGCGTATCCGGATGAGTTCCTACGTGGTTGTCGACCTGTCGGTCTCAGGGGCCGTGGCATCCGCGGTGCGGCTGATGCAAGTGCTTCGCCGGATCGACCCCGCGCACGATGTGACGGTCCTCGGGCTGACGGCCCGGACCGCCGTGACCGGCTCCGCCAGCGACAGTGAATGGTTCGGTGCCTGGAAGCAGCTCCTGGCGCGCCTGCAGGATACGTCGTTCGCACAGCGGATCTATCTGCTTGACGGATGTGACGCCGACAAGGTCTGGTTCGAGAGGCCGGAGCAACTGCACCATCTTGCCGCCCAGTTTCTTCTGTATCACGGGCTCCTCTGCCGCGGCCCGTTGCGGCAAAACGAGCGTGCGAGGACCGGCGCGAAGGAGAGCCTGTTGAACGTGTGCGGCTCGTTCGGCTGTCGCGCCATCGTGCCGGACTTGTCCGTCGTGGCCGAGCGCGTGGCCGAGCAGGTAGCGCGGGAAGACCTGGCGGATTTGTACGGACGGACCGTGCCGGCCGGATGGTTGGAGAGCGTCGACGAGCAGGCGAAGTCGCTCGTGGATAAGATCGCGATCGTGTGTGAGAAGGCCCATGAGGCGAAGCCCGCCTCGTCGGGCGAGCGGCGGGGCCGCGCCGGCGGCTATATCCCTGGAAGCGCCGACGTATCCGAGGCCGTCGCGAAGACCATCAAGCAGGTTTGCTCGCGCGAGCCGCTCGTGAGTCTTTGCCACTTCTTCAAGTGCCTTCAGCCAAGACTCGGGAGATTGTTGAACACGCAGCGGCTCAGGGAACGGTCAAGGACCCGCCAGCTTGTTGCCGAGCTGATCCAGCAGCAGGACGCCGCCACGTATGAGCCGATGCGCATCTGGTTGTCGGATACGAAGACACAATGGGTGGACCGTTTCACACCCAAGCAGCACGAGCCGCCGCGTGTGGCGGTCAGCCGGCCCGCCGGTATGGCAGGGTACACCGCCGGATGTGTGTTTCTTGTTCTCGGACTGATCGGTATCGGAGCGGGACTTCTGGCCGGAGACAGGCTTTTTGCAATTGGAGGCGGCCTGCTGGTTGTCGCGGCCTCGGCCCTCATGACATTTCCGACCGGATGGGCCCTCTATCCTCGAAACAGGGTCCGCGAGGGCCAGGACGTTTCAAAGTCAGTTCCGCCGGTTTCCTATCGCAAGCGCGCGCCTGGGTGGGCTCTCGGCACTGCCGGCGGATTGATCGTTGTCGGCTTGGCAGCCGTTACGTGGCCGCTCTGGCCGGAGGCGTGGTCGGCTGTCACGGTTGTGTGGGCCATCGTCCTGGCGGTGATTGCCGGGACAGGTGCCGGATTCATCGTGCGATGTCCGACGGAATCTCATCGTGACAAGATCGGCGGCGATGAGGCGCCCAGTCATATGAGTCCTCCTGTTTGGCGCTGCCGTGGCGTGGGATTGCTGTGCCTGGCTTTGGCATGGGCCGTCTTCGGCCTGTGGGCTTCCTGGCCGGCGGCGTACACGACCGCGCAGTGGGGGCTCGCCCTGATGGGGCAGTTGATGATTGGCACAGGTGTTGGTCTGGCCTTGCTTCCGCGGGCAGGCCGTATCTACCTGATCGACCGCGTGCCGAAGATGCCACAGCCTCTCGCCGGTGGGATTGCCCGGCCCGCCGGAGAAAACGATCTCGATCGTACGATCGCTGCAATGGCGGCCTGGATCGACCACCTGGCCCTCGAGCCCGATCAGTGCCTGCAAAGGTCCGGGGCGAAGGATGCGTCGACCCACCGTGAAACGCTCTTCGATTTCCTGGCGGCGGATTGGGACAGCCAACTGGCCGAGGCCTTTCGACGCGAGTTGAAAGCCCGGTCCGACAAGCCTCTCAAAGCGTTGGCCGGCGAATCCGTCCTATGGGCGGAGTGTGTCACGAAGGAGTTCCAGGACGCGCGCACGGTGTGTCCCGATCTGGCGTTTCTGTTCGCCCTGCAAGTGGTCAAGGCTTGGGCGGAATCGCACACGCCGGCGGAATTGCTGTCTTTTCTGCGCGCGGATATGCCCAGGTTCGGACGTCTCGTGGAGCGGCTCGCATCTCCGCACTGGCCGGCCACGCGTGGCGAGCCCGATACGACCACGCATATCATCGCGGTCGGCAAATCGCTGTGGGACATGGTGTCACCGCTGGCTGAGGTGGAGGGGGCCCCGGCGTTGGTGCAGTTGGATTGGGATTCGCACGCCGAGGCGGTCCTGGCTCTGCATGTCGTCCAGGGATTGGGTCAGGGCTGGCGGGGATTCCCGGGCATGCCGGGACAGCTTCACGAGCGGCCCCCGGCTACCCCGGCGGATCCAGACAACACAAGCGGAAGCGAGAGCCACTCCGACATCTCACGCCGTCGCTGAACGGATTGGCGTGAGCTTTCATTTCATAGATCGGCGTTAGTTCCCCGAACGTGAACCAGATACTCGTTACGGCCCACTTTACGT
>Ga0114922_10004528_pt1 | contig 12882 bp, 11 predicted proteins | sample AartaG_FD_100975 | JGI IMG/M metagenome (GOLD analysis project Ga0114922, IMG submission 100975) | Deep subsurface microbial communities from Aarhus Bay to uncover new lineages of life (NeLLi) - Aarhus_00045 metaG | ecosystem: Environmental > Aquatic > Marine > Oceanic > Sediment | place... | reverse complement strand
GGTTTTCATCTCCTGTTAAATGGAAAGATGTATAGGCTTCATCGATTAAATGATAATAATCCAACATTTCTTCTGGTGTGTATCCTCGACCATTTCTGTAGTACTCCATGAATATTGTAGTGTTGGCTTTCGTCAGAAACCGAATTCCCATCTGAAAACTTTTACTTGAGTATTCATCTAAGTGAATTTGTCCGTCGCTGTCAATATAGGTTTTTTGGAAGTTTGGGACGCAGGCGAATTCGCCGTGAATTTCCAGATTGGAAATGATATTCCGCGAAAAATCAATACCATACCGGGTTGGCACACTCCCACCTGTTATAAACATTAAATCAATATCCGTATCGAAAAAGAGAACGTATATCTTTCCACCAAAATTTAACTTTTTTTGCTCACCAAACTCCGTGTTGATATGGTTAAAAACCGGCAGGAACACTGATGTGAGAGAAAAGGTTTTTAAGGATCCCTTGAAGCTTCTGGTATAATCCAAGGAGATTACTGTAAAACCCTCTAGAGCAAGTTCAGGATCGTTCGGATCCTTGGGTTTGTCAATAAATGCGACAGGATTCCATGCATAGCCTTTACCCCATTTTAATCTTTTTTTTCCAACATCTATATGAAAAAATAGAGTCGGTTTAATAGAAATAAAAGCTTCAAAAAGAGTCGTTTTATAAGACCAACCGAAAACAGATTTATTTACATCTGTGTTGCTGCGGATTTTTGCCTCTACCTTTCCCTTTTCATAGCTTAGATCCAACAGAGCAAGAAAATTATATTCCGTCGTCGATGATCCCACTGTCTGGTTGTAAAACTTGAGAAAGTAATATCGGGAATCCTTATTAAGCCCGAAAATAACAGGGCGGAATTCCAAATAACCTCCGTAATTGAAAGCTTTTTTTTCAATTTCTGCTATATTAAATGTATGTTGCTCTTGTGCGGACGCACTTAAGGCAGCAAAAATGAGAAATAAGGGAATCAGAGGAGTGACTTTCATTTATCTTAATGAATCGAGGCTAGTCATAAAATTCAACGTGAACACCTCGTCCTTAAACTCTCTTTTTTTGACTCCAGCGAATATCATGATTGATTTATAGCCTTTGTGTAGTGGGCTGTCGGTTTCAATAACCGATGGCCTGACAACGCCTCCGCCAAAATCTTTGATTTGCTTAAAATAAATGGTTTTGATCAGCATAGAAGTTGCTGTGAGGCACTCGATTTTATTCGGCAATTTTTTTTCCTTGTCCGCCCACATTCGAAGCTGATCATATGCAACGGAGTTTGTTTTAGCCTTTAAATGTAAGAGGTATTCATTTCCAAGCTCTTTGACTATTGTGACATCATATTCTTCCGCGTAATCCAGGCGAAGGATATCGGAATTGTTAAACACCCCACCCACAACAGACTGGAGGCTTGTTATCCGTACTGGTTTACCTACGTTGGGGATGTAAAGCCACATATTGTCTTCAAGCCTAAGTGTGCTTCTCCCTTTTTCACTAGCGGGAGAAATAAAAAGCGCGGCCACTCTGTCCTTTCCCTTTTTAACCGTAAAAAGAATATATTCTTTTTGTCTTCCGTTTGGCTCGATGTTTATCAATTTCCTATAAGATTCATAGGACTCCGGATTGAGGTTTCGGTCTACTTGTCTGAGAAGCTCGATATCATCTGTGGCGGAGACCTGTAAGAACAGTGAAATTATCATCAGGGCAAATGTGATTTTTTTCATTTATCTTTCTATATATGTCTAAGGGCTTCAACAGGTTCCATCTTGGAAGCCTTCAAGGCTGGATGAAGCGCTGCGATGATGGATGCGAATATGACAATAACGGACATTATAAGTAAATCTCCTGCTTTTAAATTAGGGACGAGCACAAGGCCTGTCTGTCGGCCGAAATTGAATGTAATTTTTATAATGTTTGCTATGCCAATTAGTATAAATGCAAAGATATTCCCTGCGACTGCTCCAACTACTCCCAGTGAGAAGCCCTCAATTAAAAACAGATATATTATCTTTTCGGGGATCGTACCAATGGCAGCAATCGTACCGATTTCTCTTATTCTTTCAAAAACAGCCATGATCATAACGTTCATAATGCTGATGAGTACAATAGCTATTAGCATAAGTTTGATAAAGAAAGTCATAATGTCTATCATCCTGGAAACATTATAGAATGGAGACAGTTTCTTCCATGTGCGGACATCAAAGATTGGTTTTCCTTGTTTGTTGAGCTTTTCTGAGAGGATGTTTTCAAGCGTATTACTAACGCTGTTCAGCTTGCTGAAATCTTTAAGTCTCACGGCCACTTCAGAGATCTCCTTCTCGCTTGAGCGCAATACTTCCATTGCGTCTTCTATATGCATATATCCATCCCGGCCTCCAGGACCGGTCACACTTTCGACAATCCCTCCAACTTGAAACTGTTTGCCGTTGACGGAACCATCCCTGTTTGTAGCGATGATAACCACTGTAGCTCCCACTTTGACCTTAAGTCCGTTCGCCAGAAGTTCAGGAACCAGTATCTCTCCCTTTTTTATGATCCTTTCGCCCTTCTGAATTCTGGACAACAAGAGGGGAACCGTAGCGATCTCTTTTTCCGGGTAGACACCATTGATTCTGATATTGGTTGTGTCCATGAAATTACTGAACATGCCTCCAAATTTCAATCTTGGCGAGAATGCTTCGATTTCGGGAATCTTTCCAAGAGTTTTTTCCAGCTCTTTCCATTGCTTAGCATTTAAATTCAAGGTGAGAGGGAGACTATCGATCGATGCAACGTAACCACGTTTGTGAACTTGGATATGGCCAAGCATGGAATCAGTGATCTGGCCTATCAGCATATTTTTAAAAGATCCGGAGGCGGCGATGAAAACCAGGACAAACATGAGGCCGATGGAGATCAGCGAAGAAGTCAGAAAAGTCCGTCTTTTATACCTTAAAAGGTTCCGCACGGCAATCTTTATAAGTTTATGCACTATCTCCTCTTCTCTTTACATTGTCGGTAGAGAGCATTCCATCCTGAATTCTGAACAGTTTCTCCACTTTTCCCACAATCTTCGGATCATGTGTAGAAAAAACAAACGTTATGCCCAGATCATCCCTCATTGACCGCATGAGCTCGATAACCATTAAGGCACTCTTGCTATCAAGATTGGCAGTCGGCTCATCCGCAAGTACAAGTTTAGGATCTGTCACAAGTGCACGGGCGATCGCTGCTCTTTGCTTTTGACCTCCCGAAATTTGATTGGGATATTTATCTTTTTGATCGATCATATTGACTTTATCAAGAAGTGAGACAACCTGATTTTCTCTCTCTTTTGCTGGTATGTTCTGGGACATTAAAAGGGGGTATTCGACATTCTCGTGAACCGTTAGAACAGGAATCAGATTAAAATCCTGAAAAATAAAACCAATGTTTTTTCCTCTGAATAGAGCCGCCTTTTTTCGAGTGAATCTAAAGGTGTCTAAACCGGCTACCTTTAACACTCCTGACGTTGGCTTGTCCAAACAACCAACAAGGTTCAAAAGAGTGGTTTTCCCGCTTCCGGATGGTCCTACGAAGGCAACAAAAGAAGCCGGATTTATTCTGAAGCTTACAGATTTTAAAGCCTCTATCTCAATTTCTCCTGCCTGATAAATTTTCCTGAGATTTTCTGCAAAAATAAGGCTCACCAAACACTCCTTTGCTGGCCGTTGTTTTTTTCAAAATTTGAATTGAAACTTTATTCTAACAAAATCTTAGTGATAATAAAATAAGCTGGGGGGATCAAGGATCATTTAGGCAGTTTGCCTGTCAACAAAGAAGTAACGCCGGAGGATCTTAAGTCGATTGTCTTCTCTTTAATGTTGATATATACTGCTAAAAAATATAGAAAGGAACCATAATAGGAAAGACAATGTCCCGGATGACAGAGAAAGAAGCCAAGGCTGGTTTAAAGGAAAAGCTTCCCGCAATAGAGACTTTTCCCAATCAGTTCCCAGATTATGAGATAAAAATAGAATTTCCTGAATTCACTTCAATCTGCCCCAAAACCAATCTGCCTGATTTTGGAACTATAATAATTCGATATGTGCCGGAGGCGCAGTGTCTGGAGCTTAAATCGTTAAAGATGTACATGCTTGCCTACAGAAGCCTGGGGATTTTTTATGAAAATGCTGTGAACCGCATTCTGGAAGATATTGTAAAAGCCTGTCGTCCTGTGCGGGCTGTTGTCACAGGAGAGTTCAACCCAAGAGGTGGGCTTAAGTCAATCGTAGAAGCTTTTTATCCCCGGTCCAGAAAAATCAAAAAATAAAACCAGATCTTAATTTAAAATACCTTTCATTTGCCTTCTGCCAGAAATCTTATTCTTTTAACCTTTTCTTGGTACGATTTATTAACTATAATTCTCTGTTCAAATGGAAGAACATAAAAAGTTTGGCGCCACAGACTTATTCGTGCTTTTGGCAATATTGTTCTGGGCTATCAATTTTACATTTATCAAGATAGCACTCCGCGAATTCTCCCCACAGCAGTTCAACGGGATTCGCTTATTTTTAGCATCTTTTATTCTGATTTTTGTGCTCTTCATTCGCAAAGAAGGTTTTTCTGTCCCGAAATCTGACTTATGGAAAATTATTGTTCTCGGAATTATCGGACACACGGCTTACCAGTTACTTTTTATCCATGGATTAAATTGGACAACTGTCTCCAATACATCAATCATCATGGCCATGACGCCATTATTCATTGCACTCTTTAGCACTCTCTTGAAGCATGAGAAAATACATTGGGCAGGATGGCTGGGAATTTTTATTTCTTTTATTGGTTTCTATTTTGTTATAACCAAACAAGGTGAGAGTTTCCATTTTTCATGGGAGGCCTCAAAGGGAGATTTGATGATCTTTACAGGGAACATTCTCTGGGCAGTTTACACTGTTTTTTCAAAGCCTTTCCTGGAAAAAATATCTCCTATTAAATGGACTTCTCTGACTCTGGGTATCGGGGCGTTGTTTTATCTCCCTTTTGCTGCTGCAGATATTTTGCGACTTCGCTTTAATGAAGTGTCTTCCCTAAGCTGGGCAGCCCTTATATATTCGGCTCTTTTTGCTATAGCCATTTGTTATGTTATCTGGTATACGTCTGTTAAGCGTATTGGCAACAGCAGAACAGCTATTTACGGCAACATTAACCCTGTTTTTTCAGTTTTCTTTGCATTCATTATTCTTTCAGAACAAATTACTTTCTCACAAATATGTGGAGCCATTATCATTTTTGGAGGGGTATATTTAACCCGCTCAGGATATTTGTGGTTTAAAAAGAAAGAACAGCCTTCGAATGCCAAATAATTTTATCTACTATCCCTTTTCTTTAGTTTAGTGAAAAGTTTAATGTTATTTGAGTGATGTTTTTTATTTGACGTATCCCAGAGATTTTAAATCTTCTAGCTTTTTTTTGAGGTTTACCTTTTTGGTTTGTTGATAGGGAGATAATTCTATCCTGAATAGACGTAAACACGCTTTGAGTTTTCTTGTAATATCAGGATATTTGTTTATTAAATTATTTTTTTCTTGGATATCTTGATCAAGATTATAAAGCTCTAAACTCTTTTTATATTCCGGGTATAGATATTTCATTAATTCACCCAGGATCTCAAAGGTATCATCATTTCTTTCACCAGTATTTTCGATTAGCTTCCAGTTTTCTTTTAAAATTCCTTTTTTTGAAGCCCCAAACAAGAGGCCCTCAAAAAATATTTCTTCGTTGAAGTCTCTGTTGTTAAGAATTGGTGGGATTAGGTCGTTCCCTCTCAGTTCAAAGTCATTTTTGATTCTTGCCATGCTGAGGATTGTCGGAAAAAGATCAAGCAGCTGTACATGGGGCTTTATATGTTTAGCAGGCAAGTGGGAGGAATATCTGATGATTAACGGGATATGAAGGAGTTCATTATAGAGCGTGTGGCCATGAGCAAAACCGCCATGTTCCCAGAATTCCTCTCCATGGTCAGAAGTTAAAATGATAATTGTATTATCAAGTATTCCCAGTTTTTCAAGATTATCGATTATTTTTTTAAAATTATAATCAAAATATTTTATAGCTCCATCATACAAACTGACCAGTTGATTTTTATCGCCTTGTGATAAGCCAATTTCATTCAATATTCTGATATCGAGCGTTTTAAATTCCCCCGGATTTAAAGGGGTGTTATTTTTAATTCCAAAGATTTCGCTGAATTCCCGAGGAGCATTATAGGGGGAGTGGGTATCCATGTAGTGGAGATAGGCAAAGAATGGCTTTTTTTTATATTTTTTGACCCAGGAGTTAAAATGAGCAGTGACTATTTCTGCTTTCTCTAAAACCATTTCCTCGTAATATTTAAAGCCTTGCTTGAAATTATGTTTTTCTGTGATACAGGGGTTTGTCTGGATAGCGTATGTGGCATAATTTTTGTTTCTGAAAACTTCTGGTAGGGACAAGTTTTTATCGGACAAATCATCTGTCCAGTAAAAAGCCTGATGTTCAGTTGGGTACAAAGAGGTAAAAAGGGTTCCCATTGAAGGTTTAGTCCAGGGGGAGTTACTCCACGCATTTTCGAAGATAAGTGCGTCAGCAGTAAATTTGTCAATTTGGAGAGATGTCGCCCGGTTGTATCCATAACAGCCGAGATGATCTGGTCTTAATGCATCGGCTATTATCAGAAGTACGTTTGGCCCAGAAGGAGGGTTAAACAATTTCTGGCTGAACGAGAACAAATTAATCAAAATAAAAATTGAAACGACAACTCCAGCCACAAATTTTATTCTGAATAATCTTGCAAATTTATATATTTTAGAATTTGCCAATTGAGAGCCTGCCTTTTCAATCCGCAGAAAAATGAGAAAAAGACAGAGAACAACTAAAGAGTGAACAAGAAGAAACTTGGCATTATGCTCTGGACTCAGGGCAAATTTGAGAATAAAAAAAGCGAGATAAGCAAATATAAGACTAAAAGCGAATCCTTTGGCCAAAGGAGTTATTTTCTTTTTTCTGTTTATTCTGACTTTAAAATAGGGAAAAACCAGTTTGCGCCAGATAAAAGAAATTGCTGATAAAAGGAGAATAAACAATGTTGTTATTATTAGACCGTAAATTATTCCAAGATTTATGCACTCAGCCAGATCAAATAAAACTAGACGAAACATCCTGTAGTGAAAGTATTTATGAGAAGAGATAAGTTGAATTGCTCTTACCAATCCAAAAATAAATCCTATGGAAACACCATAAACTGAAACTTTTAAAATACTTTTAAATTTCATCGACTTATTAACTAAAATAATATTCCAGGTATCTCTTCCCAATTTTAACTAAAAAGGAGTTTCTTGCGTGCAAAAAAGTTCCAAAAGAATACAACAACTGTTGAAAATAATTTTGATATCAAATAATAAAAATGAATAAATTCTGTGAAGAACCATATAATAACTTCGTTAAGGCCAAGCCCAACCAGGCCAATAATCAAAAACAGTAAGAATTCAACCCGCTTATCGGCTATAGCTCTTTTTGGAAAAACCCAGAGAATACTCAAGGTATAATTTGTCAAAAGTCCAAGGATAAAGGCAATAGCAGCTGAAATCAAATAGTGGATCTTAATAACTTCTGTTAGAAAAAAGAGAGAGCCGAAATCAACGCAGAAGGCAATTCCGCCAACAAATCCATACTTGAATAGTTGAATGGAAGTTTTATGACTTTTGCTGAAAATAAAAGGCCTGATGCGGCTCTTTTCAGAATTTATTGCTGGATTATCTTTAAAGTTCATTTTTCTTTGAATTCTTTTTTTTAAAAAGCTTCACAAACTATATATATGTTGCAGAACTATTATTCCATTATTTCTTATTTTCTTCAATGATTTCATGGTATTCATCATCGATATTTATGTCCCAGGTTGAGTACTTTTCGCCAAGAATATTTCGAACGGCTAAAACTGCGCTTAACATGGAGTGGTCCTGATTGTTGTATCTATGAAGGCCGTTCCGCCCCATTGTTTGCAAATTCTTTATTGTTAATAGGTAATTTTTTATTATCTCTATTCTTTCCTGGTATCCTTCATCATATATTGGATAAGTTTTAGGTGATTTTAAAACGAAGCCATCGCTGATCTGGTCTCTTGTAGCAAATTTAAGCTGAACCACTTCTTTTTTCCCCAGTTCGATTAGCTCATGTTTTTCCCTATTCCAAATTTCATCTGTGACAAAGCAAAAATATTCTAATCCCAGAGATGTTGTCTGAGAGTCAGGAACCATCTCCGGGCTCCAGTTTTTATAGTTTTGAATTCGGCCCGCTCGGACTTCAGGAGAATGAATATATATCCAGTTATCCGGAAATATGTTAGCTTTGTTAATCATCAGTCCAACTGTAAAAAAATCCCTGTATCGGAGCTGCCTGGCAGCCTCCAGAACATCATTTGGTGCTGGAGGGCCTATGGATTCGATGAGTTCTTTTAGAGGGATGCTTGATAGAAAATAATCTCCGGTTATCTCCTGCAAGGATCCATTACTTTCTGTGAGGACGGAAATTATTTTGTTTCCTTTTTTAGTGAACCGTCTTACTTTTGAGTTGAGTTTTACTGTTCCTCCCTGCTTTCGGACTAAATCCTTTGCGCTGTTCCACATCTGTCCCGGCCCTCTCCTCGGATATTGAAATTCATCGATCAGAGTTGTGACTTGACCTCTTTTTATAAATCCGATTGAGTTAAATATAGCTTTGCCTAATGAAAGGCTTTTAATTCTCTGTGCTGCCCAATCTGCTTGGATCTCCTTGCATGGTATTCCCCACACTTTTTCTGTATAGGTTTTAAAGAATATATTAAACAATTTTTTCCCGAATTTATTCGATACCCATTCTTCAAGATTGGATACGTTTTTGTATGGGCTTATCTGTGAATTTATATAACTTAAAAGAACCAAAAAAGAGTTTCTCAATCCAAGATTCGTCAAAGCATTGAGTGGCTTTAACGGGTAGTAAAAAAAACGGTTGTTATAGTATATTCTGGATAATCTGGGTCTTGTTATAAAATTATCTCCTAATATTTTTTTCCATATACCCTTGACTTCTTCATATTTTGTGAAGAATCGATGTCCCCCTATATCGAACAGGTAATTTTTATAACTGACGGTTTTGGATATGCCGCCAACTTCGTTATCTTTTTCAAAAACGATCGGGTGTAATCCTCTTTTACAGGCTTCGTATGCAGCTGTTAATCCTGCAGGCCCGGCTCCCAATATGATTACTTTTTTGGTCTCAGAGCTCTTTTCTGACTTCATGATTTAGAAACCTTTTTCAGGGAATATGTTGAAGAATTTCCTTTTATAGTAATCTCTTGTCCTTTCTAAAATAATCTTTCCTTCATCTACATTTCCAGTTTTAAAGTAACAGGAAGCCAATTGACTGAGAATCCTGTATCTGATTTCTGGCTGCTTTTCAATTTGAAGAGCGGCTTCAAAATAAAAAGATGCTTCCTTGTAATTTTTATTGTCCTTGAAAAGGAATCCCAATTCCATAAGCCGGGCAACATCTGTCTTGTAATAGATGTTCTGGTTATAGATTTTATCCAGAAAATTCCCGAAATCCGTAGAGTAGATTTTATAAAATTGTTTAGGGTCATTTATAAGTTTTATATGTTTTTTCCCGGATTTATCAAAAGTTACAGGTTCCCCATAAATAATCCTGTTGCCTTCCAATTTTAGGGGGACAAGCATTCCTTTTTCCAGTGTTCCTAAATAGAGGAAGATTTTTCTCTTTGGGAAGCATTGTAAAAGTTTAATGTTATTATCACCTTTGTCGTTTGCATAAATTATATTTTCACTGAGGAAAGGATCGTTGTAAAGAAATCCTGTGCTCCACCAGCCATCAGGGAAATACTCAAAAGGATAATAAAGGAATTTTAATATAATTATTGACTGCTTAAGCTGAAGTGTTTTGAGAGCTCTGTGTATTTTAGGGGTTACTCCGGCAAAATTATTAGCAAATCCGTCATAGTAACTCCCAGTATACGGAGGCCAGATCCAGGAGGGGAAACGAACAAAAAAAGCAAAAGCTATTAAAACGATCAAAACTCCAGCGGTCACTTTTTTAGACAATGCTTTATTTAGCTTTTTGAATTTTAACGTAATGAGTCGAGGAAATTCAGTAATCCCATAAGCACTGAGTAAAAAGAAAATCGGGATAGCTTCAAAGAACATCCTTGGTCCGATAAAGACATGGGTTCCCCAGTAGAAATACAGACCGATCAAAAGAGAGAAAAATCCTGATAAAAGAAGAATATTTTTTTTAGAATTTTCTTTATTTATTTTAGTTATCCATAAGAGCGGAAGGAAAGCAAGGAAAGAAGAGATAGGCCATCCGAATAGATATTTATTGAGTGAAACTAAGCTAATTCCGATCTTAAATGAACCTAAAAAAGGAGTATGAGGAATGCCTGTGTAGCCTGTTCGGTTAAAACCAAGGCTGTGTTCCACACTATGCGAGGCAAAATATCCCATCTTTAGAGGATGACCGTTTGTGATTTGATTATAGATTAATAATATTGAAAGGAAAAAAATTACGGCAAGTCCAAAAGTTATAATATTTTTTAATCTTTTCCTGCTATTTTTAATTAATAAAACCACATAATAGAGTAAAAAAGGAGTAGAGATTAAAATCGCATTATAGGGCCGAATGAGAAAAGCCATCCCCAATCCGATTCCAGAAAGCAATCCATTAGTTATTGACGGATTTTTGATTGAACGGAATAAAAAATAAAGAAAAAAAGTAATAAAAAACAGGCCGCTGGTATGAGACATCATTGTGGATGACATCAGCAGGAACCAGATAGAGATAGTACCCATAAAAGCAGCCAGGATGCCAACCTTGGAGTTATAAATTTCTTTGCCTAGAAGATAAAAAAGAATAATCGAGAGTGACGCTAAAATTGGATTTATTAGCCATGGTGCTTGTATGAGGAGTCCAAGCAGCAGGAGAAAAGGATAGCCAGGAGTATATTGACTGTACCATTTGCCGTTATTTACCATGTGAGGGAAGTCAAAAGATTCTTTTGCGCAGGGGGAAGGGACATACAACCTGCCGGATTTGAATATTTTTGCCTGAAATAAATAATCAATTTCATCGTGAACACGGGGAATGTGGTTGAAAATAAAATAGGAGAAGAGATTTGTAAAAATAAATACAAAAAGAGCACAGGCAATTACTTGCCAGGGTATTTTTTTATTTTTTTGTTTCAAGAGTTACTTCTCTCATTATATTAAAATCTTCTGTTTTATTAGAAATCAGACACCTTTAACCAAACTTGAAAGACAGATAGAAAAAAGTTCTGTATCATAAAATTTTTTTGTTTTGATGAGAAAATATTGTTGCATAGCTTTAAGGGTAAATCAATCGCCTCTTGTGATGAATTTTAAAGTAATTATTTTCATTTTCTGTCATCTTAAGAGATGATGTCCAGAGTTTTATGCTCTGGCTATATAGATCTATCGTAAACCAAATATTTCATGGAGCTGAATTGAGATTTTTATATTTTTTTGCCCTGCTGTCGAAGCCTGCCTAAGGAGTTTTAATCCCAGTTCCACACTCCATTTCCTTTTGGATTGAGGCTGGAGAAGAAGAGGTGTCTTCTCTGGAAATTCTTTTCTTAATTGCCGGATCAGTTCAAAATCCAAATTTTTTGTTAAAATTATTTTTACCTCTCTAGCTTTCTCCCTGTACTCTGGCCGGTAGTTATATTTGTCTGGCTTGGGAGAAATAGAATACCAGTCTACTGGCAGAGGGCGGTAAAACGTGGCATTTGTTTCAACCTGGACTTTAAAGCCTTCTTCCTTTAGACCTTTTACTAATTCAGACACATCCTGAACGAGCGGTTCTCCTCCTGTGAGACAAACCCATCGTGCTGGGAAGCGGCGCTTTAATGTTTTAATCTCTTCCAGGACCTGGGCTGTTGGATATTTTTTCCCTTCCTGCCAGGCGTATTTTGTGTCACAGAAGGAACATTTAAGATTGCAGCCTGAAAGGCGAATAAAGAGGGTATTTTCGCCCTGTCTGAGGCCCTCCCCCTGGATGGAAGGAAATATTTCAGTTATTTTCAGAATATGTGGCTGAGGCATCCTCTGATTCCCAGACCGTCACCTTTTTTACAGGGAAGAGCTTTCTTAATTGATTAAAAAAGTTCCGGGCTAAATTTTCAGCGGATGGGTTGAAATCATAAACCTCGTTGAGGAGAGTATGGTCGGGCAGGATTTCAGATAATTTTTGTTTTATTACGGCAAAATCAAAACCTATCCCTGTTTTGTCAAGCTCCTTTACTTCGATCTCCACTTCTACTTGAAAAGTATGCCCATGGATTTTTTCACATTTTCCCTTATACTCTTTTAAAAAGTGCGCAGCCTGAAATTTCTCCTTTACTTTTAATATCCAGCTCATATTTTCCCTTCTTTCTCCAGCCTGAGAATTAAGTGATCTTTTAATCCGGTCTCTTCCCAGGCTTGTTGACGCAGCATACACGAGGAGCACTTCTGGCAGGGAATTTCTGCTCCGGAATAACAGGAAATGGAGTAAGAGTAATCAGCTCCCAAGGCAAGGCCTTCCTTTATAATTTCTGATTTTTTTTTATTTACAAAAGGAGCGAGGATTTTAGTTATTTCCTGGTCGGGTGATATTCTTGTTCCCTGGTTTATAGCTTCCTGCATTGCTTTTACGAATTGATCCCGGGTATCAGGATAATTCGGGGAGTCTATGATATTAAAGCCGCAGATAATCTCCCTTATTCCCTCGACTTCAGCCCAGGCTGAAGCCAAAGCCAGAAATATACCATTTCTGAAGGGGACATATGTCAGGGGAAGACCCTCTTCGATTTTTTCCATTCTTTCGTACTTAGGCAATGGAAGCT
>Ga0114922_10004527_pt1 | contig 12882 bp, 10 predicted proteins | sample AartaG_FD_100975 | JGI IMG/M metagenome (GOLD analysis project Ga0114922, IMG submission 100975) | Deep subsurface microbial communities from Aarhus Bay to uncover new lineages of life (NeLLi) - Aarhus_00045 metaG | ecosystem: Environmental > Aquatic > Marine > Oceanic > Sediment | place... | reverse complement strand
TGATACCCTCGGCATCCGGTCCGAGGTTGAGTCGCTTGGCTTTCCTGGGGGTGCTTGGGATACTTTTGGCGAGGAGGAGCCGGGACGAAATGCGGCCAAAATGGCGCCCTCCTGGGACGGTGAAGCGGCTGCTGAGCTTGAAGAGGAGTGGGCACGTAAACCACAGGCAGAGGCCAGGTCTGCACTTGGGGTTGAAGTGCGACCTGAGGAGCATGAAATAGCTGATGATTTAGTTCGTATGTATCTCCATGAGATTGGAGAAGTCTCGCTTCTGACTGCAAATGATGAGAAGGCATTAGCCAGCAACATAGAAGAGGCCAAGTATCTGGAAACAATTGAAAAGCTTTACCTTCAGCGCTACGGCGAGTATCCTTCGGCGGTTCATACAGCTATCTATTTGATTCGTCATTTGCTTGCAGCTCGGCCGATAGTCGATATTCTTGCCCAACGACTTGGGCTTGCTCCCACAGACAGCGTTACTGCGAGAATGCGCGATCCTAAACTGCGGGCGGCTATTGATGAGGTGCTCGACCAGGAAATGGTAAAGGCTATTGGTGAAGCCGGTGACAACAGCATTCCAGAGCTTGAACTGCCGGCGGCTATTGACGGTGCAATGGACGCTGAAGGCCAAGGAATCTCAGAAGTCGAGCGAGGCTTGATAGAACTTTCGATAGATAGTCGGCTTTTGCCCCCAGAATTATTTGACATCATAGGAGATGAAACGTCCTGGAGTCGGCTGGAATCTTTGGTGGCCGAGCCCGTTGACCCTGAAATCCTTTCCCAGCTTCATTTTACGAGCCAGCAGTTGAAAGCCCATTTTAGCAAGGTCAAGAGAACAGCGAGAATGTCGGAGAAACACCTTGCAGAAGCCAATTTGCGCCTGGTGGTCAGCATTGCCAAGAAGTACGTCGGCCACGGGATGCCCTTCCTTGACTTGATTCAGGAGGGGAATATCGGTCTGGTTCGCGCCGTCGAGAAATTCAAATACCGGAAAGGTTACAAGTTTAGTACTTATGCCAGTTGGTGGATTAGACAGGCCGTTACCCGGGCCATGGCCGATCAAGCCCGCACTATTCGCATCCCGGTACACATGATAGAAATCATGAACAGGCTAGTAAAGGTCAATCGGCGACTAGCTCAAGAGCTTGGCCGTGAACCCAGCTACAAGGAAATCGGTGAATGTATGGAAATCCCCTCAGACAAAGTAAGGGAAATCATGAAGCTGTCTCAAATACCGATATCCCTGGAGATGCCTATTGGCGAAGAGGAAGACAGCCACCTCGGTGATTTTATCGAAGATCAAACTATCTTGCCGCCAGCCGATGTCGCCTCACGAGAATTGCTTAAGTTACAACTAAACAAAATACTTTCTGAGCTTACCCACAGAGAGAGAATGGTTATACTGCTTAGATTTGGTTTGGAGGATGGGCAAGCCCGAACCCTGGAGGAGGTGGGTAAGGAGTTTAGTGTAACTCGAGAGCGCATCCGTCAGATTGAAGCTAAGGTGTTACGCAAGCTGCGCCATCCCAGCCGAAGCCGGAAACTCAAGGACTACCTGGAATAAGCTCGCACGGCACCGCAGGCACAAGGAGGGACCGGAAGAAGTCACCACAGCTCTCGTGGATTTCCTGAGCAGCCACAAGCGTCCCGCGATCAGCATCCTGTAAGCGGGACGGGTTCGTCTCTACTGTGACGATGCCATCTTCACGCGGGATGCTGCGCAGCGGCGCCTTGCCTATGAGAGCAGCGGAGCGCCTGTTAGCTGCAGCCTTAGGGTGCTGGATTTGGATGGGTGACCGATCAACAATCGTCCAGATTGGGCAACCGAGGTCACAATAGCCCGTATTGTGCAGCCGAAGTTACAGTGGCCTGAGAAGAAGAGTCAATAGAAATCCCAGGTAGTGAGGCTGAAGATCAGACTGAAAGTCCTGTCTATTGTCCAGTCTGGCCCACCTGACCTTGCTTGCTGCAGTCTGCAACAAGAGAGTCCGGTGAGACTCTCATAACGGCAGCTGGTTTCATTCCTTGAAGTGTCCAAGAACTCCGGATAATGCACTCGTTGATGTAGGTCTCGGCTTTTGGCAAAAAACTACGGTTAGCCAAGGCAAGCTATAAATCTTCTTCTGGTGTGATTCTAATCCCGCTTCTTCTTAATAACGCAGTGGTAACCCCATCGCCATCTATCAATCTGTCGCGAAATGTGCCATCGTATACTCGACCGCAGCCGCACGACGGACTCCTAGACCTGGCTATAAATTCCTTGATATTAAGTTGCCGAACAATTTCTAAGGTCTCCTCGGCTCCTGTGATGAATTCGGTAGTAACATCCTCGCCATTTTTGTTGAGAACCCTACACGCGTTGTCGAGAACATCCTCACCTGTGCCGCCTTGGATTTCTTGAGGTGCTCTAGGAGTCGCCAATCCTCCTAATTGCTCAGGACAGACAGGAATTAGGGTCTCAACCTTGGAAAGTTCAATAGCTCGGTCATTCTTATTGTCGTTACCACTCCAAGTACATCTCATTCCTAACAGGCAAGCGCTGATTAGTCTCATCTTATCTTGATCCGTGCTACTTTATCCGACCAATCAAAAAGTACATCCACCTCGCCACGAGCATAGGCTTCATGCCAACCCTCAGGCACCGGCAGTTTCTTGTACCAAAGGACTCGTTCAGCCTCAAGTGGACTACGATGGCACCCCATGAAGTCAGCAGCACAAGCGACCCTACGTCTGGTAAGAGACGAGACATAGTCCAACCACTGTTCTCCTTTCCTGGAGCGCATCAGGTGATGATCAAGGATCAGGGTATCAACCTCATTAGCTAGCTGCAAAGTCCTGCGTAAGGCATCTTCCCGCTCCCCCAAGGTTAAGCTTGGCAAATAAATGGGCGGTCCAGAGACAAGCACTACGTGAGGCTGCCAGGCAATAATCTGCCTGATTGCCGCATCATTAAGCATTTGGATGTCTGAAGCATGAACAAAGACCTTCCCACCCTCTTCAACGCGGGTCATCATCACGCTGCCACCGCGTCCACCTCTCTCACCATGGGGAACAGGTGAAGAAAAACTCAGTGGGCCCTCGCTGATTCCTTCTGCAACTGGCAAAGTCCGACCGAGGCTATTCGCTAGAGCCTTGGCCCGACGAGCTTGATTATATGAAAGATCTTCCGTCCCTTTGGTCCAGAATTTGGGAGATTGGCATAACTCAGCCACTCTTTTTACGGAAAGCTGGTAAGGATTGGCATCAACCAGTGGGTGATGGTCACCATGGTAATGGCTAATCACTATGTCAGTGGCATCCTGTAGCGCCTTTTCGATAAGTCGCCTGGTTCTTTCGCAGGCTGCCACTTGAACTGGGTGCGGTAGTAGACCGTATCGTCTAAATCCTAGGGCCACCCCGGGATCAATAACCACCTTGCGGTCTCTTGTTGTAACTACGCAGCATAGGCCACGAACGCCCAAAGATTCAGCGCCAAGTATCTCTATCTGCATTCTCAAGTTCTCTTCAACTTGAAAGCTATACTACCACTAGTCATTAGCCAAGGCAAAGCTACCTTCCCTTTAACCCATGTAGAAAGTATGATAATGTGGGAGGGATTAAGCTAACTAAGGCTTGAACAATGATAACCATAAAATGTGCTAAGTGTAAGCGTAAGGTATTCAGATATGTGAAGATCGGGAAAGGGCGAGTGCTACACTGCTGGAAAGGCCGGATCGTCAAGGATTATAGCGTCCGTGATGGAAGCGAAGTTAAGTGTCAGTGCAATAATCTAATTGGGATTGATGAAGGGAAGTGGGTCAAAATGAAGCAGCACTCTTTTATCTATTGAGAAATATGGAGAGAACAGGTTAGATATTCCGCTAAGCTTGGTCGTAAAGGATTCATTCTTGGCACTATGCCCAATTCGCTGATTATACGTAGTCAGCGACATTTGCACAACCCATTAACGCCCAGTTCAAGCGGCTATCCTGCTTTTATCAGGCAATCGCCGCTGCACAAACCAGCGTTTTCGTGTCTCTTATATGACCATCCCATCATGTCCCGATTCCGAATGTTACTAGAATGTCACCAGTAATATGGGTGTGTACGCTTCTTGTAGAATCAGAAACACGAGTGTGACTATACTGATGTGGCTATCCTATAGTACACTATGAGGACGATTCAAGGGAGTGACGGAATTGCGCCTCGTCCGTTTTGCCGCCCAGGGTAAGGTCAGACATGGTATATTAGCCGATAATGTTGTACGCGGATTTCTAGGCAGCCCCTTCACCCAGTTCAAACGTTTTGGTAGGTCATTTGCACTTGACGGGAGTACTTACAAGCTGGACGAGGTGAAGTTGCTTGCCCCTTGCCTTCCCTCCAAAATAGTCTGCCTTGGGCTGAATTACCGGACTCATATCGAAGAAACCAAACTAGCCGTGCCTACCGTGCCGCTTATCTTCCTCAAACCATCCACTGCAGTTATCGGCCCCGAAGACAAAGTCATCCTGCCCCGCCTGTGGAGGCATGTCGACTACGAAGGAGAGCTGGGTGTGGTCATTGGCAGAAAGGCAAAGGACGTGCCGGACGACAAGGCAAAGGAATACGTAATAGGCTACACCTGTTTCAACGATGTCTCGGAACGCCACGACCAAATGGAGGACGGCCAGTGGACCAGAGCTAAAGGTTATGACACTTTCGCGCCAATCGGCCCTTGTATAGAGACGGAGGTTGATACAGATGATTTGAAGCTTGAGACGCGCCTCAATGGTGAACTCCGACAGTCTGCCCGCACAAGCGATCTTATCTTTGGGGTATCCAAGCTGGTGAGTTTTATTTCAGGCATAATGACCCTACTCCCAGGGGATGTTATCGCTACAGGCACGCCATCAGGTGTTGGCCGGCTGAACCCGGGTGACGTAGCCGAAATCACGATTGAGAAGATCGGCACATTGAGGAATTCTGTGGTGGATCGGAGCAAGAATGGGTAAAACGGAGACAATTATCACTAGTTGCAGTCATGACTGTGGGGGACGATGTATGCTCAAAGTTCACGTGCATGAAGGCAAGATCGTCAGAATAGAAACCGATGATGGAGAGGAACCTCAACTCAGAGCCTGCCTAAGAGGGCGAGCTTATCGGCAGCGAGTGTATTCCCCCGACCGCCTGAAACACCCAATGAAGAGAACGGGGCCGCGGGGCGAAGGCCAATTCGAGAGGATTTCCTGGGATGAAGCTCTGGATACTGTGGCCAAGGAACTTATCCGGGTTAAGAACACTTACGGCAACGCTAGTATCTTGCTTCTCGGGGGCTCGGGAAGTCAGGCAGTGTTGCACGGTGCTGGGGCTGTGGAACGATTATTGGCCGGATTTGGCGGCTACACCCGAGCCTGGGGTACTCCCTCTTACGAGGGAGCCCTATTCTCCTCAATGGCAACCTACGGCACAATGACGACCGGCAGTGCGCGGGAAGACCTGCTAAACTCTCGCCTGATCATCATGTGGGGCTGGAATCCAGCCGTCACCGTCTGGGATACCAACACAGCCCTTACATTGGCCAAGGCTAAGGAAAAAGGGATCAAGGTAGTTTCCATCGATCCGCGTCTTACCGAGTCTACGGCAGTGTTTGCTAATGAGTGGATCCCCATTAGACCGGCTACTGATGCCGCCATGCTCATTGCTATGGCCTACGTAATAATCGAACAGGGACTCCAAGCTCAGAGGTTTCTCGACAAGTATACCGTTGGTTTTGACAAGTTCCGAGATTATGTCACAGGGACAGAGGATGGCACACCTAAGACGCCTGCATGGGCTGAGAAGATAACCGGCGTGCCGCGAGCTACCATCGAGCGGCTAGCCCTAGAATACGCTACAGCCAAACCGGCAGCGCTTATACCGGGTTGGGGGCCAGCTCGTGGTGCTATGGGAGAGCAATTCAGTAGGATAGCCAATACAGTTATTGCTATGACCGGTAATGTGGGTAAAGAAGGAAGCTATGCTGGTGGTTTCATGCGCGCTTTTCATAGCCGACAAATGGGTATGCCCCGAGGAGCGCGTAATGCTGTGGAGCAGGGAACACCACCGCGCCAAAACAGCTTATACAAACTGCGCGGGGCTGCCAGTCCCACCAGTGCCCGTATCCACAGCGCAAAGATATACGATGCAATACTCCGCGGTAAAGCTGGCGGTTACCCTTGTGATCCCAAGCTGGCTTATATCGTAGCTTCGAACTTCCTCAATTCCACCCCTAACGTTAATAAAGGTATAACCGCCTTCAAAAGCCTGGAGTTCATCATCATACATGAGCAGCGGATGACGCCTACTGCCAAGTTCGCTGATATCCTGTTGCCAGTAAACACCTTTATGGAAAGAGAGGATGTTGTCTCTCCATGGCTAGGGTCACCATATTACCTTTATATGAACAAAGCCATAAACTCAATGTATGAGTCCAAATCTGACCGGGACATTTGTGCTGAGCTAGCACCCCGCTTGGACATCGCCGACTACAGAGATGGCCGCACCGACGAGGAATGGCTGAAGACAATCACAGAGAGTACGGGCGACATCCCCAATTTCGAAGATTTTGAGCAGAAAGGGGTAGTTAAGCTCAAGGTAGCTGAGCCGTTTGTGGCTTTCAGAGAGCAAATCAAAGACCCGATTAACCATCCCTTTCCCACTCCTTCAGGGAAGATCGAAATCTACTGCCAGCACCTAGCAGAGATGAACAATCCCCAGATTCCCGCCATTGCCAAATTCCTGCCTACATCCGAAGGCTACAATGATCCCCTGTCTCAGAAATATCCTCTGCAACTTATGACCACCCATCACAAGCCAGCAACTCATAGCACGATGGAGAAAATACCGTGGCTTGATGACATAGAGCCCAGGCGTGTTTGGATTAGTACCAGAGATGCCGAGGCACGTGGTATCTCTTACGGCGACGAGGTACTGATTTTCAACGATCGAGGTAAAGTGCTGATGCAAGCTGACGTCACCGAGAGAATCATGCCCGGAGTGGTCAATATTGGCCAGGGTGGTTGGTTCGACATTGACGAGCAGGGGATAGACCAAGGTGGATGCGCCAACACGTTGACACCCAGCGAGCACTCCCCCGGAGGAGCTTGGTGTGCAAATACTGTCTTGGTGGAGGTGAGAAAAGCCTAGGTAATACTGATATGCAGATAGGCTTCTTCATCGATCAATCAAGGTGTACGGGTTGCCACACTTGCGCTATAGCATGCAAGGACTGGCATAACATACCAGCGGGGCCAGTGAATTGGCGTTGGGTAATAACTGTAGAAAAAGGGAAGTACCCAAAGGTCTTTGTAGCCTTCATTTCTCTTTCCTGCCTGCATTGCGCTGAGCCTACTTGCATATCAGTTTGCCCAACAGATGCCATCAACAAACGGCAGAAAGATGGCATCGTGGAGGTAAACCAAGAAGCGTGTCTAGGTAAGGAAGCGTGTGGTCTTTGTAAAGAGGCCTGCCCCTATGAGGCTCCGCAGTTCAGTGCGGAAGAGGACGCCAAGATGCAAACATGCGACCTTTGTGTCGACAGATGGGATGAGGGCAAAAAGCCTATTTGCGTCGACGCCTGTCCTATGCGAGCTTTGGATGCCGGCCCGCTTGATGAACTGGAAGCCAAGTACGGAGCACTGAAAGACATAGACGGCTTTATATACGCCCAAAAGAACCGGCCATCTGTGGTATTCAAAGCCAGGGAGCCTGAATTCTTGGACTCACCACCAAACAATAATGTGACTCCGCCTTAGTTACTGCTTTGCTCGCTGACCGATCAGTTACCGAGATACTCCAATGTGTTGTGCACACACTTGAGACGGGAGTCACTATTCTGTCTGGGACCGATGAGATCGGATATAGACACCCAAGAGTCAGGATTCCCACCGGGCTCACCAAGACGAAGCAACACTATGAGCTTGTCAGGAGCACCTGCCCTTTCTTAGCGCTTCCTTATCAACCTGACTCCAGCGTATAGTATCAACAGGCCACCAGCCTGCATACCAAGAAAGAGCAGAGCAAACATCAGCCACTCATGGCGCTCAAATGCCCAAAAACTACTAATACCCAGATATAGCGCCACAAGCAAGCCAACTATGACCACAATAACTCCCGAAACAAGCAGGAGTATTCTTTTCACCATTCTTTCTACCGCCCCATCAATAAGTATAGCATGTTGCCGACCAGCCACCGTAGCGGCAAGGGAGAAGACAGTGAGTGAGTTATGAAATCATCGAGGCAGTACTAAAATTCTATGCAAAATGACCCAAGGAAATGGAGATGCCCGCGCTTCGCGACGTAGGAAACGCAATGGCGACATTCTTCTTAAATGCTGTGGCTGACAGTGCCGGGGTGACTCTCCATCCTTCGCCACCGGCGGTAATGATGGATATGGCTGGGGCAGTCCTGGATACTGCCTTGAGTCAGATTATGGAACACAGCGATGACACGTTTATCGTGCGGTCAAGCTTTCGCGCCAGTAACCAGGAGGTCGATCGAGACTTCTTAGTGTTGCCGAGTCCCGAACTGCTGAACGTGTTGCAACTTGAACGGGCGGGTAGCTAAGCAACACCACCCTGACCCAGCACCAACAGGGAGTCATCGCAGTCAAGCTCCTGCGTGCCACAAAGACTGCTCTTATTAGACTAGTCCCACCTGCTGACCAATTCAGCGGTGTCCTCAAAGAAATACCAGACGCGATCCCATGCCTGGTTTATCGGGCAAGTTTTCACGACTCTCCATATCCCCTCTCCGAGATACTCAGCGGCAAACAGTGGTTCAGTCTCCTCGTACAGAGGAGAGGACGCGCAACCTCAGGAGCCACCCGGCTCAACACCTATGCGTATTCGGCAATCAGGACTGAAGGCCTTTGCTACCTGCATCACCTCGTCAGCCGTATAAGCGGGTATATCTTGCGCCGGGGCACAGGCCCCAACCAACAGAAGAGGGACAATCAAGCCTAACAGGCACAAACCCCTAATCATGGCTCACCGCATCCCTATGGTGAATCTCGGTATACGCAAAGCCAAAGCAAAGAGCATACCTCACACTAAATCACTTAGGCTGAATCATATCTGCCAGCCATGAGCTAACTTTCGGGAACGCATTTGAGACGGATCCCCAAGCTCTGGCCGGGATTGACTCCTTCCAAGTCACCGCCCTCATTGATGTATGCACTAGGGGTTGGGCAGGTCGCTCATGAGCCCTACATACATATCTTCGAGGGCAGATTGGCGTACTGACAGGTCAACCAGTGCCCAGTTATTCTCGGATATACTCCTCAGCACCGATGCTATTTGCCCCACATCAGCCACCCGGAACACATAATTGTCTCCGTCTCTCTGATACTCCAAGTCTGCGTCTGCCTTAAACACGACCTCGTACTCTCTACTGCCAAGGCTCCTTCGAATCGATTCCATGGTATCGCACAGTAGCAGTTCACCGTTTTTCATGATACCAACACGATCGCATATATACTCAACGTGAAACAGGTTGTGGGCGCTAAGGACGATAGTCGTGCCGCGGCTATTCAATGTCTTGAGATAGTCAATGATAAAGAACGATGTAAGAGGGTCGAGTCCAGCGTTAGGCTCGTCAAGTATCAATAATGGAGGTTCATGCAGCAGGGCACGTGCTATGGCGACCTTTCTCTTCATACCCTTTGAAAGTTCCCCAGTAAGCTTATCCTTCTCGGCAAGTTTCAGCGAGCCCAGCAGCTCGTTTATCCGCTCCCCAGCCTGTAACTTAGGTATCTTGTACAGCTCTGAGAAGAACATCAGGTACTCCCAAACAGTCATGTTCTCATAAAGAGGGCTCTCCTCAGGTAGATACCCAATAAACCTCTTGACGTACGTGCCATCTTTTGCCACGTCCCTGCCCATAACCTGTATTGTGCCTGAAGTCTGAGTGACCAGCCCCATCATCATTTTCAGAACCGTCGTCTTCCCTGCACCGTTGTGGCCTATTATCCCCAATATTTCGCCGTCCCTCACCTCGAGGTCTAAGTCTTTGACAGCAGCCAGGTCTTTGTATAGTTTGGTAACGGATTTCAGTTTTATCATTGTTTTCTCGTATAATTGACTGCGTCAAAACAGCTTATCATGTTTGAGATTAAGAATATCCTGACCATCTCAAAACGGGAGATCACCCGCTTCAGAACTCGCTTCACGGGCAGGTCAAGGTTTGTGCTGATAGCTATTATACTCCTTTGTCTCCTCATCTCCTACATAATGTACCACCAGAGCTTTGTCTTAAGCAAGGGGTTGTACACCGTGGGTGTATCACCTGATGGCCCGGTTATAACAGACAACCGCTTCAGAGTTGTCACGCTCGACCTCGAGACCGCTTGCGTGATGCTTCACAACAACACCATAGATATATATATCCATGGGAATGAGGCTATGTATACAAGTGACCAGCGGTCACTGTACGCTGCCGGGGCTCTAAAGCAATACTTGGAAAACCGAGAGGTAATTAGAATAGCCAACGAGTATGAGATTAATCAGGCATTCCCGCTTCGCATCGAGATTAACCATCTAGAGTCTCCGGCAGACAATCTGGACTCAGAAATTGAGGTATCCTTGTCCGATATCCTAGGATTGACAGAAACACCTGCCGCACCTTCCGCCATACCTGTCCCCACTGAGGTTCCCGTTCAAGATGTCCCAACGCCGTCACCACAACATACTGAGAGCAGCACCGACGCCGCGGTTAGGCAACAACTAAGCGAACTGGGGAGCGGCAGCAGGCTGCCAGAGTTTAAGGCAGAGTTCGCATCTGACAAGGACATCATTATTCCGTCGCTCATGGACCCACCCGTGCCGCTCGCCCAGGTGATAATGGCCTTTTTCTACGTCGTGCCGATATTCTTCGTCAGCGTGTTCTTCACCAGCAGCTTTATGGAGGAGAAGACGAACAGGAAACTTGTGCTGTTACTGTCAGCCCCGGTAACTCCCTTCCAGATCATCCTTGGCAAAATGCTACCTTACATTGGATACTCCGTTGCCGTCATTATCGTGGTCACGCTACTGCTGAAGGGCAACATGTTACTTGCCCTGGCCATATTCATCCCCGTGATGTTGTTCATCCTTTCTGTTTACCTTATGGTAGCCTTAACGTATAGAACGTTTAGAGATCAGACATTCTTCTCGGTCCTAGCCGTGGCAGCTGTTACCGCGTATCTTGTGGCACCAGCCATGTTCGCCGGGGTCAGTGACCTCAGCTACATCTCACCGCTCACATTGGCAGTTGAGATATACAGGGGCGAATCCTTTGGATTAACAGAATATCTACTGTCCACAGCTCCGATGTATCTGGTATTCTTGCTGGCACTATTCGTGGGCAAGCGCATCTTCAACGAGGAGTATCTCACCGGTTTCAGACCGCTCCATACAAAGCTTGGCGAGGCAATCTATCTTGTCATGGACAGAAACCGCCTGTATTTATCGGTATTTCTGCTGAGTCTATTCCTTATCCCCATCGTGTTCATGGTGCAGCTTTCATCCATTGTTTTTGCCTCTAACCTACCGATGCCCTTCGCATTAGGCGCAGTATTAGCTATGTCAGTTGTCGCGGAAGAACTCGCCAAGTCAGCGGGTATAGCCATACTTTTGCAGAACAACATAGTTAAGTCGCTAAAGGTCATCCTAATGTTGTCATTCATCTCGGCGCTCGGATTCCTAATAGGAGAGAAATTATTGCTCTATCTGGCTTTATCTGTCATATCCGAGTCGATGTTTACCGCCGCAATCTTTAGTACGGGATTGCTTATTATGCCTCTCATTATGCACTTTGTGTCCACTTCCATGGTGTGTCTCATGACAGCACGTTTCGGCATCAAGTACTACCCGGTAGCTGTCATAGCTGGAGCGGTCATCCACACCCTGTATAACTTGTACGTCCTGGGAGGGATACTGTGAACAGATTCCTCGTCCTGCTAAAACGCGAGCTCAAACTCATCACCAAAGAGAAGACGATAATGTTCGCCATCCTTATCCAGTTCTTTATCGCATCGTTTTCTTCCGTTCTCCTGATAGGCATCATGTCGTTCTACGACCCCGAGTCCATCGGGCAGAACACTCGCATACCCATCGAAGTCGGTCTCGTAGGCGATACGAACAGCCCGCTCTCAACCTTCCTGATGCAAAAGAATCTAAGAGTGATGTCTTTCTCCAATGTCGCCGATGCGGAGGAGGCGTTCAAGTCTGGCTACGTCGACACGGTGATATTCATACCGGAGACAAAGGGAGGCATCGTTGACATGAAGCTCGTCCTCCCCCACTCAGATACATTGCAGACAGTCATACTGATGGTGTTGCAGGAACCCCTGGAAAAGTATGAGAATTATCTTCGTGAAACAAACGGCGTACAACTGAACTACAAGGACCTTATTGGCAGGCCTCACACTACCTACGAGTTCCTGTACTCATTAATTGTCCCCATGCTGATGCTCTTCCCTGCTTTCATAGCTGGCAGTATCGTGGTTGACGCAGTGGCGGAAGAACTCGAGAATAAGACGTTTGATACCTTGCAGTCAGCGCCTGTCTCACTCAACGGCGTATTTGCATCCAAGATAGTTGCCGGTGTCCTCACGGCTGCTGCTCAGTGCATCCTCTGGGCAGCATTGTTAAGATTGAATAACCTTCTCATAGAGAACCTCGACCTTGTGCTCGTGTTCTCCCTCATCGTCGCTGCCTTCACCTCCGTCGGAGCAGCCATCATCGCACTGTACTTCAAAGACAGGGAGAGGGCGCAGTTCACGTACTCGATAGCACTTATCGCTGCGGCGGGCCTGAGCTACGTTATCAACCCATCGCCTTTCAGCCTGATTACCAGACTGGCCACGGGCGACTATTACACAGGCACATCTGAGGTAGCGTTATATGT
>Ga0114922_10004526_pt1 | contig 12883 bp, 11 predicted proteins | sample AartaG_FD_100975 | JGI IMG/M metagenome (GOLD analysis project Ga0114922, IMG submission 100975) | Deep subsurface microbial communities from Aarhus Bay to uncover new lineages of life (NeLLi) - Aarhus_00045 metaG | ecosystem: Environmental > Aquatic > Marine > Oceanic > Sediment | place... | reverse complement strand
TGCCGACGAGCCCGCTGCACAAGTTATCGTACCGAGCCCGCTGCGGGAGCAGCGGGGCATCAGCGACCAACGGCGCGGCGTCACCGCCATGCACCAGCACGAAGCGACGAACCAATCATGACCCGACGCATCGTAATAACCGGCATGGGATCCGTGAACCCCCTCGGCATGACGGTCGAGGAGTCATGGGGGAACCTCCTGGCCGGCAAGAGCGGCATCCGGCCCATCGCCATCTTCGATGCCAAGACGTTTCCGACGACCTTTGCCGGCCAGGTCGACGATTTCGACCTGGCGCCGTACGTGCGCGATGCGGCGGTCTACGAGCAGGCCGGCCGCAACGTCCGGTTCGCCGCAGCCGCCGCCCACATGGCGATGGAAGACGCCCGGTTTGCCGACGGTGCGTACGATCCCGCTCGATTCGGCATCTACCTGGGCAGCGGCGAGGGGGTCGTTGACTTCATCACGTTCGTCACCTCCATCGCCAACGGCACACGCGACGACGATACGGTCGATGCCGTTGGGTACGCCGAGGTGTCGCTGCGGCAATCCAACGCGATGCGCGAACTGGAGCAGGAACCGAACATGCCGGCCAACCACCTGGCCGCCGAACACGGGCTGTACGGACCCACCTGTTCCTGCCTGACGGCGTGCGCCGCCAGCACGCAGGCCCTCGGCGAGGCCTGCGACCTGATCCGCCGGGGCCGGGCCGACCTGATGTTGGCGGGCGGCACGCACTCGATGATCCACCCGCTCGGCGTCACGGGGTTCAACCTGCTGACGGCCATCTCGACCGAACCGAAGGACGAGCCGTGGCGGGCCAGCCGCCCCTTCGACCGCGACCGGGCCGGATTCGTCCTCGGCGAAGGGTCCACCATGCTCATCCTCGAGGAACTCCAGCACGCCCTCGACCGCGGGGCGAGAATCTGGGGTGAGATCACCGGATTCGGCACCACCGCCGACGCCTACCGCATGACCGACATCCATCCGGAAGGCCGCGGCCCCGCCGCCTCCATGCAGATGGCCCTCGAAAAGGCCGGCCTCGGACCCGAAGATATCGACTACATCAGCGCCCACGGCACCGGCACCACCGAGAACGACAAGGTCGAAACGCTCGCCGTCAAACTCGTTTTTGGCGACCGGGCACCGAAGGTGCCCATCTCGAGCGTCAAGAGCCAACTGGGGCACCTGATCGCCGCCGCCGGCGCCACCGAACTCATGACCTGTGTCCTGGCCATCCGCGACCAGATCGTGCCCGGAACGATGAACCTCGATCACCCCGATCCCCTCTGCGACCTCGACTACGTGCCGAACGCCTCGCGCAAGGTCAAGGTTGAGGTCTGCCTGTCGAACTCGTTCGGGTTCGGCGGCCAGAACGATTCTCTGGTAGTCCGGCGGTTCGTCCCGTAGAATGTTGCCCGGGGAAGTTGGCCCCTCGCGCGGAAGGGGTGTGTCTTGACACCGTCGGCTCTCTGGGGCGCCATCCTGGCGGTGGAAAACATGCCCGGCACCGGCACGGTGCTGTCGGAGAACTGGCACGTCTTTGCCATCGTGGCCGCCGTTATCCTGGTGGCCGTTCTGATCCTGGCGTACCTGGCGAAGTACCTGCGGCTGGCGGTGAACCTGTTTCTCGACACGCCGCTGCCGGTGACAGCGAGCCTGACCGACTACACGCCGCCCGAAGGCGAGGCCGTCTCGTTTCCGAGCCTCGAAGGCCGTAGCCTGCGCGGCATGTTCGTCGACCCGCCTGCGGGCGTGGCCAACCGGGGGACGGTGATCTTCTGCCACGAGTTTTCGAGCGACATGACCAGCGCCGGCCGGTACGCCTCGGCCCTTCCGGAGGCGGGCTACACGGTGTTCACGTTTGATTTTCGCGGGCACGGCGCCAGTTTCGCGCCGCCTCACTTCGAGCCGCGCTATTGGCCGTCGAATTACGAGGTCCACGACATTCTGGCGGCAATCGCCTTCGTCAAGAGCCGTCGTGAGGTGAACTCGGGCGGCGTCGGCATCCTCGGCATCAGCCGCGGCGCCAGCGCCGCCGTCATCGCCGCCGCCCTCAACGCCGACGTCCGGTGCCTCGTCGTCGACGGCGTCTTCAGCACCGATCACCGCATCGACGGCCTGGTGAAACGCTGGGTCCAGATCTTCGCAAGGGTGAACCTGACCCGCGCCGACCGCTCGATGACCGTCCACCGCGTCTTCCGTGCGCTGACGATGTTCTACGTCGAACTGAAATGCCGGTGCCGGTTCCCCAGCGCCTGGCGGGCCCTGATGAAACTGGGCGCCGTGCCCATCCTGTTCATCCACGGCGAACGCGACGCCTACGTCCCGGTTGAGCAGACCCGGGTCCTCCACGACGCGAAGCCCGGACTGAAGGACCTCTGGATCTGCCCGGGCGCCAAGCACAACCAGGCCGTGGCGACCGACCCGCAGACCTATCACCGCAAGATCACCGGGTTCTTCGACCGGCATTTGGCTTCGGAAGCCGACGGCGCCGGCGCCCGCGCCAACTAACGACCGTCCCATGAAAACGCCTCTCGCCATCCGGGTTCGCCGACTCCTCTGGATGCCGCTGCGCGTCCAGGCCATCGCCCACATGCGACTCTGGCGCAGCGCCATCCGGCGAACGCCCGAAACGCAGTCGCGCCTGCTCGCGCGGATGCTCTCCGACGCCGCCCGCACCCACTTCGGACGCGACCACGGCCTGCGCAAGGTCCGGACGATCGAGGACCTCCGCAAGGCCCTGCCCATCGCCGGGTACGAGCGCGCCAGGCCGTACGTCGACCGCGTGGCGCGAGGCGAGACCGAGGCCCTCTTTCCACAAGGCACACACATTCATATGTTCACCATGACGAGCGGCACCACCGGCACGCCCAAACGCATCCCCGTGACCGACACGCTCCTGAAAGACTGCCGCCACGGCTGGCACGTCTGGGGCGTGCACGCCCTGGAGTATCACTGGGACGCGTTCGGCGCGAAGATCCTCCAGATCGCCAGCCGCATGGACGAGCAGATGACCCCCGCCGGCATCCCCGCCGGCGCCATGTCGGGCCTCATCTGCCAGGTCCAGTCACCCACGATCCGGCGGTTGTACGTGATGCCGCCCGAGGCCGCCTTCGCGGACGACACCCGGACGAAGTACTACCTGGCATGTCGGCTCGGCCTCATGAGCAACCGCGTCCTGCCGGTCACGGCCAACCCCAGCACGCTGCTGGGACTGGCCAGAGAGATGGACGCCCGCAAGGACGCCCTGCTCCGCGACCTGTCGGACGGCACGCTGTCGCGGGCCATCGCCCTCGACGCCGGCAAACGCCGCGCCATCGAGGCGCGGCTCAAGCCGATGCCCAAACGGGCCCGCGACTTGGAGGCCGTCGTCCGCGCCACCGGCCGCCTCTACCCCAAAGACGCCTGGGAACTGCCGCTCATCGGCACCTGGAAGGGCGGCACGCTAAGCCTCTACCTCCGCGAACTGCCGCGCTATTGGGGTAGCGCGCCGGTGCGCGACATCGGCCTCATCGCCTCCGAGGGCCGGTTCTCCGTGCCGCTCCGAACCGAGGGCAGCGCCGGTGTCCTCGAGACCACGAGCACCTTTTATGAGTTCGTGCCGGAAGCCCAGATCGACCGGCCCGACCCCCCGGCCCTGCTTCCGCACGAGGTGGAGGTGGGCAGGCGGTACTTCCTCATCCCGACGACGTCCGGGGGGCTGTTCCGGTACAACATCGGCGACGTCGTCCGGGTGACCGGCCACATGGGCCCCGCCCCGGTCATCGAGTTCCTCAACAAAGGCGAGCACGTCGCCAACCTGACAGGCGAGAAACTCACGGAGTTCCAGGTCACGACCGCCGCCAACGAGTCGGTGGCGCGGCTGGACCTCGATGTCAGCAACTACTGCCTGTGCCCGACGTGGGCCGAGGTACCCTACTACAGCCTTCTGGTCGAGGCGTGTGACGTGCCGGCCGACCGCGCCCCGGAACTTGCCCGGACGGTTGACTTGGCATTGAAGAGACTTAACATAGAGTACAAGGGCAAGCGCGCGAGCGGACGCCTGGCACCCGTCTGCGTCACGACGATTCCCGAAGGGGCGTGGCGCGCCTACGACCGCCGGGCCATTCGCCAGCAAAGCGGATGCGTGGAGCAATACAAACACAAGTTCCTGACCGGCGAGGTCGACTTCCAGCGCCGCTTCACGGTCCTGGCCTCGTATTGTCAAGGCCCGCACCAACCGACGCGGACATGAGGCGTTCGAGCCCGCTGCTGCAGCGGGTCATCCCGTGCCGCCGCGAGATGCAATCACCATGCGACTGAAAGTAATCGCCTGCGAAGCCGTTGCCCGCCAACTCGATGGGCGCGCCGCGCGGGTCCGAGACACCGTCCGGGCCCGTTTCGACGGCGTCGCGGGGGCCGGTCCGAGCGCGTCCGCCCCGAGCCGGTGTCCGTCGCAGGCGGAGGACCGCCCATGTCGCTGAAGCAGGCCTTCCAAATCATCCGGCTCCTCGGTCTGCCCGCGGCCGCTCGTACGAAACGCCGGCTGGACAAGGCCCTCCCGTACGTGCGCGGCTACACCGTCTGCTCCTGCGTCTGGGCGCTGCTCGAAACGGGCACCCTCGACCGGCTGCTTGAGGCCGACACGGCCAGTGTCGAGGCGCTCGCCGAGGAAGGCGGTCTCCAGCGCCACGTCCTCGACAGCATTCTGGATTATCTCGACGGTCTGAGCCTCATCCGCGTCGAGGGCGGCGAGGTCCGCGCCTTGCCGAAACTCCGTCGCCTTATGGCCGAGCCGCGCGGGTTCTTCGAACTCACCTATGCCTACGAGCCCATCTTCCACCGCCTCCGCGACCTCCTCTGCGGCAAGGCGTCGTACCCGGACGATGTCGACCGCCTCGGCAAGTACGTCGGGCGAGGCAGCGGGCAACTTTGCCTGTCGCTCCCGTACCCCGTGCTGGTCGACATGCTCCGGCGGCACGGGGCACGGGTGGTGTTGGACCTGGGGTGCGGCGACCTCGCGTTCCTGCTGTACCTGTGCGAGGCGATCCCCGAGATCCGGGCCGTCGGCATCGACATCGACGGTCCGACCGTCGAGTACGCCCGCGAGGTCCTGGCCGCCGTCCGCTTCGGCGACCGCATCGAGGTCCACGAGGCCGACATGTTCGACCTGGCCGCCATCGCCGCCGCCCACCCCGAGATCGACGCCGTCACCGCCGTCGACACCTACCACGAGTACCTCTCGGAAGGCGAGGAGAAGGTCGTGGGGCTGGTCAAGCAACTGCGGTCCGCGTTCCCCAAGGCCCTCCTCTACGTCGGCGAGTTCTGCAAGCAGCCCCACGAGAAACTCCGGCGCCACCCCACCGCCTTCCTGGAACACCACCTGTTCCACGACCTGACGAACCAGACCATCGCCAACGCCGACCGGTGGCGGGCCATGTTTGCGGCGGCCGACCTGGAGGTCCTCGAAGAGAAGGTCTTCGACATCGTCGGCCACGGCTACTTTGTCCTGAGGTGAGCGTGAGCGCCCCGCGCGTCAGCATCTACCCGACCGACTACGACCACGTCGGCGAGGCCGTTGATCGCGCCGTTGCCGATCACGCCCCGCCCCTCGACGGCCGCACCTGCCTCGTCAAGCCGAACATCCTCGGCGCCATGCCGCCCGAGCGGCACGTGAACACGCATCCGACCGTCGTCGCGGCCGCCATCGCCACCCTCGAAAAGCACGGCGCGGGCCGAATCATCGTCGGCGACAACTCCGGCATGCGGGCCTACGGCTCGAACGAACACACCGCACGCGTCGCCGGCATCCTTGACGCCGCCGGCGACCACTTCGTCAACCTGGGCGCCTCGCCCGTGGAGACGGACCTCGAATCGGATTTCGCCGAGCGGCTCGCCTTCTCGCGCGAGGTCCTCGAATGCGACGTCCTCGTCAGCCTGCCGAAGATGAAGACCCACGTCGCCACCGGCATCACCGGGGCCGTCAAGAACACCTTCGGCCACCTCGTGGGCGCCGAGAAGACACGTCTGCACCGCGAGGCCGTCGGACCGGAGAACTTCGCCCGCGCCGTCGTCGACGTCTACCAGGTCCGCCCGCCCGACCTCATCATCATCGACGCCGTCGTCGCCATGGAAGGCCAGGGACCGTCGGGCGGCCGGCCGAGGCAGGTCGGCCGCATCCTCGCCGGAACGAACGCCGTCGCCCTCGATTCATGTCTGGCGGCCATGATGGGCATCGAGCCGCGGGCGATTCCGATGCTTCGGATCGCCGAGCAGCGCGGCCTGGGACCGGCGGACCTTGCCGAAATCGACATCGACGGCCCCTTCGAGGTCGTGCCGAAATTCAAGACCTGCACCGTGAGCATGGGCTTCGGCACGTGGATCAGCCGCCTGGCCACGCACCTGTTCGTCACGCAACCGGTGGTCCGGTACGCGAAATGCGTCAAGTGCGGCTCGTGTGCCCAGGCCTGCCCGGTCGGGGCGATTACGATGACCGAGGCCGGCCCGTCCATCGACTATGCCGAGTGCATCTCCTGCTTCTGCTGCCACGAGATGTGCCGCTACGAGGCCATGAACCTCTCCCGCCGCATGCGGTTTCTCCAGCGGCTGTGACTGCCCGTGCCACGGCCGGCCTTGCCCGGCCGTGCGTTCTTGCAGTGCATGTGCCACGGCCGGCCTTGCCCGGCCGTGCGTTCTTGCAGTGCATGTGCCACGGCCGGCCTTGCCCGGCCGTGCGTTTCTTTGTATGTTGACCCTATGGTCGACCGTATCCAGAAACGCCGCCGCGTCTACAACGTGCCTGGCCACGTTCACTACCTGACCTATTCCTGCAACGACCGCCTACCCCTCCTCTCAAAGGACCGAACCCGAGACTGGGTCATCGAAACGGTCCGGACCGCCCATGCCCGACATGCCTTCGACCTCTACGCCTATGTGATCATGCCTGAGCACGTCCATCTCGCATTACGGCCTCGTTGGCCTGGTGATGACGTCTCACGCATCCTCTACGACCTCAAGCGCCCCGTCTCTGTGAAGGCGAAGAGGTGGTTGCAGCAGACCGGGGAGGCCGAGTGGCTGCGTCGCCTCTCGGCACGCCACGGTCAGCGTAAGGTCTTCCATTTCTGGCAACCGGGCGGCGGGTACGACAAGAACGTTTGGCAGGAACGGGCGATAACCGAGATCATCGACTACATCCACGCGAATCCGGTCCGCCGCGGACTCGTCGAAAGGCCTACCGACTGGCCCTGGTCCAGCGCACGCTACTGGGCCGGCATGGGTCAAGTGCTCCTGGAGATGGACCCGGTGCCGGTTTGAACAACACACGGCCGGGCAAGACCGGCCGTGGCACACGCCGAGACCACCCGCACGTTTGAACAACACACGGCCGGGCAAGACCGGCCGCCGGCCACGGCACGAGCCGTACCCGTGCCAGGGTGGCACACTTCGTGCCCCCCAGTCCGCGAGCGCCCGTCCCCGCGTGGCCGGAACCTCATTGACTTGGGCTGCACCCACGGGTAGATAGGAGTGTGGGGGTGCCTCGAATTGCTTTCGACCGGTGAGAGCACCTTATCGGAGGAGTTGCCATGTCTCAGGTTTCATCCCGCCGCCGTTTTCTCAAGCAGACCGCCTCGGCCGGCGCCGCCCTCGCGATGACGGCCGCCAGTTATGCCCGCGTTCCCGGGGCCAATGATCGGGTGTCGATCGGCATCATCGGATGCGGCGGCCGGGGGCTGGGCGCCCATATGCCGGGTATCCACAAGCACGCCAAGGCCCAGAACGTCGAGATCACGGCCGTCGCCGACCCGTGGCAGGTCCGTCAGGAGATGGCCGCCGCCAAGTGCAAGGAATGGTACGGCCGCGACGCCCGCACCTTCACGTCGTACCGCGACCTGCTGGCCCTGAAGGACGTGGATGCCGTCACCATTGCCTCGTGCGATCACCAGCACACGACGCACCTGGCGGCCGCCGCCAAGGCCAAGAAAGACGTCTACTGCGAGAAGCCGCTGGCGAAGCGTCTCGACCGGCTCATCACCGCCTGCGACGCCGTCCGCGACGCGAAAATCGTCTTCCAGGCCGGCACGCAACTGCGGAGTTTCCCGACCTTCACCGGCTGCCGCAAGTTGTACCGGACGGGTATCCTCGGCAAAGTCGGCCGCATCGAGCAGTGCCGCAACAGCACCCGCCCCTACTGGTACGGGTACGTCAAGGACGTGAAGAAGCAGGACGTGGACTGGAACGAGTTTCTGATGGACCGGCCCAACCGGCCCTTCGACCCCGTCCTGTACTCGGGCTGGTACGGGTACCGCGAGTTCTCGGACGGCCCCGTGCCGGGTCTGGGCAGCCATTTCATTGATCTGGTGCACTATATCACGGGGGCGAAATTCCCCACGAGCGCCGTCTGCCTCGGCGGAACCTTCACGTGGAAAGACGAGCGGAAGTTCACCTGCCCCGACCACGTCCAGGCGCTCTGGGTCTACCCCGAGGGATTCATGGTCTCGTACTCGACGAACTTCGGCAACGGCAGCGGCAACAGTCTCAAGATCTTCGGCGACGTGGGAACGCTCGACATGGTCAACTGGCACGCCCCCGTCCTGACGGCCGAAGGCGGCAGCAAGAACAAGGGCGCGATACGAGGCAAGACACCCGTCGAGGAGGTTGCGCGGCCGGATCACTTCCTCGATTGGCTCCAGTGCCTCCGCACCCGCAAACCGTGCAACGCCGACATCGACGCCGGATACCAGCACGCCGTGGCGGTTATCATGGCGATGACGGCCTTTGACACCGGCCGCCGGCAGGTCTACGACCCCCGGAAACGCGAAATCCTCCACGGGTAGGGCGCTTCACGTTTAAGTGAAGCACAGCCCGGCGCGGTAGGGACGGAGACCCGCCGCGCAAAGCCATACAGCCGGGCGCGGTGGGTCTCCGCACCTGCCGCGCAAAGCGATACAGGCACACGTGGGCTGCTTTGGTCAGACGCCGGTCAGACAAGGAGACTCCGCCGATGGCTGCACACAACACGCTCTCACGCCGCACGTTTCTCGGTCGTTCCCTGGCGTTGGGCGGCATCGCGACCGCTCACCTGGCATCCCGCGCCGCGCCGGCGGCCGCGAGCGGCGCTGCGGCCGGCCCCTGGCAGATCGGCTGTTACACGCGCCCGTGGGACCGGGTGGACTATCGCGTCGCCCTCGACGCCATCGCGGAGGCGGGCTACACGTACGTTGGCCTGATGACGACCAAGTCGAAGACACGGCTGGTCATCTCGGTCGAAACCACGCCGGAGGAAGCGCAGAAGGTGGGCCAGGAGTGCGGAAAACGCGGCCTGAAGGTACCGTCGGTGTACGGCGGCGGCATCCCGGTCGCGAAATCGCTCGAGGCCGGTATCGCAGGGCTCAAGCGCCTCATCGACAACTGTGCGGCGTGCGGGGCGGACAACCTCATGATGGGAGGCATCGGCAACAAGAACCTCCACGGACCGTACTACAAGGCCGTGGCCGAATGCTGCGATTACGCCGCCGAGAAGAACGTCGGCATCAGCGTCAAGCCCCACGGCGGCCTCAACGCCACCGGGCCCCAGTGCCGCAAGACGATCGAACGGGTCGGCCACAACAACTTCCGCATCTGGTACGATCCCGGCAACATCTTCTACTACAGCGACGGCAAACTCGACCCCGTGACCGACGCCGCCACCGTCGACGGCCTTGTCGTCGGCATGTGCATCAAGGACTACAAGCACCCGAAGGAGGTCATGCTAACGCCCGGCACGGGGCAGGTGGACTTTCCAAAGGTGATGGCGCGGCTGGCGAAGGGCGGTTTTACGAAGGGACCGCTCGTGGTCGAGTGCCTGGCGCGCGGCGACCTCGCCCAGACGCTCGCGGAAGCGAAGAAGGCCCGCCGATTCGTCCAGGAACTCGTCGGCCGGAGGGGTTGACGCCGGCCCAGCCACAAGGGGGATGGCGATGAAGACGGCCTGCTGGTTCTGCACAGGCGCTCTCCTTCTCGCCTCGGCATGCAGCCCGGCCGACACGCCCCGCGCGGCGCCGTCGCCGCCCGCGCCCCGCGCATCGTTGGCCGCGGCTCCCGACCAGCACTGGCCGCAGGTCCGCGAAGGCCACTACGTCCGGTGGCTCGACCGCGTCTGGAACACGCGGAAGCCGGCCAGGATTTGGCAGAGCCCGGGCGTCGGCACCCTCGGTCAGCACAACGGCACGGCCGCGTACCTTGGCGAGGCCCGTGTCAACAGCGGCGTCGTGACGTTCGACGTCGCGTTCGACGCGGGGTACCTGGCGCCTGAGGGCGGCGGGAAGCATTTCATGGAGATCATGAGTTGGGTGGCCGACCGGTCGGACCGCAAGATGATCGGCGTGCGACCGTGGTCGCGAATCGAACTGGCGAACCTCGGCGACCGGCCGCGGTGCCTGGTGTGGAACTACGGTCCGCAGTTCCACGGCAAGGCAACGCGGATTTTCCCCATCGGGCCCGCCTTCAAGCCCGACCGGTGGTACCGTATCCGGTTCGAATGGACCTACCGCGAGCCGACCGGCACGATCACGGTCGGCGTCGACAACCGGGCTTACGCTTCCGACTTCGAATTCGTGCCGGAGACGGCAGGGCCGGGGCGGTTCTTCCTGTTCGGGCACGTCGAGACGACGGAGCCTGACGGCTGTCTGCACTTCCGCAACTTCCAAGTGGGGGGGCGCAAATGAAGCGGGCACGCGGAGCGCGGTGGGCAATCTTGCCCGCCGCGTCGCGGAACAACAAGCAAGCGCGGCAGGCAGGATTGCCCGCCGCGCAGTATCTGGAGGGACGCAAATGAAGCCGGAAACGATCCCGATGGCCGTAGCGGCAGGGTCCATGCTGGCCGCACTCCTACTATGGCAGGCGCCCACGGCCGGCGCCGAGGGGCTCGAAGCCGGCGTGGCCGCCTGCGATATCACGCCGCCCGTCGGCTACCGCATGAGCGGGTACTTCCGCGAGCGGCTGAGCACCGGCACGGCAAATCCGCTGATGGCCAAGGCGCTCGTGCTGAAGCAGGGCGACGTGCGCGCTGCCATCGTTTCGTGCGACCTCATCGGCCTGTCGCTCGACGTGTCGGGCCGGGCCCGGGCCGAGGCGAGCAAGCGGACCGGCATCCCCCGCGACAACATCCTCCTTGCTGCAACGCACTCGCACACGGGGCCGCTGTACTGGGGCGCCCTGCGGAAGCATCTTCACGAGCGGGCGGTCGCGCGGCACGGCAAGGATCCGTGCGAGGCGGTCGATTATCCGAAGTTCCTCGCGGCGAAACTCGCCCAGGGAATCGCGGATGCCGCGTCCGCCCTCAAGCCCGTCTCGCTTGCGGCCGGCACGGCGCAGCAGCAGGGCCTCGCGTTCAACCGGCGGTTCCACATGAAGGACGGCTCGGTGCGGTTCAATCCGGGCGTCCTGAATCCGGACATCGTCGGCGCGGCCGGGCCGATTGATCCGGAGGTCGGCCTCGTTACGCTCCGTGACCCCGGCGGGACGGTGCGGGCGGGGATTGTGAGTTTCGCCCTGCACCTCGACACGGTCGGCGGCACGAAGTGCCACGCCGACTTCCCGTACTTCCTGGAGCAGGGGCTGCAGGAGGCGTGGGGTGAGGGATTCACCCTCCTGTTCGGCACGGGGACCTGCGGCGACATCAACCACATCGACGTGACGAAGAAGGAACGCCTGAAGACCGAGACCATCGGCCGCACGCTGGCCGAGACGGTGAAGGCCGCAAGCCTGAAAACGGTCGCGACGCCGGCGCTGGCCGTCCGTCGCGAGATCGTCCGCGCGCCGCTCCAGCAGTACGATGCCGGAAAGAAGGCGTGGGCACGCGAGGCGATCCGGAAGGTCGGCACGCGCGAACTGCCGTTCCTCAAGCAGGTGGAGGCGTACAAAATCCTCGCAATCGAGATGCGCGAAGGCGACACGTTGCCTTTGGAGGTCCAGGTCTTTCGCCTCTCGAAGGACGTGGCGTTGGTGGGCCTGCCGGGCGAAGTTTTTGTCGATTTGGGCCTTGCCATCAAGAAGGCGTCGCCGTTTGCCACGACGCTGGTCGTGGAACTGTGTCAGGACGCGCCCGGCTACATTCCGACGACGAAGGCCTTCAAGGAGGGCAGTTACGAGACGGTGAACTCGCGCGTCGCCCCCGGCGGCGGCGAGATGATGGCCGAGGCGGCCGTGCGGCTGCTCAAGGAACTTGGCGGGTAGGCCGGGAGCACGTTGACCGCGAGTTAGCGTCGTCGTGTTAACACGACAGCGCCACTTGGTGCGCGGCGGGTCTCCGTACCCGCCGCGCGGGGAGTTTTGTTGTAGTGTTAACGTCGTCGTGCTGCTGCCGGGACGAGAGTCGCGGCCGACATGCCGAAGCCCGGCTCAGCCACGATGGTAGCCCAATTCCTCAAGGACGCCGAGCAATTCGAGAATCGAGATGCGTTTGAGGCCGTGCTCCATCTTGTACACGTCGATGGCCCATTGGAGTTCGGCGGCGGCGGGAGGCAGGGGTTCAAGGGGCGGCGGAAACTGCCGCTGTTTCGCCACCTTCGGGCTGACGCCATGAATCGTCCCCCCGAGAACACCACGACGGTCTTTGAGAACCTTGCCCATGATCTCCTCCCCCGATGCAGCGGCCTAGCGGATTGACTCCTGCGGCAGTTCTTTCTTGACGCCTTCGTCAAGCGGCATCTTGTCCGGCAAGGCGCCCGTCTCCTGCATGAGCCGGGCGAGTTCTTTCTTGAGGCGTGCCACGGTGTCGGCGCAGGCCGGGTCGTCGATCAGGTTCTTCGCCTCGCCCGGGTCGTCCTCGAGGTTGTACAGTTCCGCCTTGTGACGGTCGGGTCCGCCGTCGCCGTGGGGGTAGTGGACGTATTTCCAGGTGTCGGTCCGCACGCCGCGCACGTTC
>Ga0114922_10004525_pt1 | contig 12883 bp, 12 predicted proteins | sample AartaG_FD_100975 | JGI IMG/M metagenome (GOLD analysis project Ga0114922, IMG submission 100975) | Deep subsurface microbial communities from Aarhus Bay to uncover new lineages of life (NeLLi) - Aarhus_00045 metaG | ecosystem: Environmental > Aquatic > Marine > Oceanic > Sediment | place... | reverse complement strand
CAGTATCTATATCGTGGAAAAGAACGAGATGAGGAGAAAGTTCTTCATTTCAGCAATACCCGTTCAGATTCGCTCAATGTTGATTTCAAGGCATTCACCATCCCCATCGGCCCGGACAGTATCGCCGGTTATATAGCCCTGACCGGTGAGTCACTCATAATCGATGACTGCTACGATATTCTAGACCGGTATCAATTCACAATAAACAAGTCTTTTGACGAGAGTAACAACTACCGGACTAAAAGCATGATCGCCGTTGCCATGCGCAATCAGAAAGATGAGATCACCGGGGTGATTCAGTTGATCAACAGAAAGCCTGACAGTGAGATGATTCTTTCAAACCCGGAAGTGGTCGAAAGCAAGGTTCTTTCCTTTGACGAGCGCTCGCGCAACCTGCTCGAAGCCCTGGCCTCGCAGGCCGCGGTTGCTCTTGAAAACTATCAGCTGTACCGGGATATCGAAAATCTTTTCGAGGGTTTCGTCCAGGCCTCGGTAACCGCGATCGAATCACGAGACCCGACAACTTTCGGTCACAGCGAAAGGATCGCCACTCTCACAGTGGGTATTGCAGAAATGGTGAACCGCACCACCACCGGGCCGCTCCGAGATACCCGATTCAGCGAAACCCAGATAAAGGAGATTCGTTATGCGGCACTCCTGCATGATTTCGGCAAGGTGGGTGTAAGAGAAAACGTGCTCCTGAAAGCCAAAAAGCTCTATCCGCATCATCTGGAGCTGATCAAGCAAAGGTTCGATCTGGCAAGACAGATTTTCCTCAAGCAAACCAACAAAGACAAAATAGAGTGTCTTCTGGACAAGGGCCGGAAGGAGTACCTGAGCCGGTTCAAGAATATCGACAGCGAAATGGAAAAGCAGCTCGAAACCCTTGACCGCTACCTGTCGTTAATTATCCAGGCCAACGAGCCCACAATGCTTACAGAGGATAATTTTTCAGTTCTGGAACAAATCGCCCGGACTATTATCAGCGACAGCAACGAGGAGAATTTCCCGCTGCTGGATAAAGAGGAATACCAGATTCTTTCCATCCCCAAGGGTACGCTAAGCCCCGAGGAACTTCAGGAAATCCAATCTCACGTGACCCACACCTACAACTTCCTGACCAAGATTCCCTGGACTGTTGAACTGCGTAATATTCCCGATATTGCCTACGGGCACCACGAAAAACTTGATGGAAGCGGGTATCCACGTGGAATAGACGCAGCCTTGATCTATCCTCAGAGCCGGATGATGGCTATTTCCGACATTTACGACGCCCTCACCGCCGCCGACCGCCCCTATAAACCCGCAGTTCCAGTTGAAACCGCCCTTGAAATCCTTGAAAATGAAGTCAAGAGGGGCAAGCTCGATCCGGACCTGTTCAAGGTATTTGTCGAGGGGAAAGTCTACAAGCTGACCGTCAAGCAAACAGCCCGATAAACTACCGCCTGTTTTCCAGCCGCGACAACCTCATGACCGGGGCTTTCCTGTTCTTTTCACTTCTTCTTAAACAGGTCGTCTAGCTTTTTTCTGGCCTGCGCCGACCCGGAGCCACCGCGTGCTTCGCCACCGTTTTCCCGTGGCCTGAAATAGTCGCAGAAATTGGCCGCCTCCTTGTCCCCGACCAATTCAGCCTGAGACTCGCGGCACTGGTTATTGGCTGTCGGGTCGAAAAAGAGACAATTTTTACAGCAGCGCAGAGGCCGGCCGCAACCGGGGCAGGTATCGGAACGAAAAACCTTGTCTTCTACCCGGACCGTATTACCGCAAGCGTGGCAGCGCATCGATCCTCCTTTGCTGATACACTTAAATGGATTTCACTCCCATGTTCACGATATCATCCACTGCCAGTGTCTCTCTCAGATAGAACGGCTCTCCATACATCACACGGATCAAAGAACCGTAGTGAAGGGATTGCGTGCGCATCAGTTCCGGCAGCGGCTGGCCGGTGGGAAAAAGCTCTCCCGCCTCGGTCTGATCCTTGAACTGGCTACGGTAACACATTGCCGCTTCATATTTCCGCTCAAATTGTGCGGAAATATCAACCACAAAGGATGGTTTAGGCCCATGCTCGATATAGGCCACACAGTAGATGATTTTTTCGGGCCGCTTCGCAACTCCTTCCCCCTCAATCTGTTGCAGGCTGGCCAGGAATGCCGCTGCCCGTGCCAGATAAACTGTGTCCGCATGGTCAGGGTGGCGGCTCTGCTCGTATGGCAGGATCAGCACACGAGGGCTGAGGCGGCGGATTATCCCGGCCAGCTTCAGCCTGTTCTCCTGGTTGTCCTCGAGATGGGCATCAGGCAAACTGAGGTTTTCTCTCAGCGCAAGCCCCATCACCTTTGCAGCTTTTTCGGCTTCCTCCATCCTCTTTCCTGCGCTTCCCCGAGTGCCGGTTTCACCGCTGGTCAGGTCCAGCACACCGACACGGTAACCGGCATCCGCGCATTTGTTCAATGTCCCGCCGCAGGTCAGCTCCGCATCATCAGGATGGGCGGCTATTGCCAGAACGTCAAGCTTCTCTGTCAACTCCAACCTCCTTTGGGAAAAAGCGGGTATGTATGCAATTCAATTAAGAAATAGTCAAATTATCTCATGCTTAAAACTCGAAACCATGCCAAGACCGTTGAATTTCTCTCCATTACCATAAAATCAAAATTAATCCATTCTATGCCTTACATCAAGTAAGCCCGCTACGGTTGAGGTCTGTTTCCGGGATTAACTTACCCATTTGTCGTCCATAAAAAGAATTCTTGACTAATTTGTACTATTACAATACATTAATGTGGAAATTATTTTGTTCAGATTTTTAAAAATTATTTTTTTTATAGTAACCAGATGTTTTGCCGCCACGTTAATAATTTAGAATGAGCCCGCCAGATGGCTAAACCAAGTTATTTTTCGAATATTCCTGATGAAGAACTGATGCTGGAATTGCAGCAGGGCAGGGATGAGGCATTCAACGAGATTGTCAAACGTTACAAAGACTATTCAGTCAGATTCTGCTACCGGTTCGTGAGGGATTTCGAGCTGTCTGAGGATATCTCGCAGGAGGGATTTATCCGACTCTACAAATACCGGTACAAGTATCAGATCAAGGCAAAATTAGTCACTCTGCTTTCCAAGATTCTGACGAACCTTTGCCTGGATGAATTCCGCAAGAGAAAATCTTTCAGCATGCTGGAACTTGACGCCATGCCCGAGGGCGGCATGGATAATTTAAACGCTCATAATCTTCTAGGTGATGAAAAGAGCCCAGACCCCGAGCAGGAGTATTACATTAAAGAACTAGGAACCAAAATCAAGCAAATTCTGAACACACTGTCACCTCGTTACCGGACAGTCTTGATTCTCAGGCAGTTCCACGGCTACTCCTACAAAGAAATTGCCGCAATCATGGGTGCTTCTCTCAACGAGGTGAAAATCTGGATCCATCGAGCCAGAAACCAGTTGAAACGGAAATTCAAAAACCAGATCCAGGCGGTATGAGCTTATGCACAAACCAGCCGATGAGATGTATCAATTAAGCGCCTTGCTTGATAACGAGCTTAATGAGTCGGAGGCTGCGGAGGTCAGAAAAAAAATAATCCAGTCCGAGAAATGGAGAAGCGAGTACGAAGACCTTAAAGCCCTGAATGACCTTCTTCAACACTGGGACCGAATTGAACTTAAAGATATCCGGGCCTCGGCAACTTTCGAATTAAGGCTGCTGGAGCAACTGCGAAATTTGAAAAAACACCTGCTCACCCCGTTTATAATTCTTATTTTTCCCCCCCACCCTATGCCACTTCTAAATTTATTCTTAAACTTAACAGTTTTCTCCATATAATAAATCACTTGCTTCTAATTCCTTCTGGTTATCAAAAGCGGGAAGCTTTTTCCCCAATCCCGCCCCTGTTTAAAATCCCATGCGAATCAGATCATTTATCTAATCAGACATCTCTCATATTAACTCCTCAAAAACATTTCCCGTTTTGTTGCGCTGCATCAGCAGCGCAACAAAATCACCCTACATATTCCCTGGCTACTAGAAAAGCAACCAAATTGAGAAATTAGGTTAGGCTTGGGAATTAACCTTTTCTAATTCCGTGGATTAAAAAATCAATCTAACATTTAATCTTAAATTTTTTTTCTTTTTCCTCTTGACAATATGCATTTTGCCTGTATATTGAAAGGGTGTGGCAATCGGTGGGGGTCAGTGTCAATATTTTCCTGATATTTAAAATTCTTATTTTTTCCTCTATTACGGGGTTTACATGAAGCATTGGGGAAGGGTAAAAAACACTCTGGATTCGAAAGGCCGGGTCAGCTTACCACCTCGTTTTCGCGAAGATGGTGTAAAAAACTACGTGCTCAACCGTGGTCTTGACGGCTGTCTCTACCTTTATACTCCCGAGCAGTATGAAAAAACGCTGGAGAAGATACAAAATCTCCCGGGAAGTAAGAAGAATGTGCGTTTTTTCATGCGGGAATGGACCAAGCATGCCACTGACGTCCAGCTCGATAAACAGAACAGAATCCTGATTACCAAAGAGCTGCTCGAACTGGCTAATCTTAAAAGAGATGTCATTTTCCAGGGGGCCAACGACCGGATAGAAATCTGGGACCCGGAAACTCAGGAACAATATACACGCAGTTTCCAGGAAGAACAGGCTCTTAAATTCGAGGATATTGCCGAGATTTTCGACTGAACAGTTTATCTTTCATTTTTTTAACTTAATCGCTTCGATTTTATAAAATTATCATTGGTCTTTTAATAAAAGACTTTAAAAAATGATAACTTTTCTGTTGAAACGGGCGTGCCAATGCCGATCGAGTCCAACTCAGTTTTTCACGTTCCGGTACTGGCCAAGGAGGTAATCAGTCAGCTCGAACCGAAATCTTCAGGCTGTTATCTCGACAGCACAGTGGGGGGCGGTGGACACGCACGGTTGATCCTGGAGGCCTCATCCCCCGATGGATGCCTTTACGGGATCGACCGTGATGATGAGGCAATCTGCGCGGCAACACACACCCTGAAACCTTACGGGTCAAGAGTGAGACTGAGACAGGGCAATTTTCGTGCGGCGCAGGAAATTTATAAGAATTCAACCTTTGACGGCATTCTGCTCGACCTTGGAGTCAGCTCGCACCAGTTGGATACTCCTGGCAGGGGCTTTTCATGCGACCGAGACGGCCCACTAGATATGAGAATGGATAGAAGGAACACACTGCAGGCGGCGCACTTGCTGGCAACACTTAGTAAAACAGAACTGGTCAGAGTTTTTCACGATTTCGGTGAAACTCATTTCAGCCGCCAAATAGCTAAAGCGATTGTCACTCAGAGAGCGAAAGCCCCTGTCAGGACAACTGCCGAGCTGGCCGGCATAGTCAGGAAGGCGGTGCCTGTGAGCAGAGAGCGTAAAAGTGTGGTTCAGGTATTCCAGGCACTCCGGATTATGGTCAATGACGAGCTCGACGCTTTCAGGGAGGGATTGAAAGAACTTTTCAGCATGCTGCTGCCAGGCGGAAGGATGGCTGTGATTTGCTACCACAGCCTCGAGGGCCGGATAGTGAAAAACTATTTCGCCGGACTCGCAGATCCATGTATCTGCCCGCCGGATTTACCGGTCTGCGGCTGCGGGAGAATCCCGCAAGCCAAGGTTTTAACTTCCAAGCCGGTCAGGCCCTCCAGGGCCGAGATAGAATCAAACCCCCGCAGCCGATCGGCTTTGCTGCGGGTTGTGGAAAAACTGGATGTCAGCAAAGGTCAGTCGGAATAACGCTTCGGGATTATGAATCCATACATAGATGCCTATAAAAAAAGTGCGGATGACAGGAAAGTTAAAAAGCGCCGCAGTTTTTTTTCGACCAGTGTCCTGGCGTTTTTTTTCCTGCTTGGTGTGTCGTTTCTGATGGTTTACAAGCATACTCTCGGACAGCATTTGCTGCTCGAGGTTCAATCGCTGAACCTGGAAAAGAAAAAACTGATTACAGAGCAGTCGGTGCTATTGGGAGAAAAGCAATCCGTATTATCCAGAGCAAGGATAATTTCCTATGCGCGCCAGCAACTGGAATTGGATATCCCGAGCCCGGATCGCATCCGCTGGATCAGGGTGGAAACCGGGAAGGATTTGAGTTTAAACAGTTCAGGCCGTTAATCTCCTTTCCAATGAGGTTTCCTTGACCCCCCGTTACGCGATTAAAAGGCTGACACTGGTTTACTGGTGTTTTTTTCTTTTCGCGATAGTTATTGTCGGGCACCTGTACAGAATCCAGGTAATCAGGCATCAACGCTACCTGGCTGAAGCCGAACGTCAGCACAAACAAAAAATCGTCCTCCCGCCCAGGCGCGGCCACATTTTCGATCGCAACGGCAATCCTCTCGCCCTTTCCGCTGAGGGGCTCGATGTTTACGCAGTGCCAGAAAGAATCAAAGACAAAAAACATGTCGCCAAATCTCTGGCCAGCCAGCTCAATTTGGACGCAAGCCTCCTTTTGCGCCGGATATCCCGCAAGCGGCCGTTTGTCATGATCCAGCAGAAAGTCAATCCCCTCACCCTTCGGGAACTTCAGAAAATGAACCTGGAGGGCATCGGGTTTATCCCCTCATCCAAGCGCTATTATCCCAGGCACAGTCTCGCCTCACAGGTTATCGGTTATGTGGGGGTCGATGAGGTCGGGCTTACAGGGGTGGAGTTCTCCCATGATTCCCACCTGTGCGGCAAACCGGGCTGGCTTGTCGTTCAGAGAGATGCAAGAGGTAAACCATATAATACATTAGATTATCCCCTGCGCAGGCAAACAAACGGCTTCCACCTTCGCCTGACCATAGACGCCGAGTTCCAGGAGATAGTCGAGGAAGCACTTCGGCGTTCGGTGGAAAAAAGCGAGGCCAGAAACGGCTGCGTGGTGGCAATCGCCCCGCATACCGGAGAGATCCTCGCCCTGGCCAATTGCCCCAGTGTTGATCTCAACGCCACCCGCAATTTCAGAAAAGGCGATTTTCTCAATCTGGCAACCAACCTTCCTTTCGAGCCGGGCAGCACTTTCAAAACCTTTACTGCCAGTGCTCTTCTGGCTGGCGGGTATATCAGCTTGGAAGATTCCGTATTCTGCGGAAACGGGGTATATACTCTCCGCAACCGTATTATCAGGGATGTCCACTCCTACGGTTACCTGAGTGTAAGGGAGGTTATCGCCAAATCAAGCAATATCGGAATGTCCAAGCTTATCCGGAAGATCGGTGACAAGGAGCTTTACCGCAGGCTCCGCGCATTCGGGTTTGGCGCCTATACAGGCGAAACTTTCAGCGGCGAGGACCGGGGACGGCTGCCTGTGCCTTCCCGCTGGGACCGCACCACCAAGACAAGCTTTGCAATCGGGTATGGTGTTCTGGCAACACCTCTCCAGATGGTAATGGCCTACGCAACCCTGGCCAATGGCGGAATCCTCTATGAGCCTGCGCTGGTTGCCGAGATTTGCGATGAGAGCGGCCATGTTAACTACAGTTTCAAACCGCGTAAGATCAGGCGTGTGCTGCCTGAAAAGGTTGCCAGGGAAATCACCCGGACGCTTATCGCGGCTGTCGATTCCGGCACCGGCACTGCGGCTGCAGTTCCCGGATTCAAGGTGGCTGGCAAGACCGGGACCAGTATGAAAGCCGATCCCGAATCGGGTTACGGCAGCAACGGTTATATCAGCTCTTTCGGTGGTTTCTTCCCTGCGGCCAACTCCCAGATCGCCATTTTTATCACGATCAATGAGCCTTCCTACGGACACCGTTGGGGAGGGAGCTGTGCCGCTCCGGTTTTCGGCGAAATCATCCGGAATACTCTCCTTTCTACCAGCAATGTTATCGACCGCCGCCTGCTCGGCCTTCCCCGCTCTACTGTTAAGGCCACCGCACTCAATAACCCGCAAACTCCTAAGAAAACCAATCAGGCTACGCTCCGGAGATCTGCAGCCAACCCACGTTCAAACTCTAAGATAGTAATTATGCCTCAGGTGACCGGGCTTTCTGTGCGCACAGCCTTAGCGATATTAAGCAGGCTGGGTCTCAAGATGCGTATCGATGGGGGTGTCAAGGTTTGTTCGCAATCGCCTCAACCCGGAGCCGAACTCCAGCGCGGGGCGATCTGCAGCTTGACTGGAATATCAAGCAGCCGGGAAGACAATTCGTATTCGATGGTTACCCACTCTGGGCGGGAATTGAATAATTCCAGCCACCTCCAGCAAATCGACCGGGAGGAAAAGTGAGAAGAGACACCATTACCATAGTCCTGGTCTCTGAAAACCGGGAGCCATTCACAATCGAATTCTCGATCAAGGAACTGGTTTTGATTGTCGTAGTTCTGTTGACACTGACCGGAGCGGCAGTTTTCTCAATGGTCAGTTTCAGGAAATTGAAAGCGCAGCATGCCGAGCTGACATCTTCTGTCCAGATGCTGAAAGAAGACCTCTCCAAGCGGGAAGGTTATATCAGTGAGCTAAAAAGCAAGCTAGACGCGCAAAAGGAACTGACTCTGCTGATCGGTGCAAACAACGATACTTCCGAGGTGATGCCTGGAGAATATTCAAAGGACATACAAATCGAAAATCTGGAAACAGACACCTCGGGGGACAGCCTTTACCTTCGTTTCCAGTTGGTCAATACGAGTCAGCAAGAAAGGCTCTATTCCGGCTACTTGTTGATTGTCATCGAGCACTCGAGCGGAGACCTGAGTAAATTCGGCACGTTTCCGGAATTCGAAATGGCGCCGGGGAGACCGTTGAATTACCGCTTCGGCGACACTTACGCGATCAGGAAATTCAAAACAATCGAGGCTGGGATCGGACTTTCGGATAATCCCTCCAATTACAATAAAATCAAGTTTCTGGTATTCGATAACCAGGGCGGAGTTCTTCTCTACAATTACCGGACATTTTCTTTCTAGATATGGAACTTAAAACAAGCGACATTATTGCCGCCCTTGGGGAAGTTACACTTCATGGTCCTGGCAATGGGCTCACTTATCGGAGTGTTTCGACCGACACCCGCCTCGACTGCAGCGATACTCTTTTCGTGGCCCTGATCGGAGAAACTTTCAACGGCAACGCTTACCTGGAGCAGGCGAAAAACGCTGGCGCTCTTGGTGCGCTGATCGGGCCAACAGCCCTGAATCATCAGTTGCCTGATGGCTTCCAGTGTTTTTTGGTTGAGAACACCCTCGCCGGCCTTCAAAGCCTGGCCAGCCATGTCAGACATTTAAACCATGACTGCCGTGCGGTTGCGGTAACCGGCTCCAACGGTAAAAGCACCACCAAGGAAATGATCGCCTCTATCCTGGGTCAGAAATTCAGGACGCACGCGACCTCGGGGAATTTCAACAACCATATCGGGGTCCCGCTGACTATTCTGGGCATTGAGGCGGAAACAGAATTTCTGGTCGCAGAAATCGGGGCCAACCATCCAGGTGAAATCCGGCATTTGGCTCGGCTTGCAGCGCCCGACACCTCGGTGATAACAAACATCGCCCCGTCTCATCTCGAGGGGTTCAGCAGTATCGAGGGAGTACTCGCAGCCAAGCTGGAGCTTTTCGAGCAAACCGCCGCGGATGGAGTGTGTGTTTATAACGGTGATGACGATCTTCTTGGCAAATATGTTCCGGGAAATTTCACAAATACCCTGAGCTTTGGCCTGAGCGAGGATAACGATCTGCGAGCCACCGAAATCTCCCTCGACAGCCAGGCCAGGCCTTCGTTTGTCTTTGACAGGTCATTGCGGATCAATCTGGGATTCACGGGCCTGTACAACGTGCTTAATGCGCTGGCCGCTGCAGCTGTAGGCCGCCTGCTGGGGTTTGAGGACAACCGGATTAAAAGCGGTCTTGAAGCCTCGCGCCCGCTCAAGATGCGGACAGATCTGAAAAAAATCGGCAACACTGTTATACTCGATGATTCCTACAATGCAAATCCTCTCTCGATGAGAGAGGCTCTGAAAACCCTGGAAGCTATCGAACATAACGGGCCGCGGGGCATTGTGGCCGGCGAAATGCTTGAACTCGGTTCAGCAGCGAAAGACCTTCACGAGGAGCTTGCGCGACTGATCGCTGCCAGGCCGCTGGCGCCTGTGGTGTTCGTGGGCAGTTTCGCCCAGGACATGAAAGAGGCTTATCTCTCTGCCGGCGGTAGTGAAGATGTGGTTTTTACGGCTGAAAATGCCGATGAGGCTTATGAAATTCTCCGAAAAGAGCTTGCCGGAGGAGAACTTTTGCTCATCAAGGGAAGCCGTGGCGTACACCTGGAACTGATTATCGAAAAACTGGAGAAAACGCCTGTATGAACAAAGCCGTAATGCAATTGCATCGGCCAGAGAGAGTAAAACCTTTGATATCCCCACCGGCAGCAGCCTCCGTGCTGGGTGCAGGAAGAAGCGGGATCGCCGCAGCTCATTTTCTGCTTAACCGGGGTTACAGGGTTTACCTCTCGGACTCGCGGGATGACGAAATGGTGAGAAAAGACTGCCAGGCGGTGATCGAACTCGGCGCACAGGTCACTCTCGGCAGGCATGATCCAGCCCGCCTGGCTGACAGTGATTTTATCGTTATCAGCCCGGGCATCGATGACCGAATGGAACTTCTGCAAAGGATTGAAATAAAAGACATTCCACTTTTCAGCGAGGTGGAGCTGGCTTACTGGTTCTCTCCCCTGCCAACAGTGGCGGTTACCGGAACGAACGGGAAAACAACCACGGCGAGCCTTATCGGAGGGATCCTTCAGGCTGCGGGGATTCGCTGCCAGGTGGCCGGAAATATTGGCAGGCCATTCTGCCGGGCTGTGGAGGAACTAAAGGATGAAATAGTGCTCGTGACCGAGATAAGCAGTTTCCAACTCCATACGGTGAAAAGCTTTCACCCGCGGATCGCGATACTGCTCAATCTCTCACCTGACCACCTTGATCGTTACGGTTCGGTCGATGAATACTATTCGGCCAAATTCCGGCTGTTCGAAAACATGAATGAAAATGACCTTGCCATCCTTAACGCCGACGATCCTGAGATCGAGCCTCGGGCACAGAGTACTGTCAAATGCCCGGTGGTCTGGTTCGGCTTAAAAAACACGGATAACAGTTTCGCATTTGTAAAAGACGAAGCAGTCTGGCAGCGGCAGGAGAAAGGCGGCGTGGACCGAGTAGTTGGATTCAACGAGATCAAACTGCGCGGTCTCCACAACCTGGAGAATATTTTAGCCGCCTCATGCGCAGCCGCTGCCTGTGACGCACCGGTGGAAGCGATAATGCAGGGAGTGAAGTCATTTACCGGTCTTCCTCACAGGCTCGAAATTGTGGCCGACGCAGAGGGTGTTAGCTGGGTAAATGATTCCAAGGCAACAACTGTGGAATCGGTGCTGAGGGCGCTTCAAAGCTTCTCCCGCCCTATCGTGCTGATTATGGGCGGCCGCCATAAGGGCGCGAGTTTCAAGCCCCTTGAAACCGAGCTTCGTCTGAAAGCGCGCCGTGTAATCGCTCTCGGGGAGGCTGCCGAAATAATCGCCCGCGAGCTCGGCTCCTCCTGCCGTGTAGAACTTGTCCCGGACTTGGAGCAGGCGGTAGCCAGGGCCAGGGAGGCCGCACAGGCCGGGGACACGGTGCTGCTTTCACCAGGCTGTTCGAGTTTCGACATGTTTACTGATTATGAACATCGCGGCGAGGTTTTTAAAAATATCGTGCTGAGGATGAGCGGCTATGGTCCGCACTAAGAAAAAAGATACGTCAATATATGGTTCCCGCCTGATACTGGCTGCTCTTCTGCTTGCCATCTCAGGAATAATAATGATTCTGAGTGCCACCAGTATCAGCGCTCTGGCGGAAAACCTCTCCAGCTTCACCTATCTTCGGAAACAGACAGTGCATGTTCTTCTGGGAGTGGTGGTGATGTTGGCCGCCTCGCGGGTCGATTACCACCGGATTCGCCCGTTAAGTTTTTTCGCACTGCCGGCAATTGCGGTTTTCCTCGTTATCTGCTTGCTGCCCGGAGCGAAATCACTGGCTCCGGTTATCGGCGGGGCCAGGCGCTGGGTGCACCTGGGATCGTTTTCTTTCCAGCCCTCGGAGCTGGCGAAGTTTTTCCTGATCTGCTGGTCAGCAGGTTATCTCGTGCGCAAAAAGGAAGTAATTCGCAACTTCTCCCAGGGGTTCCTCCCCTTTTTCATAGTTGTGGGTATCTTTTTCCTTCTGGTGCTCAGGCAGCCTGATCTCAGCATGGCTGCGGTAATCCTGGCCCTGGTTTTACTTACCGGTTTCATCGGGGGGGTCAGGCCCACACACCTGATTATGCTTGCATTTCTGCTCCTGCCTATAATGACCTATATGTATGTAATGAAGGTCGACTACCAAAATGAAAGGCTGACCAGCTTCCTCGAGGGCGAAGCGAACAAATCCGGTATCGGTTATCAGGCCTACCAGAGCAAACTGGCACTGGGTTCAGGAGGAATCTCCGGGGTTGGACTGGGTCAGAGCAGGCAGAAATATTTTTTCCTGCCCGCGGCTCACACTGATTTTATCTTCGCCATTCTCGGGGAAGAACTCGGTTTCCTGGGGACTACTGTGGTTGTGGGAGCATTCTGCTGGCTGTCTTTCCTGGGTATCAAGATCGCCAGGGGAGCGCCGGACTATTACGGGTTTCTCCTCGCCTCGGGCCTGACTTTGATGATATTTACTACGGCAATCCTTAACATGGCGGTGGTATCAGGGCTTGCACCAACCACGGGGCTCCCACTGCCATTGTTCAGTTACGGGGGCACTAACCTCGTGACTACATTCTGGGCTGTGGGTATCCTGAACAATATCAGCCGCAGGAGTTCGGAGCCGTCAAATGGCTAAGTACGATATGTATGGCAAGGTGAAAAAAATACACATGGTCGGTAT
>Ga0114922_10004524_pt1 | contig 12885 bp, 11 predicted proteins | sample AartaG_FD_100975 | JGI IMG/M metagenome (GOLD analysis project Ga0114922, IMG submission 100975) | Deep subsurface microbial communities from Aarhus Bay to uncover new lineages of life (NeLLi) - Aarhus_00045 metaG | ecosystem: Environmental > Aquatic > Marine > Oceanic > Sediment | place... | reverse complement strand
GACTTTATTGACAGTTTGAGATAGGTTATATAACGAAAAGAAAGTTGGGTATTTTGATGTTGGGCGTGTTGCCCGATACTATAAAAATACCCGTGAACGGTTAAGAAACTCAAAGATGAGCTTGGCAAGGATTTTCAAGGTTGCTTCCTCCCGAATATTCCTATAGAATTAATTCTTAATCGTTACTCAGGGAGGTTACATAAATCATTGAAATTAAACAAGTTCGAATATTTGAGTAGGACAGCGGAAAAAAGGAGCCAGTATGAAATCAATTAAGAATCCCGATATAGTTTATCGCACCGCTGCGATTCATCTCACCGCAATATGCCTCGCAGTTCTCGCCTTCATGTCCACAAACGCCCATGCTATCCCCTTTTCTTCGGCCATAGACAACGCGGCCATTATCCAATCCTCAATAGATAACGTGGACAGAAAGGCGATGATCATAGGCAATGGGGACATGAACGCCCTTATTTTTTCACGGGGAAATGACCTCATCATGCACGTGGCTAAGAATGACGTTTGGGATGCCCGCTTGATCACCGCCCAAGACGGGCCCCTACTCAAGGTGAATGTGGGTGACCACTCCTGGACAGGCGGGGGACGGCCTCCCAGCTGGAACCATCCATACCCCACTCAAACACCCCCCTGCGTCATAAGAATCCCACTAAGCGGAAAGATCGTTAACACAAAATTGGACTTAAGGCGTGGATTAGCGTCAATCACAACCGCATCCGGTACAGTGACAATCAGAGCCCTGGCACGAGCGAATGTGTTCTATATAGAGGCGGAAAATGCCATAAGCCTGGAAGGATTTCCCCAGCGCTTTCTCCCGGCTGCCGAGACACAGCAAAACGATACCATCGTATCGGTAAAACAGAATCTTCCCGGAGATATCGATTATCAAGGAATGGTTGTGTTCTCGGTCAAAGAATCAAGAGGTAACCGTCATGCCGTCTCAGTGGTAACCTCCCGGAAGACCTCAAAGCCATTGGAAAAGGCAACCCAATTAGTAAAGAGCACATTGGATCAAGAAGCGGCGGTGTTGATTCAAAACCATGAAGAAGAGTGGCGGCAGTATTGGTCTAAAAGTGGGGTGGAGTTAGGCAACAAAGATTTTCAAAACTGGTGGTACCGCCAATTATATTACTTCCGTTGTCTGTCCAGGCCAGGCTCTTATGCAATCGCCCTTCAAGGGGGTTATAATAGTAAGGCGGGGTGGCATGGCACCTGGACCGTGAATTATAATGCCCAGCAAGCCTTCTGGTGTGCATTCAGTTCAAATCATCCCGAATTGGCCGAACCTTTCATCGACTTATTGAATGATTACCACCCCAGGGCACGTCGGTATGCCAAGACTGTTTTTAGCAGCGAAGGAGCTGCAACGCCCCATAACTTGTGGCCTTTTGAGCCGGACCCGGAGGTGTGTAAAAGCGTCAACAAAAGGCAATTCGCATTCTTACCATGGAGCTACGGCATTGGCACAACCGGCCACCTTGGCCATATTCTCTGGCTGCATTATGACTATAAACGCGACACCGCTTATTTACAGGATAAAATTTATCCCATTCTCAAAGACTATGCTTTGTTTTACGCTTCTTTTGCTGAACAGTGTAAAGTAAGTAACGGAAAGGTAGTTTTGGGGCCGAGCGTGGACCCCGAACATGGCGGGTATGGCATTGATAATAGTCCCTATGACCTGGGATGGGCCAAGCATACATTACGGGCAGCCATACAAGCAGCCACAGATTTGGACGTGGACAGGGAACTTGTGACCCGATGGAGCAACACGCTCAATAAGCTGCCCTATTACCCGCTATCAGGCGCCGCAGGAGAAGACATCATTAAAGTGCCCGGGGTGGATGGCTATAACATTATTACCCCGGTTGTCCCCCTCTTTCCGGCTGAACAGGCCTCCTGGTTCTCGCCGGAGAGCGAAAAGGCTTTATTTAAGCGCACCATTCAATGGATACAAACCAGGTATAACAAAAATAATTCCGTCGTCATGCTTAACGTGGCCCGGGCACGCCTTTCTATGACGGATGACGCGTATACTGACACAATGAACTCGTTTAAAGGCAAAGAGCAACCCAACGGTCTCTTCTACTGGCAGGCCCACGGGTTTTATATGAGCGAACAAACTGCGGTAGCCGGTCTCATAAATGAATTTTTGCTACAAAGTGTTGAGAATATCATTCGTGTCTTTCCGGCCTTTCCTAAGAATCAGGATGCCAAATTTACCAGCTTGCGAGCCCGGGGCGGCTTTTTGGTTACCGCGGAACAAAAAGACGGGGAGGTGGCCCGGCTGGAAATCACCTCCACCGCGGGAGGCAAATTACGGATGGTAAGTCCCTGGAGTTCGCCCAAGGTTAAATTTCCCAACGGCAGTATTCTTGCCCTAACGCCCGATTCAGCAGGCATTGTGGAACTGGCGACGAAAAAGGGGCAGACACTGGTGTTTGATCCCGCTTTAACGAATTAGAAGAAGCCCTGGTGAACGGTCTTTTACCACAGGATCTTTCCGCTGGCCCAGTCGACGCAGTAGACATCCAGTGATGCGCATCCGAAGATGCCTTTTCTCTGTTACCGCCGTGTTAGACTCTGCAATGTCAGCCAGCGCTACGGCTAATTCAGGGCTAAAGGCTCTTTTGCCTACGGCGAACTCAGACCTGTCTTTGAGCGAAGCGAAGGAATGACACATGTGAGCCTTTCAGCAGAGCATTATGAATTATGAACTTACGCTCCTATTTTCTCGAAGCTTGTGAGCGTCTGACCACGGGGTGTGACTTGGTGTCTTTCTTGGAATTTTGCTGCAGGAGCCTCATTGCTTTTTTAACGTCGGCGACTTTTAGGACGCCTGTTGTTCGGCCTCCCCTTGCCCCTGCAGTGCAATACGCGTATGAAATATTTATGTGGTTCTTGGCCAGTTTTTCCGCAACCGTCGCCAGGGCACCGGACTTATTGGTCAGCGTTACACACAAAACCTCTGTTTCATTATGGGGCATATTTAGCTTTGCTAACACTTCTTTTGCCTTCTTGGGCGCAACAAAAACTATTCGCATAACCCCGTGCTCTACAGAATCCATCATTGTCATCGCTATGATGTTAATCTTGGCTTGTGCAAATTCGCCGAGCACCTGAGCTAATACCCCCGGCTTGTTGACCATAAAAATCGAAAATTGCGTCGTAATATACATAACGTCAACCTCTCTGAGTAAACACATTCCTGCTTTGGCAAGAACGACATGTTAGCCCTGCAAAAGTGGAAGTCAATCTGTGCCGACTGCCTGGAGGGCGCTTTCTTTATCCGGGAAAAACCTGAAAATCTTATCCAGATTGGTTATCTTGAAAACTCTGTGCAGTTGTGGGTTTATCGCACTAATCACAACCTCGCCGTTATACGTTTCCAGCTTGGCCCGGATGTCCAGAAGCAGCCCCAGCACCTGGGAGGAGAAAAACTTTACACTCCCAAAATCGAATATCAACTTGTTTGGTTGATTTTCGTCAATAAATTCTTTTATCTGTTTGGCAGCGGCGGTTATTGCATCCACATCACTTACTGAAGCAGACTTGAAAGCCACTACCACAGTGCTGCCCTCGCTTGTTATTCCTATGCCAATTTCTTCGTCCATGACAATCGACACTCCTTCCCAATCAGGGCTTAAGACAATTATCTCAAATTCAACAGTTCCCGTCGAGCTCTTGCTTATTTTTGCTCATTTTCACACATTTATCAACAATCATTTATCAATTATCAACTTTTTTTAGCATTTCCAGCAGGCAATAAAATGGCTCTCATAAGCGTTTTTTCCCGTTCGCAAATAGATGGCTTCTAATTTCAATGCAGGGAGTAATAATGTGGAATATTGGGGATTTTTCAGTTTTTTTCTTATTTTGAGGTGAAAATTCAATAATTTGGTATTCATCCGGTTAACGAGTTGATGCCCCGTTTGAGATTGGCTTTGATTGGGTTTGTTTTGTTCGAGCCTGAGGGTGGTTTCATTCTTATAATCCTTTGTGGCAAATAAGCTTTCGTTCATTTTGGCCTTTGAAGAAATTGGGTTTAAATTGGGTTTGTTTTCACCAAGTGTCCAATTGGATTTATTTTAGTAAGCCTTTGTTTTACAGAACCTTAAGTTCATTTGACTTTTTCGGAAATTGGGTTTGTTTTGCATAAAAGAGTTGATTTGTAGAGGGTCCTCGACAGATGTAGAGGGCAAGTTAGTGAAGAGTGAGCTAAAGTGCCTAAAGTGAACTAAAGTTGGATTCTCGATGCTCATGATTGGTAATTCCCCTTTATATTAGTTCTTAGTTCTTAGTTGTTCACTAACGACACGGTTATTCGGATAAGCTCTTAGTATTTGGCTTCTTTTTGCCAGAGGCGAAAAAAGTAGCCCCCGGCAGAAAAGCAAGTAAGCACACACTGGGGGTAAACTCAGGGAGTAAAAAAACACTCCCTCTATAATTAGAGCTACCTGCACTTTTGATGCGAAAAAGTCCTCGAATATCGATTCGTGATTGTCGTAACTCGATGTGACAAGGTAAGTTAAAAAATTTTCAAAAATTCTGATTTTTGCTCTGAGGTATCAGCGTTTTTGATTGAAAACTGACTTACACGGACTCTTTAGGACACGGACTGACGCGGACTTACTTCGTATTGCGTATATCGCATTGCGTATTGCGTGTGTTTATTGTTGCTTGTCTTACGGAGATTCTAAAAGTAAAATGTGTTGGCGGATATAATTTCGTTTTTTGAAGGGAATTGCGGGTTTGGATATTTTAGGTTTGTAGAATAAAGGATTAGGAGAAAGACATTATGGAAATATCTAAGATTGTTATCGAAAACTTCAAAGGGATTGATCATGTCGAATTGAATCCGGTCAAACCTATTAATGTGCTCATAGGTCGCAATAATTCAGGCAAGAGTTCTATATTAACGTGTCTTAAATTTCTTAATGAGTTCTTTAATGCTCTTGCTCCTAAAGAGCGAGGTATGAGTTCAAAATCTTCTATTCCCGTCCGACCAGAATATTTTCGAAAGGGTATTGACGGGAACCTGCAATTTGGTATCTCAATTACGGTTGCTCAAACGGCAGAAGAAAGAAGAGAACAGTTTCGATTGGCGGTAGAGAAGTGGAATAATAAATATGATAGTCCTCGGATGTCACCTGAGGCTATAGATGTGCAAATTGCGAATGATTTATTTTCAACCTTAACATTCGATTTATTGGCTAAGTCTCCAGAGGGACCATTGGGATTTGTATCCATAAGCACAGCAGGTGTTAGTAGCGATGGAAATATTATTGAAATTAAGATAGCTGAAAGTCCAGGTCCAGGAAACAATTTAAATAGATTGCCTTTGCGTAATCTGTTCATGACGCCTAGGAGGGGGCCCAGCTATTGCCAAACGGTTTACGAATTGAAGGAAAAAGTAGGCTTTAAGAGTGATCTGGCTCTAGGGTATACGACTGGTGGTTTGTCGGCTGGTAAAGAGCCAATATTTCCTCAGCATTTAATATTTCCATCGTTTCAGTATATGAGGAAAAAGTTCGATTCAGCTTTCTTGTTAGACCCATATCGGCATGGTAGAATAGTTTCTGGCGCAGAAGTACGTAGCATTCTTGATAGTAATGCATCTCGATTAGTAAATTACATAGATTACCTTGATAGGAATTGTCATGCAACTTTAAATCAGGTTGCGGATTTTGTTAAAAGGGTAGTACCTGAAGTTGGAAGGCTTCATACTCGATATGTAGGCGAAAGCGGAAATAATCTTGAGTTAGCATACGACTGGCCTGATGGTTCTATGGTTAATCTTAACAATATGGGTGGAGGAGTAGAGCAAATACTGATTCTTGGTTGTCTCTTAATTCACCAGAAAACGTCGTGCATTCTTTGGGAGGAACCAGAGAGTCATCTTCATCCAGGGGCCCAAGACGTTCTAATAAGTGAGCTTGAGAGGCTGTTGGGAGATAGTGTTATATTTCTAACAACACACTCTCCAGTTTTCGTTAGACTAAGCGAAAATATTGCTGTGCACACGATAGCAAATGTTGATGGGAAAAGTGCGACTGGACGAACGCTTTCTGAGACGGAGCTTCAAGAAGCGGCTAGTATAATTGGAGCACGTCCTGGACATTTGGCACAGGCTGATATAGTTATTTATGTTGAAGGACCATACGGAGCAGCTGTTGTTGAGGAATGGATCAAAAAGTGGCCTAATTATGAAAGCACAATTGGCCACTTACAGTTAATGGTGCAGCCAATTCCGCCAGATGATTTGGCTTCTGATGAATACGATTTAGAAAAACTTAAGAAAGTGTCACCCTATATGATTATATTTGTGGATAAAGATAGTGACGAGGAGGAACCAAAGGCTGCCAGAAAAAAACTTCAAGTTAAGTGCAATGATCTTGGAATTCCATGTATTATTACGGAGCAACGACAAATTGAAAATTATTTACCTGAGAAATATTTCGAGAAGTTCTGGAGCTCTCAGCTTATTGAAAATTGGAAAAAAGATAAGAGGTTCACGCTTGGGATGAAAAAACACAATCGGGAGATATCTGCGTCTATGGAATGGTGCGAGATTGAGGAGCACAAAGATATTCTGAAAGTCTTTCAAGAGATCTCGAAATATGCAGATCAGCTTAAACCGCAAAACAAGAAGGGCTCCTAATATAATGAAGGTGTGCGAATTCTCTTAGTGAAAGAGATTAATAGTATTCAAAGCAAAATCAATTTCGATATTAAGTAAAAACATTACATTGGTTTTCGGTTGGTGATTGATGGAAAAATGGGATAGCTAATTGTAATTAGAGCCGGTGTCAATGATTTTGAGGCGGAGTTGAATGATAGTATGACGGGCAAGGCGATATATGGTGCTCTGCCGATACGGGCAAAGGCGCAGCGGTGGGGCGGGGAGATATATTTCAATATACCGGTGAACTGTGAACTTGAAAAGGACAGCAGGGAAGTGTTGGAGCAAGCGGAGTTGGGATATTGGCCGCCAGGGACGGCATTTTGCATATTCTTTGGGCCGACACCTGCATCGAGCGGCGATGAAATCAGGGCGGCATCGGCTGTGAATATCATCGGGGCAATAAAAGCAGACCTCTCAGGATTGTGGGATGTTCCGGATGGAGCGGAAGTTACTATCGAGAAGATTTAATTAAATAATACTCCGCAATAAATTGCGGTATGTTATTAGCCAGACAATTGAATCAGCAGTTTCCTGACGTGGCACGGGCTTCCAGCCCGTGAAAACACGGCCAAGATGGCCGTGCCACAAAGAAATCAAAAGCGGCTAAACACATACAAATTGCGGAGTTCAATATAACGAAATAGTAAATTATCGATAATTATTTTGGTGGTTTTGTGGGTGGGTTGGGTAAAGGGAGCGGTGCGGTGCGTTTTGGGCCGGTGGGGGTTGTGCTGTAGTCGAACTTCAGGGCCGTGGGTAATTGGCCGGGCGTTGTTGCGGTGCCAAGTAATCTGTCGTGCTCGGCTAAAATGGCCGGTACGTTGTTCCGCTCAAGAGCCTTTCTTATAGTTAATTGCGGCTTAGCCAGAAGCCGGCCGATACACTTGTCTTCGGTCTCGACCAATACCGAAGCTAAATGGCTTTTCTGGGTATCGTTCAAGATGCCATCGCCTTTAGCGTACCTTTTTATCGCATAAGAATATAACTGTGCGAAGCGCCGAGCAATCTCGGGCTTTGTAGTGGTAGTTGCCGGCAGCGTTCCGCCGAGAGACTGCAAAGGTAAGGGTATTTTGCTGCTAAGATATTTCAAGATGGCACTATCATAAAGCTCATACTTCACTGTCCAGTCGGCGTATCTTTTAATTCGCAAATCAGCTATTTGGATTAGTAACTGTTCAGCTTCCGGGATGTTCACGCCGGCCGCAAATTGAGCTATCAAAACTACTATCTCAGGGGTGCTGGTCTCGATAAGCTCTTTAAGCTGTGCAGCAATAGCCGATGCCTGGTTTGAGTTTGTCGCGGAATTTAGCTTTGTTATGATGCTGGAGTTTGTAAGACAATGAACAGCCCAGTACCGAATAACCATATTCTCATTTTTTAGCATCGCGATAGCCAGGTCTGCCAAGCCCAGGTCCTGCAGGCCATCCATCAGAATCAAAAGATTAATCGTTACTCCGGTTATGCGCTCCGGTCGCCTCAATTTTTGAGCATCTATAAAGCCTTCGGCGATATATTTACGGGCCGACTCAGAAAACTGTTGGGCGTACTGGGCCTGAGTGCTCTGCCTGCTGAGTATGACTGTACGAATCTTTGCTATGGAGGTAAAATCCCTCGTTCCGACTAATTCCTGTATCGCCTCAGCAAGAAAATCGTCGATAATTTTTAAATCGCTATCATCGAGCACCACCTTTTTACGTACATTGTCAACCTCTCTGGTATTGACAGCAGCAGAGCCTGGATTCATCACTAAAACCAAAAATCCCACCAGAACAGCGAAAATGAGCCATTTTATCTTCATTTTGCAAACACCCTAAAAATTGCCGGTTTTGGATTAGACAATCTCCAGCTTATATCTACATCCAACATCACCCAGTTTAACTTTTAAACCAGGCTTTGTCAAGTGAATTTGCCCCCGAAGTAAAAGCCGAAAAATATGGGCTTTGGCCGTTTGCCTTTTTCCTTATTAACTTTTTCAACAAAAGCTGGTAAAATTGACGTAATATCTTACAAATACATACGTTAAAGATAACTGAAGCCGACAGTTAAAGAGTTCTCTTGTAGAATAAAAAATGCCGACGGTATATTTAATTTTGCCTTACTAACAAATTCAAATATGTCCGATTGATAGATTTTGTTTCGTCAGATGAAATACAGGACACGGGAATGGCTGAGTCATCCTCACAACTTGTTCGCATCGACCCATATCGGCTGCGTATGAAACGCAGCGGGCAGATGGTTACCGAGGCAACGATTTTTGCCTCGGAAGCCATCAGGCTCGAACCTGATGCTGTCCGTCAACTTTGTGATGCAGCTTCACTTCCGCCGGCTAAAAAGGTTTTGGCCACGGCTGATATCCACGTTGGCTTCGGCATACCTATCGGGGCCGTATTGGGACTGGACGGCGCAATTATGCCTCCTGCTGTCGGGTATGACATAAATTGTGGAATGCGGCTGCTGCGCACACCCTTTTCAAAAGGTGACATTGATACGGACAAAATCGCCGTCGATATAGCCCGTGACATTCCGCTCGGCGAGGGCAGGGAAAATTTACAGTTAAACAAAACCGGAATCGAAGCCGTTATCAATAAAGGTGTTGCCGCCGTACCGGCCCTTGCGCAAAGAAGCAGCCACCGGGCGTGGGAGGCCTTTGACCCAGACCAGTTCGCAGATGACCTCGAAAGAATCGAAGAAAACGGCCACCTGCCCTCTGACCTGGCCGCTGTACCAAAAAACGCAATACAAAAAGGGAGCAATCAGCTCGGTACACTCGGAGGCGGAAACCACTTTATTGAAATCCAGTACGTGCAGGAAGTTTTTGAGCCGGATTTGGCGAAGACTTTCGGCCTTTTCAAAAACCAGCTCGTTGTAATGATACACTCTGGGTCGCGTCGATTCGGCTATGAAGTCGCCGATGAATATATGAATATCGCCGCCCGGAGGCCGGAGAATGCCGACCGCAAAAAAATGCTCTCATACCTGCGGACCGAGAGCAGTGCCGGCAAAAACTATATCCGGGCAATGGCCGCCGCTGCAAACTTCGCATTTACCAATCGGCACATTATGGCTCTGCTTGTGAGGCGCTGTTTTAACAGGATGTTTGGCCCAACGCCGCTGGCGCTCATTTATGATGTCGCTCACAATATGGCAAAGCTCGAAACCCATAGCGGCGCTCGTCTTTGGGTGCATCGTAAAGGTGCGACCAGGGCTTTCGGTCCGAAGCAAATGGCTGCAAGTATTTTCGCCCGGACAGGCCAGCCTATAATAACCCCCGGTTCAATGGGCACTGCAAGTTTTCTGCTTGTCGGAACGGGTGATTCCGAGGAGTCTTTGAGCTCGGTCAACCACGGTGCAGGCAGAGTGATGAGTCGCACCGCCGCCCGTGGAAAGGCCCGTAAAGGCAGAATTATTACGCCGGCTTTGATTAGCGATGAGCAGTTCAAACGCAGTATGGAGGGCATAAAACTCATTACCGGCAATAAAAGCAAAATAAAAGAGGAAGCGCCGGACGCCTACAAAGATATCGATGAGGTTGTCCGAATTGTTGTCGAATGCGGCTGGGCCAAGGCCGTCGCCCGAATGGTTCCATTAGCCGTCTTAAAGGGCTAAGAGCCTATCCAAATAACCCGCTCTATTGCGGCCGGCTGCAAAGCCCGATGCCTGCGTTGTCAGCCAAAAACATTCTCAACGTGGAGAAAACCACGCCTCCGAGCATTTTTGGCCTGCCGCCTTGGCCTCGAACTTTTCGCTCGGCCTCATAACGACCCGGTTATTCGGATAAGCTCTAAGAGTGGCAATTACCCCTCCCTAACGGTCGGCTCGTGCTACGTAGCGAGTACTTCGCAGAGTAGCAGGCTCTGTTTGATGAAGCGCATATATTTTTGTTGATTCGTATCAATTACTTCTATTTGATATCTTTACAATTTCCCCGGCTTTCCTTGTTTTTCTTTCCAGGTATTGACGACATCACTGAACTTTCCATCGATGTGCTGAATAAACCATTCGTCAACAATCGACTTTTTAAATCGCCACTCTTTCCCTAATTTAGCGGCAGGTATTTTCTTTTCCTGCGCCCACGTGTAAATCGTCTGAGGTTTTAACCTAAGATAAGCAGCGACCTCTTCCAATGTCATAATGTCATTATCCACTGGTTTCGGCCTTCCCGGTTTGATTTGTCATATCCTGAGAGACAGGCTCATCACCTTTTTTGTTGTTTGTTTTCTTGCCTGGTGAGGTAACTAAATCCCCTGCTGCTCGAATCACTGTCAGATAAAAGTTCCCCTCACGTTTTCTGAACAACACAAACGGCAGCTCTCTGTTACCAATAAACGGCCTTAAATTCCAAGCCAATTGCATACCAACGAATGCCAGGATTAAAATCCAGAACCGAAAAACCGTCACTCCAATCTTAGGATAGACTTTCTTTTTCTCACAGGAGAACCGTAATGCGTCTAAAATGGTTTTCATGCCGAAGAACCCTGAAAGTCCGAATATCGCTACGTGCAGAAGTTTCAGAAACGAGTAGTTGTCTCCGGTGATGAGGAAAAAAATGACAATCGGGGCAAACGAGACCATAACCAGTGCAACCATAACAAAACCGCAAAGTATTATCTTGAGCATCTGCCAGAAGCCGAGCCTGGAACCAAGAACATGCTGAATGATGAAAAAAGCAGGGAAGCATACTAACAAAGCGAGAGAAAAGAGAAGTGGCACTTTTATACCCGAAGAAATCGCCTGCCGAAAACCATTATAGCTTCCCATAACAACGCCATAAAGAAACGAGCAAATGTTCAGCAGTAGGTATTGGTTTACGACTTTACTGAATGTGTCTTCATCGCTCGTTAGCTTTTCGAAGAAGTTGTCCTTGTCCTGGAAATCCCGAAAGAACTCCATCGATAGAAGCTTTGTTTTGGCCATGTTACACCTCCTCTTTATTCATCTTATTTCTTTTTTTCCAAGTATACATAATAATTACAAAAATGTCAAGTATTTTCCTGTATTTTTATGTTTATTATTATATTTGCCTGTTTTCTGCGCATTGCTCAATTTCCCAAGTTCCCAGCTATAGTTCCCTAAGCCTTTTGTTTGCAGGATGTTATCGTTAGGAAGACCTTTTTAGTGTACTTAGAGTCTATTCCAAGAATCCCTAAGAAATTTCATACATTTTATTCGGGGAAAAAAAGTTAAAAAGGACCGATTCGCAATTAGGCTGGCGAGTAAAGGGAGGAGTGAACGGGCTTTATAGCAACTAAAGACCAAATATCGGAAATTTTGACCTAAACCAGAATACAAAAAATCCCTGGCTTTCACAAAAGCAGAACTGGAAAGCAGGTAAGACTTTTCGTTAGTGAGGTCCAGGGAATTAGGCTCTACAGGGATTGATTCTATGCAACTTATGTTGGGCTACTGCCTCTGCCAGCCATCCGGTTATGGCGGGCTTGTAATCGTAATCATCGAGGTCGTGCAGGTCATCAGGATCTAAAGGTCCGACACCACCGATGATTTTTCCGAACGTATCGCTTTTGATAGCGTAAATTTTGCCGTTCGTATGCTGCCAAAATCCTTTTACCGTTCCCATAACGTCTCTCCTCCCTAAATTTTCAGCAATTTTGTCTTATATGCACCGACCTCGTGCGAGCTTTCTGCAGGAACTCCCGTAAAACAATGCAGGGCTCCCTTAATAATATATTAAATACATCCGCCGAGAGCAAAAATGGCTATTTTCTTTAACTGGAGGAGGAAGAAAGCAGTTGGGGAGCGCCTTAAAGCACCATGTATTATAGGACTTATCGTCTGTTGTGAGGTTGAGAAAATCAAGCCATACTGCGGGCGTTCTAATTTGAATTCAAAGACCAATTTCTATGATTTATTATTCTGGTGAATTTGTATCTCCCAAGCCATTTCTTATATTTTAATCAGGGCAGCCATGAGTCGGACCGAGCTAATAATCGGGTTGATAATTTTGTGTTGATAGGAACTATTGCGATAGTGCTAATAGCGATTAAATGAAAAAACAGGTAATTGTCAGGAAGCGAGCCGCGCTGTGCGACTTGCCAATCAATATCAATTTTTCTTAATAAGGGGGCTTATCATGGCCAATAAAAGAAGAATGGTTATCGATGTGATGGTTGTATTTGCAACAAGTTTAATACTCACCGGATGTGGAAATTCTGTCGCGGAATTTC
>Ga0114922_10004523_pt1 | contig 12885 bp, 9 predicted proteins | sample AartaG_FD_100975 | JGI IMG/M metagenome (GOLD analysis project Ga0114922, IMG submission 100975) | Deep subsurface microbial communities from Aarhus Bay to uncover new lineages of life (NeLLi) - Aarhus_00045 metaG | ecosystem: Environmental > Aquatic > Marine > Oceanic > Sediment | place: Aarhus... | reverse complement strand
TTAGTATATTATTGTACCTATTCAGGACTATTTTTTTTTGAGGATTAGCAGAATTTTTAATATCTTGTATGTCCTGTTCATCCTCCAATCGATGATTAACCTGAATAGGCACAATAATAGTATAAAAATATGAAATTGGAGTGAAATGATGCGGATATCCGAAACAATGAAGCGGTTTCGATTGTTATTGATCCTGACACTGCTGATTCTTCTATCCTGCGGGAAGGCTCCCGAAGAGAGATCCTATTTCCCTGAAACAGGACAAAAGGCGATTCGACAGCGGGCGCTTGACCTGAAGAGCAATCTAAAAGTCATGTCGATTGCCCTGGAGCCGGGTTATGAAGATCTCAGAAGTCTTGCCTATTTTCGGTTGGGAAAAGGTGCGAGAATATTGAGTTGTTATCTGACCAACGGGGAGGGCGGTGAGAGTGATATTCAAGGAGACTATCCGGATTATATTGCTGCGACCCGAAGGATGGAAGCCGGGGAAGCCATGACCTATCTGGATGGTGAAGTTCATTTTTTTAATTTTCTCCACATCGTTGCGGCACGGGATACCTCCTTCATTCGAGAGAAGTGGCCGAGTCATAGGGTCCGGGAAATGATCGAAGAATTGATCGATGAATTCAAGCCCGATATACTCATGATCGGGCGTGACTGGGCAGCGACGAATCTGAGTTTACGAGAGCAGATACTGAGAAGGGATGTACTTTCAGTTGTTAAAAGGATGGGACCGGGGACAGAGGGTTCCTCCGGATGGAAGGTCACGAGGGTGATGGCCCATGAACATGAGAATACCGGAAAAACGCTGCCTCTCGATATGAAGTGTCCCATATTTGGAAAACCATACGGCCAGATCGGATTTGAAGCGGCTGAAAAGTATAAATCCCTTTTCGTACAAAGGTTGGGCTGGAAGCAGGAAGAAAATGCGAAATATTCAATCGTATATCCTGCTTCTGCCAGGGTATTTAACGAACTCGATTCCGGACTTCCTGTCAGAAACAGCCAACGTTTTCGCTGGATCTCCGGGGAAGTCGATAAACTCTACAGAGAAATATCGTATGTCGACAAATCGTCTTCCTTAAAACGATTGGTCCATGTTCTGGATTCGGTAGATCTTCATATTTATTGGAGAAGCAGATACCATCAGATTGACCGGAGAGCATTATCCAATTGGAAAAATGGATTAGAGCAGTTAAGATGTGCCTTGCTCGGAATAAAGGTCGAGTTGGATGTCGAAGAGGACATCCTGACCATGAGACAGGTGACTCGAATTCGAATAAAAGATGTAAAAGGCATCGAGGAAGGGGGAAGTACATCGGTGTATTTCGGCGGACTCGATGATGATTGGGTGATCAACGAATGGAATGAAAAAAAATTGCCCTTTACAACGGAAGAACCCTACCGGTTACTGGCACCGTCCGAGCTCGATCTGTCGACGCCCCAGGGGAAGTTTGGACTTCAATTGAATAAATTAAACAAGCCGTTGATGTTTTTTATCCTTCATCAAGCTCAGACTAAGGAAAAGAGTTTTTCTCATCGATCGGTCATTAAACTTCGCTTTGCCCCTAAATTATCAGTTGAAGTGCTGACACCCATCCTTCGAATGGTCCCCGGTGAGGAATTGATCGTCCGCTTGATCAATCATTCCAGGGACGGCGTGATGGATACGCTCATCGTTAAAGAGGAGGTTGCAGAATCGGATCCGGGACCCTTCCGGTTGAATCGGAAAGGCGCGATCCATATCGATACGTTGAACCTCACCTGGAAGGGGGATCGAAAGGATGGGAGTTATCTATTGTACTTCGAAATTGACGGTATTCCGGTCGGCCAGTTCGCCGCCAGGAAGTTTGAAGCGGACGTTCAATCGGATAAACGCATCGGCTATATCGGGGGCGTCAACAACAGTCCCCTGGAGTCTACTCTGAGGCGATTAAGTAATAAAGCGGTCGAAGTGGATATTAAAGGCAATCTATCACGGCAGCTCCAAAATGTGGATGTATTGATCGTCGATCGACGGGCGTTTTCAATGAAGAAAAATATAGTAGAACAAAAAACGGCCCTCGATCGTTTTGCTGAAAATGGAGGTCACATCGTATTTATGGCCCAGGATGCCGAGGTATGGAACAGCAGCGGACTGTGGGAAGATGTTCGATTGATTTCAACACAAGAATTTGACGAAAGTGTTCCATTGGTAACCGATGGGACACATCCATTTCTCTCGTTGCCAAATCGAATCAATCCGGACGATTGGAACAGGTGGTTATTTTTACGTGGATATCATAGGGTCCAAATAGAAGACAAGGCCGATTTTTCCATGCCCATCAAAACACAGGATGGGGAATCACCGCTGGTTTTAACGAAAAAGATCGGAGAAGGACGAAAAACCTATATCGCCCTTGCCCTCGGTCCCCAACTGCTGAATATCCATGGGGGTGTGTTTCGTCTGTTTGCGAATATTATTTCGATTTAGCCTTATTGAACGTAGGGTATTGTTTGGCCTGATACGTATTATTTATGTCAGTTAGATGTGGAGGAAACAATGAGCATGAAAAAATCAATTCTGTTGGGACTTACTGTTGTGTTATTCGTATTCGAGGTTTCTGCGCAGACCGTCTCCCCCAGGGCACCCATATTGTTAAATTTAGATTTTTCACGATTTCGATACGATGATCAATCCTGTTATCTGGAAATATATTATGGGTTTCATCCCCAGCAAGTGACTTTTCATTACACGGATGCCAGGTACCAGGGGGGGGTTTTGCTGTCTACGAAAATCAAAAAAAATGGTACAAATGAAATCATCGTCGATGAGAAATCACCTCTGGAAATATCGGAGGCCGATACCGGCCAGGCCTGGTATCATGGTCCCCTGATCTCACAAGCCGGTTATGCCGTTCCCCATGGTGAATACGTCATGGAAGTCATCGCTTCGGACTTAAAAGAACCGTCGAGACGTGACAGTATCAGCCTGGATCTCATCATTACACCATACGGTTCGGATTTAGCGGTGAGCGATATTGAATTATGTAAAAATATTACCCGGTCCGATCAAAAGGACAATTTGTACTATAAAAATGCCCTCGTGGTGATACCCTATCCTTCGCTGGTATATGGTTCTGCTACGAATCCTGTCATGTATTGCTATGCTGAACTTTACAATGTGAAACCGGGCGTTACCTATACGGTCAAAACGGAAATACTCGATGCCAATGGCACATCCGTTCGCGAACAGGAAAGACAAACTGAATTTATTTCGAATAATTCCATCGAAGTAGGTACCATTCCGGTGACGAGTTTTCTGTCCGGGAAATATCAGTACCGTTTAACATTATTGGATGATAACCGGAATGAAGTCATTCAAAATGACAAAGAGTTTTTTATCCTCAATCCCCATCTGAGTACGCCACAGCCAACGGCAGGATTGAGTAAAGCCATTTTTACATCATTATCCGGCGAAGAGCTGGTGGAAGAATTTGAATTTGCCAGGTACGTTGCCAGGGACCAGGAGAAGCGTATGTTTAAAGAACTGGTGACCACTCAGGCAAAGGGAGAGTTCATGTTTGATTTTTGGGGGAAAGTCGCCCGGGGGCGGGCGGATCTTCCACCCATTATGCGAAGGGAGTATCTGGAGAGGGTTGAGATTGCAAATCAGAGGTATAGCGCATTTAGAAAGAAGGGATGGGAGGCGGATCGGGGGAGGGTATTTATCGTCTATTCGGAACCGGATCAGGTCGAACGTGTGCCCAGTGAGCCGAATGCGAAACCCTACGAAGTCTGGTATTATTTTGAGATTGAAGGGGGAGCCGAATTCTATTTTGTGGATAGACGGGGTTTCGGGGAATTGGAACTGGTACACTCTACCAAACGCGGTGAGTTGTATGATGAAGGCTGGGAGCGGTGGTTGAGGTAGGGAGGCGAAGGAAGATTGGAGTGATGGAAGATCGGAGTATTGGAGTACTGGAGTACTGGAGTACTGGAGTGATGGAGTACTGGAGTGATGGAGCATTGGAGTGATGGAGTAATGGTAATGATTTATTGGTCGTTATGCTTCTGGATTGATTTAAATAAAGTGAAGATGAAGACAATATTCTGATGATATGGATTGAATCACAATACAGTTGGGGATGTATGCTTATTTAAAAGGAATGACTCATGGAAACAATCAAACAGATGACAATTGCTCTGTTCATCACCATGGGCCTTCTATTACTTCACGGCTGTACGGAGCATCCCTTTGATAAAAGCGAAATTACCGGCGGGAATCGGCAAATTCAAGGTAATCTGACGCTCAGCGATAAAATGGCACCCGACGGTGTTTACGTCTGGTTTGAGAGTTTTGATATTTCAACAAATACAGACCGGGATGGTCAGTTTATGATTCATCTTCCTCATCCGGATGTCCAGGGGACTCCGGGTGGTACAACAGGGGTGTTCAAACTCTATTTTTATATTGCTAACTACAAGCTGGCTTCTGCCAGGGCCGTCGTACGTAACGGTGAATTTATTTTTTCTGAAGGTGATTTCGATGAAAATGGCGTGATGAATTCCACGAGATCGCTATTGAAAATATTGCATGTTTCCACTTCTGTGGAACCCGATTCCGTTTTGGCAGATTATGAGGGTCGGCTCGATATAAAGATCACTCTGCAGGCCCTCTTCGATACGGTCACGGTCATCTTTCCCAAAATCATGGGAGGAACGCCGGGTGCCGTCCTTTTTCGAAGGTTGGGTTATGGGGACATCTTTGTCGATTTATCCGATAATAATGATAACGCCCTCACTGTCGAAAGGATTGGACCCGAGACCTATGACTTGTATATGGTCTTCGATATGAGGCATGGCGCTCTGCCGGTGGGAAGATACGAGGTCATACCCTATTTTTTAATCGAACAAGAAAACATGCCTTATGGACTTCTTGAAAGCCTGAGTCCAAATGCCGAGGCCCTTGGTCCCGATTACCTGAAGATACCATTCAAACGCAAAGGGGGCTTTTTGGAGGTGTTTCAGAATTACTAAGTTAGTGGCTGAACGAAAATCATTCATAATATTATAAAAGACGTCTTTGCGAGGACCCCGAAGCTTCGGGGGACGAAGCAATCTCCTGACATTCATGAGATTGCTTCGGGTCGATAAATCGACCCTCGCAATGACATTAGGGGTTTTCGTTCAAACACTAATTACTATTTGATGTGCAATTTTAACTCGGAACGGAGTATTTGATGAGAAAATGTTTTAATATATTGCTATGTTTTATTGTGGTTACGTCGCATTTAGGGACACAGAAAATATTTGCACAGAATAATTGGCGGCCAAAGAAATTTTTGACCGTGGGATTGGGTCTGGGAGCAGGCTTTCTGGGTTCTGATGATTTAACACATTTCAAGACGACCTATAATTATGTCAACGAGCCTTGGCTCTTTAGTCCATTAAAGGGTTTCGGGGGAGCCATGATCTTTCGTGTGGAATTAGCCTACCGTAAATTCGGACCTAAGAATATGACATTTCTTGTGGGATGGCAGAGGTATAAGAACCGGGATGTGTCTCAATACAATAATGGCGATATGCGACAGCTGGAACTGAATATGAACGGGCCCTATGTGGATTTTGAGATGGGGCGCACCTTTAAGCGGCATTATATTATCAATGGTGTGTTTACCCTTTTTCTAAATAGAAAAGTGAGCCTTAAGAGCAATTACCAGGGGGATGAAAAAGCGGGGTTCATTGGAAAGTACGAGGGATTTGTTCCAATTGCCTTTGATCTGGGTGTGGTTCTCGGTGTGTATAAGGACCCCGTCTTTCTCACCTGTAAGATTACTTATCCCCTGTTTACAGGAGGTGGGTCTACGAATTTATATAATCCGACAATTGCCCAATCACAATCGGATACACCCGTTATTCCAAGCGATTATTATAATTACGTCTATGGCATGGGTTACGAAGGCATCAAGAGCAATATTGATGGGTTGAAAATACTCATTACAGGGGCGGTTGTGCTTAAGATGTTCAGGTAAAGAAAATCAAGGCTCCCTTGAGAGCTTATTTTTACTCATGTCTTTTATTGGACACAAGGGTGCGGAAATGATTGATTTTCTTTAAAATAACAAAATACAATACACAAAAAGGAAACGGGAGGGAGGGGAGTATGAAGTTTCAAGAAGATCCCAGGATCCGTGAAGGACGAAAGAGTCTCGCCCTGGCATGGATCTTTTTCTTTCTATACTTAGCCGTGATCATGATCTCTTCCTACGTGTTGGGAGTCAAACCCAATATCTGGGGATTGCCCCGATGGGTTGCGGTGGGGAATATCATCGTACCGGTGGCCTTTGTGATTCTGCTCATCTTCGTCGTGGAAAAATTTATACCCGACATCCCTCTGACCGATGACGAACAAAGGCCCGAGGTTGAAGAATGAATGCGGCGATTTTTTCATTCTTAGCCTATACGGGACTGTTGATTGTCATCGGACTATGGTCATACCGAATCGTCGAAAAAGTTCCCATTGCCAAATATGAAGAAGAGTTCTATGCTGCCGGACGGGGACTGGGCGGCATCGTTGTTGCATTGATCATCGCCGGGGGATTGGCCAGTGCAGGGACGTTCATCGCAGGTCCGGGCATGACCTATGCCTACGGGTATTCCTGGGTATTGATGAACAATTTCCAGATATTTATGAATCTGCTACTGTTGGCTCCCATCGGTATCATCGTTGGCATCGTGGCGCGAAGAGTAAACGCCGTCACCTACCTGGATATCTTCAGGGCCAGGTATCAGAGTAAGGCCATCATCATTATTCTGGCATCCCTGGTGACCGTATTTTTACTTCCCTATATGGCGACACAGTTTGTTGGGGCCGCGAGGGTCATCGCCCAGATGACGGGATTGAATTATTATGTTTCGCTGGCCTTCGGTTCAGTGGTCGTGCTTGTCTATTGTGTGTTGGGAGGCATGCGGGGAGCGTCGTTGGCAACGCTCCTGCAGGGTCTGGTGATTACAGTGGGTTGCATCCTCCTGTTCATCGGCACGGTCAGCGCTGCCGGAGGATTCCAACGATCGACGGAGATTTTGGCGAATCAGGATGTCAACTTTCTGTCGCCGACCATGGGGGGACAATTTCCACCTTCATTTGCTTTTTCCGTTGCCTGTATGACGGGCCTCTTTGTTGTCGGCATGCCTCACGCAATGTTAGGCGCCCTGACATACAAGAATACGAAGGCCCTGAAGCGGGGCATCTGGATGGGAGGGATACTGGTTTGTATCTGGACACTTCTGTTGTGTTTGTCCGGTGTGATAGGTCGTTCCATAAATCCCGATCTCACGGTGCCCGATGAAATCAGTCCCTGGCTGGCCATGCATGTGATGCCGGAAGCCGTTGGTGGCATCGTCTTAGCCGGCATCGTTGCCGGCATTCAGACGACGGTGGCTGCCATGGCGATCATCATCACGTCGAGCATCGCAAAAAATCTTCTCAAGGAGATCAAACCGGATGTTTCGGGTGAAATGGTGAAAGCAGCGTCGCGATGGACAATGGGAGGCTGTCTTTTCATTGCGATTGGGCTGGCTTTGCTGCAGCCGCCTCTGATTCAGTGGATCATCTTCTTTTCCATAGGAGGATTGGAAGCCGCGACTTTTGGCCCCATTCTCCTGGGACTATTCTGGAAGCGTGGGAATAGGTGGGGAGCTCTTGCCTCCATTTCCTGGGGGATGATCATATATGGACTCGCGAATACGGTTCTTCCGGGAATCGGGTTATGGAATACGCATCCTTCTCTCGTTTCAATTGTGACTGCCGTCATTGTATATATCGTCGTCAGTATGGCGACTCCTCCTCCGTCCGATAGAATCGTTCAGACCTTCTGGGGCCTTTCAGTGAAGCGATAACATTATAAGAATCTTTATATTCTCTCGCCAGAAATTCATTGTTTTTTACATAAAAAATATTCAAATTAAAGATCACATCCATTTTTTTTACAAGAAATAAATAACCACGGAGATCACAAAGGACACAGAGACTATTTAATCATATTTATTCTTTCTCTGTGTTCTCGGTGCGCTCTGTGGTTCAATTTCTTTTAGATTGCGTTTTCATCATTTAAAGGAGGGAGAAAGATGGGGCAACTGAAGATCTCCAGTGTCGATATCTACAAAGCGGACATCGCATTCCATGAGCCTTTCAGAATAGCCATCATGGAGTTCACGAGTGCGCAGAGCATTTTCATAAAAATCAATACCAACGAAGATCTGTATGGTTTTGGAGAAGCAAATCCCACCTGGGGAATTACGGGTGAAACACAATCCATCAATCTTGTCGGAGCTATCGACCTTGCGAAATTGATTTTAGAAAAAGATCCTTTAGATATTGAAAATCGTATGAGGGAGATTGACCGGTTTCTGATCCACAACAGCACGATCCGGAGTGCCTTCGATATGGCTATGTATGATATTCTCGGTAAGACCGCCGGACTCCCCCTTTACGCCGTCCTCGGTGGAGGAAAACGATCCTTCTGGACGGATAACACGATAGGCATCAATGATGCTGAATACATGGCCAAAAAAGCTATAGATTACAAGGATCAGGGATTTCAGGCGATTAAAGTCAAGTTAGGGACGACACGGGAGCAGGACGTGGAGCGGATCCGGAAGATCAGGAAGGCCATTGGAGATGATCTGCCTATCCGGATCGACGCGAATCAAGGCTGGGATTATAAAACGGCCGTTACCACCCTGCAGGCCCTGGAACCCTTTGGGATCGAATACTGTGAACAACCCATTGCGCGTTGGGATTATGAGAACATGAGACGCATACGGGAGAAAACATCCATCGCGATCATGGCCGATGAATCTCTGTTCGACCATCATGATGCCTATCAATTGGCGGCCATGGGATGCTGTGATTATTTCAATATTAAACTGGCCAAGTCGGGAGGAATCCATACAGGATTAAAGATCAATGCCATTGCCGAAGGAGCCGGTATCAAATGCATGGTGGGATGCATGACCGAGACCCGTCTCGGTCTGACGGCTGCTGCCCATCTGGTTTCTGCCCGACCCAATATTCAGTATGCCGACCTTGACGGATACCTGTTTTTGAAGGAAGATCCCATTCTGGGTGGTGCAGAGTACGATGTCGGAGAAATCACACTTCCCGATACTCCCGGGCACGGTGCCGATGTGGATCCGGTGTTCTTGAAGACGTGTGAATTGACGACAGTGAAGTAGTCGGAGGCATTGATGTATTTGATGGAAAGTGCGCCAGGTGCCAGGACGATTGTCAACGGTAAGGAGGTCGATTATTTTTGTGGGACCGGTTATCTTGGCTTGCAGGGACATCATGAGTTGATAGAGGCTTCGTGTGAAGCCGTGAAAAAGTATGGGATCGGCAGTGCGACCTCCCGATTCGGTTATGGAGACAATCCGGTGCTTTTGGATGTGGAAGAAAAAGCGTCTGTCTTTTTTGGTAGGGAGAGTGCCCTATACTATATTTCGGGGTACCTGGGGAACAATATCCTGCTGCAGGGACTACAGGAAGACTATGATATCATATTTGTGGACGAGGCTTCCCATTATTCCGTGCTGGATGGGGCCAATACCACAAAAAAGGCCGTTGTCCCTTTTGCCCACTTAGATGCTGAAAGTCTACGACAAAATCTAAAGAAAACTCTTCGAGGGTCGCAGAAACCCCTGGTGATCTGCGATGGCATTTTTCCGGTATCGGGCGAGATATCTCCCATACCCGATTACCGAGAGGCGGTGGAAATTTATAATGATGCACTCATCTGTGTCGATGATGCCCATGCGACGGGTGTGATTGGAGAGAACGGGCGGGGCTCTTTCGAATATTTCGGGCTGGAGGGGGAAGGGCTGTATGCTTCCAGTACGTTGAGCAAGGCTCTGGGGGGGCATGGGGGTATTATTGCGGGGGACGAAGCATTTATCCGACGATTAAGGAAAACGTCCAATGTGGTTCGGGGAGCCAGCCCTGTCCCGACGCCTGCTGCTGCGGCGGCTGCCAAGGGGCTCGAAATAGTCATGAAGATACCCGGGTTAAGAAAAAATCTTTGTAACAATGTAGCGTATACGAGGGATGCTTTCAGGCAACTGGGTTTTACATTGCCTGATACACCGGTACCCATCATCTGCCTTTATCGAGAGGGAATTGATCTGAAAGCACTCCAACTCGAGTTGTTCGATCGGGACATTGCCGTGCTTTACACTCCGGGTGGGTCCTATTCCAGTGTCCCTGAGAATGGAGCCATCCGGATCGCCATATTTTCGACCCATACCAAAGCACAGATCGATCGGTTGGTGGGGGAGATAGGACGATTGATTTAGCCTAACGGATTTTTGAACCACAGAGTGCACAGAGTTCACAGAGGGATTTTAGTATAAATATATATATTCATACTCTCTGTGTACTCCGTGATCTCTGTGGTGATTATTTCATGTTAAAAATTTGAGAGGTATTAGCCTGTGTTTGATCTTCGTGTTGCCGTTCTGTCGGACATCCACGGGAATCGTTGGGCGCTGGAGGCGGTCCTGGAAGATATCAAGCGGAGGGGAATTAGCGATCTCGTCAATCTGGGGGATGTTTTTTATGGTCCGTTAGATCCTTCCGGTACGGCTCATCTCTTGAAGGATTTTTCGATTCCCACGGTCTGCGGAAATCAGGATCGGATACTCCTTGGAACTCATGAGGAGGGTGAGGGCAGTCCGACCCTCGAATACGTCCATCAAAGTTTAAAATCGGATGAGTTTCAGTGGTTGAATGGTTTGGAGATGACCGCTGTCGCCCATGATGCATTCTTCCTGTGTCATGGTACGCCGCATCGCGACGATTCGTATTTACTCCGAGAAGTCGAGGATGGATTCGTTTCGCTGAGGAAATCGAGTGCACTCATGGCAGAGTTGTCCTGTGTAGAACAACCCGTCATCCTCTGCGGCCACGATCACGTTCCCCGATCCGTTTCCCTGCCCGATGGCAGGCTCATCGTGAATCCGGGCAGTGTCGGACTGCCCGCCAATTCCGATGATCTCCCCTTTCCCCATATCATGGAGACGGGCACGCCCCATGCTCGATACAGTATTCTCTCAAGGGAAAAAACCGAATGGTGGGTCGAGGATATTGCCGTTCCCTATGATTGGGATGCGGCCGGTGCAGCAGCCTTGAAGCATGGTCGTACGGATTGGGCGGAATGGCTGAGGACGGGGAGGGTGGGATGAAAAATCAAAAGTCAAAATGAAAAATTCAAAATAAGTGGGGAGAGACGACTACGTTATAATTTTGCTTGTTCCTCGATGGAGGTGGGATGTGAGACTTCCGAATCATTCTTTCGCTTTTTATCTCATCACTTCTCTTCTTTTTTGCTTTAATTTGGCTCAATCGCAAACCGACTTCTGGCAGCAGACGAACGGGCCCACAGGTGGGAATGTCCGGTGTATTGCGATAAAACTGAATGATGATATTTTTGCCGGGACTGGTGATCATCTCGATGGTGGGGGCAGTATTTTTCGTTCAATAGACAACGGAGATAATTGGACTCAAATTAATAATGGAATTCCAAATGGTTGTTTTGAAGCTCTTGCAATTAGTCCCAATGGAACTATTTTTGTCGGCACATTTGGGGCAGGAGTTTTTCGATCTATAGATAATGGTGATAGCTGGGTTTCATCTAATTCCGAGTTGTCTTATCCCTGTATTTTATCGCTTGCAATAAATTCCAGTTGCCATGTCTTTGCCGGGACTACCGGTGGATTATTTCGTTCATTAGATAATGGTGCAAATTGGTCACAAGTCGGATTTTTTAATCAAGTTCGGTCTATTGCAATCAGTTCTTCTGGAATTATTTATGCGGGATGTTCAGGAATTTATCGATCTACAGATAATGGAAATAATTGGACTTTTATGGGCTTAAGATATAAACCTATTCAAACTATTAAGATTGACTCTTCAGGTAATATCTATGCTGGAACGTACGATGAGGGTATTTTTTATTCCACAAACAATGGAGCGAGTTGGTCTCCAATTAATGCTGGTTTGTCATCTTTATATATATCATCATTAGCCATTAATTCAAAAGAAGAACTTTTTGCTGGAACTGTTAAAGGTGTTTTTTATTCAAAAGACAAAGGGAAAAATTGGATTGGTTTAGGTTTAGACCATGTGCATTCACTCGCTAATAATTCATCTGATCATATTTTTGCAGGAAGTCTCAATGAAGGAATATTTCGTTCCACAAATAATGGAGAAAATTGGACTCTTATAAATTCCGGATTAATAAATACTCATGTTGAAGCCCTTTTGATTGATTCTAATAATTATATTTTCGCTGGAACAGAAAGGAATGGTATCTTTCGTTCAATGGATACGGGCTATAATTGGTCGCAGTCAAACACAGGCTTAACCAGTTATCATGTTTATTGTTTTTCCATTAATAACGATGGCTATATTTTTGCAGGTGCAGATGGTGGTGTTTTTCGCTCGATTAATGGGGGAAATACATGGACGAAAATATTTTCTACATCTACATACTACTATGTTAATTCGTTGATTACCACTTCACAAGGATATATATTTGCGAGCCTTATTGGTGACTGTGCTGCTGCAATCTATCGTTCAGCAGATAATGGCGACAGTTGGAGTTATTCTACAGTTTCTACGAGAGTATTTTCAAGTAATTCGAAAGGTTATATATTCGCATCAGGCTATAAGGGTGTATTACGCTCCACTGATAACGGTGAAAATTGGGAGGTACTTAGCTTGGGCTCTACTCCAGATGCGCTTGTAATAGGAGATAACGATAAAATAATTGTTATTGTAATGAGTAGTGAAGTTTATCGTTCATCTGATAACGGCAAAACGTGGATTCAGTCCCATTCAAACTTTCC
>Ga0114922_10004522_pt1 | contig 12888 bp, 11 predicted proteins | sample AartaG_FD_100975 | JGI IMG/M metagenome (GOLD analysis project Ga0114922, IMG submission 100975) | Deep subsurface microbial communities from Aarhus Bay to uncover new lineages of life (NeLLi) - Aarhus_00045 metaG | ecosystem: Environmental > Aquatic > Marine > Oceanic > Sediment | place... | reverse complement strand
TTGAGCAAGGACTATGAGTCTTTGACAGACAGCAGTGAAACGATGGTTCAGATTGCTATGATTAATCTTATGATTCATAGGTTGAAACCAGGATGATTGAACTTTTCATACACTTTCTAAGAGCTTTTAGCCCTTCGTAGAACCGACGGTAGAACGTATCAACGTGGCATCCAGCCCTTTTTGCGGCAGCCTCCGGTTCAAGTCCTTCAACAAGCCTTAATTTGACAGCTTCGCGGGCTTTGGGAGGCAATTGATCCACCGCCTCTTCGATGATTTTCTTGAGTTCCTGTGCCTCAATCTGCCTTGCCGGACCTCGAGATTGTTGAACTTTTCCAGTATCAATAGGGTAAACTGAGTCAATAGGAATAGTCTTTACCGAATGTGCTCTCTCGCGGTGATATTTGCGGATGGCATTCTTGGCTATACCAAACAGATACCGCTCTACACTTCCGCGACCGTCGTAACGTCCATTGCCCTTACAAAGCTCGACGAACACATTTTGGGCAAGGTCATCCGCATCTGCAATAGAGTTGATACGGGAAGCAATATAGCGCTTCATGTGTACGTAGTATTTGGCATGAAGAACCGCCACAGCTTTCCTGTTTCGCTGATAAATCGCCCGTTTTAATATTAGGCTTTCATCAATATTTATCGGATTTCCACCGATGACCTTCTCCTTCATTTGTCCAGTATATAAAGCAAAATCCGAGATTCCGGCTCACTTTGCGCATAATAGTACCCTTCGTTCTGATAAGGGAGGCGTAACAGGACCTGCCTAAGTTGATGTGAAAAGTTGGGATAAACTTCAGAAATTGCAACAGTTGAGGATAGTTAGTCCCGAAATGCACAAAAATTAATCAGTTTTTTCAACGCATCTTTATCAACATCAGGGCCATAAGCTGCGCTTTGAATAATAGGCCAGATGGGCACTAAGGATATAACACAACGCAGGTTCCGCAGATAGGAAGAATTAACCAGTTAACCGGGGTTTCTGCTTGAGTTGAATTACAAGTTATGAATCGAATACTTTTTGTAAATCTGGAGGGCGTGATTGGTGGGGCTGAGACCAGCTTGTTAGTAATGGTGAAACACCTGCACAGGCGATTTCTCATAAGCGTTGCCTGCCCAGGCGAAAGCCCACTGTCAAGATCGCTGGATGCTATCCAGGTTGATTCTTATAAGTTACCAAGGCCATTACGCCGAGCCCATTTGTCTCTCTTCTCTTTGAGATATTGGTTAAAGGCAAGCTACTGCCTGATAAGGATAGCGTTACAAACACACCCAGATGTGATACACGCCAACAGTTTTTACGCTGCCCCAGTTTCAATTTTAGCCGCTCTTGTCGCAGGAAAAAGAGTACTGTCACACGCTCGCGATTTAACAAATTTTGGATTCTTTTCAAAATTCTGCAGCTGGTTTTGCGAAAAGGTAATTGCTGTCAGTCATACTGTAGAAACCGCGCTTATAGATCAAGGAGTAAACCCAGACAAGATCGAAGTTGTCTATAACGGGGTAGATAATGTTTTTTTTGACCAATCTGGTACGAATGGAATGTTATTCGGCCCACCAGGTCATGATGGAAAGAATTCTTTTGTTTTTGCTCATATTGCCCAATTTGTGCCATGGAAAAATCACATTGCTTTCCTAGAAGCAGCATCGCATGTTGCATGTGACTTACCCAATGCAAGGTTTGTGTTGGTCGGTGATGATATTTTCGGTCGAGATTCGAACTATAAAAGTAGTTTGCTCAGCTATGCAAAGAATTCCACGATAGCAAAGAGAGTCAGTTTCTTGGGATGGCAAGAAAACATGCACGAAGTTTGGCCCAAAATCGATTGTCTGGTTCACACAGCCGAGCGAGAACCCTTCGGACGCGTAATTATTGAAGCAATGGCTAATAAAATTCCGGTAATCGCGGTAGATTCATGTGGACCGAGCGAAATAATCCAGGATGGCAAAACTGGTATTCTTGTGCAAGCTGGTGATATTAAAGGACTAAGTGAGGCAATGCTAAGAATTGCTCGGGATACTCAATTCGCAGCCAGGGTAGCGAATGCGGGTTACGAACACTCTGTTTCGAGCTTTATCGCAGATAAAACTGCCGCGCTTATAGAAAAAATATATGGGGAAGTCTTAGCTAAGTGAGAACAGTATGAGAATAGGTATTAATTTTCAGGCAGTAGATAAGCATATTTCAGGGGTCGAATATTATTCACTCGGATTATTAAACGGCCTTTTACGCATTGATACACGAAACGACTACATTGTTTACACCAATCAACCTAGTTTGGTAAAAGAGCACGTACGCCCATCTAAAAACCTGATGATCGTTAAGGTTAAACATCTGAAAACAAGAATCGCAAGGATATTTTGGGAGCACACCCAGCTGGCTCGCCTTGCGGTAAGACAAGAATTGGACGTGCTACACTGCCTAAGTTATATCTGTCCTTTGCACAAGACGTCAGTTCCCTATGTCGTGACCATCCATGATACAATAGCAATTGACCACCCAGAGTGGTGCAAGGACACAAACTTGCTTTACTTCAATCTCTTCATGAAGCCTACCGTAAAAAAGGCTTCTTGTGTCATATCGGTGTCAAGGTGTACAGCCGCTGATTTGAAACGCAACTTCGACTTGCCTTGTTCTAAAGTCCGGATTATTCATTCTGGGATAGACAGCATTTTCAAAGCAGGGAAGGACTCTTCTCGCTGCTCCGAGGTTAGAACACGCTACAACTTACCGGAACGGTACATACTTTATGTAGGCAACATCGAGCCTAAAAAGAACATATGGACGCTGCTATGTGTCCAAAAGAAGTTGCGAGAGAAAGGCCTGCCCCACAAGCTCGTTATTGTTGGAAAGAGATCATGGGGAACTAAAGCAGAGCTTAATGAAATTTCCAAGGAAATCATGTCAAACAATGTGGTTTGGGCGGGATACGTTGACAGAAGTGACCTTCCCTGTGTTTATCAAATGGCGGATGTTTTTGTTTTTCCGTCCCTATATGAAGGTTTTGGATTTCCTCCGCTCGAGGCTATGGCGTGTGGGACGCCGGTCATATCAACAAGTAGTGGCGCCCTTAATGAAACTATCGGGGATGCAGCACTGACGGTTGAACCGTACGACTTTCGGCAAATTAGTCGGGCGGTTATATCAATGACTAGGGACTCTTGCTTGAGACAAAGACATATACATATGGGCCTAAAGCAAAGCAGTTTGTTCAATTGGGAAAGAACCGCTGAGGAAACGCTTTCTGTATACGAAGAGGTATCTGCAGCAAATGGATAGCGATATAAGAAATCAAGAGTATTCGATGTACTTGCACAGTCGGACGAAAAGAATCTTTGATATTGCGATGTGCTCACTGTTATTACTGCCTGCACTAATTATCATGGGGCTGGCAGGTTTAAGCATATTGATTCGTGAAGGACGACCGGTTTTCTTTATCCACCAGCGCGCTGGAAGAGACGGCAAATTATTTTGGCTGCCCAAACTTAGAACCTTACGTGTAGATGCAGATCCCTATGAACCATCGACGGAATCTGACAATGAGCTTTTGGTTACTGTGACAGGGAAATCTCTGAGAAGACGCAGGCTCGATGAGTTGCCACAGTTATTTTCTGTCTTAACAGGCCGCATGAGTCTGGTGGGCCCTAGACCGGAGCTTCCCAATGTAGTTGTGACATACGGGTCCCTTCATAGAAAACGATTACTGGCCAAACCCGGCATCACCGGTTTGTGGCAGATCATGGGAGATCGCAAAGTTAAGATGCATCAAGATATTAAATATGACCTCTATTATTTACGCAAAGCAAGTTTGAAGCTTGACATAAAGATCGTGGTTATGACTATCCCTTTTGTACTGAACCCAAAATGAAAAAACCAGCTATGAAAATCGGATATATACTGACAACGTTCCCGTGCCGAACTGAGACATTCGCTGCCGGAGAAATTGAAGGCCTGTGCAAGTTAGGCTTTGTTGGTATCGTGCTTGCCGCTACGAGTCAGGGAGATGCGCACACATGCGCAGAAACCATGAGAGTTTTTTATAGACCTTCCTTGTTTTCTACGGAAGCTCTTCTGTCGATAGGTTATCTGTTCATTAGGTATCCTCTGGGTTTGGTGAAGTTGCTCTGTTTGGCATTCAAACTTCTTGGGGCGTATCCACGGGAAGCTGTATCATTGATAGGCAATCTTCACACGATCGGTTTCTTCGCCAGACATCTCGACCGCGAGGAAATTTCTCACATCCACGCTTACTTTTTGAGCTGGCCAGCAGTCATTGGATTAGGCCTATCAGCAGCCACAGGCCGATCCTTTAGTATTTCCGCCCATGCCAGGGATATTTTTGTGGAACACGGCGCCATCAAATTGAAGGTTTCACGCGCAAAGTTTGTTACAACTTGTACGAAGCAGGGTCTAAAGCATCTCAAAGCCAGTTTACCTGCAAAATATCACCATAAACTACACTTGTGCAACCATGGGATAAAGATAGTCTCCGGATGTTCTGAACATGGTGGAAAAAATATTTCTGGATCTAAACGTAATGACACAGTAATCGCCGCTGGCCGTCTGGTCCAGAAAAAAGGTTTCGGAGAGCTGCTGAGAGCTTTTGCTTTGGTTGTGCGAAAAAAGCCGGACTATAGGTTGAGGATTGTGGGAAACGGCCCCGGACAGGAACAGCTAACTGAATTGATTAAGCAACTGGCCCTCGAAGATCACGTAGAACTCTTAGGATGGCAAGGATCCGATATGACGCTGCGACTTATAAGGCAAGCTGCTGTGCTGGTTGCGCCATCGTTAATAGCAGATGATGGTGACAGAGATGGGATACCAAACGTGATATTGGAAGCTTTCGCCAGAGGTACACCGGTCATAGCAAGCAGGTTAGATGGTATAAGCGAAGTTGTAGAACACCGTAGAAGCGGCCTGCTCGTTAAGCCGGGAGATGTTACAGAACTTGCCTCAGCTATTAAAGAGTTGCTGAACAACAAGTATCTGCAAAGTCGGTTTTCACGAATGGCATACAAAACCGTAGTACAGCGTTTTGACCCTGCGAAGAACACCAAACAACTGGCCAAGTTATTTATAGGCACAAACGGATGCATGACAAAAAAATAAAGGTTGTTCACATGTTGGAAGGATTCTGGGGAGGCACGAGCACCTACATATGTACAGTACTTCCACAATTGGTCCAAAAAGGTTTTGATGTAACTCTAATTGGCTCACTGAATCGCTGCTGTCCCGATGCCCAGACAAGGATATCTGAATTAAGAGCAAGTGGAGTAAAGGTTCATATTATACCAATGTACAGAGAAATTAACCCACTTAAAGATATCTACTCGTTTGCCGTCATCCTGCGCCTGCTGTTAAGAAATAAGTTCGACATCATTCACACTCATTGTTCCAAAGCCGGCGCCTTAGGGCGAGTTGCGGGGTTTCTGGCTGGAGAGAACGTAAGACTGCATACCCCGCATTGTTTTGCTTTCATGCGATGCAACAACCGGTTTAAAAAATTACTTTATTCTGTTCTGGAGAAACTGCTTGGAAGATTAACCACCAAGTTGGTTGCAGTATCAAGGTCAGAGGCGGCTGTTGCGGTACGCTCACGGATTGTGTCCGCTCACAAGTGTGCAACGATAAGAAATGGACTTTCAAATGGCCAATTTTCCTCGATCGTTCCTTTCTCAACAAAAGATTCTCTCAGCAAAACTTCACTGGGGCTCGATAAGGATACGCAGGTTGTGACTACGGCTTGCAGGCTTGTGGAGTACAAGGGTATCTTTAGATTTCTGAGAGCAGCGGGACTTTCTCGCACTCGCAACGCTGTGTTCTTGATTGCCGGAGACGGCGAACTTAAAGGCCCGGCAGAACGATTCATCAGAGAAAACAAACTGAGCAACAGGATTAGACTGCTCGGACACGTTTCAGACATCGAACAGATATATGCTATCTCTGATGTCGTTACTCTTTGTTCCGATGCGGAGGCTCAGCCATATTCATTATTGGAGGCAATGCGAGCTAAATGTTCCATTGTAGCAACATCTGTGATTGGCAATAAGGAGTTAATATCACACGATAGAACAGGACTTCTTGTCGAGCCAACGCCGGCGAGCATCGCCAGGGCGATTGATGAACTGCTGGAGAATAGGGTCAAGCGCAATAAATATGCAGAAAACGCATACGCTTATTTTTGCAATAATCATACATTGGAAACGCAGATATCAGAGCTGATGAAAGTTTACAGAAGCTTCATATAGGGGACAGGAACTTTGGGAAAAGCTGTGACACAATACATTGGAGGAAATGCCGCCGGTCTGGAAGATAAGTCTCGACTGGCCAGAATTGTACTCAGCCTTTCAACGATAGCCCTCTGTATAAAAATTTTCGGATTTGCGGAGAAGTTCGTGATTGCACATTTCTTCGGCACGGGTGACACGGCGGATGTGTATTTTGCATCAACAGGAATAGTTCTTTCAATCATATGGCTTGTGAAGGAGCTTATGTACCCATCACTTTTGCCGGTGTTCGCCAATAGTTTGTCAAAATCGACTTCGACGTCTGGAAATCTATTCAGGAAGGCATTTTTGTCGACAGCGATTTTTTTAGCCCTTATAGCTGTAGTCCTCGCAGCTTTTCCTGGGTTTCTTAGCAAAGCACTTGTGCCGGGATTCTCGGAGTCGAAGAGGCTGATTACCGCTAATCTGCTTAGAATGCTGGCGCCAGCGGCGTTTCTTCTCGGCCTTACTATGGTAACGTATACGACCTTGAATGCCCGCAAGAACTTCTTGAAAGCAGCATGCCCTGAAGCAGCCCTGAAATTTTTCATAGTACTGGGGCTGATAGTGCTGGTGCCGGTTCTGGGAATCTATGCGCTTGCACTGGTTATGGGTTTGGGGGGCCTCGGCTATTTGTTGGTTCAGCTTTATTTCATTCCCGAATGCAGATTCCTATTAAGACAGGACAAAAATATGAACGACGGAGAGCATTTTAAGAAAGTCCTATTGCTTATGAGTCCGCTCGTAGTCGGTGTGATATTTTCACATATTAGCGGGTTAGTGGACAACTTGCTTGCCTCTACTCTCCCGACCGGACATCTGTCCTATCTGGGTTATTCCAAAAAGCTTATTGATGCTGTTTTGCTGATTGGGCCTGTGGCATTGGTGACTGTTGTATATTCCCAGCTGTCACATCTTGCCTCCGCAAAAGAGTATGAGAAATTTACGAATTTAGTCATTAAGACTTTCAGACTGCTGATGTACTTAAGCGTGCCTGTTGCTTGCTTGTTAATAGGATTGAAACAGCCGCTAATAAGATTCCTTTTGCAGCGGGGCGAGTTCAGCGTGGGTTCAACTTTGGGGACATCACAGGCTTTTATGGTTTATGCTCTTGGATTGACCACATTTTCTCTGGAAGTCCTGCTTGTACACAGCTTTTTTGCTCTCTCGGATACGAAAACACCGGTTAAATATGGTGTCTTATGTGTGTTTCTGGACATAGCTTTGGCAATAGCGTTGCTGAAACCTTTCGGACATCTCGGCATTGCCGGTGCATTAGTAATCTCAAAAACGATTAAGATTACAATACTTGCCGCCATATTGAACAGAAGACTGAAAGGGTTGTTCGATTTACGTATGATGGTTTTCTCTGCCAAACTCGCGGTTACTACTTGTGCAGTGTGGGTGGCATTGAAGCTCTTACTTGGGATTGACAATCCTGACTCGTTTTTATACACACTTGCTTTCGATCTAATGTTGCCCGGAGCCAGCGCCCTATTAGCATTCGTCCTATGTTCCTATCTCTTACGAATTGACGAGTTTAAGGCAATGGTATCACTGCTAAGATACAGAAAAGCTGCGGTTAGCGCGTTGTATGGAGAGGCGAAATGATAGAACAGATTATAGCAAGCTACTGGAAACAACAAAGAATAAGGCCCATTGTCAAAGTTTTCGAGTTCTGTTTGCCTCTCACAGCGATTATTTTGGCATGTTGTGTTAGCTTTTTCTCGCAAATGCCGATTCCGATTGAGAGGCCAGTGATATTGATGTTAGGGTCGCTTTTCATATTGGCGCCGTTCAGGTCTGAAGCGCCGGCCACACTTCAAAGGATAATAGGGTTTTATCTGAGTAGCGTCACAGTCAACCAATTATCCTCGCAATATTTTTCGTTTTCCTTTTTGGGGGGTGATATCAGTGTATCCTATAGCGCTGTAGTCTTATTGCTATGTGCAACAGGGTATGCTCTTAGAAAGGTAAACTCGACCAATAAACTTCGAAATGTTAGAAGAGTAAATATAATCTATGGCTGGGTGTTTGCCATAGCCATCATCGTCATTCATATAGTGTTACTTAGTCTGATTCTGAACGAATTCTATGGCTACGGATATGAACAAAATCTGAGTGTGCTGGGCAACCTGTGCTTATATTTCCTGTTATTTATTGTTTTGTGGGAAAAGCTTGGCAGTTTTTGCTTTCGGCGAGGCATAGGCTTGATCCTTACGGTTTTTTATCTGGCAGCGATTTTTCCGGATAGGTGATTATGATTAGACTGGTGTCTACTTTGGAGAAGGATGCTGTGACGGCTGAGAACCAGCCGGCGAGCAATTGGTTACATGTTTGCGCAACAGTGCTGGCAGGGGTTGCAATTATTTCATCGGCCTTTCATTTTTGGCCTTTTGATGGCAGTAAAGCATGGCAGATGTTGTGTCCGCCGAACTTTACCGTGTCCATATGGATTTTGGTTTTAGTAGGCTATGTTTTGCTGAAACATGATCGGCAGACGGTAACTTCTTTGTTGCCTCATCTGAGTGTGTTTGCGTACCTTAGTGTTAACGTTTTATCAATAGCGTTTGCTCCAGATATGAGCAGAGCTGCCAGCTTTACAGTTAAATTGGCGCTGATCTTGGTCGGGGGTTATACGCTTTTTAGTTCAGCAATTTTCCACGTAAGCTCTTTGAAAATGTTCTACAATTTGATGACCGCAGCAGTAATTATAAGCATAGCTTGTTGCTTGGTTGTAAGATTCGGTTTTGGTTCCGAGAAGTTTGGCTTTCATAGCAGTGCATACAAGTATGGAACCTATGTTGGAATCCTTGCACCGCTTTGCGCAGCATACTTTCTCACAAGCCCGAAAAGTTGGAAAATCCCATTGGGGATTGTTATCTCAGCCGGTGCACTTGTTTCCTCGGGCACTTTGGGGGCATTGGTGGCAGTTTCTGCTGGAATGCTGGCGACAATGATTATAATCCCTCGATGGTCAACAAAGCTCTGCATCCTATGTTCGATTGCCCTTGGGATTGCGGGGTTATTAATCATTTCTAATTTAGATCCGGCCTCACACATCCGTGATGACCTCAAATTGAGCGAAGGAGACGAGGTTAACCTCAAGCAGCGCTATATCGAATGGCAGGCAGAGATTAACATTTTAGAAGAACGTATGTTCGCAGGAACTGCAGCAGGATGTATAAATGACTACCGAAGCAACTTTTATTACCGCTTACCCAAGCTAAACACACTGAAAGCCTTTGACCAGAACGGATGGCTGGCTACAGGTGCTGAAACAGGCATACTTGGCCTCGTATGCTTTTGTTGGATTGTGTTATATTATGGCAGATTGGCTCTTATTCAGGTTATCGATTCCAGCCATAGTGAATCCAATGCAGGTTATAAGTTTGCCTCGGCTAACTTCGCCGGTTTCATAGCAGCATGTATAGCGAATTTATTTTCATCAGTTCACTATAACGGAATCTTAATCGTATTTGTATTAGTACTTGCGCTCATATCCAGAACCGCCTTTTTGGGGAATAAGTGAAATGCTAATTAAAAAATTCATTACAACACTATTTGTACTCACATGCGTAATTACTTATGTCTATTCTGCCGTCGATATCTATACCGGACAAACCTTCAGCGTCAACATCGATTTGAACAGGCCGCTGGCGATAGTTTGGCCTTTCGAAGTTTCGATAGTGGGTGATATGGGGGAGAAAGGTCTGCGCATCGGCCCCAAAATCGGCAGAGGTTGGCGCGGTGAGGCGGGCGGCGAGGCGACTTACAGGTTCTACGTGCCGGAGGATGGCAAATACCATATCTGGGCGTATTGTTTATGGTTTGATAAATGCACCAACGCAGTCTTTGCCAAGATCGACAATTTGGACAAGGCTATCATAGGCAACGACAATATATACAAACAATGGCACTGGGTGAGGGGATTTGCCGTAAGACTAAAAAGGGGTGCTCACGACCTTGAACTGTCGAATCACAGCGATCACATCTCGTTGCAAAAGGTACTTTTTATAAATTCTGCCACCGCTTTGCCCGATGACTGCAGCTTGATCTTTTCTGATATTTTCTACGATGGTTTTGATGGCTGCCATATTGGCAACTTTGCCAGCTGGCAACCGGTTAGCGGCGAGTGGTTTGTCCAAACACCGACTGAAACGGCGTGTTTTTTCGAAAATGCTCTTACAGGTAAATCGCAGGATGAGTCTTTTATTATGTACAGAGATGATGATTGGTCGGATTACTCACTCAATGTGGCCGTCAAGTCATTTCCATCAGAAGACGTTGAAGCGGCGGTAGGTGTCTGTTTCGGTGTTGAAGATCCAAATCAGTACCATTGTCTGAAATGGCGACCTATTGAGGGCACAGACAGATGTGAGATGGAACTGAGCGAGAAGGCACAACAGAAAACACGAATCCTCACAACTTCTGAGGTGCCCTGGCAAACCGACAAATGGAATATGGTGGAAATTAGCCTTAACGGCAGGAATATTACGGCTAAAGTTAATGACGAAAAGCTAATTGAGACACCTGTAAGCTATAGCATCAGGGGGGGTATAGGACTGCTATTGGAAGGGCAAATCACGGCATACTTCGATGATATTCATGTGAGAACAGTTATCGATAATAAGGGTCGTTGATGAAATTATCTGCAGGCAATGAAATGACCAATATGACAGAACAGACAATTGTTATCGCTGCTACGTTTACAGCAGAGCCGATCGAGGAGGCGTTTTCTTACTGGATGCAGGAACTTGGAATTCGGTCAAGAATTGAGTTCACTCCGTGCAACCAGGTGTTCCAGCAGCTTCTCGATGCCTCGAGTACTCTGTCCAGGAACGATGACGTCTCGGGCGTATTCACTCATCATCCGAAAATGCTATTGCACCTTGGGCATTTTATCAGCAGACGTATAAACTGGAAATCCGAATCAGAGAACATCGGGCCGTTTCCAGAGGAACTCCAACTGGCTCCAAACAGCTCCATCGCCATTGACGATAGTCCTGTCGAATGTACAGAGGTGCGGGCGACTGAGACAAAAAATGGGATTTGCAGGTAAAATTTAATCACAAAAAGCTTTGGTGACATGCAAGTTTTCGTCGCCAACAAATTGGAAAAAATAAGATGCTAAACAATGATATCGAAGATAAATATGGTCTTTCCCCTATGCAGCAAGGTATGCTGTTCGAGCACTTGTACAATCCAGGCTCAGGCGTAAATATTGAGCAGCTAGTTTTCAATATGCGAGAAGATTTGAACCAGGAGGCATTCTATGCCGCCTGGGAAAAAGTCCTGGAACGACATGCGGTTTTAAGGACAGGCTTTTCCTTAATGAATAATGAGATGCCCCTGCAATTTGTCCACAGAAACGTCAACATCACTATGTCCCTGGAGGATCTATCCACATTGTCTTGGCAAGAAAGAGAAAGATATCTGGAGGAATATCTTGAGTCAGACCGTAAAACTGCTTTTGAACTCAACAAAGCGCCCCTTATGAGATTAAAACTGTTTCATATCGGGACCTCTAACTATAAATTCATCTGGACATTCCACCACGTTCTACTGGATGGACGATCAATTCTGATTGTCCTTAAAGAAGTCTACGCTATATATGAATCTCTCTGTAAAGGAAAATATCTGCAATTGCCTGCGCCTCGCCCATACCGGGAGTATATAGAATGGTACCAGAAGCAAGAGAGGGCAAAGCATAAGAAATTTTGGACCCAACAACTCAAAGGCTTTTGTAATGTGACGCAATTAGTTACGGGCAGAACTTATTGCAGCACAAAATATCATGAGGATGTTTACAAACGACAGGAATTGCACCTCAACGAGAATCTGAGTTCTGCATTGTCATCTTTTGCCAAGCAGAATCAAATAACTGTTAACAATTTGCTTCAAGGGGCCTGGGCCATACTGCTCAGCCGATATACCGGTGAAGAGGATATCGTATTTGGTACAACCAGAGCATGCCGTTATTCAACCATAGAAGGGGCTGAATCGATGGTTGGGATGTTTATCAATACGCTACCGTTTCGGGTCAAGATAAATCCTAAGAAAGAGGCTTTGCCTTGGTTAAAAGGTTTACGAATTCAGCACGTCGCACTACGTGAACATGAACATACATCATTAAGTGAAATCCAAAAATGGAGTGAGATACCAGGAGGAACACCTTTATTTGAAAGCATTTTGGTGTTCGAAAATTATTCCCTAAACTCTTTTCTCAAGCAGCAAGGCGGGGCATGGAAAAACCGAGATGTCTATCCTGTAGAACAAACTAATTATCCCATAACAGTAATGAGTTATTTAGACAGGCAAATCCTGTTGAGAATAATGTATGAAAAGAAACATTTTGATGACAATACAATTGCCAGGATGTTAGGGCACTTAGAGACGCTTCTATATGGATTGGTCAACGATCCGACCGTATATATTGCAGAACTACCACTCTTAACAAAAGCTGAGCGTCGTCAATTATTAGTGGAATGGAATGATACTGCGACAGCTTATCCCCAAGACAAATGTATACATGAATTATTTGAGGAACAGGTTGGACGTACACCTGGCGCAACAGCTGTGGTATTTGACGATCAGCAATTATCCTAT
>Ga0114922_10004521_pt1 | contig 12892 bp, 9 predicted proteins | sample AartaG_FD_100975 | JGI IMG/M metagenome (GOLD analysis project Ga0114922, IMG submission 100975) | Deep subsurface microbial communities from Aarhus Bay to uncover new lineages of life (NeLLi) - Aarhus_00045 metaG | ecosystem: Environmental > Aquatic > Marine > Oceanic > Sediment | place: Aarhus... | reverse complement strand
GGCACCGGCAAAGCCAAACCATTCAAAGCCAAACCGAACGGCTGGTTTGGCATTGAATATGGCCCTGACCCGCTTTTTCCCCGGCCGACGGGCGGCCTCGCTGAAAGGTCTCATAGCGTTGTAGGCTTAGCATTGTAGGATTAGGGAGACCGCCATGGTCAAGCGATTGGCAGTCGGGTTGCTGACGGTTTGTCTGGTGTGTACGGTGGCGTGCGCTGCGCCCGGGGACTGGCAGGTTTGGACGCTGGCTCAGGCGGCCCGCGTCCTTCGCGGCGCCCCCGCCGGCACCGGCCGGGCGGTCGGCCTTGCGGCGGCGCGGAACGAGACGGAGAGTTTCCAGATCCTCGTGCGCTCGGACGCGGCGGTCAAAGGCATCCGCGTCGAGGCGGCCGACCTGAAAGGCCCCGGCGGGGCCATCTTGCGGGCAGGCAACGCGCGGCTGTTTCGGCAGCATCAGATGGAACTGACCGTCCCGACTCACCGCAACGAGCACTTCAAGAGCGGCTGGTATCCCGACGCGCTCATCCCGTTCCGCCATCCGCTGACGCGGAAGGCCCTGCCGAAGACGCCTCTGGCGGCCGTGCCGTTCGACCTTCCCGCCGGCGAGACGCACGGGTTCTGGATCGACATCCACGTGCCGACCGACGCGCGGCCGGGAGCGTACAAGGGAACGTACCGCGTGACGGCGGCGGGCGCCAAGGCCGTCGAGGTCCCCGTCACGCTGACGGTCTGGGATTTTGCCCTGCCGCGCGTCTCCACGCTGCAAACGGCCCTCGGCTCACCCGCTGGGCGGATGCGCGGCTACTACGCCGAGCGGGCGAAGGCGGGGAAGGACAAGGAGCCGGCGGACTGGGCAGCCGTCGAGACGCAGTGTGCCGAGATGCTCTCCCGCCACCGCATCAACGCCACCCCGCCGCGCGCAACCGTCGCGGTCGACGCATTGAAGGGCGAATCGTACCGGATTGCGCCCCCCCAAGTGGCGGCCCTCAGGACGTTCATCGACACCTACCACGTCAACGCCGTCGTGGTGCCGCACCCGAAGAACTTCGCCAAAGACCCCGAGGCCGAGCGCCCCAAACTCCGCGCGTACCTGAAGGCGTGGGACGTTGCCGCCAAGCAACTCGACCGGCCCGGCGTCGTCTTCTACACGTATCTGAGGGACGAGCCGAACGACGCCGACGCCTACCGGTTCGTCCAGAAATGGGGCAAGGCCATCCGCGAGGCCAAATCGGTCGTCAAGGTCCTCGTGGTCGAACAGACCTGGACGCAGAATGAGAAGTGGGGCGACCTGTACGGGGCCGTGGACATCTGGTGCCCGCTCTTCTCGCTGTTCAAGGCCGACAGCGCCGCCAGGCGGCAGGCCATCGGCGAGACCGTCTGGACGTACACCGCCCTGTGCCAGGGCAAACCCACGCCGTGGTGGCACATCGACTGGCCGCTCCTGAACTACCGCGTGCCGGCGTGGATCGCGTGGCGGTACCGCATCCGCGGCATCCTCTACTGGGGCGGCATGTCGTTCTGGCGACAGGTGGACAACCCCTGGACGGACCCGAAAACCTACGACCGCCGAAAGAACGGCACCGGGCCGCTCTGGAACGGGGAGGGCAGCATCGTCTATCCCGGCCGCGCCGTCGGTTACGACGGCATTGCACCAAGCCTGCGTCTGAAGGCCCTCCGCGACGCGATCGAGGATTACGAGTACCTGGCGATTCTGGAGCGCGCCGGTCGCGCCGCCGAGGCCGATCGCATCGTCCGGCCGCTTGCCGAGTCGTGGTTCCAATGGGAGCAGGACCCGGCGGCGTATGAGAAAGCGCGGGTGCGGCTCGCGGAGATGATCGTCTCGAAGGGGAAGCCGCGATGACATGGGTGGCATGGCCACGCTTGCGTGGCCATGGGGATTCTTGACGTCCCGCGCGGCGGGTCTCCGGACCCGCCGCGCTTCCAGGTGCTTGTGCGCGGCGGCTCAGGAGAGCCGCCGCGCGGCACGCCGTGAGCCTGACCGCCCAGCGCGTCAATGCCGCACGTGGCCGGCTGCCAGTCGCTCGCGGACCGCGTCGGCTTTAAGGCCCTCGAAGAGGACCGTCGTCCGCCGGTGGGCAAAGGGGATGGCCACGTTCCCCCCATCCGCGTCGGGCAGGTCGATGGCCTTGCCGAAGATGTCCGTCGCGCGGACGCGGCCGGCCTCGGTCTTGACGCGGATCCGGCCTGACTTGCCCGTCGCGTGCCAGAGCGTGGCGACCGCCCCGCCGTCCGCGCTGCCGACGAGGGCCCGGAGATCGCCCTCGCCGCCGACATTCTCGACGCGAGCGACCTCAACGAACTCAGGCCTCGCGCCCGGTTCCCGGCGAAGCAGCGCGAAATCCACGCCTTCTTGCGCGAGCCGTTTGCGGGTAGCCGCGTCCACGTTGCCCTTGCCGCGCAGCGTCTCGTAGGCGCGGACGATCTCGAGGATGCCGGGCGTGAGCGGGTGGCGGTCCATCCTCGCGAAACTCGTCTGGAGCGAGATCGGCGCGTCGTAGGCGAGCGACTTCGCCATCAGGTACTCGATCTCGTCAAGTTGGAGACCTTCGAAGTCCTTGGATCGCGGCCAGATGCCGAACCATCCGAGTTCGCCGGGCATCATATCTTCCCGGACGCTGAGCATGTACCGGACGCTGCGGTCGATGTGTTCCTTGACGGTGGGCAAGCGGTCCCACGTGCCGCCGGCGATGAGGCGGCCGCGGATCGTGTTCGCGTACGTGTCGACGGTGCCGCTTCGCGTGAACGAGTGCCAGAGGTTGTGGGTCATGATGGTTCCCATGTGGATGATCGGCCGCTTCGTGAACTTGCTCATGGCCGTGGCCTGGAACTTCGAGACGTAGTGCGTGAACCGCCGACGGTCCACGTCCTCGCCTCCGTCGAAGTAGACCATGTCGAACCCGCACGTGTTGAAGATGCGTGCCAGGCGACCGGTGGCCTCGTCCAGCAGCGGCGTCTCCTGATCGATGATGTAGCCGTTGATACATCCGTCAACGCCGTAGTGGCGACAGGCGGCGCCGGCTTTGTGCGCGGCAGGGCGTGTGCCCCAGGCGCCCCGCTCGCAGCCGAGAAAGGTGTTCCACGTGCCTTCGGGGCCGATCGAGCGGTACCGGACGATCTCGTCGTCGAGGATGGTCTCCTGGTGCTTCGCCACGCCGCCCTCCCACGTCTTCTGCTTCGCGACGGGGCTGCCGGGCCATTCGCGAAGGTCCGTGGCGGCCCGGATCGTCGTCGCCTTGGCGTCGACGGCCTCGGCGAGCGTTGCCGTCCGGTCCACCCAGAACCGCCGGTCGGGCACGGGCGTGACGTAAGAGTCGGTCTTCGAGATCTTCGACGCGAAACAGTGCATGCCGACCCGGATGCCCGCCTCGTGCAACCGCCCGACCGTTCGCTTCAGCGACTCGATTCCGTCCGGGTAGGCTGTCGTGTTGAAGGTGTAGTGACCGACCGCGCGGCACCAGGAATGCGAGAGCATCATCACCTGCCGCAAGCCGGTCCGGCGGCACAGGTCGATGACCTTCCGGGCGTCGGCCTCGCCGAATCGGAGGAACCAGTACGAGCCTCGCGCCGGCGGCAGGTCCTTCGACGGCGTGCCGTCGCCTTCGTTCCGCGGGAGGTCGCAGGCTGCGGCCAGGCGCCGGAGGATGCCGCGCAGGTCCGGCGTCGGGGCCGCGACGAGCGCCGCGCCGGCCCCCTCGAGCGGCGGGCCGGGTGCGTCCTGCGTCGAGCAGGCGAGTTCGGCATGCCCGCTGCGCCGCCGGGCCTTGCCCTCGGTCCGGAGGCTCGTGGCCGCCAGGCAGACGGCGCAGGCGTCGTCCCAGCCGCCGTTCAGACGCGGGCCGACGTGTTCGGTCAGCGTGACGCCGAGGCACAGGAGCACGAGATGCGTCGGCCGCACCCCTTCGACCTTCTCCAGCCTGAAGGCGATCCAGTCGGGGGCGGCCGTGACGGCGTAGACCAGACGGGTGTCGACGCCGGCGAAGCCGACCGTCAGCCGGTCGCCGGTGCGGCGTGCCGCGTTCGCCTGATGCCACGTGCCGCCGACCTTGGCGGCGGCGAAACGCACCTTCGCGCCGGCGGCACAGTGGTCCGTGTTGCAGGCCTTGCCGAGGAGGGATCGCCAGACCGCGTCGTGGCCCAGGACGGCGCGGACGCGGGGATTCTCGAAAACGACCTCCCCCCGGGCCGGGTGCGGCGCGGCCGCAACGGCGGCGAGGCCGAGCGCCCATAGCCATATCCGCTTTGCCATCGGCGTTCTCCGACGGGTGAGGTAAACGGAGTCTAGCAGACGGGTTGGGGCGGTGCAACGTGCAGCAAGAAGGTACCTGGTACCTTTTTGCTGCAGGGAGCCCGGCGGCAAATGGCTTGCGGAAACCTCGCTTTGTTCGTATTCTATGGTGTATCCTGTCGATGAATGGGTACGGTCGGCAGGTGAATCCAGCCGGGGCCGGAGCGTCCAGTATGGTGGGAAGGACGGGAGCGTGCGCATGAAACGCGTGTGGGTGGCGATTTGCCTTGCGGTGCTCGTGACGGCATCGTCGGTGTTGGCGGCGAGGCCGACGCCAAGGCGGGCGGGTGTGAGCGATGAGTCGGTCCGCAAGGCCATCGAAAAGGGCATCCAGTACCTGATCAAGCAGCAGCAGAAGGACGGCTCGTGGAAGGAGAAGAAGTACGGCCACGCCCAGCAGGCGTGTGGCCATTCGGAACTGGCGCTGCTGACGCTGATCTACACGGGCGAACACCCGAACCGCGAGTACGTGGGCAAGGCGCTGGACACCATCATCGCCCGTCCCCTCGATTACACCTACGCCATCTGCTGCCGGGTGATGGCGCTGGCACACGTCCAGAACAAACTCATCGGCAAGAAACGGGACCTCATCCGCGCCGCCCTCAAACGCGACGTCAAGTGGATCGTGGCCACTCAGGGGCCGAACGGCGGGTGGGGGTACACCGGCATGTCCGGCAACAAGAGCAGCCGCGTGTACGAGGACCTGTCGAACTCGCAGTTGGTGATCCTGGCGCTCCGCGAGGCCAGCCTGGCCGGCGTCGAGATCCCGAGGAGGACCTGGCAGCGGGCCCAGGCCAGGTACTTCCAGAGTCAGCACACCGACGGGTCCTGGAGTTACATCAATCGCACCGACGCCGATGGCTACGGCTCGATGACGGCGGCCGGCCTGGCCACGGTCTTCATCACGCTCGACAATCTCGACGTGGCCAGCGGGTGCCCGTGTGCCGGGGGGCGCTCCGGCGCGCGGAACACCGACATCGACCGCCGGATCGACAAGGCGCTGGGGTGGATCGAGAAGCACTTCAAGGCCACCACGAACCCCAACGGCAAACAGCGGCGAGAGGGACGCGTCCACTACTGGCAATACAGCGTGGAGCGCGTCGGCGCGGCCGCCGGGTACAAGTACTTCGGCACACACGACTGGTTCAAGGAGATCGCCACGCACCTGCTCAAGGCCCAGCAGGGCAGCGGCGCGTGGAACGGCAACTACGGCGAACTGGTCTCAACATGTTTCGCTGTCATGTTCCTCTACAAGGGCCGCGGGCCGATCCTGTTTAACAAACTCGAGTTCGACGGTCTCTGGAACAACCACCGTCGCGACATCCACAACCTGACCGGGTACATCTCGAAGAACAAGGAGCAGATTTGCCACTGGCAGATCGTGAACCTCAAGGCGCCCGTCGCGGAACTGCACGACGCGCCGATCCTGTTCATCACGCCCGAAGCACCCCCGCCCTTCGACGAGAAGGCCAAGGCCAAACTCCGCCAGTTCACCGACACGGGCGGCACGATCCTGTTCGAGGCGTCGTGCGGCAACGCGAACGTCAGGAAGTGGTTCCAGGAGTTCATCGCCGAGGTCTGGCCGGAATGGAAACTCAAACCGCTCGGACCCGACCATCACTCCTTCACCGACCCGTACAGGCTGAAGAAGCGGCCCGAAATCCTCGGCCTCGATGACGGGCTCCGCACCTTCCTCTTCTACGCCGGCGACGACATCTCCTGCCCCTGGCACCAGAAGGCGTACGCCTCACGCGGGTACCTCTTCAACTGGGGCATCAACCTGGTCGCCTATGCGACCGACGCGGCGCCCCTGCGGGCGAAACTCGCCGCACGCGAGCCGAAGCCCGACGACCGCTACAAAAAACAGTCGGTGGCGGCGGGAGGCAAGAAGAGCCTCCGCGTCGCCCGCGTCAAGCACCCCGGAGACTGGAACGTGGGCCGCCGCTACAAGGGCTTCGACCGGGTGGTGAAATACGCCAGGGACAAGGCCGGCCTCTCGGTCGAGGTGAACGAGGCGGGCGTGGCGCCGAACGCCCTGAGCGGCAACGACGTGGCCTACCTGACGGGCAGCCGGGCCTTCGACATGGACGCCGGCGGCGTGGCGGCCCTGAAGGCGTTCGCCTCCAAGGGCGGCTTCCTGTGGATGGAGGCTGCCGGCGGGTCGCTTGACTTCAACGGGTCGGCGCGAAAACTCGCCCAGCAGGCGGGATGGCAGGTCACCCTCCTCGCCAAGGGGCACCCGATGATGAGCGGCCGCATGGGCGGGCCCAACGGATTCAACCTGACGACGAACGTCCGGTTCCGCCGGGCCCTCAAGGTGGTTCGCACCGGCCGCCCGGACGCCGAACTGCACGGCCTCTTTGACGGCGACCGGATGGTGGGCGTCTACTCGCCGCTCGACGTCGTCTTCTCGGCCACGCCGTACCAGGCGTGCATGTGCCGGGGTTACCAGGCCGGCGACGCCCAAGCCGTTGCGGCAAACATCCTGCTGTATGCCTCAAGCGACCGGCCGGGACGGTAGGCCCGTCGGCCGAAGGTGCCTGAAAGCAGAGCCGGGACGGCCCCGCGCCGACCCGGCTCCCTGCCCGACTGCCAACGTCCTGCGATTCCGACCTCCTGATAAAGGGGCGCCAGCCGACGCGGCTAGAGCCCCAAGTCGTCCATGAGCCGCCGCACGGTCCCTTCGATGCGTTCGGGGGTCTCGAGGTTGCCCCGGGCGATGAGGTCGCGCATCTGCCGGACCTTGTCGAAGCGGATGTCGGGCATGCGGCTGACCTTCTCCAGGAATCGGAGGGTGTCGGCCATGTCCGGCGCTTCGGCGAACGGCGGATGGTCGGTACGGCCGAAGGCAAGGTCGCCTTCGAGGTGCTGCTTCATGAGTTTGCGATCGTCACTGGTCATCATCTCTGCTCCCGCTACTTCGTGCGGCGCCCGGTGTTCTCAAAGGCGTGGGTCAGCCAGATGCCTTCCGGGTTACGCCCCCTTGGTTCCACGTCTGAACGTCTCGTCTGTTTGGGCCTCCCCTCCCGGTTGTCCTATCGACGCTTCGGCCACCCGTCTTGAGTGTTCCGCGGGCTCGGCCTGTGTATCGTAAGTGCTTATTTTACAGTGAGTTACGCTCGTCGGGGGCATCGCTTCGGTGGGATTCCGAAAAAACTCTGAGGTGGAAATCCGGCCGAATCTGTTCGCCCTTTTTGCCAAGTTGCCCAACTTAACATTTGCCCGTTTCCAGGGCGGCCAAGCCGCGTTCCTGATACAGGCGGGTGTGGCAATACTTTGTGGCGAGCGCAGGCGGTTGTAGCGCTGGGCTTTATGCCCGGCGGCCGTTGGCGGCGGTGCCGCCCAGGATGCGCCGGGGATAAACCCCGGCGCTACGGCCAAGCCGCAGGAAATCGTCCCATGCCAGAAATCGTTGCCACACCCCTGACCGACAGCCGGCTTGAAGTGCGACCGCTGAAGCGAGTATGATGGTCTCCGGTCATCGGTGCGTCCGCACGCCAACCAGGGAGATGGTTGTGGCCAAGAAGAAGAGCAACAACTCGCCCGTGAAGCAGCCCCTGGACCCGACGGTCATGACCGAGGTCGGCGCTCTGAAGACGCCCCCGCCCCCCGCCGCGCGCTTCGACCCGGCCGCCGACTGGACGGCACACTTCCGAATCTGGACCTGCTACGGGCACAGCGAGCGCGGCAATCGCAACACGGGCACTCTTCACATCGACCGCAAGGTCCGCCCGGACGGGCAGCGGATGACCGTTCAACAGACGCTTCTGAACAGCCAGGGCAAGCGGCACACGATCCGGGCGACCGTGCGGTCCACGACCGACGCCGTTGCCTCGCTCACCGAGTGGACGTTGACGAGCGCCTTCTCCGGCGCCCACATGGACGGCCTGCCGCCCTTCGACGCGGAAGCGGCCGGACGCATCAGCGGCACCACGTGGGAGACCACGGCCGACGGCGCCCGACACCGGCAGGAGGTCCCCTCGCCGGTGACCGCCGACTGGTGCCTGTTCGAGGCCGTCCAGCGGCTGCCGCTGGAGCGCAAGCCGCCGCTACGGTTCTACGTGCTCGAGGGGCTGAGCGTGCTGAAGAAGGATCACCGGCTCTGGTACGGCGGCAAGCGGGACGTGACGTGGGGGCCCGAGAAACGATCGCTCCACCAGTTCACGCAGGTGGGCCGCGGCGTGTATCCGTATGAGTACTGGCTGGACGATGCGCACCGCCTGCTGCTCGTGACCACCGGGCCGCGCGCCTACATCCTCGATCCGCAGCCCGCCAAGGTCGCAGGCGCGTAGTACGACAACGAAACTTCCCGCGCGGCGGGTCGGAGCCTGCCCTGAGCCTGTCGAACGGGGACCCGCCGCGCGGGAATCGCCGGTCTTGCCGATGCGCGGCGGGTGCGGGGACCCGCCGCGCAACATAGCGTCGTAGGACGAACCGCGCCGGCACGCAACAACAGGGGTTCGGAGATAGCCATGCCGCCAGGCACAAACCCACCCGCACGCGGCCGATCGGGCGCCGGTCGGCCGACCCTCTCTCGCCGCCGGCTGCTCCAGGCCGGCGTGGGCGCCGTTGCGGCGTCGGCGGTCCGGGCGCTGCCGGCGGGCGCCGGGCCGAGCCCGAAGAAGGCGGGGCCGAACGTCCTGCTCGTTATGACCGACCAGCAGCACATCGCGACAATCGCGGCGCGAGGCTGCAGACACGCCAAGACGCCCGGCCTCGACGGTCTCTGCCGCAGAGGCGTCACGTTCATGGAGTCGCACAGCACGTATCCGCTGTGCTCGCCGGCCCGCAGTTCGCTCTGGACCAGCCGCATGCCCAGCGAGACCGGCGTGTACCGGAACGGACGGCCGATTCACGACTCCATCCCCAACATCGGCCAGTGGTTCCGTCAGCACACGGACTACGAGACCGTCTACGTGGGCAAGTGGCATCTGCCGGGCAGTTTCACTCACGCGGTGCCGGGGTTCACGGTGTTGACGCCCGGGGTGGACGGCCAGGGGAACCTCGGCGACACCAGCACGTCGCTGGCCTGCGAAGGGTATCTGCGGCGTCGCTCGAAGGACCGGCCGTTCCTGATGGTGGCATCGTTCTTCCAGCCTCACGACATCTGCCAGTGGCTGAGGCTGAACCAGACCGACCCCGGGCGGCTCCGCTACGGCGAACTGGCGGACGACCTGCCGCCGCTGCCCGCAAACTTCGAGTACGACCGCAACGAACCCGCCAGGCTCCGCACCCAACGCGACCGGAACGAATCCGGGTCGACCAAGGGAAACTGGTCGCCGCTCCATTGGCGGTACTACCGGTGGGCGTACTACCGACACATCGAGATGGTGGACGCCGAGATCGGCCGCCTCCTGAACGCACTGGAGCAGACCGGCCACGCCGCAGGCACGCTGGTCGTCTTTACCTCCGACCACGGCGAGGGACTCGGGCACCATCAGATGGTCCGGAAGAGTTCCTTTTACGACGCAGCCGAGAAGGTGCCGATGATCGTAGCGTACCCCGGACACGTGCGGGCCGACGTGGTCGACGCCGACCACCTCGTGTCGGGGCTCGACGTGGTGCCGACCGTTTGCGACTACGTGGGCATCGAGCCGCCGGCCCACGTGCGCGGCCGGAGCCTGCGGCCGCTTCTGGAGGGCCGCGACACGGCGTGGCGCACGTACGTTGCCGCTGAACTCAGCGACGCTCGCATGATCCGCACCCGGCGGTACAAGTACGTCGTGTACCGAGGCGACCCGGTCGAGCAACTGTTCGACAGGCAGGCGGACCCCGGTGAAACGCGGAACCTGGCGGGCCAGGCGACGATGGCAACCGTCCTGGCCGAGCACCGGGCGATGCTGCGCCAGTGGGAGCGCGGCCTGCGCCCGGCGCCCGGCCTCCCGAAGGACGCCCAGTGGCCGCGGACGTGACGCCCGATGCTGCGGCGGCGACGGAGCCCCGCCGCCGGCGGCAGAATGAGACCGGCCGGGCAGGAGACAGGGGCATGACCAAGCGCCGGCAAGCCCGATGGTTCGTCGCCGGCGCGCTGGCCGTCCTGGCGGCGACGGCCGTGGGCGGCGCCGTCCGAGGGGCGGGGGGCGGCTGGCCGATCAAAAAATACGGCGACCTCTGGCACGTCGAAACGCCCCACTACCAACTCAAAACCGACTACGAGCCGGGGGCCGCACAGGTCATCGCCAGTCAGCAGGAAGCCCTCTTCCGGGAACTCTACGGCCGCATGAGCAAGACCAGGCCGGCCTCGGCCATCGGGCGGATGACCATCCAGGTCTTCCGGACCGAGGACCGGTACCTCAAGGCCCTCGGCCCCAAGGCCAAGGGTACCCAGGGCCTGTACACGGGCACGACGCTCGGCGCGTGGGGGTCGCCTGCCGATCTGGACGAGACGCTCGAGACCCTTCGCCATGAAGGCACCCACCAGTTCGTCGGGCAGTTCATCGGCGGCACGTGTCCGGTCTGGTTCAACGAGGGGCTGGCCGTCTTCTTCCAGAACGCAAGGTTCCGCCAAGGCAAACTCGTCATCGGACAGGCCCCCATGGTGACGGTGAACATCCTCAAGGGGGCCCTGGCCGACGGAAAACTGATACCCCTCCCGAAGATGCTGGCCATGACGTACGGCGAGTGGAGCGGGGCCATCACGGCGAAGCCGAAGCAGGCTGCCATCCAGTATCCGCAGGCCTGGTCGATGGTCCACTACCTGGAACAGGGCGAGAAGGGCAAGTACCGGGGGCCGCTCCTGCAGTACGTCTACTACCTGTCGCGCGGGGAGTCCTCGGAGCAGGCGTGGGCACGGTCGCTCGGGTCGAACATCCCCGCCTTCGAGAAGGGGTGGCAGGCCTATATCAAAGCCCTCCAGCCGACCGGTGGCCTCAGTTGCCGCGCCAAGATGGGAATGCTCGGAGACTGGGTCCTCATGGCCATGAAGCAACCGGAGACCCTCAAGGATATGGCGACCCTCCGCAAGGCCGCCCTCACCGGCGCCCTCGGCGGGTGGACCGTGACGGTGGCGGGCATCAAGACCAAGATCACCGACCGCGAGAGCCTGAAGGACCTGTTCCGATGCCCCCACGACACGTCGCGGAGCGGCGCTCCCAGTTACGAGTTGGTGTGGCGCAAACCCGCCGGGCCGCCCATCGTACGCTGCACCCACCACGCCGGTATCGTGTACGAGACGAAGTACGTCAAGGACGCCGACGGCAAGTTGACCACCACCGTCATCTCGCGTCCGGCATCGCCTGGCGAGCGACGGCAACGCTGAGGGAGACGGCGGTCGGGTGACGGTGCGGTCGCCCGCCCGTGCCGCCTGCGCCGGCCGTGGCGGGTCCATCGCCGGCCGCCGGGGGGTTGAATCTGCCGCCCGAGACGCCTACCATGGCGCGAGCACGTCTCAGGTTGGGCAGCGGCATGGTCGCGCACTGCAGATGCATCGGTTGGGCGCCGGCGGGATCCCACGTGAGGGAGCAAGACGGCCATGATTGACGGAGTTCGTGTCACACAACTGAAAGCGATTCCCGACGAGCGAGGACGCCTGATGGAAATGTTCCGCTCCGACGAGGACGACTTCGAGGCGTTCGGCCAGGTCTACCTGACGACCGCCTGGCCGGGCGTCGTCAAGGCCTGGCACTACCACAAGAAGCAGACCGACAACTTCATCTGCGTTCAGGGAATGATGAAGGTGGCCCTGTACGATGGGCGCGACGGGTCGCCGACCCACGGCGAGACGAACGAGTTCTTCATGGGTGTGTGGAACCCGATTCGCCTGCGCATCCCGGCCGGCGTGTATCACGGGTTCAAATGCATCTCCACCGGCGAAGCGATGATCGTCAACGTGCCCACCGAACCGTACAACCGGGCCGACCCCGACGAACACCGCCTGCCCGCCCACACCGACGAGATTCCGTACGATTGGGGCAGGCAGGACCGGTGAAGTTCCCTCGTTCGAGTCCGCCGCAGAAGCGGCAGGTGACGCGGCCGCAGCACGACGCCACGGGTCGGGCAAGGAGGTGGAATGTGCCGAAGGTGCAGCGTCTGTTGACGGAAAAGCGTGATGAGATCCTGCGCATCGCCGCCCGGCACGGCGCCAAGAACATTCGTGTTTTCGGTTCGGTCGCTCGCGGGGACGCCGATGCGGCTAGTGACGTGGACGTTTTGGTGGACATGGAACCCGGCCGCAGCCTCCTGGATATGGGCGGACTCCTCATGGACCTTCAGGACGTGCTCGGGTGCCCCGTCGATGTCGTTACGGAACGGGGATTGCGCCCGCGCATCCGCGACCGCGTTCTGAAGGAGGCCGTGCCGCTTTGAGGAGCGACCACGAAAGACTCCTGGTCCACCGCTACTTCGGTATCGACAACGACGTTGTCTGGTCGGCGGTTGAGACTCGCTTGCCTGAACTGCAAGACCGGATCAGCGTCATCCTTCGTGAGATGGGCGGAACCTGAGATGGGGTCGTGCCGAGGACGCCGCGCAAGCCTCGAGTGACCAGATCGTGGGGGTATCCATGCCAAGCCATTCTCTGCCGGCCGCTGCCGTCGTGATGTTCTTCATCGCCCTGGGACCGGTCGTTGCGGCCGGGGCCGAGATGGC
>Ga0114922_10004520_pt1 | contig 12893 bp, 5 predicted proteins | sample AartaG_FD_100975 | JGI IMG/M metagenome (GOLD analysis project Ga0114922, IMG submission 100975) | Deep subsurface microbial communities from Aarhus Bay to uncover new lineages of life (NeLLi) - Aarhus_00045 metaG | ecosystem: Environmental > Aquatic > Marine > Oceanic > Sediment | place: Aarhus... | reverse complement strand
TAGCCACGCTGCGGCGGCGGGCGCGCGTCCTATAACTACGCCGCGGAGGCTGTCTGGCACCGCGGGTCTAGGTTCAACGTGCAGGGTGATTCTGGGGAAAGGATTACCGACGGACTATGGGATAGTTGAGGCTGTTCGAGTCTGTTCTGGCTCGCTCATGCAGTGCCGACGGCCTGTAGCCCTCACTAACAGGGTCACCGCGCGGCTACTCGAACAACTCCTCGTCCCGTGCCAATTGCTCGCGCATGGAAAACTCCGCGTGCCCCAGAAGAGAATCGTAGAACTCCCGTACCGGAGAACCAGCCGAGAACGCTCGCCCGATCTCCGAGGCTTTGTCTCGCAAAGCCAGGTCGCGCGGCATCGGTTTGCCAGGTGTCCCCCAGGAAGCGCCTGAAATCGCAGAACCGTAGAGGTGGCCACAGACACGACGGCAGCATTCCTCACCCGCCTCATGGCTCTTCTCGATGAGGTTTTCAACAAAGCTAACATTCTCAAACACGAAATCTGACGGCGCGCCTCTAACCAGACTCCCCGCTGCCTCAATCTTCTTCCGGTCGCCAGACTCGATCCACTCGTCCAAGACCGCTAGTGCGACCGGGTGACTGAAGTTCTTCGACGCCGCCCTAAACAGCTTAGGTAGGAAGAACTCTCGCACAACTGGGCCGGCCCTCGCCGCCTGGTCTCTGATCTCACGGAGAATATCCTCGTAATCTGGGCTGGACTCGATTCCATCCAGGTCCAAGGGTTCAAACGGCAGAGGACGATAGGTGCTGTCCCCTCCACGAGCACGCTTCAACCTACTGATAAGCAAGTGCACCGTCGACTTCGGAACTCGTCTCACCGACGCCTTGATGAATTCCATTACCCAGTGATCGTCAATGTCCCTCACAGCTTCGAGCTTTCCCAACAGGGCTTCCATCTCGTCGTCCTTCAAAGCGTCGATCGCAACCCCCAAGCCTGCGTGGAAAATCTGAAACAGCTCGCTCGCGATGTCTTTGTCCTCTCCGACTTCAACCGTCAGAGCCAATTCAATCGCCAGTCGAGGTTGCGCCCGCCCCAACGTAGCCAGCGAGGAGATCGCAGTTCTTCTCACCGAACCGTCCCCGCTACCCACGAGCATCCCAAGGAGCTCCACATCATCCTGCCGCAAGTCGTCCGTCCAGCCAGCCCGCCAGTAGCTGCTGGCGACCGCCCTGCACAACGTTGGATGCTTCGTTTCAACGGCCCTGCGGGCAAGCTCCAACGACCGGGAGGTATCCCCCAGCCTTGCTCCTCGGAGGAACACCGCCAGGTATGGCGCAATGATGTCCTGCGGCATGCCGATGATCACTTCGCACGCGCCGGCTGCATACGCCGTGTCCGCCTCCGCCAACGCATGCAGGAACAGCTGCGGCTCCGCCTGTTGCCCGGTCTCTTCTATGTCGCGGAGCTTGTCTCCAAGAACACGCACCCCTATCCTCGGGTCTGGGTGCGCTTGCAGGAAGCGCAGCGCTGCGTCCCGCCGCATCTCGCGCAATTCCTCTTCATGTCTTTCATGAGCGGCGTGGAAGTCCTCCTCTTCGTCCCGTAGCCACAGAGGATCCCAGCTGTGCATCAAGAGCCGGGTGAGACGCATATCATCCGTCTGTGGAATCGCATCCACGATTCCTTGAGCCCCATCCCGTATGGCCTGCGTCGGCCCTCTGCGGGCTTGCCAGTGCACTGCTTTCCAGATACCGAGATGAATCAACGGGTCTGTCGTGCTCGCCACGATCTCGCGCATCTCCTGAAGTACCCTCAGTTGTTCTGGCTCCCACCTCTCGCGCTCCTCCTCAGGAATGGTCATACCGAAGAGGGGCACAGGCTCTTCCAGCCCTTTTTCTAGGCTCTTGATCGCGCGAAGGGCTGTCCTCCTATTTGCCGTTCTCGCGCACACACCAATGATCCCGAGCGCCCGATCCCGCAGGGCCCGGGTATTCTGCTCACTAACCAGAAATGGCGTCAACACGACGTTGTGGCCTTCGGCGCGCGTCGAGTGCCCTGTCTTTGCCAGCATCGGGTCGATCACGTCCAAGGGCGAATGCACATGGTCGTGAGCATCCGGTTCCCGCAGCCACCTTTCGACCGCATCCAGCACCTTCTCGTTCACCACGAGCGGTCTACCGCGCTGATAGCCCGCGAGATCCTGAAGAACTCGGAGGGCGTGTTCTGGTTCATTTACCGTGTTGGCGTCATCCCGGCCTAATTCCCACAGCAAATCGCAGCACCGCGGGAGATAATCGAGCGTATAACCGACATGCTCCAACAACGTAGGTAGTTTCTGCAGAACGTCCTTGTGAGTGTAACGATAGATCTGCGATGCCTCGTTATCGTCGTCCTCACTCGCCGGGGTCCGCATCGCCAACTCCACGAGACCCAGCGTCCGCCCCGCCTGGTAATAGGCCGCCTCTTTGAGAACGTCCAGAATCAAGCATCTGCCTCTGTTGCTCGCCCCCCGAAATTCGGCTTCGATCATCCCCCATATATCGGTAAGTACGCTAACGTCTCGCCCCGCGCCGACACTGATACGCCAATCGAGTTCCGCCAGGTTGCGTAGAAGCTCAGCCGGGCACACTGACGCAAAGACCTTGAACACTTCCTCCGCGTAGCCGGTCCGGTCTCCCTTCGACGTCAGACAGGCAGCGTGAAGCAAGTGGTCCGCCAGCACATCAGGCGTGATCCGCAGTGTATAGCCGCGCCTGATAAGCACGCCTGCCTCCTCGAGCAGGCCCAGTGCTTCGATTACCCGGTGCGGCTTCGTGTGCAGGAACGCCGCGGCTTTCTCCTTAAGGGGTTCCTTATTCAGGCGATACGGCCCAATGGCAGCAATCAACTGCAATAAGGACCTGCAAACAGCGGGATCTAGCCTGCTGCTAACCTGGCCAATCATTGCGTCCCGGAAGCGCCCAAGCACGGTTTGCCGAAAGTCTTCGTCCCGCTCAAGCAGGTCCAGCGGCAATTGCTTTTCCGCCAGAAGCCGACCCCCGACCACAGTGACGAGAGGACAATCCCACGTTACTGCTGCCAACCTATCGGCAAACTCCGCGAATTCGTGTCCCAGCGCCTGCCTTGCGAGGTCAACCACATCCTCCCGACCGAGTTCCCTTATTTCGTCGATCCGCGCTATCTCGCGCGGGTCGAACCCCGCTTGCGCAAGCAAGGATGAGAGATGGTCCAGGCCATAGGGCCTCGTCGAGAACAGTAATTTCGTCGGCTGCGAACGTTGTCGCGCCACGTAGAGTAGCTGTCCAACGTCCTCCCGGCGATGCGCATCATCCACGACCAACAAACACGCGCGAGCTGGAAGGACCTCAGCGCTCTCTGGGGTCAATGGCACCCCTTCAGCCACAAAGCGCACCTCGTAGCCAGAAACACGGGGGATGCGCTCGACCATAGCCTGCAACACCTTGGTCTTCCCGATCCCTCCCCGGCCGGTCAGCAGGGCTACCCGACACCCGTCCGAACCCAGGAACTCTTCCAACTGAATTAGCTGGCGCTCCCTGCCGACAAGCGACCAGGCATGGTTGAACAAACGCCTCGAATCCATGAACGCTTCGAAGAACTCTTGCAGTGTAACAAAGGGTGTAGGCCCTGCTACGCCGACGAACGCATCGCGCCACGCCGGTCCGAAGTGATGGTGAACAAGTCTGGCCGCCTGTTCGATCGACAGCTCGCGTACTCGCTGCGAGACATCCCGGGCATCCCACATCTCCCAGTTTGGGTGTTCAGAAACCACATCGCGGACGTGTGCACTCACAACACAACTCGACACTAGGACGTACCGGTCCGCCTGATAGGTTGTGCTACGAATGACCTCTTCCACCTGTCCCTCGGTGACCCTCTTTCGCTGCCGACACTGAAACGTCCATTTTGTGCCATCTTCGAACTCAGCCACAAGGTCGATTCCTCGCTGCCAGTTGCCTTGCTTCCCGTAGTGATAACAAGTCCGGACACCAGGCAACCGCGAGATTAGATCACGGCAGAACGCTTCAAAATGATCCCACGACAGGTTCGGATCGCTGAGTGGGAGCAGCTCAGGTAACGGGGCGACGGGCGGAGATACTGGCGGTGCCTTATCTTCACGCAGTTCGCGGTCTCGGTCTGCTGACATCTCTACTCCTGATTATACATCGCCGCTGCGCTGCCGCAGCTCTGGACGGTCCAATGCGCCCGTCGCGCTCCCGGCCACGACGCGTACCTCTTCGCTATTTAGCGACAAAGGTTGGCGCGGCCCGGCGACCATAAACGGTTTCCCTCCTACGGACTGCCTCCCATTTATCCGTCTCCGGCCCGCCTCCTCCTCTGAGGGGCTTTGCCCCTCTTTCCGCAAGGGTCGAGATGAACTCGCTTGCCGCTCGCCCTTGCAGAAATTCACCCTGTCCTTTCGCTTCCCTGTAAGCGCTGTGTGAAGCACAGCAGCATTCCGATTTTGCGCTGGAGAGGAGGTGAGTCTCATGCCAGGGCAACGCAACTACCAGCGTCAGAACCGCGATGGGAAGTCGTGGGCGCAGTGGAAACAAGAGCTTTCCGAGGCCATCGAGGAACTCGACAAGGCGTGCGCGAAGGTGCGCCAGGTGGTCTACAAGCTGCGGCCGCTGGTTCGTCCGAAGGGCGAGAGGGGTCAGTAGGCCCCTCTCGCCATCTCACCCTTGCTTCGGAGATTGCGTGATGTTGGATAGGGAGACCGAGGAGCACTGGAGAACTGTCAAGGAGAGCTATCCCGACTCTATCGTGTTTCACGAAACCAATGGCCTAGTTCGTCGACTCTTTCCAGCGCTGGCTCGAGACCCCGAAAGCCTACAAGGATGAGGATAGGAGTTAGGGCTCCTCCATGATGCCGCATTATGACCTGATATCCTCACGGACGATGCGGTGCTAGAAGCGTCCCGCGCCATGTCCTTGACCTTTTGGCCCGTGTGGTGTGCAATGACACGGGGGATAGAGAATGGGCGCCGCGAACAGGGCAGCGTTGGTCTCCAGATACCTGAGGGACCTTCAGGACGCGATAAGGCGGGCGTCGAATACGCGAGCAGCGAAGGGCTGTTTCGAAGCGTACCTAGACCTTCAAGCGGCTCGAGGCAGCGACAGTCGTGACGCACTCCTCGATCAGTTCGTCAGGGATGCAGAAGTGGTGCTACTTAGCCGGTTGCTGTCCACCTCGGCCGTTGCCCGTGCTGCTCCCCATCTCTTCTACTACGAGAACTGCTTTGGCTGGCTCGAGGAACTGGTGTGCCAATTCCCATTGGGCGAGCGCCGCGAATGGCTGCAAGGCCAAAGCGCCTGTGAGGATGATCCATCACGTGCACTGCTCGAGGCATACGTGCCGTTGCGGGACAGGAAGAGACTCGGTCAGCACTACACACCGGCGGACATCGTAGACTACATCATTGCCCGAACCGTTCCAGTCGATAATTTCGGCGACACTTTGGATCCAGCTGTGGGTTCTGGAGCGTTTGCTCTTGGTTGGTTGAGGCACTACGTTCGTTCCGGTTATCCATGTGGTGGATCCTTTGTCGGTTATGACGTTAACCTTGCCTCGCTTGCCGTCGCGGGTCTTAACCTAGAAGGTTTCTACGAGCGGAACCGACTCTCAACTCGTCCGTCCATACATCTGGAAGCAAGAGATGCGCTTGTGGCATTTGAGACTGTGGAAACGTGCGGTGACCTGTTTGGCGACTTCGAGGGCTACCCTCGATTCCAGCAGGTGGTTGGCAACCCGCCCTACGTTAGGATCCAACAGATTCAGCCGGCATCTTTGCGCGATCGGTACCGTCGCTGCTACCCGCGGACAGCGACGGGGCGATTCGATCTCTACATGCTGTTCATCGAAGCGGCCTGCAGAGCTCTTACGCGTGGAGGCAGGCTGGGCTTCGTCGTCTCGAACAAGCTGCTGACGTCAAACGCTGCTAGCGGTGCAAGGCGGTTCATTTCTGAGAACCTGCGTGTGAGGAAAATCGTCGATCTCGGGGATGCAAAGCTCTTCCAGGCCGCCGTCTTGCCTCTCATCATCATCGGCGAGAACCAAGGGGGGGCGTGGGGCACTTTCGGCTACGCGTCCGTGCGAGAAGCGCGTAGCGCCAAGGGGTTAGGCTCTGCTTGCAGCGCGCCTGTGATGGATTGCATCTCAGAGGTGGGTGCGGGAGGGGTTTCGGAGCACATGGTCGTCGCCGACACGGTCAGACAACGGACTCTTGAAATCGAGGCATTCACCACATCCTTCCCGGTCACACAGCCTGGGGGACCTTGGCACTTCACGAATCAGACCGAAGCGGCAGTTCTAGATGTCATTCGCAGCGCTGGCACGCCACTCGAAGGCTTGTGCAGCACCATCTCTGCCGGAGTCAAGTCCACTGCCGACGACGTTTTCTGCAATCCGATAACGAAAACGCTCGTCGAGCAACGTGAGTTCGAGCCTGAGTTTGTGAAACCCTATCTGCGCGGAGGCAACATTCAGAAATGGGCGATCTCTTGGAGCGGCGAAAGGGAAAACGAGGACACATACCTGATCTATCCTCACCGGCAGAAAGATGGCCGGACAGCGTCCGTTGATCTTAGCGAGATACCACACATAGCGGCATGGCTAGAGGAGCATCGCACGCAGCTCTCTGCCCGCATCTACGTTCGGCAAGCCGGACGAAGATGGTATGAGATCTGGGTGCCGCAGAAGCCCGCCAACTTCAGAGCGGACTTCAAGATTCTCACCCCGGACTTTTCGACGCACAATGCATTTGCGATCGACAGGGAGAAGCGCTGGTGTGGGGGGAGTGCCTTCATGATAGTTCCAGCGCAGCAGGAAGAAGAATGGTGCTTATGCCTTCTCGGTCTGCTGAACTCGCACGTACTGGAGTTCTTTCACAAGAAGGCCTGCAGCACGTTCATATATGCGAACCGCTATCGCTATACTGCGACGCCATTGCGGCGCTATCCGATCCCCCCTCTGACAGACATCCAGCAATATCGCATAGCGTCTCTGGTGAGCAAGCTCGTAGCCGATCCAACATCTATGCGGCTCGAGGAGAGGCTGAATGATGAAGTCCGGGTAGCCTTTGGTCTGGATGACGATCAGTACGAAGTCATAAGAAATGAGGTGTGCTGGCCTGGGACCCCGACGAGGCGAAACCTCCCAAATGACGCGAACGCGTCAATCCGAGAAGAAGTCGGCGGGCAGAGGGATCTGAAGCTTGGCGTTGACCCGAAGGCCTTCAAATTGGGTGAAGTGTTCAAAGAAGTGCTGCCCGGCACAGAGTAGCAGATGGGTCAGGAGCACCTGGTCGTCGAGGCGTGTGCCCAGAAAGACCGCATAGCGGACATCGCAGTGCCTCAACCCTGATGACTCCATGCCGTCGACTAGATCGGTGCTAGTAGGAAGTACCAGTCCCAGATCGATGGTCGGGGAAGTCTGCAGCTTAACCTCCAGAAGTTGGTTGGGAACATCCGGAAACGACCCGGGGTCTGCATACCCAGAGAAGCCGAGAGCGGCGCAAATGGCATTGTGGAGAGCAGCACCACGAAATCGCTCCTGGACAACTCCCCCATAGGACACCGTCGCCCCGATAAGTCCTTGGAGGCACTCAAACAGCGCCTGACAGGACAAAATGGCGCCCCTGGTTGGCTGATCCGAGGGCGTTGCCTCAACTCCAACCTGCCGCATGCCCGCGTTAACCCATGGCAGAAGCTGGGCTGTGTCCTCGGACAGGAGGAGTGAACCGTGGAGGGGCTGACGATAGGCGGCTTGATACTTGGTGGTCAGCGTTCCCGTGGTGTCTAGAGGGATTAGATCTATACCCCTCACAACACGTACGCGCCGGACAATGGAGTCCCGGTCCACCTTCAGCAGCGCGTAGCGTCTGTTCGGGGAGATCTCCTCGTTCCATATTTGGAGATTGTTGGACTTCTGTGTGTAGACATCGAGGTCCTGCGCCGGGAACCTTGGTTTTGTCTTGTGAAACGTCGCCGGAACTGGGTAACCGAGAGCCTGGCAAATGGCTTCCTTGACGACCTTACTGCGGGTGCGAAGAGCATACTCTGAGAGATCCAGTCCAACCAAGTGCCCATTGAGTCTGTCCTCCAGTTCGGACGAGCTGAGCCAGTCAGGCCCGTCTCGCTCGGGTAACGAGTAGATGCTTCTCATGCCACTCCGTGCCGCTGGAGGAAGTAATCGTCCGCGGGTCCGCAATCGGTGAAGCGATTCTCTCAGATGTTGGCTGAGGCGTCAAAGGGCTTCTGGCTCGCGCCAGAGAATGTATTCGTCCACAGAGGGAAATCAGATAGACACTATCCCCACTTAGTGTGTGTTCGTCCGTCGTGCGCACCACGCCTGTGAGTCTTCGGCGTCTTGTGGCTTCGTGAGGGAAGCCCTACTCCCAGCCACCGCCTCCTGGCGTACCACGCGCCCGCGCCGAGAGCGACCAGCAGGCTGGCCAGGCGCTAGGTCAGCTGAGACCGGCGGTGCGCCCTACTCGCAGGTCTGCCCCATCATGCCTATGTATATGTTCACGTCGCCGTCGATGGTGATAACGGCGTCCATGTCCAGGTCCAGGCGCTTGCACTCAGGGTTATCCGCCACTACGCAGCCGATCTTGCCGGCGTAGCTAAGGACGTCGCCGACCACGCTGACATACCTGTCGACATTGTTGTCCAGCGGCCAGGCGTCATGGCCATCGCAGTCTGGGCCAGGGCAGAGGCCGGGAGTACCCGTAATGTCGGGGCAGGCATCCAGCGGGTCAGTGCCGAGGTAGAGCTCGATCGCATCGAGGAAGCCGTCGGCATCGGCGTCGCTGTCGTCGCAGGCGTCGCCCACGCCGTCGCCGTCGGAGTCGGTCTGGTCCTCGTTAGCGACGGTGGGGCAGTTGTCACAGGCGTCGCCGTGGCTGTCGGTATCGGAGTTGGTCTGGTCAGAGTTGGGCACCGTCGGGCAGTTGTCGGGGCCTTCCACGATGGGTCCGTCGCCGTCCGGGTCGATGGGGCCATCCGATACGCCGTCTCCATCGCAGTCAGGGTTGATTGGGCAGGGGTCAAAGGCGTCGTACAGGCCATCGCCGTCGTAGTCCAGATCAGCGCTTGCTTCGCTCATCACCGACAGCAGCTTGTGGCTGCTGTTGTTCCCTTGGTCGGGGTCCGACACATATGGGGTGGCCACGTCGATGGCGCTGTCGAACGCGAACGTCCTTAGGCCCTCCTGCGTGCAGTTGACGGTCCACACCTCGGTCACCACGTGGTCAACGCTAACGGGCACGGCACTGACCGAATCGGGCATCTCCTTGGGGACGACCGTGCATCCGGTGGGCGCCGTGGCAGTGCTGTCGATGGCGATGTCGATCGGTTCCCAGGGGCCGTTGTTGTGGAGCACCTTCTGCAGGATGATATCCACGTCCTCGCCCAGGGTTATCTTGGTAGGTCGGTCGACGAAGCCCGCGCTAACGATCTTGACGTCAGCCTGGCTAACCGTCGTCATGGTGAGTTCTGTGACGGCCGCGTCGTTGGATGGGTCCAGATCGACGATGCCCGGACTCAACACATCGATGGCGTCGTCAAACACATAGGTGTGCTCGCCCAGTTCGTAGCAGTGGATGGTAAACGGCGCGTGGTGGAGGATGTTCATGCCCACTGGCAGGTTGTAGAATAGCGCGACGTGAGTGTCGAGGGACACTGTGCAGCCCGCCGGTACAGTGACGACCGTTTCTGCGATGGCGTCCACGGGGCCGTAGGGCCCATTGTTGCGGATCACCTTGTCCAGGGTGATCTGCACGTCCTCGCTTGGCGGGATCTCACCCGGCGCATTGGCTACATACTGGTCGACGACTTCGAGATCGGCGATGCAGGCGTCCCCGATGCCGTCGCCGTCAGAGTCAGTCTGGTCCTCGTTAGCGACGGTGGGACAGTTGTCGCAAGCGTCGCCGAGGCTGTCGGCATCGGAGTTGGTCTGGGCAGGATTGGCTGTGAAGGGGCAGTTGTCGTTGACGTCGAGCACCGTGTCGTTGTCGTCGTCGGGGTCGCAGGCGTCGCCGGGGCCGTCGCCGTCGCTGTCGGTCTGGTCCTCGCTAGCGACGGTGGGGCAGTTGTCGCAGGCGTCGCCGTGGCTGTCGGTATCGGAGTTGGTCTGGGCAGGGTTGGGTGTGAAGGGGCAGTTGTCTACGTCGGCGCGGACGCCATCGCCATCAGGGTCATCCGGAGGAGCGAAGCCCGAGTGCTGACTGTCGTGGTGGAATTGCGACCAGGGGAGCGCGCCCTCGATTGTCTGGGAGAAGTCGAGCCCCCAGACGAGGAGCATAGGAACACTCCGGGTAGAGTCCAAGGGCACATCCATCGCGCCTGCTACGTCCAGTCTTCCGTCCTTGTCCAGGTCACCTATGATCGGGGAGGCCAACGGATGGCCCAAGGTCTCTTGCCAGATGATTTCCCCGCTGCCGTCCAGGACGTAGTAGCCGGCCGGATGAGCCGGATGATCGGTTCCGTCAATGGCCGCAACCACAAGCTCGGCCTTTAGGTCGTTGTCTAGGTCGGCCGCCGCTGGCTCGTACGGACGGTCACGGCAGAGGTCCAGCCCGAGGCCGAGGGGCGGAACCAGTAGTACGGGCCAGCCAGGCACGTCACTCCCGTCGGCTTCCCACGCGAAGTAACGATCGCCGGCTGGTACAATGATCTCGAAATCGGCGTCGCCGGCGATATCGGCAATAACCGGCGAAGAGCCTGGTGACACGTATGCTGAACACGGCGACGACACGGATCCTATGGGTAGCACCTTAGGCCAGGGGCTGAGGTGAGTCCCATTTTCCTCCAGCACATCAACTACGAGATTGTATATGTTATCCTTATGCGCACCCTTTAGAACCACCTCCAAGGACCCATCAGCGTTCAAGTCCGCTACCGCCAGAGACGAGTTGACCCCCATATGCCCGATGTCTAGTGGCACCGGCCACCCGGGGACGGCCGAGCCGTCCCAGTTCCATGCATGAGCCCGCGCCCTGTTGAGATCCGATTCTTTGTCTCCTGCAGCCAGTATCTCATCCGCTCCGTCACGATCGATGTCGGCGAGAGTCGGCATGACAGTCTTCTGCATCCCAACATCACCAGAGTGATCGACGTTAATCTCACAAACGAAGCCGTCGGTTATGGCCCACTGGTCGAGGACAGTGCCGTCAGCGTTCCATATGTACGCTTGACCGGAGCAATCGATGTAGACGGCATCCCGTTCGCCATCGCCGTTTGTGTCCCCCACAGCTACCTTCGAGGGATATGGGTGCCCGTCGCTGATCTGCTTGGGCCAGCCCGGCAGGTCCTGACTGTTGCCATCGATGGCGTAGACCGTAGTGTTGATTGTGTCGGAAGAGCTTTCTTCGGTCGTCACCGCAACAAAGATGTCCTGCTTGCCGTCTCCGTTCAGGTCAGCCAGCGTCGGCGCGGACATACCAAAGAATGAACGGTCGCTAAGGTCAATGTCGCGAGGCCAACCAGGCAGAGGATTGCCAAGAGCGTCGCGCACCTGAATCTGTGGTGCGTCCAAATACCAGCCGTCCAGAGTCGTCACGATATCCGGTGTTCCATCTTCGTCGAGATCAGCCATCGCCTGGCCAATGATGCGGTAATCTTCGAAGCGATCCAGGGGAATGGGCCAACCAGGGAGAACATTGCCGACAAACACGAGGGTTCGATCGGTTCCAATCTTGCCAGCATTGTCGAAAACATCGAGCCGGACGGTTATCCAGCCCAGGTAAGGCGAGTCAACCGTGGCCAGGACACCGTCCTGAACAGGGGTAGAACCGGTGACGACCTTCTCAAAAGCATCGGGCATCAGTCCTTGCCCGATCCAGATATCGTACTTGCTCAAGCCAACCCGACTGGTGGCCGTTCCCGTGACAGCGAACTGAGCAGGGGCTGCAGACCACGAGGCGGGCGAGGAGATTGTCACCACAGGCGGCGGGGTCGTCCATTCGCTGAGAGCGCGGAAAGCATTTGCCCGGCCGTAACCTGAGTCTTCGTCCCAGCCAGGGCTTCCTATATCGTCAGCGCTATTCCTGAGGACCTGGCGCACTTCCTCTGGGGTGAAGTCAGGATGCAGAGAAAGGATCAGTGCGGCGATCCCCGATACATGGGGGGCTGCTGCGGAAGTGCCGCTAGCGCACATGTAGAAATCGCTGTCCAGTACGGGCGAGTAGGGAGTATCCGCGCTAGGCCGCCTCGCCATGAGTATACAATCATCCAGGGAGCTACAGCGGGAGACCTCGCCTCCTGGGGCCAGCAGGTCGATCTTTGTGCCAAAGTTGGAGAAGCAGGACCTTTCGTCTCTGTAATTGGACGCTCCGACGGTGATGGCGTGGGGAGAGTTAGCTGGCTGATATAGGAGCGCATCCTGTGTTTTGTTCCCAGCAGCGACAACGAATACAACCCCCTTGTCTACTACCGCGAACTGGATGGCATCAGCGAGGGCCTCGCTGATAGTCGTACTGGCGAAGCTGCTGCCCCAGCTATTGTTGAGGACGTGTGCCCCCTGGTTTGCTCCATATACAATCGCCTGTATGGCGTTTTCTAACGAGCCGGAGCCGTTTCTGTTCAAGAACTTGATAGGCATCAGTTGCACGGTCCAGTTGACTCCCACGAGACTTCTGCCAGTAGTCAGGTCCTGCGTGGGATCGTTGTTGCCTTCTGCTGCGATGACGCTAGCAATAGCCGTCCCGTGTCCCCTATCGTCCATGGGATCGGCGTCGTCGTTCACGAAATCAAAGCCACGCCAGTCATCGATGAAGCCGTTACCGTCGTCGTCAACTCCGTTAGTTCGCTTGTCCCTGCCAAGATCGTCCGTGCCACTCTCTCCTGGATTGACCCATATGTTGTTGGCCAGATCCGGATGGGTATAGTCGATGCCTGTGTCTACTACG
>Ga0114922_10004519_pt1 | contig 12893 bp, 14 predicted proteins | sample AartaG_FD_100975 | JGI IMG/M metagenome (GOLD analysis project Ga0114922, IMG submission 100975) | Deep subsurface microbial communities from Aarhus Bay to uncover new lineages of life (NeLLi) - Aarhus_00045 metaG | ecosystem: Environmental > Aquatic > Marine > Oceanic > Sediment | place... | reverse complement strand
TTTCATTATTCTCTTTTTCTTTTTCAAAAGATTTAAAATCCCACCCTAATCCCTCCAAAATAGTTTCAGCTAAATATTTTTCATCATTATATTCCGAATAATTGTATATTTCTACAAGTTGCTTTAAAGCTCTTTTGTCATCTAAATAATGTACAATTTGCATCATAAGAATTGTCTCATGCTTCGACAGATATTTCCATTCAAGTAGTTTATACTTATCTACTAATTTTGGATTTGTTTTTCCAACAGAAGCTATTAGCTGGGGAATTATGGTAAAACAGATCGAGTTAATCTCATTGTGATCTTCCGATTTTATAATGTCTTCCTCTTCATAATAATCATAATATTCATCATAATCGTCAAAAAATATTTCAAGGATATAACACAATTCAGAAGCATATGAAAGTAATGGCTTAAGTGTTATCTCTCCATAATTTGGTAGAACTTTCCAATCGTATTCTAATGGTTTAGATAGAAATGCTAAAAAATCAAGATAAAATGCTTCTTCATTTATTCTTGGTTTCCATTTGAATTTTTTTAGAATCTTTTCTACTTTTTGGAAACTTTTTTCAGGAATTCGACAAAAAATAGCTAAAAGAAGTGATATAATTCTAGAATCATCTGACTCTTCTATTTTTTCGAGATAATTAGAACATTCTGATCTACTAAGATTTGCAATAAAACTACTAGCTTCACCTACAGAATTGATTAAACTGATATTATCATTTATTGATTTATAATTGAGAAACTCTTTTAAGTCAATTTCCTTTTCATTGGTGGGTTGCCATTTTAGAAAATCCAATACTTTTAGAGATCCTTTTTTTCTAACAACATTTTTATCATGATGTAAGACTTTCAAAAGAGATTCTGTAAGAGATTTCTGAAGTTTTTCTTCTTCGAAATTATTCAGTAAAACTCCAATAACAGGAGTTGGAAACCGTCTTTCCACCATATGATCAAGTAATATCTCAATCCCTTTTTCTCCAAACAAAAACAATCCTTTCGGAATACTGTATAACCAATCTCCTTTTAGTAAATCTTTTAGAAAGAAGAGTGCTTCATCTCCTCTGTTAATAATTTCTTCCCAATCTTCCTTAATTGCTAGATATAACAATTCATCTGATCCTTCTGATGGGATAGAATCAAAATTCTCTAAGATCTCTGCTGCTGTTTTTCTAACCTTATCTGCATTTGGATAATCAGAATGAAATAAACATTTTGTTGCAATTTTTATTGTTTCCTTTTTGTCAATCATACATAATAGTTTCAATTTTCTAATAATGTCACGGTGATTAACTTCATTTTCAATCCTATCTATAATCATTGAAATTATGTCTTTCTTGAGTTCGGGAAATTCAGTTACTGCATCTTTAGAATAGATTAGAGTATTTGATAACATTATCTCCTTTAATTTTCTTTTCTCCTCATTATCCACTATCTTATAGATTGAATACAGTGCTTCTGATTCAGTATAATACATCCTCCTAAGTTCATACATTTCGAGTAATAGTGGTAAGATATCTTTGTTACCAGTATTTCCTAAGGCAAGGGTAGATTTCTTTCTGATTTCGTCTTTAGGATGATATTTTGCGCAATTAATAACATCATTAAACTTAGAAGTGTCACCTTCACTTAATAACGAAATATTCTCAAAACACTTTTCCGTGTTCTTACTATCTTGCATGATATTACATACTTATATCTGGTTTAAGATTAAAAAATTTTCGTAGAAAATAGCAAAAGAGTATTAATCATTAATTTCCTAATTTCTTTTTTCTTCATTCTCGATAAATTTATAATTGCTTGTTTTCTCTTTTATTTGATAACAATGTTACTCCTTAACCGCACTATCTAGTGTCATGCGAGGGGATCTCGCGCTCTAAGTTAGTATTGTATTATTTAGTAGCGAGTAATTTACATTGTTTGAGAATTTTTCAAGTATCTTTGAATAATCTAAGTCTCTTTCTTTGTTATTGCTACTAAATAAAGATGAAATTTGAACAAAACTAAGAAAAACTAAATTAAGTGAAAAAAAGAAGGTGATAAGATGAGTAATTATACCAAACTCAAGTGGTATAGATTCAATATAGCTCGAAGAATAAGGAATCTTGAAGGAGAACAGCTTATAGCTGAATTAGAAGAAATCATCCAAGATATCCGTAATAAGAAACTGGATAAAATGGGTATTTTCAAGCTTCAAATAGAAGAATTAGAGAGAATGATCTCCCAAGCAAAAGCTAAACCCAAAGTAAAAGGTAGAGAACATGATCCTTTTCATATCCCTTATTCTGGAGATGGAAGAATAGCTTTGTTTGGCCTTTCAAATGTTGGAAAAAGCACTTTAATGAATGCTATAACAAATACCGAGGTTGAAACTGGAGCTTATCTCCATACTACTAGAGAAGCTCTTGCAGGAACACTGGAATATGAGGATCTAAAAATTCAGATAATCGATTTACCAGGTTTTCTTGATTTCAAGGAGGATTGGGCTATAAGTAAGCAGATAGTTAGAGTAACAAGAACTAGTGACGCTATCTTAATGGTTGTTGATTTATCGATGGATATAGATAGACAACTGAACTTCCTAATGAAACAGCTTGAAGATGCTAAACTAATAATTGATGGACAAACTCCTTACAAATTAGGAATTATAGCTACTAAAGGAGATCTTCCTGGATCTAAAGAAAGGTATGAAGAGTTGACGAATAAAACCAATCTTCCTGTTCATCCAATAACTATCAAATCAGAAGAAACACTCGAAGATCTCAAGAAAATGCTCTTTGAACAACTTGAAGTGATTAGAGTTTATACAAAGAAACCTGGACAGAAAGCAGATTTGGAGCAACCTTTCGTTATCAGTGAAGGTTCTATAGTTGCAGATGTAGCTAAAAAAATACATACAAGCTTTATTGACAGATTCAAATATGCAAGAGTCTGGGGACCTTCTGGAGAATTTGAAGGTCAACAGGTAGGTTTAGAGCATGAATTAGCTGACACAGATGTACTTGAGATAATAGTTGAGAGAAGATAGTCTTCTCCTTTTTATTTTTTTAAAAAACAAGCTTCAAATCGCAACTTCTGCAATAAATATGTCCTGTTGGATCATTCATACCAGGGTTTTGCTTTCTATTAACTTCAGTTTCAAGAGTTTCTTCAAAACATTCGGGACACTTGATATTTGAAAAATCTGGACTTCTTTCTTGACATGATTTACACTGATACATAACAGCTGTTTCCAGCATATCCACAGCTACAGCCATCATTGGATAAAGAACATCAACAAAGATGTCTAGAACTCCACTGCAAGAGGGACATTCCATAGCTTTCATTATTGTTTGCTTTCTTGTATCCCCAATATTAATGTTATCGTTTTAAAGTGAAAGAATATTAGAACATTCAGAACTACCAAGAATTACACTAAAGTACTAGAACCACCAAAACCACCAATTCTAAATAATGCGAAAGTAAATGATCCTGATACGACAGCTGCTACAAAATATATAATTCCATATACAGGATCACCTAGAATAAGATAGAATATTGCAACCACGAGAAAAGCTATTGTTAAGAGAAGAAAAAGTATTCTTACAATATGGATAATGATTCCTCTGTTCTTCTTCCAATAGTTTTCAAGTTTTGAAGACATGCATATTATTTCCCATTTACCCTTATAAGTTGGCTGTATCATAGATAATATTATTTTGCTTTAGAAAATCTTTCTGTTTTCTTGAATTAGTTATAAAGTTTGAGCTTGCTCAGAAAAGCTTTGTTTGTCATTTTGTGCGCATGTTTTAAAAGGTAAATAGCTTATGTTTTACCGTTATGAGTTCGATTACTCTTCATGGTGCTGTTGAAGAAATTGGTGGAAATAAAATTCTTATAGAAGATGGAGCTACAAAACTCTTCTTTGATTTTGGATTAAGTTTCGGGAAATATGGCAATTACTTCTCGCCTTACCTTCAGCCTAGACGGTATAGCATCATTAGTGATTATATGAATTTAGGATTATTACCAAACCTTACTGGTCTTTACAGACAAGACTATGAAAAGAGATTTAGAGAAACTAGTCCTGAACCAAAATATGATGGAGTGATACTTTCACATCCTCATTTGGATCATGCTGGTTTTCTTTCATATGTTCGTCCTGATATCCCTGCTTATTGTTCTCCAGGATGTAAAGCAATTCTGCAAGTTTTTGAGGAATCTTCCTATGGTTTTCATCAATACACCGGAATTAAGGAATCTTTCAAAATTAGGGAAAGTAAACGTGATGCAACAAAAAAAGTCAAAGACAGAACTTCATTTATTCCAAGAGAAATTAATCTCTTCAAACCCAGCTTTAAGATTGATGATATAACGATACATCCTTTTCCAGTTGATCACTCTGTTCCAGGAGCGAATTCTTTCGTTATAGAAACTTCAGGTGGAACAATTGTTTATACAGGGGATATTCGTTTTCATGGAAGAAGAGCTACTTTTAGTCAAACCTTTGTAGATAAAGCTGCTTCTTTTGATCCGGATGTACTCATTAGTGAGGGGACTAATATCCATGAACCCAAAACCTATGGAGAGATGGATCTTCAGCAAGATTTATTCTCTATTGTAGAAAATATTCGAGGATTAATAATTGTTAATTTTCCAGTAAGAGACACTGATAGAATGCAATCTTTCATAGAAGCAGCAAAACATACAGATCGCTCTTTAGTTATTAATATGAGACAAGCATATACACTCAAAACATTGGAAGAGAATAATGTTTCATATGTACCTCGATTGGATGAAGTGAAGATTTTTGTCCCAAGGAAGGGATGGGGAGTTCTTAATGATATGAATTATCCAATTGAGATACAAATGCAAGACTATCAAAGTTGGGAAAATCAGTTTATAGAACATGAGAATAGTGTTACTGCTGATGATATTAATGCAAATCCAGATGATTACATCTTTAGATGTGATTTTGCTGAACTCAAACATCTTTTTGATATTAAACCACCTAAAGAATCAATTTACATCAGATCAGTAACTGAACCTATCGATGAAGAAATGGAACTAGACCAGAAAAAAGTTGATAATTGGCTTAAAAACTTCGGACTCTATCCTTATACACAACTACACTGTTCAGGTCATGCTTCTGGTTATGATCTTCAAGAAATGTCAAAACAAATCAATCCCAAGAAGATAATGCCAATCCATACTGAAAGACCAACAGAATTCAGTTCATTTCATGCAGATGTGATTCTAAAAGCATTAGGAGAAAAATATCCTCTGGGTTAGCGAAGACAAGTAAGAAATCTTCCCCCGTCTATACTTACTGTTTCACCAGTGATCCAAAGAGCTTTTTCTGATGCTAAGAATAGTATCAGATTTGCAACTTCATCAGGAGTTCCAACTCGACCTAGTGGATGAGTACTTTTGCTGTGTTCTAGGAAATTGCTATATTGTTCTTCTTTCATCCCACCTGCTCTATGAAGATTAGTTACAACAACACCAGGATTTACTGCATTTACTCTAACACCAAAGGGAGCTAATTCCAAGCCAGAACATCTTGTTAAGTGATCTAAAGCTGCTTTACTAACACAGTAGGAAAGAATTCCTGGAAAAGCTCTTATTCCAGTAACACTTGAAACATTTACTATATTGCCTTTACTTTCTTTTAAAAACGGAATAGCTGTTTGCATAAGAAGGAAAACTGATCTCAAATTAACATCCATCATTTTGTCAAAATCTTCTATTGTTGTGTTCATGATATTTCCAGTTTCTAAGATACCTGCTGCATTCACTAAAACATCAATTTTGTTCCATTCAAGAATTGTATCTCCAATTATTCGTTCAGCTGCATCTTTATCAGTTATATCAATACCAATGTACTTCGCATCTATTTCCTCAGCAATAATTTTTAATCGTTCTTTAGAACGTGCTACTAGCAATACATTGGCTCCTTCTCGTTTAAACGCCCTTGCGGTTGCAAGACCAATACCAGAACTCGCTCCTGTAACAATAACTGTTTTAGCTTCAAATGACATGATTAAACTGCTATTAATAGAATAAATAACTTTTCGGATTTGTAGGATTAAATTTTAAATACTAACACAGTAAAAGTATAATTATGTTACAAGCATTGTTCTGGATTTACGCAATTAATGCTATGTTTCTTATACTGCATGAAATCGAGTCTGCCTACTGGAAAGAATGGGAATTATTCAAAATAGGAGGAGGAATAACAGGATTTGTGGCTTTGCACATACCTATTATAGCTTTGATCTTCTTGGGATTAGTTACTGTTTATGATCCTTCTAGAATGGGTATGATCATATCACTAATACTCTGTGCTGGAGGATTGTTTGCTTTCTCAATCCACACATATTTCTTAAGGAAAGGAAAGGAAGAATTTACTCTCCCAATATCTAAAATTCTCCTCTATGTGATTCTAATGCTCTCTATTACTCAATTAGTATTGACTATATTATCTATCGTACTGTATGATCCTCTTTATGTTATTTCATAGTTCTTGGGAGAAAATATAAATTGATTCTGTGTAGTTGTGTAATTATTTATGAGAATATTTTTGTGGGGTTTATATAGGATAATCAAGATAGTACTTGGAGAAAATGGTGAGAGAAGTTTTTCGAACAGAGGTTATGGAGACCAAGACTCATCCTACTCTAAACCTTCTCTGCTATCAGACCAAGAACCTCTACAACAGGGCAATGTTTATTTTCAAACAGAGTTATCAGCAAACGAAGAAATGGTTGTCTTATCAACAGTTGGATAAAAAGTTGAAAACTGAAGACTGTTACAAAGTTCTACCAGCTCATACTGCTCAACATACTCTAAAACTCCTCACCCGTAACTGGAAGAGTTTTAGAAGAGCAAGGAGAGAGTATAAGACCAATCCAAAAGCGTTTCTAGGCAAACCTCAACCTCCTAAATATAAACCTAAGAATGGGCAACAAGTAGCGATTTTCACTAACCAGCAAGCTTTGATAAGAGACAGGAAATTGGTTTTACCCAAGAAAGTTCCTTTTTCTATCAAGACCAGATTGCCAGATCACATTACTCTCAAGGAAGTACGAGTGATTCCAAGGACTGTAGGATATACAATTGAGGTAGTCTATAGTAAACTTGTTCCAGAGTTAGAGGTCAATAGAACAAATATAGGAGCGATAGACTTGGGCATCCACAACCTTCTCACTTACGTGGACAACCTCGACGGAAGACCGATTGTTGTCAAGGATGAAGGAAAAGGAATCAAATCTGCCATCAGGTACTATCTGAAAGAAGTAAAGAAATTGCAGAAGAAGTATGCCAAACAACAGAAAGTAGCATTGAAGCAGAAGAACAAGTTAGTATACGGAAAGAAGTTTCACCAACTTCGCGAGACCAAACGTAGAAGAGTACGTAATTGGATCCATCAGATGAGTAGTAAGTTTGTTAAACATTGGGTGGAAACAGGTATCCAGCGAGTGTATATAGGATACAATCCAGAATGGAAACAACAGGTGAGATTGAGGAAGAAGACCACTCAGATGTTCGTAATCCTCCCATTCGACAGCTTCATCCAAGCTTTGAAGTACAAGGCAGAAGAGCATGGAATAACGATTGAGAGGATCGAAGAGTCTCACACCTCCAAATGCAGTTTTCTAGACAATGAATATCCTCGTAAACATTGGAGATATAAGGGAAAGCGAACTAAGAGAGGATTGTTCAGAACTGCTAACGGAACTTTGATCAATGCTGATGTTAATGCTGCTTACAATATTTTACTAAAAGGCGAACCACAAGCATTACCTAGACGTAGTGTGGGTGGTGTAGGCGGGTACGTGATTTACCCTCTTAGATGGTGCTTTGAGCGCTGTTAAATCTAAGAAATTTAGTGTAATTACATAATTACATGGGAAAAATTCATAAAAGAAAGTAATATGTTCACATCTTGAGTAGTATGTCAGTAAAAGAATATGTTTCAGATGATTGGGTAATAAAAATTGATCATGATAAATGCATTGGAGCTGGAGATTGTGTTGATGTCTGCCCCTCTGACGTGTTTGTTCTAGTAGATGGCAAATCAACTGCACCAAATGTAGATGATTGTATAGAATGTTGTGCGTGTGTAGGAGCATGTCCTGTAGAAGCTATTTTTCATGATAGTTGCTAAACTTAATATCTGCTAAAGCTTCAATTCTTTCTTTTTTTACCTCTCTAAAAGTAAAGAGACCTTTTGTACATATATCTCCAGATGAATCTTTAATATAACCCTGAATGAACATATCTCTTCCTTCTACCTTCTGAATCTCTCCAACTATCTCAATTGAATCTTCGATATAAAGAGGTTTGAGAAAATTAATGTTTACATTAACAGTTAATCCTGTTTTCTCTAGTAGAGTTATCATAGTCCAACCACATACTTCATCGAGAAGAACAGTTTGAAGACCTCCGTGAGCTATCTTCCCCCACCCACCATAGGTTATAGGTATTGTAAAATCTGCACCTATGGAATTTTCTGAGATCTTGTAAAAGTTCAATTTAGCTCCTATTGGATTAGATTCTCCACACCCAAAACAATAATCATTAACTCCTAATTGCTTGTCAATGTATTCTCTCATTAACTTAACTAAAAAGTAATAAGAATATCTTTCTTTCTATCTAAACATTACAAGAAGGAAAAAGAGAATTAATCTTCTTCTTTAGCAGGAACTGCTAATCTGTAAGCTTTCATTCCACCTGAAATTAACATGGCAATACCACATGCAAGAAGTGGAAACAGAATTATTAACCAGATTATCAAAAGAGGGTCACCGACTCTTACTTCTTTAGGAATATGAACGAGTTTATTGTAAAACCAGTAATAAAATCCATCCCATCCAAAGTAAAATCCTAGGAGAGCTAACAGGATAGATGCTCCTCCTAAACCTTTTCCAATAGCTTTGAAGAAAGCTTTTCTTGTATCTTTATCGTATCTGACACTCATTGAATTTCAAATTGCAGAAAAAAAGACTCTTTAAATCTTTTTTGCTCAAGTAAAAATATATGAAAAGGAAGATTTATTTCTAACATAGAAAAAGGATAATAAGAAATGACTAGTGAAAACACAGCTTCAAATGAAAGAGAATTAATGGATTTTAACGAATACAATTTCTATTTCTACATGCCAGATTCTCAAGTTGTTAAAAATAAGCTAGGCTTTTTCATTAAAAACAGAAGTATTGAAACCTATAGCTATGTTGTTCCAACAGAATATGGTGATAAGAACTTTGAAGATTTTATTGATTTTACACACTCTCATTTCACTAACGGAAAGGAATATTATATTGTCAAAGTGTATAACAACGATTATTTTCAGAAAAATTCCAAAATTCTACGGAATATGAAACTAATCCAATACCATTTAGATACCTCAATTATGTCTTGGGATGGAACAAAGAAAGACCAACTAACTCCTGATTCTTATCTCGATATTGATCTTCTCTCCTCCAAGAAAGTTAATCGTTGGATAACTGTATTTTTTGATTCATTTAGCTACCCTCCCCACTTGAAGAAATACATAACTTCAATGGTTAAAAAACAGCATGAAAGTGGTATAAAGTTCTTTGTAGGTACTGTTTCTGGTAAGGATGTCTGCTGTTTTTGTTCTTATGAAGATGAGAATTACTTGGGAATCTACGGAGTAGGTACTAAACTAAAATACCGAAGAAGAGGATATGCAAAGACAATGATGTCCAATTATATTGAGGAAAAGAACCAATTGAATCCTCAACTCAAGTTTTGTCTACAATCTCTGAAAAATTCAGGAGCTGAAATTTTATACGAAGGAATAGGTTTTGAATCTCCATATATTCAGAAAAGATTTGATTGGGATCCTTCTACTTCCAATATTTTATTCTAATTCAATCCCTTTCCATTCTTTGTCCGCTTCTTGAAGATCTTTAGGACTGTCAATGCTTCTCCAATAATATTTTGGATTGACTTTGAAAGCTTTCAGCTGTTGTTCCTTTGCTAAATCTACAAAAATGGTTTCTTCCATTTGACCTTGTTCTGGAAATCTTTCGAGAACATCACTTTTGAATAGGTCAATTCCTGCATGGATCCAATGGTCAAGAATAGGTTTTTCTCTGAACTTTGAAATAGTATTATTTTCCTTTATGTCTAAAATTCCAAAGGGACTTCTCATCTTCACAGCAGCTATTGTTCCTAGTTCAGGATTCCCAATATGGAATTTCACAAGTTCATCTAAACCGAAGTTGGTTAGAATATCTCCATTCATGATAACAACATTGGTGCTTGAAACAAAACCTTGTGCTAACTTTATTGCCCCTCCAGAACCTAGTTTCTCCCTTTCCTTACTATAACTGACTTCTATCTTACCATAAGGTGTTTCATATATACTTCCAAATTGCTCCTCAATATAATCTGCTAAGTGCCTTACTGCAAGGATTGCGTGAGTTATATTATATTTTCTTAACCAAGCTAATTCCCATGCGAGAATGGTTTTTCCAGAAATCTCAACCATAGCTTTAGGGTAACTATCTTGTGTTACTGTTCGAATTCTGGTTCCTAGCCCACCACAGAGAATAATCGAATCCATACCTTACTCGGTTTGAATGAAGATTTAATAAGTTTTTCCCAATTAATTACTAGTATCTTCGTAAAGTTAATATTAATGAAAGGAATTAAGTAAATCATTATGGAAGGCACAAGTAAAACTCCCTTAGAAGAATTCATTGACCTTTATGCACAAATAAAAGACAAATTCGCAGAACTTCCAGAAGTATTAACAAAGCTTTCAACTTATTCTGATGACATTGTAAAAACAAACAATGATCTTAAATCTGAAAATGATGATCTCAAATCCAAACTCAAAGCAGCAGAAGACAAATTCAATAAACTCAAAGCAGAACATGAAACAAAAGATCAATCCATTGAAGAAGCTTTGAAGGATGCAAATCAGTACAAAATCAAGCTTGAAAGCGTTGAAGAACAAATGAAAGGCTTACGAGAAATGTATGAAGAGGTGTCTCAGGAGAGAGCTGAAGAAATAGAAATCCAAGATCTTCTTGCTATTTATACAATTCTTTTTGAAAAAGTCTTTGCTGGAAATCCACACACTAAAATTCTCTTATTACTCCAAGGTGTAGATAAGGAAGAATGGACACGAGATGAAATCGTTAAAACAACAGGTTTTTCACCAGCAGCAGTAATTAGAGCTCTTCATGACCTGCGAAATAGTGATATAGTAGAGACAGATGATTCTGCTACAACAGCTAAATTACTCAAAAAATTAGGCTGAGAAAATTCAATTCAGTGTGATTTATAGCGCACCTTAGTCTTTTTCTTTGTCAGTTTCTTTCTTAGAATTGTTCTCATTTTCTTTATCTTTTTGATTAACAGCTGCTTTAACATATACTAGATCAGCTAAATATGCTTTCAAAGGTACGACTATTAGTCCCATAACAACAGCTATACCACCTATGACTGAGAGGGTCCATCCTATCGCTCCTCCCAATAAGAAAACTGGAGCAAGCATTAATCCTAGAATAGCAAAAACAAGTATCCCTATAGAGTAATTTATGAGTATTGTACTCAGTTTAGCTGGTCTCTTTATTTCAAATGCCCTGTAAAGCCATCTAGAACTGATAAAGTAAAGACCAAACGTTGGAGCTGAAAAAACAAATACACTGCCAATGATACCAAGAATAATTGCAAAAGTTTCAGATTTAAATGTAGATAATCCAATTGCAATAATGCCTATACCTAATGCAATAAGAATCAAAGCAATTCCAAAAGCTTCTAATGTAGCTGCTAACGCATTAGAACTAGGAAGAGAACCTTCTAGAAAACCTAAGAACTTAACTTTTTTGTATTTGTACTCTAACATCTCTGGTTCAAATGTTGATTCAACTTCGGTGAACCTCACTGATTTTTGAGCAGGAGTAGGTGGTTTTGGTTGAATTTGCATGGCTGGAGGTTGAGTTGGCATTGGGGGCCAGAGAATAAGTTTAGGTTGTTCATCACCTTCTTGTTCACCAGTTCTTTGTATGACTGGTTGAAATACACCTGTTCTTCCAGTAGCTTGAGGAGGGGTTTTAACTGGTACTTCTATATCTTTGATGTCATGGCCACATTCTGCACAAAAAAGATCTTCTACTTTGTTGAGAGTGTTACATTCTGGACACTTCTTCAAAGAATTTCCACAATATTTGCAGAATTTAGAAGCTGAGCGTATTTTTCTTAAACAGATAGGACATTCATTATTTACACTCATTGTTTTCAAGAATAACTTGTGATGAATCTTTATATTGCTATCTATTTATTGAAAAAAAGTTGAGTAGAAGACTACTCTGTTTCTGTTTCAGGTTCTATAATAGTTTCTACTTCAGCTTCTGGTATAATAGTTTCTGCTTCGAGTAGTTCATCTCTTGTGTCTTTTCCTTTTTCCAACACTTCCCAGAATCTTTCTACATAATCTGGGTGAATACCAGTAAGCACTCCTCTGATTGTCAAAATTGGCTCTTCAATGGAGTTTAAGGAAACTTTGATATCTCCTTTTTCGAATTTCTTAACTATTTTTCGTGTCTCGAAAGTTGACTGGTAGGTAGTTGGCATGGTTATTGCTAAATATCCTAATTTTGCTCTAGTTACATCAGTTGTTAAGCTTGAACTTTCATCTAACTCATTAAAGAAAAGATCTGAAAATCTAGTGTTTTGAGCTTTTTCAAGAGTTTCAAATTCTCTATCCAGTGAAACTATTATTCCTAATCCTCTTGCATCCTTTGAGAATGATTTAAAGAAATCATTCAAATCTGCATAAAATTCTTCGTGAGTACTCTCCTGGAGAGCTGAAAGAATGGTAGTTGTTAACGTTTCAGCTAGCAAATCATTACTCCTTTCTATTACTTCTT
>Ga0114922_10004518_pt1 | contig 12893 bp, 4 predicted proteins | sample AartaG_FD_100975 | JGI IMG/M metagenome (GOLD analysis project Ga0114922, IMG submission 100975) | Deep subsurface microbial communities from Aarhus Bay to uncover new lineages of life (NeLLi) - Aarhus_00045 metaG | ecosystem: Environmental > Aquatic > Marine > Oceanic > Sediment | place: Aarhus... | reverse complement strand
GATGGTCCCGGCCGGCTCCTGGAGCTGCGCCATCTTGATGTTCCCTGCCACCAGGCTCGACTTGTTCCCCGTGCCGTTGAAGTAGCTGTAATTTCGGCCGTAGGAATACCTCGACATATTGGTGGTGGAGCCGTTGGTGTACCTCGGACGGTCACGCTCGTCGCTCGGGCACTCCAGTACCTGGGCGTTCTTGAGGTAAGGGTGTGTTAGCTGTGGCCAGGAGAAGGTGCACGACACCCCGTCTATCGGGGATGGGTAGTACGTGTCGTCTGGATAGCGGCACATAGGGAACATCTCGTCGAAGTCCCCGGCGTACATCAGCATGCCCAGTACAAGCTCCTTGACGTTGCTGAGACAGCTCGTCTGCCTGGCCTTCTCCCGTGCCCGGGCAAAGACCGGGAACAGGATCGCCGCCAGGATAGCGATGATCGCGATCACCACCAGCAATTCGATAAGCGTGAATCCCTTGCGCATGTTCAGTCCTCCCTATCATTGATAGTAACTCAAATGAGTATTCGCGATGGTCCTCCAGGAATCCTGCATCTGTCATACTTTTTTCGGGATTCATCAGAGGCACCAGGCCTGGTGCGTCTTCCCCCTGCCCCGTCGTCAGCTTGCCGTCTGCGGCTCGCCGGTGCGCGGCGCTACGAGGTCGGCAAGGCGCCCTGCCAGCCGGCGTGGAGTTGCTCGGCAAGCTGCGTCACCAGCTCCGCGTTCTCCGGACGCTTAGCGATGTTGACGTTCTCCTTCGGGTCCACCTCGTGATCATACAGCTCATACTCGCAGAAGTCCTTGTCGGGCACCCGCCATTCGGTGAAGCGGTAGCGGTCGGTGCGCATCGAGTGCCCCATGCCCCGGCCGACCTCGGGAATGCACCGCGGATACTGGCTGAAGGCCGCCGCCTTCCAAAGCCGCGTCGGGTCCTCGATGAGCGGCGCGAAGCTCGTGCCCTCCAGGCCCTCCGGTAGCGGCACCCCGCACAGCTCGCACAGCGATGGATATATGTCCACGAACTCGACCAGCGCATCGCACGTGGCCGGCTGCTGGCCCGGCACGCTGATGATCAGCGGCGAGTGCACCGAGGTCTCGAAGTTCGTGTGCTTGCACCACAGGCCATGATCGCCAAGCTGCCAGCCGTGATCGCCCCACATCACGATGATGGTCTTCTCGCGCAGCCCGAGCCGCTCCAGCTCGTCCATCAGGCGGCCGATCTGCGCGTCCATGAAGCTGGTCGCCGCGTAGTAGCCGTGGATGAGCTGCCGCGCCTGCTCGTCGGTGACGGGGCCCTGCTTGGGCATACCGTAGTAGCTGCGCAGCTCGCCCCACTTGGTCAGGGCATACTGCGGCGCATCCTCCGGCGCGAAGGGGTTGTCCGCAAGCTCGATGGCATCGTGGTCGTAGAGGTCCCAGTACTTCCTGGGCGCTATGAAGGGGAGGTGCGGCTTGATGAAGCCACATGCCAGGAAGAAGGGCCGGTCCTTGACCTCGTTCAGCGTCTCGATGGCCATGTCGGCCACGGCGCCGTCGTGCAGCACGTTGTCGGGGACCTCCGGCGCCTCCCAGGGGTATCCTCTTACGCGGTACTTCTTCTCCTTCGGGTCATTCCCCGCGGCGATGACCTCCTCCCGCAGGCGCTTCATCAACTCGATGCTCTCCTCGGTGGCCCAGGACTTGCACCTGGGCCGCGAGTGCGGCACGCTCCAGGACTGCTCGTCATCCAGCCCGCCGTGGTAGACCTTGCCCATGCCCTGGCTGTGATAGGCATGGGCCTTGAACTGCTCGGGGAGCGTAACCACGTCGGGGATGGTGTCGCGGAAGTGCGTCTGAAGGTCATACACCCGCGTCGTGTCGGGGCGACAGCCGGTGAGCAGCGAGGTGCGCGAGGGGCTGCACACCGCCTGCTGGCAGTAAGCGCGGGTGAAGACCGTTCCCTCTGCGCCCATGCGGTCGAGGTTCGGCGTCTGGATCATAGGCGCGCCGTAGCAGCCGATGGTGGGCCGCAGGTCGTCAACCGGGAGGAACAGCACGTTGTACTCGCCCGCCGCGGCCTCCGCCTGTCCAAGAAGGCTCATCAACGGGTGACGCACCATCATCCCTGCCGCACCCGCCAGCCCCAGGCCCAGGAACTCGCGCCTCGAAAGGCTCTGCATTTGCCGTTCACTCCTTGTACTGGCCGATGAGGGACAACGGCGGCCAAGCCTGGCTTTCTCAGTCTCCCTGTAGGGTCGGCTACCTCGTCCGAGTAAGCTTCCACACGTCAGGGGACATGTTATTGCCCGCTACCATCCACAGGGCGTCGTCATAGACGAAGACGCTGGCGGCATGTCTCGGCGCCCAGGGGGTGTCGGGCAGCTCGTGCCAGTTGACGCCGTCGGCGGAGTACCAGACATCGCGGCGATTGCCGCTGGCTGCGTTGTATCCCTCCAGCACCCACATCTTGCCGTCGAACACGGCTACCTCGTGGTATTGCCTCGGCTCCCAGGGCGTTGACTCCGCGTGGCGCTCCCAACTGACGCCGTCGTCGGAACTCCACACGTCATTGTAGAAGCTCCTGCTCGGCGTGGTGGGCGTATCATACGTGCCGCCGCCCAACAGCCACATCCGGCCCTCGAAGACCACTCTGCCTCCGATCATGCCGCGGGGAGACCACGGCGCGTGCTCGGTTACCCGAGTCCACGTGGTGCCGTCGGCAGAGCGCCATACGTCGTTGAAGAAGGCCTCCTCGGCCGGCGCGAACTGAGGGAGCGTTTGCCCGCCCATCACCCAGATCGTATCGTCGAAGGCCACGGTGCAGTGAAGTGCTCGCGGGGCCCACGGCACCTCGCTGTTGACAAGATCCCACTTCACTCCGTCCGCACTGCTCCAGACGTCGTTCTGGTAGTGATGCTGGTTAGGATCCCCACCGACGATCCACATTCTGCCGTCGTGCACCACGTACCCCGCCGTGTGCCTGCCTTCCCAGGGGGCCTGAGGGTTCTCCAGCCGCCACGTGGCCCCATCGCTCGAAGACCACACCTCGCTGTTGCATATCTGCGGGAAGTGGACCTTGTCGCCGGGATTCCATCCGCCCAGCAGCCACATCCTGTCTTTGAAGACGAGTGCGCCGGCGCCGTCTCGTGCGGCGAAGGCGGCGTTCTCCGTCACGCAGCTCCAGCGATAACCGGACGCCTCCTCGGAGGCAGCGTCCCAACGCGTAGCTCGGGCTTCCAGCCCGAGACCCTGCCACTCGTAGATTGAGGGCACCTCCGGCTCGGGGCGAGGGGCATCCCCAAGCGCGAAGGCCTCGTTGCCCTCCAGCATCGCGGGCTTGCCGAGGCCGGAGGTGAACTTGCCGTTGCCGCCGTAGAGCCTGTTGCCGATGATCTCCACCCCGATGCAGTCCGGCGTGCCCAAGAACACCATCGGCGACTTCTCATCCCTCAGGACGAACACGTTCCCCTTGATGATGTGATCGAAGCTGGCGGTCTTGCCGAACACGCCCTGGCCCTCGTCCACCACGAAGCGGCTGTGCAGGATCAGCCAGTTCTCGTTCATCCCGCCCATCCATAGCCCGGTCCTCGGCGAGCTGACATCGCAGTTGTAGACGACATTGCGCGGGCCGTTGGGGCCGTGGGCGGTGTCCTCGGGCGGCGAGGCCCACATCCCGTAGCCGTAGCTCCCATGGTCGCGCACGGATTCGATGACGCACTGCTCGATGAGGTTCTCGTTGGTCCAGCCGGAGTGCCATTGCCCGTCGCTGTCGTGGAAGACGCTCTTGCGGATGACGTTGCCCGCGGCGGCCCACTGAAACAGCGGGCCGTGGCGCATCACGAAGGTCTCCACGTTCTCCATCAGGCAGTCCCAGCAGTGATCCCAGCCGGTGTAAGCCGTGCCGCCGCCGCCCTTGAACCAGGCGTCGTCGAACACGCAGTCGCGGATCTCGCACCACTTGGCCATCCGGCCGTAGACCGGGAAGCGCCCGCACATCTTGACCGTCACCCCGCGCGCCCAGCAGTTCCAGCCGTGCGAGAACAGCACGCTGCTGATCCACAGGTTCTCGGTCTGCTCGATGTAGAGGTCCTCGACGCCGCAGCGCTGTATGGGGACGATCTTCTGCACGTAGGAGCCGTCAATGACCGGGAACTCGATGCGCAGGGGCTGGGCGATGGTGACGACGTTGCCCTCGATGCCCTCGATCATGATCTCGTAGCGGCGGTAGGTGCCCCACTTGCAGGCGTTCCGCGTCAGCTCCTTCCAGCGCTCGGTGGCCGGGCCGTCAATGAGGATGCAGTCGCCCACCTCGAGGCCCTCGGCGCTCTCGAGGGTGAGCGTCAGGTCGCCGCGCTTGCCATTCTCGGCGAGCTTGAGCTTGGGGCCCGCCCAGCCGGCGCCCTCGAAGGTGATCGCCCCTCGCGAGTTCGGCACCGGGGCGTCGTCCTCGAAGGACGCGTCGAGCACAATCGGGATCTCGCCGGTGAGCTGAGAGCCATCCTTGTACTCCGCAATGCCCTTGAGCGCGTGCGGCCCGTCGGGGAGCTTGCCGATAGCGTAGCGCCCGTAGCGCGCGTAGGCGAAGGTGTTGCCGGAGTGGGTGCTGCGCTGCCAGGTGCCGATCACCACGTCGTCCACCATCATCGTCATCTTCATCAGGCCGGTGGGGCGGCAGTGCATCTCCAGGCGCGTCGCTTTCCCCACGCGGCTCCCGGGCGCGGGCGTGAAGAAGCCCACGCCATTGTCCGGGATCGCGTAGCGGAAGATGAGGCGGGTCTTGTCGGCGCCCTGGCCGCGGATGACGACATTGTCGTGGCGGACAGTCACGGGACGGTCGAGGTAGTACGTTCCCTCAGCCAGCAGCACCGCGCCGCCGCCCTTCTCGCCAGCAGCCTGGCAGGCGCTCGTGAGCGCCTCGGAGTCATCGGCGTCATCGTCGGCCTTCCCGCCGAACTCCTCGATGCGGGCGAAGACCTCCACCTCCGGGATCCCGCCCTGCACGCCGCACTTCGTCCAGTTGGGATAGACGATGCCGTCCGGGCCGACCACGTCGGCTGCGGTCAGCCGGTCCGTCTCGGCCGGCCTGATCTTGTACTGCCCTTCCCACGGAGGCGTCATGCCCTTGTCCCCCAGCGAGACGAACTCGAAGTCGTCGAGATAGGCCTCGACCTTCGCGTGGCTGTAGCTGTGAACCCAAAGCTCGACGGACCGTGCTTGGTCGGTGGTGAAGAAGGGGCGCGCGAAGGAGCGCCACTTCTGGTCCGTGCCGCCGAGACCGACGAGGTGGGAGGTGTCCGAGTTGAGGAAGTTGCCGCCCTCATCGTAGACGCGCACGTAGACGCCCAGGCCGGAGCCGGAGACGGGGAAGTACCTGCCGCGCAACTCGAAGGCGCCCGCCCCCTTGATGGGCACCCGCGTCGCGTGCACGTTCGAGCCGTTCTCGGGGTGGGTGTCCACGATCTTCAGCGAGTACTTGCCGCTTGCGGCCTGTTCGTCAGAGAGCGTGGACATCCCCTCACCTTCGGGGATCTCCCAGCCCTCCAGGCCGTCCTCGAAGCCAGCGTTAGGCAACGGCAGAACTACCTCGTCCCCGCCCGCGCAGGCCAGGGACGCTGATGCGATCAGCCCAGACAGTACGAAGCGGGTGAAGCTGCCCACGTGCTCACGCCTCCGTTGACGCGTCGCTCACTCCGGCCTCTGCTTCCAGAAGAGAACCTCGCCCTCGCAGCCCTGCTTTCCCGGCGGGCTGTCCTTGGGACAGCCGCGAATGTCGGCCACCACGAAGTAGCGCAGCTCCGCATCGTGGTCGGTCAGTTCGAACTCGTAGACGTTGGCCACGTTCTTGTGAGCTGCGCTGCCCTCGTGCTCGTCCGTGGCGACCGGAGTGAGCGCCTCGGGATCATCCTTAGACGCGCTGACCAGGGACGCCTTGAAGATGCGCAGTCCGTGCCAGCCGCGCCGGTAGACGAACTGCAGCTTGTACGTGCCCGGCTCTGTCAGCAGGTCGGTGACCTCCCACTGCTTGGTGATGCGCTGGTCCTCGTCGAAGTCCTCGGTCTTCCACGCGCCGGCGACGACCTTGCGGTAGGGCCTGCCCGGGTCTTCGATGCCGAAGCCGGCCAGGAACCTGCCGATGTCCGCGCAGGTCTGCTCGGTCACCTGGACGGTGTCCGCCAAGCGACCGGCCGTGTAGTCGGGGGCCACGACCTGCTGCCAGGCTTGCAGGCCCTCGGCGGTCTGACTCGTCGCCGCGTCAAGGGCGGCCATCAGTCCCGACACCGTCTGCTTCTCCTCGTCGGTCAGCTCGGTCTTCTTGCCGATGGCCTGGCCCAGGTCGTGGATGGCCTCGAGCATCTTCACGTAGCCCTCAATCGCCTGGGTCTCGGCGATCAGCGCGGGATCGCCGACCTCCTCGGCCAGCTTCATCGCGTCGGCGCAAGTCTGAAGGTCGCCGGCGATGTGGTCTTCATCGGGCATGTAGCGATAGGGCCCGCCGCCCAGAGCGGGGACGTTCCCGGCGGCCACGGACCTGGCGGCGCCACCGAAGAACCAACTGTACGGGACGCGCGCACCGTAGACGTCCCAGCCCACCGGCCCCAGCATCACTGCCCAGTCGGCCGCCTTGCTCGGGTCCGCCACGCCCTTCTTGGTGAAGTACGCCAGCGCGAACTCGCGCTCGTCCCGCCCGTGGGCGTTCCAGGACCACTCCGCCGCCGCGTTGACGTTGAAGTCGTAGAAGCGGTTGTCCGGCGTCGCGTAGCCGCATAGACACTCCAGCCCGTCGTCCACGAACTCCGTCATCCGGAACTTGATGAACTGGGGGCCGCTCCACGGGCACACGATGCGCCACGAGGCGTCGAGTTGCGGGTAGCAGCCCAGCCAGCCGCCGCCCGCGACGTACTCCTCCAGCAGCGGGTAGATCATCTCGTTGCGCGAGGAATCGTAGGTCTTGCCGCCGTCGTAGTAGGTGATGCCGATCTCGCGCGGGAGGGTCGCGATGACCTGGTCGTTGAACTCGTAGCTTCCCTGGGTGAGCAGCACGCGCAGCTTGATGTCGGGGCGCGCCTGCCTGGCAAGCTCGTAGCCCCGCGCGATGGCCTCGGCCTCCAGGGCGAACTGACCTTTCTGCTTGCACTGCTCGCACTCGCAGGCGACGTGGTGCTCGCTCAGCCAGACGTTGATGTCGGTGATCTCCGGCTGCTCGGCGAGGGAGACCATCCAGTCGGCCAGCACCCGGATGGTCTCGGGCTTCGAGAAGCAGGCGGGCTTGACGGTGGTGCCCCCGTACGGCCAACTCTTCGGGTCGCCGACGCCGAGCGTTTGCGGGAAGACCCTGAACAGGCCAGTACGCTGCAACTGATCGAGATGGGTGATGATGGGCACCACCTTGACGGCGCAGTTTGCCCCGCGGGCGATGAGGGTCTTGTCGAACTCGGCGACCCCCTTGCCCTCCTCGGTGACCTTCAGGCTCTTGCAGTGACTCTCGCACAGGTTCATCTTGCGGTCGGCGAACCACTCGATGTCGCGATTGGCGCTCCCGCCCCACTCGCCGCGCTCAGCCAGGTCCGGCCAGTCAAGGATGGTGCCCAGCGGGATCTCGACCGTGCACTGCTCGCCTTCGCCCTCGAAGGTCGGCGACATAAGCTGGCGCAGGGTCTTGAGGCCGTAGAACACGCCCTTCGGATCAAGGCCGGTCACCACGAGCGTCTTCTCGTCGAGGGGCCGGATGAGGTAGGCCTGGTCGGAGTTCTTCACGCCTTCAAGCTGCTCGGCGCCCTCGACCTGGCGACCGTCCACCAGCCCGCGCTCGTCGAGCACCCCGACGACGATGACGAAATCAGCCTCCGCGGGCGACGGCAATACGTCCCGGCCGCTGGGTTCTAACAGTTCTTGAGCGAGATCGGCTGCCTCGATGGTCTTCGCCAGACCACGCTGCTCCTCCATAGCAATCGTGATGTCTGATACGGGCACAACGACCTTGCGGTCGAGGGTCACCTGCTTCGGCAGCGGAATGACGTGCAGCAGCCAGTCATGCGCCTCCTGAGCGGACACGGCGATGGGATCGGCGGCCATGGCGTTCACCCCGACAAGCAGGATCGTTAGCAGACAGAAGCATGTTCGCATCATCTTGCGGCCCTCCGAGCAATGCTCGCTATGATAGGCGGCATCAGGTTAGCCGTCCGCGGCGTGAATCCCTGCCGCTGTGCGCGGCAACGGGCCACTGAGATGGCATCGCAGACGTGTCACTCACTTCAGGAGCAGCGAGCGGACGGCGGTCACCCCGGAGGCCACGTCGCGCAACTCCAGCCGCCACTCGCCCCTCTCATCGCTCAGCGCGAACGGAATGTCACCGGCGCCGCTGCCATCCGGGCACGAGAGGTTCTGCGAGTATTGCCGGTGAGGTGTCTCGCTCCCCGGAGAGTAGACGTTCAGGCGCACCACGTGGTAGCCCGGAGCGCCGGCAGAGACCTTGACCTGGCCCTTGACCGGCACGCTCCCGCCCGTGCTGGCTGAGGCCGGGGCCTCGGCGATGACCTCGGTGACCTCGTAGGGCAGAAGCGAGTAGACCAGGGGGCCACCGCGTGAGAGCGTGACCTCCCACTCGGCGACCTGCCCCTCTCCCACGCGCTCGCCGGAGCGCAGGTCGTAGACGATGGCCGGCGCCGGCAAGGTGACGTGAGCCTGCTGGTCGGGCAGGCCGGGCAGCAGGATGTCCTGCTGGAGAGCGAGATACCGCAGCGCGCCGTCGGTGAAGAGAACCTGCTGGACGCATCGAGGGCGGGCGCCGTCCGGGCAGGTCAACTGACAGGGAGGCCGGAGGCCGGCGCCATGAAGCACCGCCGAGATGATCTCGTGCAGCGGCTTTGTGTCCTCCTCCATGCGACTGCCCGGGAGTGACACCAGCGCGAGGTTCAGCGTGATGGCGCAGCCGTCGCCCAGCCTGTTCGTGATCAGGATCGGCGCGCCGTTGACCTCGGCGAGCGCCTGGCCGGTAGTCGTCTTCAAGCCGGGTTCGAGCACCTCAACCTCGAAGACCTCGAGCTGCAGGGCCTGGCTCGCGACGAGACCGCGGAGGCTCCCCTCGATGGCGACCTCGGCCGTTACCGACGCCTGCTTGAAGCCCTCGATGCCCGCGACGCCCTCGACGCCGAGTATCTCATCAAGCGCACGCGTCTGACGGATGACTCCGTCGCCGGTAAGCAAGCCGGCTCGGCCGTCCACAACCAGCGTGCCGCCGGCCTCGACGAACTCGCGCAGGGCGGCAACCTGCGCGTCCGAGATGCAGCTCGCACAGGGCAGAATCAGCACGGGGTAGTCATCAGGCGGTATCCTCCCCTGCTCCAGGTTGGGGACCGAGAAGTGGCGGAACTGACAGCCGAGGTCCTTGATGCCCTTGAGGATGGCCTCATGCTCCTTGAGGAAGCTCCTGTCGCCGGCAAAGGCGGCGCCCTCGACGAGCTGGCCCACGATGGCCGCGGCGAAGAGGTCCTGCTGAGAGTACAGCACCGCAATGCGAGAGTCGTCGCGTTCGGCGTGCAGCAGCAGCTTGCCCGGCCCGGCCGTGGTCTCGCGCGCGGCCGCAAAGAACCAGCGGCCGAAGTTGTTCTGCGACAGGTCGGGGTTGAAGGGAGTGTAGTCGCAGCCCCAGGAGGTCCACCACCACACGGAGTTGTCACCCTTCAGCAGGCAGTCCCACGGGAAGGCCGACCAGCCGGCCTCGTTGTCGGCGACCCGGTTGCCCCACTTGCCTGTCAGCGCATCCGGGCGCTTGAAGGAGCGCACGAACTCGCCTTGCAGCCATTGCCCCGTGTACGTCTGGTTCAGCTCCAGGTTCGCAGTCAGCTTCGTGAAGTCATAGCCCGCGCCCCAGTGGTAGGACAGGATGCCGTCCCAGCCCACCTTGGCGCCTGGGTCCTGCGCGCGGATGATGTCCGCGAACAGCTCGTGCGTGCCGACGAAGGCGTCGTCCATAAACACCTTGTGGTCAAGCCAGGGCGCGAAGCTGACCTGCTGCTCGGCGGCCTCGGCGAGGAGCATGGGCTCCTCGATGGCCGCGAAGCTCCGGTAGTTGGTGTCCCAGTTGCGGTTGAGGGCGGCGATGTTCCCGTACTTCTCCTCCAGCCACGCCCGGAAAGCCTCGACCGACTCCGGTCGGTGGCAGCACTCGCCTTTGGCGCGCATCAGGAAGTTCTCGTCGCCGAGCGTGTACGCGGCCGGCTGGTACGGGGCCGCCTGGCGGGAGTTCGCGGTCAGACACTCCCGCTGGGCATCGAGGTAGGCCGGATCGTGCAGGCACGGCACGCGCTCATTGTCCTGGTTCGCCTCGCCGGAGATACGGGTAACGTAGGGGACCAGGCGCAGGCCCGAGCGCGCAGTAAGACTGTACTCGCGCGCGGCGGTCCCGTCGTCAGCGCGGAGCGTGTTGGCGAGGTCGCCCATATCAGCGCCCCACTCGTAGCAGAAGCGGTCGGTGCGGCGCAGCAGGGGAGCGCCGCCGACGGTGGTCCACATCAGCGCTGTGAAATCGTCGTAGGGATACGGGACCCTCATCGTGAAACGCTGCCGCGCGAAGTCCAGGACTCGACCGCCGACCTCAAGGCTGATGTCCAGCCGATGACAGACCGTCACGGGCCGGCCCGCCGGCATAGTCGCCGTGACCCTGACACCGGCCGGCGGAGCCGGCGTGATTGCCGAGGCCAGGACCCGATCGAGGGCATCGCGGACCTCCCAGGTCAGTTGCGCTCCCGCAAGCTGTTCGGCGTTCTCGACGGTGGCGGAACACACAAGCTCGCCACCGGCGGGCAGGTCAACCATCGGCACCGACACCTCGTGGCTGAGCGTCGAGGGCTGGATGGAGATGTCCGTGATGGTCGGTCCCTCCACCCGAGGCAATGCTGCTGAGGCGAAGCCCAGACAGCGGCCCTCGGCATCGCGAACCATCGCATCCAGGAAGCACTGGCGGTTAGGCGGGATCACAGGTAGTTCCACGCGTCCCTCGGCCAGGGGCAGGTCAAGCGCCCGGGTGTCAATGACTCGGTCGAGGTCATCCTGCACCCGCACCAGCAAAGTACTGCCGGCGGGGGCGGCGGGCGTGATGGCCACCGGGAGCCGTGTGCCTTCGCCTTCGTCAGGCCGCAGGTCCAGGCTGCAGGCCGGCTCGCGGCCCACCGCGGCCAGCGCCGCCCTCGCGCACAGGGCCAGCGCCCGGTCCATCGCCCCCTCGTTGCCCTCGGACACCTCGTTGCGCGGCACCAGGGAGCTGAAGTTGTGCAGGCTCACGGTCAGCACGACCACGCGCCCCTCGCCGTAGCGGTAGACCCTCAGCGGCGGGCCTTCTCCCACGCGCCCCCGCTCGCCCTCGCGGAAGCCCGGGATCATCTCCCAGTCGAAGCAGGCGAGAATGTCCTCGGCAACCTCGGGCTCCTCGGTCTCGAACATGTCCTTGGGCCAGCCGCTCGACACCTGGGTCGGACCCACAAGCAGCAAGCCCTTGCCCTCCTTGACCTGCGCCGTGATGCCGGCTCGGCTCACCCCCGGTATTGCCTCCGCGTACACTCCCGCGCACAGGAAAAGCTCTGCCTCGGGGTCGGTGGCGAGCGACGCCGCCTTGCGCGCGGCGATGCCGAACGGGATCGGCCCGATCCCCGTTGCGGTGCGATAGGGCCAGGCTTTCGTTGAGGTGAGTATGCTGTACCTGTCGAAGTACAGGTGCTGCACCTCCATCGGCAGCCTGCGGGCAAGCTCCATCGTCTCCCACGCGGCCCAGCGCGGGCAGAAGAGCACGGTCTTGAGCGGCTCGCCCGGCAGCTCCCGCACCCACGAGAACGGCAGCGTCTCAGGATCGGGCCGCCAGGTCTCGGCGGGGCGATCGAACATCTCCTCGCCCGCCTTGACGAGGGCGGCCACGCGCTCCGGGTCCGTCGGTAGCGGCGGCAGCGGTTCATCAAGGTCGCCGGCCGCCATCTGCTCGAGCGCCTCGGCCTCGGCCGTGGCGACCTCGCGGAAGTACTCGCGCGTCACGCGGTAGTCAGGCAGGCTGGGTAAGTCGTAGAGAGCGAGGGCGAACTCGCGCTGGTCGGGGGCGAGTTCGAGCGTGGTCGTGATACCGTACGCCCCGACCGGCACCTCGACGGAGGCGAAGGCCTCCGGGGTTCCTATCAGCATCCCGGCCGAGCCGGAGCCCGGCCGTCCCTCGCTCGTATCCTCGTACAGTATCCAGCGCTCCTGAGCCAGGTCGAGCCTCACGACCTCGCCGGGCAGCCGCGTCCCCAGAGCGGTAGTGACGGAACGCTGGCGCGGCTCCGGGAAGAATGCCGGGTAACACGTGAACTTGAGGTAGCTCCGGCCCACCGGCTCCTTGGGCTCGTAGCTGCCGAACACCAGCAGCTTGTCGCTCCCGCCGACCATCGCGAAGCGGATGGAGGCCCTGACCTTGGGCGTGTCCCACAGGTACTCGACCATCCCATCCTCGCCGGACTGACGTATCACGCGCAGCTTGGCCGGGCGGTTGTGCAGGCTCTCCTCATCGAAGTACCAGTTGAAGAACCCCTGGTAGTACCAGTTGGGCATGGACGGCTCTGTCATGCCAAGGGATATGTATCCCACCGTCCAGGCCCACTGCCCGGAGGATACCTCGTCCGGCTTCTCGGGATCCTGAGTGATGTCATAGGTGAGCGTGTAGCTGGCGATCTCGTTGGCGAGGGTGACTGGCTGCACGAATTGCTTGCCGCCGGCCACGTCAGTTACCTCCGGCGGGCCGACAGTGACGTATGCCGCGCCGTGGACCGCCGCGGCGAACACGACCGCAAGCAGCACGGCAATTGCAGACGTCCGGTAGCGTCGCATTCTGGTCCTGCCTCCTCGGAGAGCCTCAAGCTGCAAGCTGGGCACTCGGCGATGTCTTCTTCGTCACGGAAGGCGAG
>Ga0114922_10004517_pt1 | contig 12894 bp, 10 predicted proteins | sample AartaG_FD_100975 | JGI IMG/M metagenome (GOLD analysis project Ga0114922, IMG submission 100975) | Deep subsurface microbial communities from Aarhus Bay to uncover new lineages of life (NeLLi) - Aarhus_00045 metaG | ecosystem: Environmental > Aquatic > Marine > Oceanic > Sediment | place... | reverse complement strand
GGAGCACCAAAGTTCGAATACAAGGCCCTGGGATCGGTCAGCTTCCAGTTCGGGGGGAAGCGCTATGATACCTCATCAACCGAGAAGGGCACGATGGCTCGAATGCTCAATGCGCTGAGCAGGGATAAGGGTGAAGCGGATAGAGTGATGGGGGCACTCAGAAAAGCCATCAGGTGGCAGGAGCCCTCAGACTTCATCTCCTTCAAGGAATGGCTATCGCAGTACACCGATAACGAGATGATTCACCGTTTCTTCCAAGCCTCCAGCACAGGCTGGTGCGGGATCAACACCCACGAGTTTCCCGCCGGGGAGTTCATCAGGTGCACGAAGGTTTTGGCCGCCAGCAATGAGTATATTGTCCCTAAAGGCGGCATGCAGGATGTTGTGAATGCCCTGGAGGCCGCAATCAAGCGCGACCACGGAGAGCTCTTCACCGACGCCAGGGTTACCAGGATAGTAGTCGCGGAAGGAGTCGCTTCCGGGGTTATCGGGACAAAGAATGGTGCTGAAATGAGGGTTGAGGCCAAGGCTGTCATCAGCAACATCGGCCCCACAAAGACAATTCAGCTAGCGGGCGAGGAGAACTTCGACAAGGGCTACCTTAAGGAGGTGAGAGAACGAGTCAGGCCGGGGGCGGCGATGGAGTGGGATTTCTGTAGTGATAAGCCATTGCTGGATGAGGGGGTCTATTGGCTGTACACCCTGGATACCAGGAGGGTGGAATGCTGGGGCAGCATGGCACCTCTATGGCCTCACTGGGTCCCGGAAGGTAAATACATGACATCCGTCTATTCAGTGCCGGAGAATACCCTAATGTATGACCCCAAAAAGGAGCACGAGCTATTGCTCCAGGACGCCAAAGACCTTTTCCCGAATTTCAAGGAGGCTGGAGCAGAGCTGGTGGCGATGCGAAACTACTGCGGGGAGTGGCCCATGACTCGATCCTGGCAGGGGTACCAGATGGGGCCAAAAACATCGATTGAGAACCTGTATATGGCTGGAGATGCCTCAAACCCGCCAGGCCACATCGCTGGTGATGGGGCCGCTCTGAGCGGCCGCATAGTGGCTGAGCTGATACAGGCTAGGATTAAGTCAGGGTGATTTGATAAGAACCATAGATTGTCAGCGTTGTGGCACTGCTTATGACACGAATTGGCGGACACTTCGGGTTCTGCATAGGCTACCCTCAGTTGCCCATGCAGCGAAGCCAGTCAAAACTTGCGCGAGCCAGATTATTGCGCCGCTAAGGCTTAGACTCTCTTGTGGTTAAGCTGGCCGACCGAGCGAATCGGGGAAATGGACTTTGGACTTTACAGAAGTGGCGAATCCCAATCTCTCGAAAAATAGCGAAGTATTGGTTGGCATTATCTCCGATACTCACCTCTTGAATGGGAGCGGGCTTCCGCCTGAAATAGACAGCAGCTTCAAGGGTGTTGACCTCATACTGCACGCCGGTGATATATTTGGAACCTCGGTACTTGATAGGTTAGAGCAGTTAGCTCCAGTGCTTGCGGTTAGGGGAGATGAGGATTTCTTCATACAGCGAGATAGCCGAGTAAAGGAAGAACATTTCTTTGATGTCAGTGGTTTAACCCTCTGGTTGGTACATCAACTGCCGCTCGCCTGCCTCCGGCTCCTTGCAGCTGGGTCAGAGTCTGAGATGCTGGAGCAAGTCAGTCACCGATGTGAGATAGCACCCGATATCATTGTGTTTGGCGACACGCACAGGCACCTGGTCAAGAGCATTGGTGATATCCTTTTTGTTAATCCTGGCAGTCCGACGCTGCCCGATCATATGCCTGGTGCTGGTACTGTGGCTCTTCTTTCCATCGGCGCAGGCCGAAGTAGAGCACGTCTTGTCCAACTTACATCGGGAGCACGCTAGGAGCGAGGAAAATATCGGTATAGTCATCTTAAATGACACCGCTGTAAAGGGAGGTTAGCAATGAAGGCAATCGTGATAGGTGGGACAGGTACTACTGGCCCCTACATAATAGATGGGCTTCTTAAGAGACACTATCATGTGACCACGCTTAGCCGTGGTGTCCATAAGGCTGATCTGCCTGCTGAGGTAGACCATATATACGGTGACCCTCACTTTATGGAAGCCTTGACGGAGGCTCTCAAGGGAAGGAGTTTCGACCTGGTGGTATCGACCTATGGAAGACTGAGATATGTAGCCGAGGCTATCAAAGGTCATACCCCTCGACTCATCTCGGTAGGAGGATACGCCATATATAAGGGATGGTTCAGGGTTACCGACCCCGAGGCGCTGGTCCATTCGGAAGAATCGGTAGTGCCGGTCCCGGAGGAGGGGTTCCTGGAGGAAGCTGGTGCTGACCGCTTTGTCGACCGCGTGCTGGAGAGCGAGCAAGCGGTGATGCAGGCTCACCAGGAGGGCCATTATAATGCCACCCATTTCCGCTATTGCCAGGTCTCTGGCCCACGACATCTCGCCCCTGGAGAGTGGTGCTTCATACGGCGAATACTGGATGGCAGAAAGCAGGTCGTTCTCCCCGGCGGTGGACAGATTTTGGTATCACGGGTATATGGGGAAAACGCAGCCCATGCTGTACTCCTTGCTGTCGATAACCCTGATGCCTCAGCGGGGCAGATCTACAATATCAGAGACGAAGTGGTGCTCACGAATCGCCAGTGGGTAAGGCTTATTGCTCAGACGATGGGCCACGATTTGGAGTTCGTAGACCTGCCTCTGAGCATTGTACAGCTCGGGCCCCGCTATGTTCCGGTCCCGCTACTGCGCCCAGACCATCGAGTGATGGATATCGCCAAAATCCAACAGCAACTGGGATATCACGATGTGGTTCCCGCTCAGCGGGGGGTGGAGCTGACGGCCAGGTGGTACATGGAAAACCGGCCGGGCCCCGATGGAGAGGTAGAGGGCAATCTGGGAGACCCCTTTGACTACACTGCTGAAGATCGACTTATCCAGAGGTTCAGCGAATTCTGGGGCGAGATTATGCAGATGCCCGAGAGCAAGCACGGCTTCAGGCATCCTTACCCACATCCCAAGAGTCCCGGAGACCTCAGGTAACCACGCTTAAAAATGAGAGCCTCTTGCTTATTGTGATGGGACTTGGGCTTGCCTCTCAAGATGGCACCCTGAACGATAGGATTTGGGACGACTAAATATCACTCGGCTCCGTTTACCCTATTGTCTTTCTACTCCGGCGGCACAAGCATAGGCGCCGTTTGCCACTCGGTTACAGGAACTACATCCCCAGCCTGTATCTCATACATTCTCGTCATCGCGGAGCCCCTATGGTTCTCTGGGGTATAGCTAATTGGCCTGCCGATCTCGTAGGGATCAAAATCCTTGATATCCAACATGGCTTCTCTTACAGCACGACCATCCAGGTTTTCATAACCCACATTATCTATCGCTATGCTTATGGCTTTAATCATCACGGTTATAACCTGTAGCGCACCAGCAGTATCACCCTGTGGATTCTCGAAGAGGTCACAACAAATTGGTATTTCCTCGTACCAAGGGGTACACCTTGGAGAGAAATAACCATCAACAGCAGGTCCTAGGGACAGCATGGCCAGTGACTGGCCATTCCCGTGGCCACCAAATCCTATCGTGTCCATAAGCCCTAGCCTAATAACATCCTTCATGACCGGAGGCGCGTAGGAATCAGTGCCGCCCGGCATATAGACGAAATCTGCTCCTTCGTCACTTATCCTCAGCAACTGAGGACTGTAATCCAGGCCCATATAAGGGCCGGATTCAAATGGCAGCATTTCTATGCCTATGCTCTCGGCATACGCTGGCCCCATCACGTCTGCTGCATGCCCAGACGGCGCATCCGGCCCCATCATGACTACTCTGGGGGGACGTTCCTCCTGCCAATTTTCCATAATCCAGTCACACAAAACAGCAAATTTCTCCGATTCGGTGGGCCAAATGCTGAAAATCGAGCCCGCAGGATACATCATTGCTTCGTCATAATTCATGCATATACCAGCCATCCCATCCCTTTCCAGCCTCGGCTTTAGTGGTGTTCCTTCGACACCCGTAGGCACATAGAAGATTACTGCATCGTTGCGTATCCTCTCGTAGATGCTGATTGCCCTATTTGCCTCAAATCCATCATCTGCCCACAGTATCTCAACAGTCACCCCAGGTGGGAGGGCCACTCCAGGCATGCCTTTTTCTTCAAAGTATTCAAGGTAAGCGAATGAATTACTTAATGCCACTTGTACAACGTTAGCGGGAGCCCCGGTAAGAGGCAATATGAACCCCATCTTCACCTCCTTTTTCTCTTCTGCTGGTACCCCAGGGGCGCAGGCGGTAAGCAAGAGCACAGCTACCAATCCTATCGCCAGGATAGTAACCAAAATCCCCTTCCCTTTCACTAACCTATTCTTCATTTTCATCACTTTGCACCTCCTTGTTTTTTCGTATCCAATTTGATTTCCCACTGACAGGCGATGTCGTCCTTACTTTTTCGAGGCGGCAGTTTTAGTGCCTCACATCGTATACCAGGATGGGCGACACGACAGTATTCCTTCATCAGGGCCACCTCTATGTGGTGGCAGATGGGCTCTATTCGCTCCGGCGTGTGCTCCTCGAGCCACTCCAGGGAACGGCAACGGACTATAGTGAGTATGACATGGTTCTTGCTTTTTATGTCAGTCTCGGCGAGATATATGTCCGGGTTTATGTTGCTCTCGGGTTGTATTTGCCAGATTTTAAGTGCTTCTACAACGTCCTTTACCGGTAGCTGGATGTTGGTCAGTTTCGCGATATTCGGCTGTACGGAATTCGCCAAACTCTTCCATACCCCGATCTCGCAGTTGATGCTATCCTCCTCACCGAGTTTTCCCGTGTTCCTTACCCCTGTATTCCAAAACCCGTCCATTAACGTGTACGCACTCATGTACGCCTTTAATAGCTTTATGAGGAAGTCTTTAGAGAAATCCTCGAACTTCCTGTTGGGATTATAGGGTCCGCTATTATCCATTAACTCTGCCATATAGTCACCCTTATAGCTTGCTACGCTGATGGTTATTCATTGCTGGTTTAGAATCATCTCAGTGGCTATGAGCGCAGCATGCGCTTCCAGGTCCTGATACGAACCTATAACCTCGGTGGTGCTACCCACGAAGTAGAGTCCTTCTATAGTCGGACATTCCACCGGCGCCCTCTCCACTGGACTGAAGAACCACCCCACCTCGCTGGGCCCCTTGTGATAACTGAACGACACCCACTCCGTTATCTCATCGAGATCTGAATAATAATCTCGCGCGCAAGTAATGGCTGTGCTGGTGATTTTATCCCTCGCTTCGGCAAAGGAGCTGAAGGGAGGATTCGATTTGTCCAGGTTGCCACCAGTGCAGTACAAAAAGGTTATTAGATGCTTGCCGGGGGGTGCTGCAGTTGGTGTGGCCAGAGAGCAAATCAGCCAGCCTCCCCCATAGACTCTCTCCTCTCCCATGACAGCCCTCTGCCAGCCGCCCCAATCATCTGGCTCCCCCGTTGCCCTCACCGTAGGAAGTCGGCTCAGCCCCATGTTACACAGCACCGTGTCAGGATTGTAGTTCTGCTCCAGCGCACGGGCGTTCTCCACCAGATCCTCAGGCAGGAGACTCTCATCAACGAGGTCAAGGACATACCACACAACCCAATTGAAGATCACCACGGGAGCATGCAGTTCTTGAACGTTCCCGGCCTTGTCATCGATAACTACTCCCTGCACTTTACCATCTTCCACTAGGAGCTCAATGGGCATCTGACCCAACATGATGTCTCCGCCATATTCCCGGACGACCCTGGCATAGGGTTCTATGAAGCCCTGGTTCCCCCCAACCTCAGGATCGTTTGCCCTGAATGTTGACCCTGGAAGATTGAAGAATTCGGCTATCCTGCCTACCGAGGCTTTCTCAGGTGGTGGCGCATATAGCTGAGTGAGGTAGCGGTAGACATAAATGTGCATTTCTTCGTCAGCCACGTTCTCCCTCAGCCAGTCCTCCACTAACACGCTTCTATATTCCTGGGGGTCTAGGGCCATGAAGTCGGCGAGTATAAACATGAAGTCAGTCATTTTCTCAGGCGGCACGCCTACCATCTGCATGAAATAGTTGGATATGCTCTCCATGTCATGCACATCGAGGTTTGCAACTTCCCCGGTGGGATAAATATGACCGCGTATGTGTCCTACTTCCACCATTTCGATCTCGGCTCCAGCGGCTTCGGCTGCCTGCTGGCCGTATAAGTCGGGTGGGTTCATAACCATTATGATATCCGACGCATCGCGAGAGTCTTTCTGACCATAATCGATCCAATAACCATCGTGATCGACGGCGCCACTCCTGCCCCCAACTTGATCTCCCGGCTCAACAACCGCGGTTTTCATCCCATTTTTCGCCAGGATGGCAGCGCTTATCATACCCCCATAGCCGGCTCCGATAACAATGGCATCGTACTCTCTAATCTCGAACTCCACAATGCGCTGCTTTGTACTCTCCTCGAGCGCTGCCAGAGTCTCCTCAGTTTCGGCTAGCTTCGTCTGGGTCTCGGCCAGTGTTTCCTCTGCCTGTGCTAGCTTTGCCTGGGTCTGGGCTAGGCTCTCCTCCGTTTCCGATGGCCCACATCCACTAACCAGCATCGCCAGCACCAGAGCTAGAGTAACCACTGCCACTCCTATGTCTTTCAACTTATTCTTCATCGCTTTGCCCTCCTAACCATTTTGAATATCTAAGCACGTGACTTCAATAGTCACCTCAGATATGCCTTATTCCTCATTGAAATATCAAACCATAATCCAGTACAGCCGATAGGGCAAGCGCTTCCATAGCACCGGGACCAGTAAGGCGGGACATATATTCAAATCTCACCACGTTTCTCTCTCCTATCAGCGGCTTAGGCACAGGCAATAGACTCAAGCAGTACTACTAACGCTGCCGCTAAAATGGACACCAGCTATCTTGGCTTTACAGCTCCACATCTCATTCCACGTATCTCATTAGTCTGGTTTTTCCAAAATCCAATGAGCTAGTCTGAGAAATCAGTGAGTCTTAGATCAGGCTTCAACGGTCCGCTATAGCCCCTAGGTTCCCTCACTTTTCGAATCCCCTTCATCTACTAATGAAATCATAGTAGATATCTAACATGGGCCTAGCTAATAGATTACGCCTCACTAAGGTAGTTTGTCAAGCACTTGTGGTGGCCGAGCGCATAGATAACACCGAGCTACAGATTTTGGCAAGTTCCTTTTCAATATGTTCAAGGTGACCGAGATAACCAAGAGATTGGTGCAGGCGCTTGGAGTTATGCTCAATCAGCTAGAAAGTACAACAGGCTCAGTCTGTTACGAAAGACACATTTCTACAGTCTTGCAGTGTAAGGTCCAGAGAACCCATCTACAAGGATCATACTAGTACTCGCCGCTCGAAAACAATCGGCACTAGAAGCGTTAGCCTGATACAACAGGCAGTAAACCCCACGGATCTACTCCCCAACAGCCCCGATGAGGAAATGCGTGTTAGCTTCAAATGGATACTCGATTGAGAGCGTCCTCTTTGCAGCTTAGCCCTCTGGGTTTACCTGGCATTGGCTAACTTCTTTAGCAATTCAGCGGTCATTTCAGCTCGATGTCCGTTGTCACCATGGGCATGACTAATCTGGTGTGCCAGGTCACTCAGAGCAATAGGCCGGCCCGATAACTGATCTAAGATTTCAGCCACGTCGCCCTGAATGTCGGAGTTGAATTGTGCAACATGTAATATGTTGGGCAATTCACGTGGATACTGGCTGCATAACCTGAGCGGAGGGTATTTTTCAAGGTTCTTCCTCAGCCTGTCCATAGGCATCGAGAAATAAATGCTAGTCACATCTCGCTTCTCTTGGCAAAGCAACTCTCGATAATCCGCCCTTCACAGCCAGCATACAATGCCAGAGTGGAAAAAGTTTTGCGAAGTGTATGAGTAGCGATACGCTGCCCGCCTTTAGTGACTTTGCCACACTTCAATAATATCCTTAGCCACTATGTATGTTTCTTCGTGGGAGAGCCAATCTGGCCTGCTCATGAATATTGGTTCATTGGATGCTCTGCCATTGGACAATCTTAGCAGCACCTCTTTGGTCTCGGGAAGCAAGGGCATATGCTTGGTGCACCTCTTTCTTTATACTCGACGACTCTTTTCGTCCAGATCCGTGATTCAGTCATCACTCATCACTGTAAACTGGCTCTCGCCTCTCGAGAAAGTTTGTTTTGATGGCCTCCATGGCATCATCCGTGAAAGCGCACAGAATCTGTGTCCGGTTCTCTAACATCGTTGCCTCCAGGAGACTACCCGCATCAGTGTTGGCATTGAGTACTTCTTTCGTCATTCTGAGGGCGAAGGGTGAGATACGCAAAATCTCCTGTGCCAATTCCTCCGCAGCGCTGTCCAGTTGGTCATCAGGCACAACCTGAGAGACTAGGCCGATACGTTCCGCGGTGGCGGCATCGATGAAGCGTGCTGTGAACATGTAAAGTGCAGCCCTGGACATGCCAACGAGGCGCGGCAGGAAATAGGACATGCCTAAGTCGCCTGCCGAAAAACCGATGCGAACCGTGCCAACATTGAACTGTGCAGTATCGCTTGCCAGACGTATGTCGCCGGCCATAGCAATGCCGAACCCCGCACCCATGGCATGGCCCCGGACAGCACAGATAATGGGCTGAGGGGCCTGGCGCATTCTGATCACAATGTCGGAGATCTTTCGCTGAATCATGAAGCTGCGGGGGCGAAAACGGGCGGGAATCTCTGTGTCCGATCCCATGCCACCTTCTAAACCAGGAGTAGACTTCAGATCCAAGCCACTGCAGAAGTCTGGACCTGCCCCACGGAGTACTACAACCCTCACATCAAGATTGTCTTCCAGCGAGCCAAAAAAATCGTGCAACTCCAGGAACATATCCCACGACAAGGCATTGCGCTGCTCCGGCCGGTTCATTGTAAGCCAGCCAACGTGACCGCGCATGTCAAATTGAAGCGTTTTGTAGTCCATAAGGTCCTCCATAATAGTTTAGTTTTTCCAAGATCTTAGTCCATACTACTCACACCCTCGCTAGGGTGTCAAGAGCCTGTGCTGGCCAGCCACATAGGTAACACCCGGACTACGAATCTTAGCAATTTCCTTTTCAATATACTCAAGTCGACCTTTATGCTAGAGTCCCCTCTCTCGGGCAACTACTTCAAGGTGAAAATCAGTATCACCAAAGGAAAATTTCCAGGCATTGGCTCGTCTGGTGTACAGTCCCAGGCCATAATCCGCAGTGTATCCCAGAGCACCATGTGTCTGATGCGCCTCCAGACAAACCCGCTGATACGCCTCATTGACCCAGGCTTTAGCTATGGATGCTTCCCTTGAGCAGGGAAGACCCTCACTTATTCGGTACGCAGCCTGATAGACAAGATGCTTCGATACATCAACATCTATCATCTGGTCAGCAGTCCTGTGTGTGGTAGCCTGAAAAGCCCCAATGGGCTGGGAGAACTGTACTCTCCTTTTGGCATACTCTGCCGTCATCTCCAAAACTCTCTCTGCCCCTCCGAGCATTAAAGCACATTGGGCTACCGCAATCTCAGTGATAACCTTCTCGACAATTCCCCACCCTTGATTAAGCTGACCGATAACGCTTCCCATGGGTACTTTCACATTATCAAAAACAACTTCACACTGCTTGTCGTCAGCCATCGTATCCAGCATATTGACTGCGAGCCCAGGGCTGCTTGCCTGGACCGCAAATATGGTGATCCCCTCTTGTGGCGTTGGCCCATCATTGGTTCTGGCAACACAAAGTATGTAATCAGCGATATGAGCATTGGGAACGAAGAGCTTGGTCCCATTGATAAGAAAGTCGCCGTTGTCTCGGACGGCACCGGTTCTAATATCGGCATCCTCATAACTGGCGTTGGGTTCGGCAAGAGCCAAAGTAAGGATTAGTTCTCCATTCGTCACCCGTGGCAGGAATTCCCGTTTCTGTTCATCGGTACCCGCGGCGAGGATTGGAAGCACACCGAGAATCACAGTTGAGAAAAACGGACCAGGAAGCAGGACCCGACCCATCTCCTCCAGAAGGATGGTCATATCCTGGAAGCTTCTACCACTGCCTCCATACTCCTTGGGTATCATCAAGCCCATCCAAGCTAGGTCTGCCATCTTACGCCACAATTGGATGGGGTATCCCCTTTCATCTTTCTCCATCTTACGCACTAAAGAGGTTGGACACTCCTTTACCAGGAATTTGCGGCATTCCATTCTCAACATCTCTTGCTCTTCAGTAAATCCAAAATCCATCGTCATCCTCCTTTCTAGTGTGGGTCGCTTTGACAACCTTTGACACCAACCCCTTGACAAATTATCGGCGGGATCTGGGAAGTCCCATTCCCACCTGTGCTATAACGTCTCTCTCGATCTCGTTAGTGCCCCCGCCGACTTTGATAGCATATGATTGAAGATAGAAGTGCTGTGCTATGCCATTAAGCTTGGCCCACTTGGAGTCCTTTCTAAGCTGAGCGTATTGCCCCAATATCTCCATCCCGGTAACGGCAACCCGGACAAGGATTTCGGAAACCAGCACCTTTGCTATGGCCGCGTCAACAAGAGGGACCTGTCCTTGTGCTTCCAATAACCAGGCGGTTTTATAGCAATACGTGCGTGCAATCTCAATCTCAATTTCGAGCTTTGCTAACTTATTTCGCACGATAGGATTTTTGGAAAGAGGTTCACCACGGTATTTGGTCTCTTTGGCAAAGCTTACAATTTTCTCGAAGAATCGTCTTATGAATGCGACATTCTTTCCGATTCCTATTCCGCTTCTCTCGAAGTTCAAGGCTTGTGCCACATAGTACCAACCGCGATTCTCCTCTCCCACCCTGTTGGCGACAGGAACATGCACGTCGTGGAAAAATACCTGACTGAGTTCGCTATTACCGACTACATCTACTATCGGTTGGACGCTTATTCCCTGAGACTTCATATCAATGATTAGTAGCGTTAGCCCTCGATGCTTGGGAATTGTCGGATCGGTGTTCGTTCTCACAAGGCACCAGCACCACCGCGCCCGGTGGGCAGCGGTTATCCACGTCTTCTCCCCATTGACAATGTACTCATCACCCACCCTCACCGCTTCAGTCTTGAGCGACGGGAGGTCAGTTCCAGAATCCGGTTCACTATAGGCTGTGCACCAGACCCCATCTGGTTCTCCAGCCGCTATAGGGGGCAAGTATTTTCTTTTCTGTTCCTCAGTGCCGAACGCGAGTATTGACTGGCCAATCCAACCGCTACCGCCTGCTCCCATAGTGGTACCAGGGATCCCCCAATATTGCATCTCATCATGAATTACGAAGTCCTCAGGAATCGATGCCCCACAACCACCATATTCTTTTGGCCAGCTGCTGGCGATCCAGCCTCTCTGCCCGAGCTTCTTTGCTATTTCCATAACAAAGTCCCAATCGCGTGAAAAATCATACAAACCCCCGGGATAATACCAATCCTCAGGTAGTTCTTTCCTCGCAAACTGGGCAATCTCTTTCCTTAATGCCTCCGTCTTCTCACTTATATAGAAATCCATCTCTGCCCCCTTGTTTCTGTCTGCCAGCTATTAGATCGACACTTAGAGAATGAACTCTGCCACGGCTCTATCAGCCGCGACAAAAACAGGCTTCGTCTTACCAGGCCTCATCCTTAGCTGTGATAGGATTGCTCTCTCTGCTGACTAACTCTTGTAGTTCGTCATATAGTTCCACGTTTGTACTGACTTCTTGTCAAGCACGGATAGTAACAGGAGGATTATAGCATGCCGGCGATTGCCAGGCTACGAGGCTGAGCGGTAAAGATGCTGATCTAAGAGACTTGCCTTGCTTGGTGCCAAGAACCAATTCTGTCTGGATACTAGTCATCTCCGATGCACCTGCTTTAAGTGCACAATCCATCGTTTTGTGCAGTCTGTTGTCTTGGTAAATGAAAAACGAGGAATTAACCAGAATGGCTTATTGATCATGATTTCAACCGTCCAGACCAATCCCTTGGCTATCTTGCCCCCATAGAGCATATTGAAAAACAACTTGCTAAAATATCTTGCCCAGTGTTACCCATGTGGTCAGCCAGCACAAGGGTTGACAGTGTGAGGGAGCTAATATACCATAGTTTCAAAGCTAAAATTTTTGGCAGAACTGGGCTGCTACGGAGCAGAAGTGGCAGGATTGTGGGAAAGTGAGATGGTGGGGAGCGGCGAGGGATTGCCTTTAGGTGGTCACTTGGGCCAAGGATAGCTAATGATGAAACCGACCTTGTGAAGGTCGGTTTCGGGTTTTTGAAGGGGGGTGATGCATTAGAGAGCGGAGGTTGTGCGATAGACAAGCTATCAGTGGGATTTCGGAAAACGAAATTGTCAAGGGCGATTAAAGGCGGTGATCAATGAGTGAGAGAGTTACAAAAGGAAGAAGAGGAAAGGGACTAAAGAGACTAAAGAAAATGGGGATAGCTATCCTGGTGCTAACAGTGGCAGCGGTGCTTTGGTTCACTGTCGGTCCTGCAGCACCGGTGGAAGAGAAACAGGTGGTGAAAATTGGATTCATAGGTCCTCTTACCGGGGCTGGGGCTGCCGTTGTGCAACATGGATTCAGGAATCAAATTGATTACCTTAGATATTTTGAAGAAGTAGGCGTCCCTGGACTGACCCTCCCACCTGGAATAACTATTGAACTATTATGGGCAGACTGCGCATATGAAGTGCCCAGGGCAATTGGCGCCTACAACAGGTTTGTCGAGCGTGATGTAGCATTCTCATGGATATGCAATCCTGCAGTATCAGAAGCATTAATGCCAAGGCTTGAAAAGGATGAAATGCCTATCATGGCATTGGGTGTAACAGAGGC
>Ga0114922_10004516_pt1 | contig 12897 bp, 9 predicted proteins | sample AartaG_FD_100975 | JGI IMG/M metagenome (GOLD analysis project Ga0114922, IMG submission 100975) | Deep subsurface microbial communities from Aarhus Bay to uncover new lineages of life (NeLLi) - Aarhus_00045 metaG | ecosystem: Environmental > Aquatic > Marine > Oceanic > Sediment | place: Aarhus... | reverse complement strand
TGCACATGAACTTCATCAGCTCCTGCAGGTCATCGACCCGGCAGACCCCGATTCCGCCGTCCATGTCGTAGGGATCGTCGGTAAACTCGCCTTCTCCCAGATATGCCCGGATCTCCCCCTCCGTGTCGTCTGTGTCCATACGGAAGTAGGTCATCGGCCCGGCTGCTATCTTTCCCTTAATGGCCCCGAAGGAACGGTCGTAGCCCAAAGAGGCACCGAGTATGTCCAGATTGGAGATCTCGATGGGAGCTCCCATGAAGCCCTTCGGGTAGTTGCTGCAGTGGGTAACGACGCACATATCCCGGTCTTCCCCGAAGTTGTTGTTCCAGTCCGTGAGGGCTGAAGGATTTCCCGAAGCTAAAGTCAAGGCGTACATGGAAACAGCCCCGGCAATATCCACCTCGCAGGCTGAAGGGATCAACCTCTCCCCTAGCATGCTCATAGCCGTGCAGGAGGCGCAACCGTAGTTCTCCTGAATAGAGTTCCAGCACTGCACGGCGCAGGCATCGATGTTGTTTTCCTCGATCCAACGATCTAGGGCTACACAGAATTTTGCGTTGCGAACGACGTTGGCGTCAGGGATCTCGCCAGGAATGGAGCCGTAACCACGCATCTGGATCACCTTATCCCTCACCACCTTCTCATCGTCTTTGAGCTTTACGGCAGCGGCGAACATCTCCGAGAGGTCCACCGGAACCACGGTGATGCCAGTGGCCTGGAGAAGCTTTTCGCTGGCTCGAACCGTGTTGAAGGCGACCGGACGGGCGCCCACCTGACCGATCCGGGCGTGGGTCAGGCCCCGCACCACCTGACAGACCCGGGCGAAGAACTCCAGATCCTGGGTGAACACTTCGCTCTCCACCTTACAGGTGTGGTAGGTGGTGTCAGTAAAGGGAAAACCGTACTGGTAGAGGTTGTTGCATACAGAGAGCTTGCCGCAGAATGCGTCCCTGCGATGCTCCACATCCACTTTGTCGTTCTCATCATCCTCGGCGTGCACCAGGATCGGCACCCGCAGCTGGGCCTCATCCAGGGTGTTGGCGATAGCCAGCTCATCCCCGAAGTTGGGCAGGCTGACGATGATGCCATCGATCTCGTAGCGCTTCTCATTGAACAGCCTGGCGCACTTGCGGGCGTCTTCGATGGTTTCGATCGCGCCTGTAGGGGTGGCGTTTTCCGGCAAAATCACAGGCTTGAAACCCATCTTCTCCAGTTTGGCCAAGAGCTTCTTTCTGCCATCCCCAGCCAGTTGCGGATTGAAGAAACCCCGAGTTCCTACAATCACACCGAAGACCTGCTGTTTCTTCATCTCTTTGGTTCCTCCGTCATTCGAAAAGTGCCTCGGATTTTCCCTCTCGTTCCCGGATCTTCCATATATGTCTACCATATTTGTTGGTACAGTGCATCGGCGCGTGCTGGTGAACAAAGAACATATCCATAGTGACTCGCGGAGCAGGTTTCCGGTCGTAATCAAGACGGTGATCTTCAATGAGAGCACCAACTATTAGTGTATCTCCCAAGATCCAGCTTTCGCCCATCGGAAATTCCGGATGCTCGGTGCTATTCGCGTACTCAATGTTATAGTCCACCATCTGTTGAAAAAGATAAGCACCAATTGCTCCGCACTTACCTTGTATTGTACCACCCCCAAGGTTGCGTGCATCATTCTATCACACCGGAAAGTTGATCATTTCTCAACACTGTCTTTTTTTCGTTTGACCTTTATTGACTTGTGTATTTTTTATTATAACTGCATAGATTTGTCAATATATTATTTGTTTTTTTCATTTGACAATCTAAATAAGTTGTGATAATTTGTTTTTATATGCACGCTCTGAAAAAGTACACAAAGACGATAGAATGAGCCGACTAACAATACCTCAGATAGAACAGAAAGCCAAGAATATAAGAAAAAATATCATCCGCATGAACTCCCATGCCGGACAGGGACATACGGGAGCGGATCTTTCGGAAGTCGACATTCTCGCGGCGCTGTTTTTCAGTGTTCTTAAGCTGGACAAGAATCATCTCGATGATCCTCAGCGGGATCGGTTCATACTCAGCAAGGGACATGGAATCGGCGGATTCTATTGCACCCTGGTCGAGGCGGGATTCATCGACGAATCCTCTCTTGAAACGTATCTTCAATTCGATTCCCAGCTTCCCGGTCACCCGGTTCGGAGGAATACTCCCTTAATCGAACTCAACACCGGCGCCCTCGGTCACGGGCTGTCCGTAGGGGTGGGACTTGCCCTGAGCGCCAAGCTCAGCGGCAGAGATTTTCGCGTGTTTGTCCTTACCGGCGACGGAGAGCTGCAGGAAGGCTCGGTTTGGGAAGGGGCCATGAGTGCGGCTGGATTCAAACTGGACAACCTTAGCGTAATTGTCGATCGCAACACCCTTCAGCTGGCTGACCGTACCGAAAAGATAATGCCCCTTGAGCCCCTGACGGCTAAGTGGGAAGCTTTCGGATTCGACGTGAAATCCGTGGACGGACACGACATAGCTGAGATTATCGAGACGATCGAGGCCATAGATCTGAACGGCGGACAACCTCATGTCATTCTGGCCCGCACGATCAAAGGGAAGGGAGTTTCTTTCATAGAGGATCGGGCGAGCTGGCACCACAAGATCCCGGTAGACGACCAGGTAATGAAGGCCATCCGAGAGCTGGAATAAGGGGAGTATTGTGGATAGCGGTGAGAGGATCGATCTGAGGGAAGTCATGGTCCGAACCTTTATTCAGGCCGTGGAGGATGGAGTGAACCTTGCCGTGGTGGTCGGAGATTCGACCAGTACCTCTAAGATCGCTCCGTTCAGAGAGAAGTATCCCGACCGGGTGATTGATGTCGGGATAGCTGAGCAGAACCTGGTCGGTGTGGCCGTGGGACTATCCCTGGGGGGGTATGTCGCGGTGACGGCGAATGCAGCTCCTTTCCTTATTGCTCGTTCGAACGAGCAGGTGAAAAACGACGTCTGCTACACCGAGGCGAACGTAAAACTGATGGGCTTGAACGCCGGTGTCTGCTACGGACCGCTTGCGAGCACCCACCACGCTATCGACGATCTGTCGATCATGCAGGGTTTGGGGAATATCCTCATCCTGGCTCCTTCGGATCCTGTGGAGACCGACCAGATTCTGCGCTTCGCCCTGAGCCATACCGGCCCGGTCTACGTGAGAATGGACAGCGGAAAATTCCCTATACTTCACGATGAGCAATACAAGTTTGAACCCGGGGCGGTGGATGTGTTGAAACGGGGAAACGACGTGACCCTGGCTGCCGTGGGGTCGGTGGTCTACGAGGCGTTTTTTGCCGCCTTGGAGCTGGAAAAAATGGGAATGTCCGCAGAGGTGCTGAACGTGTCCTCGATCCGACCGCTCCATCGGCGGGAAATTGCAGAATCGATCCGCAAGACGAATACCGTCGTCACAGTCGAGGAACACAGCCTGCACGGGGGGCTCGGTTCCCTTGTTTCGGAAATCATCGCCGAGCAGCAGTTGACCGCAAAGTTGCTGCCTCTGGGCATTACCCGCGGGCAGTTTTCCAAGGCCGGTCCGAGATCGGAGATTCGTGCTCATTATGGGATCGATCAAAGGGGTATCGTGAAGGCAGTTATGGGATTGCTTCGACGAAAGGATATGGTGAGGAGCTATGAAGATGAACAAGCTCCGGCGCTTTGAAGGCAAGGTGGTCGTAGTGACCAGAGACCCCCCGCACGGTAGGCCGTCTAATCGGCAATTATTACCTGGATGCCCCGATTTTCCAGCTGCTGCTTGGTTTTTGGATTGATGTCTGCGTCGGTGATCAAATATTGCACCAACTCCACAGGACCCAGAGCGGCAAAAGATGTTCTTCCGATTTTCGTCGAGTCGGCTACCAAGTAAGTCTCAGTTGCGGACTCGATCATGGCCTTTTTAACTTGAATATCGTTGAAGCCAGGATAGGTGAGACCTGTCTCAATGGACACACCGCCGGTAGCCAGAAACAGCTTGTTAACGTAGATCTGCTCGAAAAAGTCCGCTGCTTTTTCTCCCGTGAGGGACAGAGTCGGGGCTTTGAACTCTCCCCCGGTTACCATCACCTCAAACTCATGATGGGCTCCCAGGAGCAAGGCGATGTTCAACGAGTTGGTGATGATCTTCAGACCTTTCTTGCTTTGCAGATTCTTTGCGATTTCGGTGACCGTGGTACCGGAATCGAGGATAATGAAGTCCCCATCTTCAATCATTCCGGCAGCCTTCTTGCCGATTCTCATCTTCTTGTCCATGTTTTCGGTGTGCTGTAGGGTCAGGCTGCGAACCTGTTCGGGGATTGTTTTCAAGTGAGCCCCGCCGTGCTCCCGCGAGATATAGCCGTCGGCCTCCAGCCGTTCCAGGTCTTGTCGGACCGTTGGTTCCGATACTTCGAACAGTTTGCTCAAGGAACTTACTCGGGCACTTCCCTCTTCTTGAAGGAGTTCCAGTATTTTTTTCCGTCTCTGCTGGGCCAGCATCATCTCATTCGTCCTTTTCGCCTACGCTATAGTAAGCGCAGATCGCAGTTCTGTCGATATTCCATTCTTTCAAATCCGTTGTATCTGGTCCTGCCACTGCTTGTACCAGCGGTCAACCTGTGCTCTCTGGGATGTGGGTTCTATGGTTTTCGGTGCGCCCCTCAGGGCTTCGATGTCGCTGATATCTGCGAAGATACCCGCCTCCAGACCCGCGAGGTAGGCAGCGCCCAGAGCAGACATTTCCTGGATCCCGACATTCTCCACGGGGACGTTCAGAAGGTCAGCCAGAAACTGAACGACAAATCCGTTGGCGGAGATGGCACCGTCAACCTTTAAGGATTTCAACTCGATACCGCTGTCGTTCTCCATGACTGTAATTGCATCTTTTATCTGGTAAGGGATGGACTCCAATGCTGCTCGTACTATGTGGGTCTTGTCGCAATCGAAGGTCAAACCCCGGATACTAGCTTTAGCACCCATCTTCCAGTGAGGAGCACCCAGTCCGCTGAAGGCGGGAATCAAATACACCCCGTTGTTGTCATCCAGAGATCTGGCCATGGCTTCGGTCTGGGAGCTGTCGGTAAACAATCCGAGTTGATCCCTGAGCCACTTGATCGTGCCGCCGGTGGTTACGATGATTCCCTCCAAGGCGTAGTCCACCCTCTTTTTCGTGCTCCAGCAGATCGTTGATACCATTCCCGCTTTTGAGCTTATCCGCCGGCTTTCGGTGTTCATCAGAACCGACGTTCCAGTGCCCAGGGTCGCCTTGGCGGTGCCAGCGGAGAAACACCCTTCCCCGAAGGCCGCGGCGTGGGAATCCCCGATCATCGACATTATAGGAACAGAATAAGGGATCAACCCATGAAAGTCGGTTTCACCGAAAAGGCTGGATGAGGGCAGGGCCGAGGGTAGCCGGAGTCGCTCCAGGCCGAACTGTTCAACCAGAAAGTCGTCCCACTCCAAAGTATCCAGGTTGAAAAACAGAGTTCTGCACGCATTCGTGTAATCGGTGCCGTACTTCTTGCCATTCGTTAGCTTGAACAGAAGCCAGCTGTCTACGGTTCCGAAAAACGCCTTCCCACTCCGCACCGCCTCTTTCACGGTAGTATTGTTTTCAAGAAGCCAAATCAACTTGGTTCCGGAAAAATACGGATCGACGATCAATCCGGTTCGTTTGATGATTTCTTCCTCGATTCCAGTAACTTTGAGGCGTTCGCAGATTTCGATGGACCTCTTGCACTGCCAGACCACGGCCGGGCACAGTGGACGTCCTGAATCATCCCAGAGCATAAACGTTTCTCGCTGGTTGGAGATTCCGCAAGCGGTTATTCGATCGGCGAAGCCTTCAACACATTCTCGGACGGAATCGAGAACGTTCTGATAGATCTCGTCCGGGTCCTGCTCCACAAAGCCGCTGCGCGGGAAGTACGACCTCAACTCGGAAGTAGCTTTTCGAACGATTTCGCTTTTGTTGTTGAGGATGATGGTTTTGGTGCCGCTCGTTCCTTGATCAATCGCCAGGATGTAATCCAAATCTTTGGTTCCTCTTCACGTTTCCGAGTTTGATGGAAATCACCGACGAACAGGATACCGAATATAAATCACATTGATGTAGATGTCAAACAACGATTCGATAGTTTTAACATTTTTTTTTTGCATAAAAAAGAAAAATTCAAAGAAAAACGAGTGATATTTCGGGCGAACACATATTCGAGCTCAACATGCTCGGAAAATCACTGGGGCAGACCAATCGAGCTTCCCTGAACAATTGCCATATCAAGGAAGTGGGATAGGAGGAGGTCAGGTCTGCATTTTTAACTGCTGCCGCTGCAGTGCGATTCTCTCCTGCATGCGAATCTGAGCCTGGTCAATGACCACGGCCGCAACAATCACAACGCCCTTGATCACATTCTGCAGAAACGAGGAGAAACCCAATACAACTAGGCCGTCTACCAGCACACCGATCACAAAGGCGCCGATAATTGTGCCGCCTACGCTGCCGCGGCCTCCCATCAGGGATGTTCCGCCCAGCACAACTGCCGCAATCGCGGTCAGCTCAAAAGTTACACCGGTTGCAGGATGGGCCGCCACCAACTGGGATGCGATAATCAATCCTGCCATCGCCGAGCATAAACCGCTGATAACATACACAGTGGTCTCGGTGACCTTGGTCCTTACGCCGGACAGCTCGCCAGCGCGCCTGTTGCCCCCAAGGGCATACACGTGGCGGCCGAAGGGAAGTCGCGTCGTGACAAAGAACGCTACCAGCGCAAAGGCCGCCATTATCCAGATCGAGTAGGGTATGCCTAATATGCTGTCTGCGCCCAGTTTCTCGAAACCGGTGTTGTTGAACTCGGGCTTTCCGACCAGGTTTGAGAATGTATAGCCATTATTACGCAATCCGGCCAATCCGCGGGCTACATACAACATCCCCAAAGTGGCGATAAAAGGGTATACCTTCAAACGAGTAATCGCCACACCGTTGACGGCTCCCATTGCTACTCCTGCAAACAACGTGATCACGATAACCATCCAGATCCTCGGGTACACGATTATTCCGAACCGGGAGAGCCTGATGCCCTCGTTGATCAAGCCGCCAGCAATCATTGCAGACAGGCCGACAATGGAGCCCACCGACAGATCGATGCCTCCGGACAAGATGACGAAGGTCATGCCGATGGCCAAAAACGCGATTATCGCCACATGTTTGGAAATAATAATAAGGTTCGCTACGCTCAGGAATCCCGGTGAAACCAAGGCGAATACCGCAAACACGACAATCAGGGCCAGAAACGCCCTTCCCTTCATGATGAACTGCAGGACATCGGCTCTGTTGACACGGTGCGACCGCTTGCCAGCCTCTACTCTTCCTTCCTTCATTATTGTGATCTCCTGTCATCAAACATTGACTTATCGACCGCCGTTGCGGTAACATCGACCAGCTTCTGCTCAGTGGCTTCCGCTCTCGGAAACTCGCCGCTGATTGCTCCTTTCGACATAACCAGGATGCGATCCGACATCGCCAAAACCTCCTTCAACTCGGAGGAGACAAACAGGATTCCATAGCCCTCAGAAGCCAGCCTTTCCATGATCTCAAAAATCTCGGATTTTGCACCGACATCTATCCCTCGCGTCGGTTCATCCAGCAACAACACCTTCGGGGCTGTTAGGAGCCCCTTGGCTATGATCACTTTTTGCTGATTGCCCCCGCTGAGTGAGGTGATAAGCGCTTGAGGATCGGCAACCCTGATCGACAAATCTTGAATCATCGAATCGGTAGCTTGCTTCTCCATTCGCCTCGTCAGGAACAGCCCCAGCCGGTCAAGATACTTCCTCAGACTTGCCAGGATCATATTGTGGCTGACAGACAGCGTCGGCACCAGGCCGTCTTGCTGGCGGTCTTCCGGTACCAGAACAATACCCGCCTGAATACGTCTGAGCACCTGGTTTTCCCGGACTTCCTTGCCCGCCAGAAGGATCTTTCCGGTCGCCAGAGGACGAGCACCAGCCAAGCATTCCAGCAAGTCAGAGCGGCCAGCGCCGGTCAGGCCGTATACTCCCAAGATCTCGCCTTCATGTAGTTCAAAGGAAACGTGATCCACCTGATATCCTCCGTGGAGCCTGGGCAAACACAGGTTCTCCACCCGCAGAAGAACTTGGCCGGTTCTGTACTCTCGACGAGTGAAGAGGGTGGATTGCTTGCGACCGATCATCTTTTCCACGATCCAGCGAAGATCGACATGGGCTACGGCTTCCTCAGCCACGTTGAGGCCATCGCGAAGCACTGTGATGTAGTCGCCGATTATCAGAATTTCATCCAGTCTATGCGAAATGTAGATGATGGAAATACCCTGGGACTTGAGTTCGCCTATGACGCGAAAGAGCACATCGACTTCATTCGCACTGAGAGTCGAGCTGGGCTCATCCATGATCAGTATGTTCGCGTCCTGGGCCAGCGCTTTGGCGACGGCAACGATCTGTTGTTCACCGACTCGCAGGTCTCCCACTGGTGTATCCGGATCTATGTCATGTTCGAGGCGCACCAGCAACTCTCTGGCACGTTGTTTCTGGAGCTTTTTGTTGATCTGACCGTTTCGAAGTATCTCACGAGCCAGGAATATGTTGTCGACTACGCTCATATTGGGACACAAATCGAGTTCCTGATAGATGATGCCGATTCCGTGGCGCATCGCATCCAGGGGAGATCTAAAGGTAATTTCCTCCTCTTCCAGAATAACTCTCCCCTCCGCACATTGCTCAACACCGGCAAGGATTTTCATCAATGTTGACTTCCCTGCTCCATTCTCCCCAACGAGGGCGTTGACCCGGCTGCGATACACGTTGTACGTCACTTGGTCCAGTGCGATCGTACCGGGGAACACCTTTGTAATATTCTCGGCGCGCATTATTACCCCGGAGTTCGGGTTGGATTCAAACTGTGCGGCATCACTTCTGAAAACCGATGGTTCGGTCATGGTCTACCTCCAGAGCCTTCCCGGCAGGAATAACGCCGTCCTAATCCCACGCAGTGAAAGGGTACAACGCTGGAGCCTCTTATTCGCACAGAATAGAAAGGTTAACAGGTACGATTCGAATCTGATTAAGATCAATCCTGACCAGATTAAAGGTACGAATCGTAAAGGCTCCATAAAACCGGATACTCTTTCCTTCCAAATCGGCCTTGTCGAGCGGCTCGAGAACCAGCTCACTGATGCGCCTGTTGATCTCCGCGGCCACTCTTCCATATTCGGTCTGTTCTCTGAAATCTCCAAAATTGATAAAGCCAACGGCATCCCGCACCGAACTCTCGTCACTGGGAATCCGTGGACCGATGTAGAATATTACCTCAATTGGGCCGTTGTATTCATCGAGGGAGAGCTCGAGGGTGCCAATGCTGGATGAGGTGTCAATCCTCACCACCTGGCCCTGCCCTTTGACCATATACACGTGAGCTTCACCTACCGTGATCAGTCCATACTCCTTAGTGACGGGTATCAGGTTTTCCTTCGATGTGAATCCGTTCTCATCAACTCGAATTCTTCCCAATACCAGAGGCAGATCGACTGCCCCTTCCTCAATGGCCGGTATCAGGCTGTTTTCCCATATTCCCTCTACAAAAGCCGCCGGATCGAACTCTCCCGAGAGCATTATCTCTTCCGCTCGCTGAATGGGAACATAGGTAAAGCCGTAGATCCCGGATACCACGGCAGCACCGACGATCAATAGGGAAACGACCAGAGTTCTAATCGCACGTTTTTTGAGTGGCACTGTTCCCCTCCTTCATCAAGTTAGTCGGGAGCATCGGCAACGATTCCCCTTGCGCAGGAGAATCGGCGCATGACAAGAGCCGCGATACCCTGCGACTACGCAGAGGATAGTAGGCATTGATTGTGCTTCTCTTCTTTAAGTAGTTTTGTGGAGGCGGCGTACACGTCGTCGCACATTTTAACGCATTCGCCACCTCCTGGGAAGTGCTTGTCCTTGTTCGTTATTTAGGGGCAAATCCCTCATATTGATCGGCATTCTTTGGAGTAAGCAGTACCATATCGATGGACTGCTTCTCCGGCTTACCGGTGCTGCCGGTCTTGATCCACTTGTCGGCTTGGATTGCAGCCTGAGTAGCCATCTCCGCAACCGGTTGCAGCGATGTGGCCTTGAGCTCGCCCCTCATAATGGATTCAATCGCATCATCACTGCCGTCAAATCCCACGCAGATGATGTCAGACCTGCCGGCGGTAAGCAGAGCGGCCTGAGCGCCCAGACCCATTGTGTCATTTCCGCAGATTACCCCCTTGATGCCGGGGTTCTGTTGCAGGAGGGTTTCCATGACGTCGTACGCTTCGGTCTGGCTCCAGTTGGCGGTTTGCTGGGCGACCATTTTCATGCCCGAAATAGCATCCATCACGTCGTGATACCCTTGTGAACGGATATGGGCATTGGTATCTGTGTCGCGTCCGGTCAGTTCGACGTATGTGCCCTTTTCGCCCATTAGCTCCACGAAGTACTCTGCCAGGATGGTCGCGCCCTGGTAATTGTTCGATATGATCTGAGACACCGCCACACCTTCCTTGGTAATCTCCCTGTCCACCAGGAAACAGCCGATGCCGGCATCCTTCGCCTTCTGAACCGCCGTCACCGTGGCGTCGGCTCCGGCGTTATCCAGAATGATTGCCGCTACCCCCTGGGCGATGAGAGTCTCAAACTGTTCCAGCTGTTTGCTGGCATCGTCACCGTGTACCAGCTTGATCGTCCTGTACCCGAGCTCTTCAGCCTTGGCCGCCGCGATCTCCTGCATCGTGCCAAAAAAGGGATTCTCCACCGGCGGCACGATCACCCCTATCACTTTCTGTTCTGCTTCCTTCTTCCCGCCGGCGAATGCTACTGCTGCTGCCAGTACCAGCAGCAACAATGCAAACACCCAACGAAACCTTTGGTTCATCACTACGCCTCCTTCATGTTTTTTCGGAGATGCATCTCCTTCGTTCATTTACTTATATCACCAATTTGTTTCTTTGTAAAGTAAAAATCACAAAAAAAAGGACCAAAAAACTTTTTTTATTTTGCTTTACATTCGCATTTTTTTTCGATTGCATGGGTAATCGACCTCATCGCCTGCTTACATCTGAAATCGCAGCACGGAGTCTTGCCAAACCTCTATGTTTCATACAGATTTGCTACGGTATTCGAGAAGAAATCGGACTTCAGCCAGGTCGCTTCCTCTAAATACAGCATATGGAGATCTAGAGGAAAACCCATAATCCAAGGCGTGCAGGCGAGCGCTCAAAACTAGTGGTTCCGAAACGATCGAGGCAACTCTTTCGTCCGTCGTCAGCCGAATTAAAACAATCCGTGACAAAAACACCTCTCGACTGCTACTCTGAGTATTCCAAGGTGATTGATCTAGTTCTTTGTAAGCACAAGGAACGCCGTGGGGCCATGCTAGTCCCCCGGAGCCGAGACAAAGGGGACAGATTGACCATTACACGAAGTTTGGATCCAATCCCGGTGGGGATCGGATGGGCGTCGCAACGATGCTTCACCTCGGCCGATTTTCACCAGATGTCGCAAGATCTTGCTGAACTCTTGTGGATCGGTGATATAGGCAATCCGTTTACCATACCGTTCGGTCGATCGTATTTAAAAACCGTTTGTACCTCACTACAGGCGATGACAGACCCTCTGCCGCCGGCGTGCGAACAGACACTGCTGTCCACAAGTCCGGGAGCGCGTCGTGACTCGTCTCTTCGCGCCACATCCGTGTGGCTCCCAGAGCTGTCACTGGAGAGATCGTCGCCAGCATCCAGGACACGATGTCCTGGGGCTGGCGGCTCCTTGGGGGTGGGGACTAAGAGAAGACCCCCTTCGGTTGCTGTCTAAGGCTTTTACGCGCAGGCAGTGTGCTGTCGATCCAGCACCTCCAGAAGCACTGGATTCTCTAAACAAACCGGTAGCTCGCCGACCTGGAAGTCGATCTCCTGGCTACGGTAGTTGTTTCCGAAGGCTTTCCGGATCATCTCGGCATAGGACTGAAGCGCCACGGCTCCGAAGATCGAGTCTTTCAGGTAGAAACGGTGCAAGTGGCTTATGGGGTGTTGTGACCAATGCGAATTCGGCTAGAGAGGGGTCCGCGCTCGACGAAACGAGCAAGAGGCGCTCTCCGGCAAAGGGGGCGAGACGCAACCCACGAAGAAGACGGCGCTCGCCCGTACCTCACAGCGGCCGGGTCCCTGTCCTAACCCGCCGACACTGCACCAGGAGATCCCTCGGGTACATCGTGTACCCTAGTAGCCGAGTGGTACTACTGTTAGAGGATTCGCTCTACGCAACCGAAGATGAGCGCGAGAGTTGCTTCGATCGCCTCGATGGTCACCACATTCGGAGTTTTTCCGACCGGCTCGGATTATAGGTTTTCTTATCAATTTGGACATGTAGAGTGGATAACATGGCTCGCCGTCCCATTCGACTTCTCCCATGAAGTCGAAAACCGGGTCGCGGGGCCAGCCGTCGGGGGGCAGCGGCAGGGAATCCACCCAGGGGCGATCTACCTCGGCGCCGCGGATGAAGGTCCATGCGTGAAAAGGCAAGTCGAAGTTGTGCCCGCCGTTGACGAGGTGGGGCGTATCGTGAATGAGCTGCGTCCGGTAGCCCGCATCGGCCAGAGCCCTGGGAAGGGTGGGCATGTAGTGGGGGAGCGGCTTCCAGACATGGAACGGGCCGCCGTAGCGTCCCGTGATGACATCCGTTCTATGAGGAATCGTGGGGAAGCTGCCTATCATACAGTGATCGAAGTTCCACGCATTCGATGCCCGGCAGTCCATGTTCGGCGTGCGGATCCAATCGTTGCCGTTGGCGCCGATGTAGTCGTACCTCAACGTGTCCATCACTATGAGTACAATGTTCATG
>Ga0114922_10004515_pt1 | contig 12898 bp, 11 predicted proteins | sample AartaG_FD_100975 | JGI IMG/M metagenome (GOLD analysis project Ga0114922, IMG submission 100975) | Deep subsurface microbial communities from Aarhus Bay to uncover new lineages of life (NeLLi) - Aarhus_00045 metaG | ecosystem: Environmental > Aquatic > Marine > Oceanic > Sediment | place... | reverse complement strand
AGTTTATCTAATGAAATTCTTCCCTTTTTATTTATTTCTTTAATTAAATGGTCCATTACATATTTTTGAGTGTAATAAAATTGCTTAGTTTGTGAGAAGGAGCCTTTTATCTGAAATTGACTTATTAATTTATATATAACTTTAATGGCTATTTCAGAACTCATGTCAAGCATGGTGGCTAAATCGGTTACTTTCAAAATACCTTCGTTTTGTATTTTTGAAAGGATTTTTTCTCTCATCTCGTACGAAATATAATAAAACATTTGGTCCTTCTGATCGACTATGCCGTATATACGCTCTTCGTCAATGTATTGATTAATTAATTTTATCATTTGTTGAGCGGATATATTAAAAGACTCCATAATAGTAGAGAAGTTAGCGATTGGCGATCTCTTTAAAAATTCTAAAAAGCAATTAGGACAAACATCTTTTCCAATTATCCTTTTTAAAGACCTACGACATAAACTTAACCGATATCCTTTTATTAAATTATACTTAGTTGCTTCTCTTGCTAGTTGTTCTTTAGTAGGAAAAAATAAGCCAGGAGATTTTAAGTAGGAGTTCCAGGCACAAGTTTCATCTGAACACTCTAAGTAATATTGCCCAGACGACAGTCTCTCTAACTTCAAAAGCGCTTCGCACTCAGGACACTTACTATTTTCAATAACGGTACATTTATAATACTTTTCAGCAGCGCTAGCTTTTGAATAAGATATTTCATGCTTTTTACAAAGCCAACTTTCTGTTGTAGCCATATGGTGGATGCAAAAACTTGAGTTGCATTTCTCACAGGTAAAAGAAATGTTTTGACTCTCGCAGAATTTGCATTCCATTATCTGATTATCTCCATAATTGTTGAAAGATATAGATTTGTTTGCAATATATATAAAAATACTGATATAAATTATTTTATGAGACCAACTATTGTTTTTTTTAAATTATTGATAAGTTTTTAATTTTTTGAATCAAAAATAAAAAAAAACTAGTGGAATATATGTAATTACCTATAAGCCTATAAATCCTATAAATCCGATAAGATCTTATAAGATTGGAAATACAGAAACTCCTAAAAACGATAGCACCATAACCGATGTATTAAAAAGTATAATTATAAGGAGCATAATGTAATAAATTGTGTTCTTTCTGCTTTCTTTTGGCTTAACTATAAGAGAAGTGCCTTGCTTAGCTAAAGCAAGAGGAAATAATCCCACAAAAGTGCCTATAGAGAAATAAAATACTACCAATAACCCTTCTATGAATCCGTATCCAAGAGATAATTGAAACGCTTGAGAATATAACATTAATTCAAATATACAAGGAGCAAATCCTGCTATGATTCCAAAGACATAAGGCGTTTTCTTTAATTCCCAATCTAAACTTGGAATGTCCTTAAAATATTTAGAATGAGGTAAATAATCCCGTCTTGTAATGAAGAATAAAAAAAATATCCCCATAAACATAGATGTGAACGCTCCAAAGAAATTAATAACTATAGGGTCGGGTGTAAAACCGGGTATAATAAATCTTGGGACTTGAGTTATAAAAACCGTAACTGACGCAATAATCATATTAGAAGTAATTAATCCCAATCCATAAAGCATTAATATATAAACGCTCTTTTTTGGAGTCTTTGCTATTCCAAACGACCAAAAAAAGAAGATGGCTTTATCTTCACATGGAATTAGCGTATGTAATATTCCTAATAAAAATGCTGGCATTAAAATAATAAAGTATTCTTGAACCATTTTTTTGTTAAAGAGTCTTTTGGATTCTTTTATTATATTTCAATATTTCATGTAAAATTTAGAATTGAAATTATTTAAGTTTTTACCTTATCATTTTTCTTTATTTTCCTTATTTAAGCAATATTGGCTAATCCCTATAAAAATAAGAATTAAAAATATTGTTGAAGCGAAATTAAATGGAAAAAACAATTTTGTTAACCAAAATATTCCCATAAAAGCCAAATCAAAGAAATTTAAAAAGAAAAAACTCGGTTTAACATACTTTCTGGTTAATTCTGAGTTTCTTGGCAAATTAAATAATATAACAACTAAAAGAGGTGTTAAATTGAGAAGATGATGATCCCATGAGTCAAAGTAAGCAAGGAACATAATTAAAATACCGAATGTGTATCCATAAATTAAATCATATCTATAAAATCTTCTGAATACATATAAAATAAAACTTATACTTCCTAAAATGAGGAAAACGCTTAAAAAAATAGGTAAAACGCTTAATTCGTTAGCGGGAACCCCAATATATAAGAAGAAATTCGATATGAGTTTTGTAATACTAAAAGAATGGTTTAAAAGCACTGTTTCAGAGCCAGTGAAATTTGTTTCTATAAACCCATTTAACAAACCCGGGTAAATTAGAAACACGATAATGTTTAAAGACAAAGGCAATATAACGCCTGTTAATCTTAGAAAGCTTTTAGTAAAATCAAGTTTTAATTTTTTATTATTATAATCGTAATTGAGCATAACTAAGAAGGGAATCATGAATATAGTTGTTGGTTTAATTATAATACTTAATCCTAATAGGAAACTTGCGATAAATTGCCATTTGATATCCTTGCATTTAAGAAATATAAACAGAGATAATAAAATAAGTAGAGTTATATATAAATTAATTTGACCTAATATGTAATTAAATACCTGCGGTAATCCAATAAGGTAAAGACAAATGTATAGTATTACTCTATTTTCTTCTTTCTCGTGATCTTCTCTTCTAATCAAGAGTATTAATTTATAAAGAATTATAGAGATTAAAATGTTTAAGATTAAATTGATTAAATTAAAAACAATAAATCCTAATTCAAAACCCATTAAATAAAAAGGAACAAAAAGTAGAGCAGAAAGCGGGAAATACCTAAAAGGCCAAATATCAACATAATTTGCAGGGTTATAAAGGTTAGCAGGGTCGTTAACAAAAATCTCTCCAACTCTATAATATACATAGAAATCACTTTGCGTTCTAAATACCAACAACGTCATAAGTATTGAAAATATAAAATAAAACACATGAAGAAATATACTATATCTGAAGAATTTAAATTTCCATAGTTCTACAGAGCGATTCTTAACTTGAGTAAAACGTGCTTTAAAATCCATGTCAATTTTAATAAATAGTTATAAAAGGTTATATATTTCGTTTTCTCTTTACATATAAATATATAACAATCAAAAATGCACTTATTAAACTTATTGTGGCAGGTAATACATATAGTGGGATTTCATCAAGCGAAATATCAATGACGACTACATTACCGGTTTTATATAATTTAAAAGAGCTTAAAATCCCTTTAAGGTTATAGACTGCGATTATATAAACATTTTCAGTGGGAATATTTGGTTGGATATAATCTTTTTCAACTTGAACATTTAAAGTTGGCAAAACACGATTATCAACATCGTACAAATTACCCAGTTTCATTTCCCCTAAATAATCGCCAATAGGAACGGGTAACCAAAAAGGTACAAAAGGCAAATAAGTTGAAAAATTAAAATTGGGCGGGTATAGGTTTGGATTTTTTAAATATGAAGCTTCTGTTATATTATCAAGAGTTCCCCAACTCTCATCGTATTTCCACATCCATATGTTAAATGATGTTAATATTGTTGTTGAATTTTCTTCGATCGTATTAACATCCCATCTCATCCTTTTTCCTTGGCTTAGGTTTTCAAACAATCCCGCGTCTCTCCAACTTTCCCCAAAAAGCACGTTCATTTCGTTAATATTACATATATTGCATTTCCAAATTAATTGATCGCCTGTTCTAAAACCAAAACTATAATCTAAAGCATTTACGTTTGATGTGAAACTCCCCATAAAAATTAAAATAAGAGCGATACTTGTTCTTCTAACCTTCATGGGTGCCAACCTCAACATTGTTTGATTTTTTAACTAAACAGTATTTTATAACTCCTAAAAGTGTTAAGATTAGAAAAAATGTCCCAACAAAATTATACGGAAATAGAGGATATGTCAAATACCAAATTCCAACAAACAAGATATCAAAAAAATTGAAGAAGAATAGACTAGGTTTTATGTAATTCAACAACTCAGTCTGTCTCGGAAGATTAAAGATAATAATTATCAAAAGAGGCGTCAAGTTCAAGAGATGGTGGTCCCAAGAATCAAAATACGTAAGAAGCATAATTAAAATTCCAAATGTATAACCATATAAGATAGAATTTTGTTTTCTCCTTATTAAAACGAAAATAATAAATCCGGTGCCCCCAACAATTCCAACTGAGACAAGAAGTATCGTTAATTGATTAAAGGGAATATTATAAAGAAAACAGAAGTTAGTAATGAGTTTTGTTAAACTGTAAGAAAAATTTAAAGCAATAGGATTGCTTCCGGTAAAGTTGGTTGCTAAAAAGTCCTCCCATAATTTAGGAAAAGCAGCAAATAAGATGAAATTAGCCAAAACAGGTAATATTACACCAAAAATTCTTATAAAACTTTTTAAAAAGTCGATTTTAAGCTTTCTTTTTTCTAAATCAAAATGTAATATTAACAAGAAAGGGATAAGGAAGATCGAAGTTGGTTTAATTATAATACTAATACCTAAGATAAAGCTCCCAATAAACTGCCAAACATTGCTTTTATAAGTAAGAAAAATTAACAAGGAAATTAAAATAAACAAAGTGATAAACAAATTAATCTGCCCGTAGATGTAGTTTAAAACGTGAGGCACTCCCATTAAATATATACTGATATAGAGTATTATTCTTTTATCGTTTCGTTCGTGATCTTTTCCGCGAACTATTTTTATTATCTTATATAAAAGCATGATAATTAGAAAATTCAAAAATAAATTTAGGGTATTAAACAGCACAAACGCTAATCTAAAATCTATAAGTGAAAAAGGAACAAAGAATAGTGCTGATAAAGGAAAGTATCGAAAATCCCAAAGATAATACGCTTGATTATAGAGATTGTTAATATCATTGAGGAAAATCTTGCCTGATTCGTAAAATATTAAAAAATCGTTTTTTTCGGAAAGAACCGTAAAAAACAAGATTATTGATAAAAAATAATAAAATAAATGAAGTAAAACAGCGATTCGGAATATTTTCTCTTCCCAGAATCTACTAAACTTTCTTTTTACACTAATTAGTAAATCAACAAAAATCATCGGTCAAGAATAGAAAACAATTTAATCTTCAATTTTTAGAATAATTCAATAAAAATTAAATTATTTTTCAAATTAAATCAAAAAAGAATTATTTTTTATATAAATAAGGTTTTTGATTAACTTAATACAGTTTATAAAAAATAAAAATTCAATAGGTTAAGGAAAAAGTGAAACTATTAAACACACCCAAAGAGAGGTTTGATAACCTCCCCGACTTTCCATTTGAATCACATTTTATTGAAGTAGATGGAATCAGAATCCACTATTTAGACGAGGGACCTAAACAAGTAGACATCATTTTATTAATGCATGGTGAACCATCATGGAGTTTTTTATATAGACATATGATTCCTATTCTGGTGAAAGCAGGATTTAGAATTTTAGCGCCAGATTTAGTAGGATTTGGCCGTTCAGACAAACCAACTGAACAAAACGACCACACATACCTTAAACATGTAGAATGGATGACAAAATGGCTACAACTACTCGATCTTCGAAATATTACCTTATTTTGTCAAGATTGGGGATCTTTAATAGGTTTAAGACTTGCTATTGAAAATCAGGATCGATTTAATAGAATTGTTTTATCAAATGGGGGGTTACCAACCGGTGAACAAAGGATGTCTGATGCTTTTACTAATTGGCGGGAGTTTTCTAGAAATTCACCTTCTTTTGACGTCAAATTTATTTTACAGGGTGCAACCACCACTAAATTATCTAAAGACATCTTAAACGGCTATGATGCGCCTTTTCCTGACGATTCTTTTAAAGCTGGCGCCCGGATCCTACCATCTTTAGTTCCAATCAGTACCGATGATCCAGAACACGAAGCTAATAAAAAAGCGATCGAACTTTTTAAAAAATGGAAAAAACCCTTTTTAACAGCATTTTCTGATAAGGATCCAATTACACGAGGAGGAGATAGGTTTTGGCAAGCACTCGTTCCTGGAGCTGCGGGGCAAAATCACATAATAATTAAAAACGCAGGCCATTTTGTCCAAGAAGATAAAGGTCCTGAACTGGCAGAAGTTATTGTAGAATTTATCAAAAACAACCCATAAAATAGTTTTAAAAATGTCAATAATGAAAACAAGAAATAAAAATTTAGCATTTGGAATAATTGTTGGTAATAGAGATGTTTTCCCGGACCATCTTGCTAAAGAAGGACGATTAGAAATTATAAGTGTGTTGAAAGAATTAGGGTTTGGTTATGTTATTCTAAGCGAGAGCGATACAAAAGATGGCGTAGTAGAATCTTATTCCGACGCAAAAAAATGTGCTAAACTTTTTAATGAAAATAAAGAAAAAATTGCAGGTATAATTGTAGTTTTACCAAATTTTGGAGATGAAAAAGGCATTGTCAACACTTTGAAACTATCTGATTTAAATGTTCCAATCCTTATTCAAGCTTCATCTGATGAAATAGACAAAATGAATCGAAAATTCAGACGAGATGCATTCTGCGGAAAACTATCTGTTTGCAGCGTTCTGTATCAGCACGGAATTCCATTTACGCTAACCGAAACGCATACATGTCCTATTAACTCTGATGGATTTAAAGCAGACATAATAAAATTTGAAGGAGTCTGTAAAATTGTAAAGAAACTTAAAAACGCAAGATTTGGGCAAATAGGTGTAAGACCTAACGCTTTTGAAACTGTGAGATATAGCGAGAAAATTTTACAATTACATGGGATTACGATAGAACCAATTGATTTATCAGAAATTTTTGGAGAAATTAGTAGATTACCAGATGGCGATCCTAAAGTAAAGGAAAAAATTCAAGTAATTAAGGATTATACACCAACTACAACATTTCCAGAAGACGGCATATTAAAATTAGCAAAATTAGCAGTTGTTGTCGAGAATTGGGTATTGGAAAACGAATTGGATGGTTTTGCTTTTCAATGTTGGCCAAGCATTCAAGATAGTTTCGGGATTGTTCCCTGTGCAGTTATGAGCATGTTTAGCGAAGGTTTAATACCCGCAGCTTGTGAAGTAGATATTGCGGGTTTAATTGGTATGTATATTTTGCAAGTTGCAACCGAAACGCCTTCGGCAATTTTGGATTGGAACAATAATTATGGCGACGATCCTAATAAAATGGTTCTTTTTCACTGCAGTAATCTTCCAAAATCATTCTTTAAAGACACTAAGATGACAATCCACCCCATTATTTCAGATCTAAAAGGCGATGACCATAGTTTTGGAGCTATTCAAGGAAGAATTAAAAGTAAACCGTGTACATTATTAAGGATTGAAACTGACGATGTTTTCGGAGAGATTAAAGCCCTTTTAGTAGAAGGAAATTATACAGACGATATTTTAGAAACTTTTGGAGGTTATGGAGTGATAGAGATACCTAATTTACAAGCTGTTTTAAAGACATTATGTAAAGAAGGTTTTGCTCACCACGTAGCCGCCTCATTAAATGAAGTAGGTGATATTGTATTTGAAGCTCTTTCTAACTATCTTGAATGGAATATAATTTATCCAAAGTAAAGATATGCAAAACTCTATTTTTTTTTTAATGATTTGAATTTCTATCATTTCTGCAGTTTTGACAAAGTCTATAGATATTCTTATATAGAAGTTTATCTAAATAAATTTTATAAAATTAATCCAATTTCAAACAAATAAAATCATATTATTAAAGGATTTGATATTAATGAACGAAAATCTGAATGCACAAAAAAAATGTCCCGCATGTGGCAAAGAAAATAATTTAGAGTCCAAATTTTGCAAATTTTGCGGAGCTAATATGGATACATTTGATTTTCAAACCTTTGAAATATCTCAGACTATGAGATTTAGAAAAAACTGTTTTTCAATTTGCTGTATAATTTTTATTGTTTTAATATTTTACTTATCTTTAGTGGTATTTCCAAATAATATGGACCCTTTAATGGCATTGGTTGCGTCAGCTCTTTTTATAGTACTCCTTGGAGGATCTAGTTTCATTAGTTTGTTATACATTTTATGGTTGTATCGTGATTCGGGTGTTCGTAGGATTTTTTCCATTTCACCTAAAAGCATTAAAATAGTGCTTCCAAAAGAACTGGTTTTTGAAGTTAATTGGTCCGAATTCGATTTAATTCAATTACATAAATATAGTGGCTCTCACAATAATAAATCATATAGATTTTACTTCATTTCAAATGATGAAGTATATAAAGAGGTTCTTATTGAAGGATCATTGCATTTTAGTGGGGCAAAATGTAGAGCAATTGTATCTCAAATGAAAAAATACGCAGCAAAAATGAATAAACAATTTATTAGGGGCAAAAGAAGAAAAAAGAAGAAAAAGTAAGTGTTTGTCGTTAGGGTAAATTTTATTTAAAATTGGGTGACGAATTATTTTAAAAACTATTTTCTTTTTATTTTCAAATCTTTTTCAAAAAAGCCAGATGATATTAAATTCTTTTTTTGTTCATCAAAATGAGTATAAATTTCAATAGGCTCAATTTTTTTTACTTGGTCAATTATATTTTTTCTATAATTAAGTAATCTCTTGCGAGTTAGATAAATTGAGTATTCGGATATGTCGCTTCCGATCCATCTTCTATTTAATTTATCGGCAACTAGTAAAGTTGTTCCAGAACCACAGAAAAAGTCGGCTACTAGATCCCCTTCATTGCTTCCAATTTTAATTATTCGTTCGAGCAAATCGTGGTGCTTTTGCGTAGGAAACCCTGTCCACTCCTTTGAAGCAGGTTGCATGCATGGTATTTTCCACACATCGTCCATCTTTTTATCTTTTACAACCCTATAAATAACATGCCCCTTCTCGTCTTTAGCATTTTTTAAAACACCATCAACCATTACTCTTTTTAACTGCTTTATTGGTTTTCTTCGGAGGACTCTGAGCTCATTGAAAGTATAATTAGCAGATTTAGAATAAACTAGAATATCGTCGTGAGCTCTCGGCAAATTCTTCTTCCCAGCTGAATATTTATTGTAGTAATACCAAACTATACTGTTGACAAATCGGTTTGCTCCGAAAATTTCTTCTAACAACACTCGAACGTAATGACTTGCGTGCCAATCTAAGTGGATAAATAACAACCCGTTTATTGACAACAATTCCCTAAATAAAACAATTCTATCACGAAGCATTTGTAAGTAAGAATCTATATCTTTGTCCCAATGATCAAAATACGCAATTGAATCGTAATGATTCCCATTTTCTTCGATTTTGATTCTGTAATTCGTTCCTGAGAAAAAGGGAGGATCAACGTAAATTAAATCGATCTTTCCAGAGAAATTATTCGTTAAATAATGAAGCACATTGAGGTTTTCCCCCCAAAACAACATGTTTTTCCAATTACTACCTCGAAAATCTCCAATTCCCAAGTCCACGGTTTCAAAATAGTTGAGATATCTTTTTTTTAAATCCTTAACATTTTCAGAAATATTTGACTTATTTTCCCAAGTTAGTTTAACCATTATCTAATCATTTGACTATTAACTTTATCTTCAGAAGATTGATAGATTGGATGTAATTATTGTTAAAAAGGTCATCGTGACTAACAGAAATATAGTTATAATAATGTAAAAGACGAGATGAATGACATATACTTTTTTATTTTTATCTTCTTTCAATGCTTGAGTTGAATAGAAGATCTTATTTATTATCGCAGCCGATAAACCGATGGTTATCATCAATAGAGCATTCCCTTCGTTAATTAAGGATTTATAAAATGCTGTTGCTACAAACAGAGAGGACGCACCGCCGGAAAGAAAACCGATCACAAACACAATAATGTAATAAACAAGAATATTTATTTCAAAAAAACTTAAAACGATCGATATTATTAAACCAATTAAATAAGTTCCCGAAAAGATTAAAGCGCCTTTAATTGAGAGAGGGTTTTTGATTTTATCTAAAGTTAATTGAGTTTCTTTTTTTCTTAATATTAAAAATGACCCGATTAACCCAATAAAAGATGTGATTAGAATTGGGAACAAGGCATAAAATAGTAAAGTAGGAGTAATCATTAAAACGATTATCATTCTAATTAACATAGTCTGAATTACGAGCCAAACAGCTGAGGATGATGCGCCAGCTTCCGCTAATTCAACGGTTGTAGCTTCACTATGAGCAAAGCCTCCTAAAAAAGAAATATAGTATAGATTTTTCTCACTTGTGCTCTTTAGTATAAAGTAGCTAAAATATTTTACAGCTAAAATTATAATGAAAACTAAAACTATTGGTTTAACATTAATTTCAAAAACCAGAAAATCGTCTGGAATTAAAATGTAAAGCAGAACTACGATTGCTATAAATTCAACTGTTCCTGTCCATTCGATATCTTTTAATTTCCTTATTTTATAAAATTGCTTTTTCGTGGAAAGGATAATCAGAAATATTACGGAAATGGCAATGGCAAGGGTCTCATTGTAATAACATGTCGTTCCAACGACCATCGCTAATATCATTGATAGTGTAGTAGTATAACCCGGATCGTTTTCGCGAAACAATCTATAAACGCTTCCAATCAATAGAAAAACTATCATTCCTCCAAAAAACATAACAATTAACGTAAAACCCTCTGATACGGGGAGAAATTTGTCGTGTAATATAATTAAAGATGTAGAAATCATAGAAAAAAAGATGTGATCTCGGGCACCATATTGAGCGCTGACTCTTGTGCGTTCGATCCCAATAACAAAACCACAGAAAAAGGATACGATAATTTTTAAAAATAAGATGTAAAATTCTTCTGCTGATATCGTTTGTAATAAGACTAAGTAAACCATTTTTTATTATATCTCCTAGAGAATTGATGAAGTAATTGCGACTGTTTTAACATATGAAATTACATAGAGATTATTTACCAGAGAAATTATAAAATAAAAGAGATTAGTTTTTATTCCTGATGTTTATCAATGATATCTTCTAACTCTTTATCGGAAAGGAAACCTTTGTGAGCCATAACTTCTTTAATTCCTTCAATAACTTGGGGCGCACCTTTTGATTCTTCAATATAATCCTCTAAAGATTTTATTTTGAGCTCAATCGCTTCAAGTTCTTTGTTTTTTGCGTCGAGATCATTTTTAGCTTCTATTATTTGATTTTCCTTGCTGTTAATCTGGTCTGTCAATTCGTTTTTCAAACTTTCAATCTCAATATATTTATCTGAAATTGTTTGTTGTAGATCTTTTTTAACGCCCTCGATTTCTCTTTCTTTTTGTTCGTAGTCTTCCTTTAGATTCCCGACTTGTGGTTCTAATTCCTCTAATTTCTTCGTGGTAATTTCTAATTTGTTTTCAAATTCTCTTATTTTTTCGTTATCAGCTTCTAATTTTTGTTCTAAGTTAGATTTGTTTGATTTCAAATTCTCAATTTCTGCTTCAATATTGATTTTTTCTTCTTTTACAGTGTCTATTTCGCTCATAGTAGTAGATAATTCTTGAGTTTTTTCAGTTAAACTTTTTTCTTTTTCTGATAATTTCTCCTTGTTATCATTTAGTTCCTTAGATAGCTTCTCTATTTTTTGTTCCCGTTGTTTTAGTTTCTGTTCTAAATCATCAATTTTTGACCTAAGATCTAATAAAAAACGCCCCTCTACGGCTTGCTTTTTATCCGGTTTCTCAGTTGCTTTAGACCAATCTATCGAAATACTTCTCACACCATTATTTATTTTTTTTATTGTATTATTTTATATTAATATTTTTATACTACAAGATATTTAATCTTTTCAAGTTAATATTTTAATCGTAAGAAACAACTTTAAAAATAGATATCAAGATAAAAAATTTATAAAATATCAGTATATTACTCAAATTCTTTAAATATCAGATCGAGCTCCTTATCAGTAAGAAAGCCTTTGTGCATCATTACCTCTCTTATTCGCTCCAAAATTATAGGTGATGCTTTAACTTCTGAAAGCTGAGTTTCGAGCGATTTTATTTTTTCAATCAATTCCTCTGTTTCTTCTCGATTCTCCTTAACTTTTATGTTTAGGATATCAATTTCGTTTTTTCTTTTTTCCATATCGGTTTTATTGTTTTCTATCTCTTTATCTTTGAACTTTAATTTTTGTTCCATTTCAGCTGCTTTTTCTGTCGAAAACCTCAACTCACTTTCTAATCTTTCAATATTTTCGTTTGTTGTTAACACTTCTTCTTTAAGTTCTTCAAGTTTTGGCTTTAATCGCGTTAATTCTATATCAACATTTAATTTATCCTCAGAAACACCATCTAAATTCTTTTTAGCTGATGAAAACTTTTCACTAATTTTAACAAGGCTTTTTTCTCTACCAATTAATTTATTTTGAGTTTCTTTTAAATTCTCTTTTGAATTTCTTAGATCTTCTTTGTACTTAACTAAATCTCTTTCTAATTCATTGATTTTAGCGCGTAAATCTAATAAGATTCTACCCTCTACCTTCTGACTTTTCTGTGGTGCTAATTCAGCACGCTCCCAATCTATGTTAACTTCCGCCCACCTTATTTATATTAAAATTTAAAATGTAACTTTTTTTAAGTTTACTTATTCTATTCGGATCTCAAGTTTTTATTAAGATTTTTTCTTAATTATTACGACCTTATATATTGTAACTCTCTTTTTCTTTTATAAAACTTTACTATAAATATAAATTATTTATAAAGGCAATTTATTTTATCAGTTGTTACTACGATCTATTTGAATGAATTAGGTCTAGAAGTTATTACTTAAGTTTACTTGTGAGTATTGATGGTAAAAATTAACATTGGCTGTGCTGGTTGGGATTATAAGGACTGGGT
>Ga0114922_10004514_pt1 | contig 12899 bp, 10 predicted proteins | sample AartaG_FD_100975 | JGI IMG/M metagenome (GOLD analysis project Ga0114922, IMG submission 100975) | Deep subsurface microbial communities from Aarhus Bay to uncover new lineages of life (NeLLi) - Aarhus_00045 metaG | ecosystem: Environmental > Aquatic > Marine > Oceanic > Sediment | place... | reverse complement strand
GGAAGACTCTTGCACGCTTCAATAATTTTTATCGAAGCTTGCACATTTATACCAAACCGTGAAACCCCCATTTTGTACATCTCGATCATTGTCTTGAGATCCCTTACTCCTCCTGCTGCCTTGACCTTTATTCTGTCTCCCACGAACGTAGTAATCAGACGGATATTTTCCAGTGTGGCTCCCACCTGTGTCCACCCTGAGGACGTTTTCACATATGCTGCACCAGCCTTGATGCACAGCTCACACGCTTTTTTAATCTCATCTCCTGATAAATAACAGGTCTCAAGAATAACTTTCACAGGTATCTTACCAGAAGCTTCAATGACCGCATGAATATCATCCTCGACATACCTGTAGTTTTTTGACCGGAGCATCCCCACATTCATCATCATATCAATTTCCTGAACTCCATCAGCGATCAGCTGCTTTACTTCATGGACCTTCGTATCCGTCCGATGTCCTCCGGAAGGAAAGCCCGCAGGTGATCCAATTAGTATTTCATCCTTCTCAGATATCCTTTCCCTCAGAAACGAAACCCAGGATGGAAGAACATGAACGGCTATAAAATGATATTCCTTTGCACACATCACAAGTTCCTCGATTTCAGCTTCGCCATGTGGTGTTCGAACTGCACTTATATCAATTAATCGTGCGATATCTATTGCTTTTAATTCCACCCTGTATCTCCTCTGAATACATCAAATGATCAGTTTAGTTTTAAAGATTCATCACTTTTATAGTCAGCGCAGATATCAAAAAATTTGGACAATGTCATGTTACCCGCTACAAAGCCCAGGACTGTTATCTCGGTGGCCTTCCCTGTAAATACACTTTATACTCGTATATATCCCCCCTTATTATGGAGATGACATACTCGAATGCATCGCCATTATCAAGAAATGTTGTTCTCATGTTACGGAATAATGCGATAGGTTCATCAAAATGTAGAATTTCAGATTCAAGCGGACCGCTCATATAGGTAGTAATTATATCAACGGCCCTATCAATATTTAATAAATAAACACGCTCAATCAATTCATACAATCCAGCATGCTTCAAATCATCAACGTATTCCTCGAGACGGGGAACGTATCTTGCTAATAAATAATTACGCATGAAACAAATCGGTTTACCCTCCAGCAACTTGGTGCGTTGCACCAGATAAACCTCTTCGTCATCGGGTATTCGGAGTGCCAGTTGGACACTCTCAGGTGGTTGCTGGAGACCTACGGAGATATTATTCGTCTCAACTTTAAGTCCTTTCTCTGCAAGTGTCTCTGTAAACGAACTCAGGAAATTATAGTTCTGTGAAATTTTTTGATCCATGACAATAGTGCCCTTACCCTGTTTTCTCGAGACAATACCCTCCTTCTCGAGTACACCGATTGCACTCCTGATAGTTGTCCTGCTGAGGCTAAATCTCTTAATAAGTTCATCCTCGGTGGGTAACAGATCACCCACCTCGTATTTACCCCCTGTGATTTCGTCACGCAGCTCATGTACTACTTTTTTATATAATGGTTCTTTTCCTGAGTTTGACATGATTAATCAATCCTCGTTTTAAAGTGACTTGCCATTATGAAAATACTTATGATATGTGTTGCATACCATACATGACTAGACCATATATTTAACCAGTTCATTCTCAGTTGTTTTGTTCTCCGGCGGTGATTCGAATTCATTTGTGATGATGCCGTCTTTCATAATCACAATCCGATTACTGAGACCGATGAGCTCAAGAAGGTCGTCCGTTATGAGTATGATTGAGAGACCCTGCTCTACAAGGTCTCTCAAAATTTTGTAGATTTCTTCCTTTGCACCCACATCAATGCCGCGCGTTGGGTTGTCGAGAATTATGACTTTCAGATTTTTTGCCACCCATTTTGCCATCAATACTTTCTGTTGATTACCGCCACTGAGACTGTAGCACATTGTGGTGATACGCGGCGTTTTAATCTTGAACTTCGAGACAAAGGTACGTGTTATTTCATTTTCCCTCTTGATATTTAAAAGAGGGAGGCCGTTCAATACGATATCCGGTATACTGGGAAGCGTGACATTCCAGTTGACGGGCAGGTAGCCAATAATTCCTTCATTCTTTCTATCCCCGGGCACATATCCAACGCCCCGTTTCATCATATTCTGCAGCGTAACCTTGTGTATATCATACCCTTCGATTGTGATACTGCCACGATCGAGTTTCTCAATCCCCGCTAAACAGATACCCAGTTCGGTCTTTCCACATCCAACAATGCCACCAATACCCAGAATCTCCTTTCGATTTAATCCAAAGGTGACATCTGAAAAGGCGTCTTCCTTCATCAGTCCGTTAACAGCAAAGATTTCTTTTCCAGTACTGCTTATTTGAAGGTCCTCCCGGTAGAATTCGCTTTCCCTCTTTCGTCCTACCATATATTCATGAATATCAGCCTCCGAAGTATGCTCGGTAGAAAGTGATTCAATGTTCTTCCCATCCTTAAATATATAGAGTCTGTCGCACAGTTCGATTAACTCTGACAGTCGGTGAGAAATGAAAAGAAAAGAGGCTCTCTCACTGTACTCCTTCACCTTGCCAAAAAGAGTTGCAATCTCCGCATCACTTAAACCGGATGTGGGTTCGTCCAGCAGTATGAGCGGCATTTCAATTTCTAATATCTTTGCCAGTGTAAACGCCTTTGATATCTCGATCATCTGCCTCTCATGAAAGGAGTAATTCCACGTCAGTTTCGTCGGATCGATTTTCAGGTTGAGGCTCTCCATTGCATCGGCAGCCTCTTTGATCATTCTTTTCTTGTTAAGGATGCCCTTTGTGATAAAACTGCCCTCATTGGCCAGGAATAGGTTCTCATAGACATACAGACTCGGTACAAGTCCCTGTTCTTGAAAAACCATGAAAACACCATTCCTGTTCGCCTGTTGATAATTTAATGGTGAGTACAATTTAGATCTCAGGAAAAGCTGACCACTATCCGGTTGATAGATACCTGCAATGATATTCAAAAGGGTGGATTTTCCAGCTCCGTTTTCACCGGCAATACCTATGATTTCTCCCTGTTTCACCTCGATCGATACATTGTCCAGTGCAAGCACGCCGGGGAAGGATTTCGTTATGTTTTCAGCATTTAATATATTTGCACTGTTCTCCATTTCCATCCTCTCTGGCATGACTTAAAGCACCTCCCCCATATTCATTTCACAAATTCCAGACGCGACCTATCCAATGTCGCCGCAACAGCCAGAATTGTAACGACTCCCTTGATAATTATTTGCACATGTGGATGAACGTTCAGTAGATTCATGCCGTTGCTTAAAATGCCCATGATGATTACACCGAGAATTGTCCTATGCGGTCCGCCTGAACCCCCGGTCAGTGCCGTTCCTCCAACCACAGTAGCCGCAATAGAATCAAGAATAAAAGGCTCTCCCATTCGCGCAGTACCGGATTGGCATCTGGCACTGAAGAGGACACCGGCAAGTCCACTGAGAAAACCCGATACAAAATAGGTCATTATTTTAATACGCTTCACAGAAACACCGGAGAATTGAGAAGCCTTCTCACCTGCTCCGATGGTAAATACGTATCGTCCATACCGGGTCCTGAAAGCTATAAAGGTAAAAAAACAGTAGATGAGAATGGCCCAGATCCCAATATTCGGAAAATTTCCTATTAGTCTACCTGAGGCTATTTTCAGGAAATTCATATCCTTGATAACGACCGGTGAACCTTTGCAGATGATAAGTGCAATCCCCTCCAATATCGGTCCCATTGCCAGCGTGACTAAGAATGAGGGCACACGTCCGTAGACGAAGACAAGCCCATTAATTGTGCCGGCCAATCCTCCAATGACGACACCTATGAAGATTGAACCAATCCCGATTCTCGGAACAAACAGTGCAGAAACGATTCCAGAGAGTGTAACTATCGAACCAACCGACAGATCGATGCTTCCCATGAGAATCACGAAGGTCGCACCAATTGCTACAATCATGAGAACCGATGTTTGCCGTATCAGGTTATATAGATTGGCAATCGAAAGAAATCGCGGGTTTATGGACCCAAAAAACAACACCAATACGAAAATGAATCCAAGAGGCAGTATGGTACCTAACGACTTGCGCCTCACCAATTTATCCGGCATGCAAATGCATCCTCTGCTCTATCAATATCACTTAACCAGTGCAAGCTTCGACCGATCAAGTGTTAAGACAACAGCCGACAAAACAACAATACCCTTAATGATCGACTGATAGTAGGGGTGTACAAGTGATACATCGAGTCCGTTGCTCAGAACCGTAATAACCAGCACCCCGATAAAGGTTCTGTGTATACCACCTACCCCTCCCGATACGGGTGTTCCACCAATGACGACGGAAGCAATTGCATCCATAAGGAGCTTTGCTCCGAAGTGCGGAGATGCGGACTCAACCCGCGATATCTGTAAAACTCCCGCTATGCCGCATAACAGCCCGGCGAAGGTGAACGCCATTACTCTGTATTTCTCAACATTGATACCAGAAAGCTTTGCAATTTTCTCGCCTCCACCAATGGCAACGAGATATCTGCCGAACCGTGTATAGGACCCCAGGAAAGAAAATAAAATATAGATGAGGACTGACCAAACAACGATATTTTGAAGGCCCCCAAATATCGTTCCTTTCGAAATCCAGTTGAAGGCATCATTTTGAAACCAGATCGGGCTCCCACCACTGAGCAACAGACCCGTACCATTCATGATCGACATGGTTCCAAGTGTAATTATGAATGAAGGTAGTTTGAACTTTACGCTTACCATGCCATTTATAAACCCAAACCCGAGACCAACCAGTATAGCGGGTACTGCGGCCCATACTCCAATGTTTGGTATAAAGAGCGCGGCCACAATTCCCGTCAGTGTCGTATTTGCCGCTACCGAAAGATCAATCGAGCCCATTAAAATGGGAAACGTGGATGCTGTTCCTACAAGGAGCAGCACCATACCCTGGGCAAGAAGCACCAGAATGTTTTCACGGGAGAGAAAGATGGGCGTAATGAGGTAAAATGTAATAACAAGCACTAAAAGCATGACGTAGGGTAAAAGGTCTACAAGTTTTTTCCTGCGAACAAACAGGACGAAGCTGTTCCACAATTTTATTATACTGTTCATGAGATGCATTTCCCCATTGTCTTGTTTAACCCTTTACGAGCATCGTTCATGATATTACGATTTCAGAAAAAAAGGTATGCGGAAAAGAGATTACTTTTCCGCATACCATTTCAAGAACAGTGAAATGAATCTCCCTCATTACTTGAGATGGGGGTGTAGAGTCTTCGACTTGTAATGATCCTCATACATCTTCTTGACCCGCTCATAGTCGTCCCTGTACCCCTTCTCATAGTCGTACTCTTCAGGTAGCGAGTAGCCTGCCGGTTTATCCATACCGGCCCAGAGATCTCTGGGATCGAGTGGCCGCACCCCGTTCTGCAGATCCCAATCATCAGGATGAAGAACCTTTGACATCTTCTTCCAGTCGAAGGGCAGATTATCCTCACCCCACATGAGATTGTAATACCAGTCAACATTTTCCTTGGTAATCACGGTACCGTCGAACTGCACCATTCTCTCCGCAATTGACGGCTTCCAACCATGTGCTGCATCGTACGCGATGACCGTGCTCCACCCGGAATGCCAACCGGGATGCTGCGACATGACCGCATAGTACCGCCCCTGATCGATGTACTCCATGGTTTCCTTGTTTCCATCGATTCCGATGATCGGTACACTGATTCCAGCCTCTTCACAGGCGATCATTGCACCTATGCCGACATCATCGTTCTGTCCGAACACGGCGTCAAATTCGGGGTATGCAATGATGAAATCCTCCATAACCTTACGCGAGTCCACCCGGTTCCATTTTCCAGGCTGACTTGCGAGTAATTCGATATCAGGATACTCCTCCAGAGCCTTTTCAAGGCCCATGGTCCTGAACTTGTTGGGAAGATTCCCCGGCCAGCCGCTGATGTGCAGAAGTTTTCCTTTTCCGCCGATCTTGTCGAAAAGCAGTTTCGCCATCTGATAACCGTACCCGTAGTTATCCGCAAAATTCGCCACAGTATAGTAGTCTCCGATATCCGGAGGCGTCAGCCATTCGGGCGTCTCGTGGCTGTTTACGAGCCACACCTTATTCTGCTGGCAGAGCTTTGCGATGGTAGCAATATTACTGCTGTCAGGAGATACGTTTTGCACGATCTGGACGCCTGCCGATACCATTGTCTCAATCTGTGACACCTGTTTATCTGTGTCACCTTCGTTGATGACCGGCAGGCTCTCATACCCCAGAGCCTCAGCAGCCTCAGTCTGCCCCTGTGCCCACATCTTGAAGTATTCATTCTCCAATGTAGTGTAGGGGTGGAGAATTTTGTTCTCATACTCAGATTTTGCTACCGGTTCCGGTTTCTCTGTAGATTCTCTTTCACCTCCGGCGAATAGCAGCGCAGGCAAAAGAAAGCAGAGCAAACACAAAAGAAATACGATTCGGTTCCTCTTCATAGCACTCCCTCCTTTGAAATTTTATATAAAATACTTGTGCTAAGTATTTTATCCGTGTTTACACCTAACGTTTCATAAATCATATATTTTATAGTAATCTTTGTCAATATAAATTCTTTATTTATTTAAATTTATAGCTATCTTTTATATTTTGATCACCATGAGCAACATAAATTATTTTTGTCTGTTTATCATATTATTTATTATATTATAAATAATTATGTAATCAATAATTAAGTATATACAATTTAATGAATTAATATTTAATTTTCAGGTATTATATTAAAAAAATCCTTGCAAAGATTACTATGTATAGTAAAATAAATTACTATAATTGATTAAGGGGGCTTATATGGACACAATCAATGGCTTAACGAGAGAACAAGCGATGGAAAAAGCCTATAAAATAGCGTTCGAAGGGGAAGGGCTCCGGCAGGCTTGTTCGCAAGCTACGTGGAATGCCGTATCGGAAGTCCTGGGTATAAAAAACGATCTCATCTTTAAGTTGAGCTCAGCGCTTGAGGGAGGTGGTGCCTGCACGGCAAAGGTTGCTTGCGGAGCATGGTCGGGTGCAATGCTGGCATTCAGCTACTTTTTCGGTAGAACATATGACCAATGGCTCAGGTCTGAAAAGTATTTGAAGTCATCGTTCCTTGGACAGAAGCTCTATGACAAATTTGTTCAGGAATGGGGGTCGGCAATCTGTCCTGAAATACATCAGAAACTGTACGGCAGAAACTTTGATTTCAGTAATAAGAAAGATTTTGATACATTTGAGGAAATGGGGGCGCACAGTATAGGATGCACCGTTGTGTGCGCAAAGGTATCGGCATGGACGGTGGATATACTCTGGGATGAAATACCAAAAGGCCTGGATATGTCGATGATCCCGGGTCCTGGTGATGAGGTTCCAAAAGATCTTGACTTGGTGAAACTAACGGGAAGAAAGGGTGCCGGCTGGGGATTTGAGAAGAAACCGAAATAGGTGGGCCGACCCCTATTAATCTGAACAGGTAACAAACCTCCTTTATTACCATATTTTAAAAGTGCCCATTGGTCATTCAACCAATGGGCACTTTTGTTTACATCGTTTGCGCATAAATCTGATCAAGACGGTTTTTCAGTGTCTGTACCTTTTCGTCTCCAACCATATGCAGTTCTTCATCTACCTTCACAATGAAGAAATGGTTGTTACCATATGGCTCCCAAAACGAATAACGTACCGGTATGCTTACCGATTCAATCCACAAATGGATCTCAATATTTGGTCTCTCTTCAATAACTCTCGCCATTTCAACTGGCGAGAGGTCTTGGTCTGACTTCAGCCTCCACAGATCTCGTAACACCATCAAAACTTGAAACCTGTTTACTATTCGCTTATGAGGAGATGACATTTTCCACTTGTCGTCCTTTATCCGCTGGACACTCGTCTCAGTGCCCTTAAAGAGCAAATCGACCTTGTATACGTCCCTGATATTAAATAGATAGAGGTATCGAAACTCAAAGTACCTCTGCTCCTTTTGAAGATTATTCGCTATGTGAGCGTCGAGGAGCATCACTTCGTCATGATGATTCAGCCGGGCATAGATAAATTCAGGATTTTCTTCAGGATGTAGGCCAAAGGAGAGAGTAACTGCTTTTCCATCACTCCTCTCGAGTATCAATCTGAAATCTGGACGTAAAAGTGCTGCTTCCGTTTTATTAAACAAATGCAAGGGTAAGAATTCTTTACTTTCAAGTGCTCGAAGCTCTTTGAAATACTTCTCAACTGCATCGGCATCGGCTTTTTTGCGTTCTGGTATAACAATGATCCAATCACCTCTTGGATCTCTCTCCACTAGGAAATCATCCTTATCACCGGGATAGTCCAATTCAAACCCTCGAATATCGTTGTCTTCGAATTTGAAAACCGATTGATCTCTCAGGTAGTGGACATCCTCCATGAAGAATCTTGTTGTCTCAATTGGTAATAAGAACATTTCGCCAGTATCATCGGATTGTGCATATATACCTTTCTGCTCATCGATGAAACCGAAAGAAATGCTCTGAGATGAGTTCGTTGCAGTCTCTGTCACCGAGATCCTCGCCCATGGACGGTCGAGTCCGACTGACTGCGGTTCTGGTTGCCGATTGTTAAAAAACTCAGCTACAGCAATCCACCTCAACTGGTTTAAAAGATGCTCCACTGACCTGGCATCAGCAGCACCACAAACTGGACTTTTAAATACCCAATTTCGTTCTTCTATTTTTTCAATATCTATTCCCGAACCAGCAAAATCCATGACCACCCTTGATACGTTCTCAGCATCAAATGTGAAAACCGATTTGTCCCGTAGATCATAGAGGTTCTTGTCAAGAAGTATAATCAGATACATTGGCAGGATGGCAATTCCGTCTTCATCATCGAAATACCCATACACACTCATTCGATCAGGCGTGAGGTCACCGAGATATAAGGTGAATAGTTTATTACCATCCTCTCTCCAGAGTGTTAATTCAATCCCAGGTTTCAAAAGACCGAATCGATGTAATACCGAATCAGTAGCTCTCTCGGGTACCACGGTTCTGAGCTTCAGGACTTTGAAGTAATCAACGATAGTATTAAGAGCGAAATTATCACCTTCTTTTTCCAAAGGGCGTATCATATGCCAGGAGTTGTCCGTTTTCATAAAGGAAAAACTACCGTGTTTGTTTTTTAATTCAAGTCTCTGTACCTCATTGGGGGAGATAGTAATTTGTTGCGTTTCTCCCCGAGAGGCTTGCAATTGTTTTTCCCTTTGTGGAACAACATATAAAAAATAGAACGAAAGTGTGGCAAGGAGGGCAAAGAAAAGTACAAGAAGGGTTTTATAGCCCTGCTTTAGCTTTGTCATCGAATCTTCCTGATGACAAATATCCCAATAAACAATGATAGAAGTGGTAAGAGGATAACCGCCAGCCAGAAGAGAAGCTGTAGTTGAGGCTTTGTGAGAATTATAGGATAGAACTCGTGAACAACAGGAGGAGACGCAATTATGTCCTTCTCCCTGCTCAACCACAGTACACTGTTCATAAATAAATCACCATTTGCACCCTGATCAAAATAGGTATTCTGAACGAAGTCCGAATCCCCAAATACTATAATCCTCCCAACTTTATTCTGCATATCTTCAGAAACACCTTCCACCTCACAGGCAACTGCAATAGTATGCGGCCCCCTTTCATCCTCTAGTTCATCGAATCTACATATGCCATTGTTAAAAAGATTGAATACATCAGTTTCAATCCAGCTTTCATCACTCGTTCTTACGAGAGGGAAAAGAGTAATGCCTTCCCTTCTCACTCCTGATACCTGAACTGAGCGGGAAAGAGGGAAGATCGAAACTGAATCGATTTCTCCGGTAATATCATGGTTGCTATACTGATCGACCAGAGTCATGAGAAAATCAGAACCTGTGATTTTCTTTGATTTATCTATGATTACACCCCTCCCTAGATGGATACCGAACCTCTGACAAAACTGCTCAAGTTCCGGCAAGTGGTCCGGATCCATCATTATCAGGAGAGAGCCTCCTTTTTCAATATAAGCGTACAGGTTATCCAGTTCATCGACAAAGAAATCCTTTGTCGGTCCAGAAATAACGACCACATCAGCGTCTTCCGGTACGTTCTCCAATTTGAGCAGGTTAACAGGAGATGCGTCAAAAGCAAGTGAACCAAGTGCATTCATTGCTTTTGCTAATCCCGATTCAGCAGTATCATCAAGACTCTGCTCGCCATGTCCGACGGTGAAGTATATACCCCTTTCCTCGTCCCCTGTTATTCTTATAACTGCACTCAAAATAGTATTCTCGTTTGGTTTTAAAACCTTTTCCCATCTTTCACCTGATTCTAATACAAGAGTCCCCGATACGATTTTTCCATATTTCCGGGTTCGTCCCGGATTTTTCTCCGGATTGATAATCTCAAAGGTGAAATACTTTGTAGCATCGGAGATTTGCTTCAACAGTTCTACTGTTTTCTCTTCATGGGGATGAGCAGGCGTAAAAAAACCAAGTGCTCGTACTTCTCTGTGTATGTTTTCAAGTACGCTCAGTGTCTGTTCAGAGAGGCTATATCTTCTCGTCACTGTTGTATCGTATCTACCGTAGAGTTTCAACGAGGTCATTGCGACAACGGTGAGAATCGCGAGAAGGAGAAGAGTGGCGAGCACGCTTACCTGCAAAGGCGTTAGGAAAAATTGTTTCTTACCCTCTCGGGACAAGTTTACTTTCTCCACCGTTCAGATTCAAGCGATCTCAAGGTAAGCCAAAAAAAGAAAGCTGAGATGAGAACGAAATATACAATATCGCGTGTATCGATTACCCCACTGGTTAGGGAGGATAAATGTGCACTCATTGAAATGTATTGTAAAACCTGACGCGCAGCCTGCGGAATGGAATCAGCAGTCCACTGTAAGGATGACAGAATAACCACAATGCCATAGGTGATGATGGCAGAAACAATCTGATTTTCAGTGAGTGAAGAAGAAAATATACCTATCGACATAATTGTCAGTCCCTGCAACAGCAACCCCAAATAACCCGATAGGAGAGGGCCGAAATACACCGTTCCAAACATTCCTGTCAGCACTGGATAAATAAAAGTCGCTCCCAGCATGAGCACCAGAACGCAACTACTCGCCACAAACTTACCACCGAGAATCTCAGCCTTCGTGGTTGGATACGTAACAAGCAGCTCAATCGTTCCTATTTTCTTTTCTTCTGCAAAAAGCCTCATGGTCATGAGCGGTACGATGAGTAATAGAAAGAATCCCATGTATGAGAAAAGGGGCATGAAAACAAGCGTATTGGCGCTGATATTTTCATTCAGGACCATTCTGTCAAGATTGATCGCCCTGAAGCTGTATTCACTGAAATTCACGAATAGATCATAGAAGATATACCCACAGATCCCGAAAAACACCGTGGCCAGAATATATATAATCGGCGTTGTGAAATATATACGCAGTTCCATTCTCGCAATGTACTTGAGGTTCCTCAAGAAACATCCTCTTCACTATATCCTGTGACATCAAGAAAAAAGTCTTCAAGGGATTTTTTTACGTGAGTTAATTCAAGAAGTGTCCATTTGCCTGCAATGAAACGGGCGATATCCCCCTGTGATCTGCTGTCATCAACACCTGAAACGATGAAGTCATAAACCTGATCCACGTTCGAAATGGTTTGCTGCAGTATTAATTCATGTCCCAACGCTCGTATCTCTGATCTCACCTGATGAAGTGGTCCCTGAACACGCAAGCGCAAACAGGTATTACTGAAGAGTGAATCTTTCAAACCGTGCTGTATTTCCTTGGCAACTATACGCCCATTTACAATTATTATCACTGAATCACAGAGCATACTTGCCTCATGGAGCATGTGCGTGCTGATGATTACTGTCTTTTTTCCTGATTGCTGCTTGATAATCCGGCGTATATCAACGATTTGCCGCGGATCAAGCCCAACGGTCGGCTCGTCAAGGATCAACAACTCTGGTTTGCCAAGAAGTGCCTGTGCAATACCGACTCTTTGACAGTACCCCTTCGATAGCTTTCTTACATGCTTATGCGCAACATGGGCAATGCCACATATATTCATCAAATCAGTAACCTGGTCCTTGTACTTCGAACGAGGCATCTGTTTAATGAGCGCGATATACTCGAGAAGCTTCTGCACAGTCAAGTCCCTGTAGAGCTGCACCTTCTCCGGAAGATAGCCGATTCGTTTTCGCACTTCGAGCGAGTCGGCAATTACGTCCAATCCATCTATCTTCACCGATCCGGAAGTTGCCGGAATGAAACAGGCAATAATCTTCATCAGTGTGGATTTACCAGCCCCGTTCGGTCCCAACACACCTACGATTTCACCCTTTTTCACAGTAAAAGAAATATCGTTTAGTACCGTTTGATTACCATATCTTTTATTAAGTTTTGTTACCTGTATCATGTCTCTATCTTTCGAGAACCATTACGTGGCAATAATTCTCACCTGTTCTGAAAGCGCTACTGCCAGTTTTTCATGGTCCTCAAGGTCAATGTGCAGGCCGTCGAGCTTGCTCGATTGTATCACTGTTGAGGTATCGAAGAATGCGCATCCATACTGCTCGGCGATGGTTTTATAGTGCCTTGCCAGTTCCCGAGACTTCTCCACACCTCCGGAGAAGGTCTCCGCATACTCGGTCAGTTTTCCCAGATGAGGCGGGGCCATTATCAGTATCTTCGGTGAGCCGTCACGGCCGCAGTTGCTCTTCTGAATGATCTCGACCAGATAACCGAGGCTCTGCCCGATATCGTAGGGTGTGACACAAAATCGGGCTTTGCAGTCGTTGGTTCCAAGCATGAGGATAACGAGG
>Ga0114922_10004513_pt1 | contig 12901 bp, 9 predicted proteins | sample AartaG_FD_100975 | JGI IMG/M metagenome (GOLD analysis project Ga0114922, IMG submission 100975) | Deep subsurface microbial communities from Aarhus Bay to uncover new lineages of life (NeLLi) - Aarhus_00045 metaG | ecosystem: Environmental > Aquatic > Marine > Oceanic > Sediment | place: Aarhus... | reverse complement strand
TTTTCCCACTACCCGCACCAGCAATAACTAATATTGGAGCTTCTTCAATTTTTACTGCTTCCTGTTGTCTCTCATTTAAATTTTCTAATATCTTCATCTTTTTCTTCTTCAACTCCTGTTATATTATTCATTATAACTGATTACACAGATTACATTTAGATTACACCGATAAGATAAAAACATTCGTAGGGGTGTTGCAATATGCCCCTGCGGTTACAAACGGTGCCGGTTAAAAAATAATTAGGTGTAATCGCTTATTTGTGCATTGGCATTATATTTCTATCTTTTATCTGCGTAATCTTTTTATTAATCTGGGTAATCAAGTTAGGATACCTATTTTCTTAAGTTTTTCCTTTAAAGTTGGCATATGATTCCCGTTCCAAAATATTTTTCCGCAATTAAGACATTTTTTAAACCAATAGCCTCTCCCACAGACATCTAAGGGAATCTCTCTCTTGACTTCCTCTTCTCGAATTTTTTGCAAGAGATTATTACAATTTGAACATCTACTAAATAGACGTTCTTTATTTACTTTTAATTTCAATTCATTTATAATCTGTTCTAATTGCCCATCAAGATCGTCTTTGTTAAGATAAAAAATCCAGGGTAATTTTCTTAAAAATTTTACCCTGGATAACAAAATTCTAAACTCTCTTTTAGTCAGATTAATGACTGATACATAATCCTCATTTTGAAAATACAGGACATCAAAGCCTAAAATCCTGAGCAAAATTGCTAATTTTTGCAATCTATAAACTACAAAGCGATTTTCTTTCATAAGATTAAGTTGGGGGATTACACCCCCTTGTTTTTTTTCGGGTTCGGATTTATCCGACCCAATTTGTTTTGTTAATTTTCTTTAACGGGTTCGATAAATCGAACCCCAATATTTTTTCCCCTTATCTTCTAGACACGATAATATTATGTCTATTTATTCTAATATCGTAGAATCTTTTCTATCCTATCCAAACCTTCTTTGATGTCTTCTAAAGATGCAGCATAAGACAATCTTAGATATCCTTCTGCTTCAAATGCGCTACCCGGAATTAAAGCAACTTCCGCTTCCTTTAAAATAAAATTAGAGAAATCAAATGAATTACTAATCTTCTTACCATTATATTCAATTCCTCTTTCCAATATTTTACTTATATTGGGAAAGGCATAAAAAGCTCCGGCTGGGGTAAGACACGAGATTCCTTCTATTTCATTTAGTCTTCTTACTATATATTTCCTTCGCTTATCGAATGCCTTTCTCATTTCTTCGATGGTATCTTGTTTCCCACTTAAAGCTTCCACGCTGGCTTTTTGAGCAATAGAATTGGGATTAGAAGTACTATGCCCCTGAATTTTAGACATTCCCTTGATAATCTCTTCCGAACCTGCAGCGTAGCCAATTCTCCAGCCAGTCATAGCATATGATTTGGATACACCATTTATAGTAATAATTTTTTCTTTTATCTCATCACCTAAGGAAGCCATGCTTAAATGTTTTGCATTATCATAAATTAATTTTTCGTATATTTCATCACATATACAATAGACATTGTACTTTAAGAGAAGCTTTGCTATCTTTTTTAATTCCTCTTGTTCATAAACAGCTCCGGTAGGATTATTAGGGCTGTTTAAAATAAGTAACTTGCTTCGTGAAGTTATTTTTTCTTCAACCTGAACAGCAGATAATTTAAAGCCTTCTTCCTGATAAGTATTAATAAAGATGGGAACTGCTCCCGCAAATTTTATCTGCTCTGTATAACTAACCCAGCAGGGAGCAGGCAATAATACCTCGTCACCCGGTTCGCAAATAGTTAAAATTGTATTAAAAAGGCATTGTTTTGCTCCGGTAGACACAATTATTTCTGAAGTTTTGTACTCTACCTTATTATCTTTCTTAAGTTTTTCTAATATTGCTTCTTTAAGCTCAATTATTCCTGAACTTGTAGTGTAATGGGTAAAACCTTCTCTAATAGCAGAAATAGCCTTTTCTCTAATATTTTCCGGAGTATCAAAGTCAGGTTCACCTGCTGCAAAACTGATTACTTTTTTCCCTTCCCGTTTCATTTTCAGTGCTTGGGCAGTAATAGCCAAAGTCTGGGATGGATTTATATTTTTTACTTTTTCCGAAATAGTCATCTTTTTCCTTCCTTTCTGGTAAAAATAAAACTTTTGTGCCAGGTACTTTTATTTCATTTTTAGATATAATCGAGCCAAGTTAAGTATTTATCTTCTTTCCCTTTAGCGATATCGAAAAACTTCTTTTGAATATTTTCAGTTATCGGTCCACGTTTTCCTTCGCCAATCTGGTAATTATCAATCTCTCTAATAGGAGTAACTTCAGCAGCCGTTCCAGAGAAAAACACTTCATCTGATATATAAAGCTCATCTCGACAGATATATTTCTCTTGAACCTGATAGCCCATATCATTTGCAATTGTTATTATGGAATCGCGGGTAATTCCTTCTAAAACTGTGGCAGTGGGAGTGGTATAGATTACTCCATCCCTAATCCAAAATACATTCTCCCCGGAACCCTCGGTTACATAACCATTTGTATCTAATAAAATCGCCTCATCTACTCCTGCTTCAATTGCTTCCATCTTAGCAAAGATAGAATTAACATAGTTTCCGCAAATTTTAGCTTTTTGAGAAGTTGAATTTATATAGATTCGAGCATAACTAGATATTTTAGTTTTAATCCCTTGAGCTAAGGCCTCTTCACCCAAATATGCACCCCATTCCCAAACAGCAATAGTACAATTAACTGGACATTTAAAAGGACTTACTCCCAATTCTTTAAACCCACGATAAATTAAAGGCCGGATATAGCCACTCTTAAGTTTGTTTGCTTTAATAGTATCTTTAACCGCCTGCCTAAATTCTTCTTTAGAATAGGGAATAACCATTTTTAATATTTTACCTGAATTAAATAGCCGATCAATATGTTCTTTTAATCTAAAAACTGCTGTTCCACTCTCGGTCTCGTAAGCTCTTATACCTTCAAACACTCCACTTCCATAATGTAGAGCATGGGTACACACATGAACTTGAGCTTTATCCCAATCAACCATCTTCCCATCCATCCAAATTTTTTCTGCTTTCATTTTTATTTACCTCCTTCTTAAGATTAAATTTAGAGTTATTTTATCACATTTTTTCAATAATTACATATATTAATTCGTATCTCGTATAAAATTCAGTGACAAGTAATGAGTAATATGTGATAAGCAATCGATTTCGAGTTCAATTTGCAAGTTTTAATTTTAAAAGAAATAAGTAGATGCATATTGCATTAGTTAGTTAAGAAATAAAATATAAAAGTCAGTAGTAAGAAGCTAGAAGTCAGAATTTGGAACAATAAGTTTCAATTTTTTATTTATATCCAACTACACTGCCAAAGTTTACTCTAATATTTTAGTAGTTAATGCTAATTAAATATTTTGTTCCAATTCTTCTAACTTTACTTTTCGGATTTTAAAATTATCACTATTGAGAATAATTTTAGCGGTTTTTCCTACTTTTTCTGGGGAGACAGTAGTATAATAATTTTCTTCGCCTTTGCCCTCTTCTTTTAAAATTCCCTTTTGAATGAGAACTTCTTTTAAAGTTAATGAGGTGCTGACAGCTGGATCAATTAATATTACTTCCGGACCCATAATATCTGATATTACCTTTTTTAAAAAAGAATAGTGTGTACAGCCTAGTATTAGAGTATCAATTTGTGCTTCTCTTAAAGGTTTTAGGTAGTCTCGGACAACTTCGTAGGTTTCAGGAGCAGTAAATTTACCGGCTTCAACTATAGAGACAAATTCGGGACAAAAATTAGAAAATACTTTTATTTCGGGGGCAATTCTTTCAATCTCTTCAGGATAAGCTCCATTTTTAGTGGTAAATTCAGTGGCAATAACTCCGACCCTTTTGTTCAAAGTCTTCTTTATGGCATCCTGAACTGCCGGCTGTATAACACCAATTATAGGAATAGAAAAATATTCTCTTGCTTTTTTGAGGCTAGCCGCAGTAGCTGTATTGCAAGCTATAACACAGATTTTAATTTTTTTCTTTATAAGAAAACTAATTATTTGAAGAGTATAATCTATAAGTTCATCTTGATTTTTTTCGCCATAGGGTTGGCGCAGGTTATCGGCAAAATATTCAATATTTTCCCGGGGAAGTAGTTTTTTAACTTCTTTCACTACCGATAAACCACCTAACCCCGAATCTAAAAAACCAACCGGTTGTTCTCTCATTTGATACCCCTTTGTTTCATTACCAAAAAATATAATTTCTCATTTTTTAAAATTTTTTCTAATAAATAAATAATATTATTATTCAAGTCATTACTGGCCAAATACTCTGATAAATATTGGGTCTATATTTTTTAAATAAGTTTGATAATCAAAGCATTCTTCTATCTCCGATTTTGTTAAATATTGGCTTACTTCCGGGTCTTCCAATAAAAATTTTTTGAACTCGGCTTGACCCTGCCAGACGCCCATAGAAATTCCCTGCACTATACGATAAGCTTCCTCTCGGGAAAGACCCTTTTTGGTAAGGTACAACATTATCTTTTGAGAAAAGATCAAACCTTTGGTTTTTTCCAAATTTTCTTTCATTCGCTCGGGATACACATTTAAATTGGAAATAAGATTAGTAAATTTTTGTAACATATAATCGATTAAAATAGTGCTATCGGGAATGATAATGCGTTCTGCGGAGGAATGAGAAATGTCTCTCTCGTGCCACAGATTTACATTTTCCAGAGCAGTCATGGCATTAGCTCTAACTACTCGGGAAAGTCCGCAAATTCTCTCACAAATTATAGGATTCCTCTTGTGTGGCATTGCTGAAGAACCCTTCTGTCCGGCGGAAAAATTTTCTTCTACTTCATAAACTTCAGTCCTTTGCAAGCCTCTTATTTCAGTAGCAAACTTTTCTAAAGAACTGGCAATCACTGCTAAGGTACCCAAAAAATAGGCATGCCGGTCTCTTTGAATAATTTGATTAGAAATCTTGGCTGGCGTTAAACCTAATTTTGCACAGATATATTCCTCGACATGAAGGTCAATGTGGGCAAAGGTGCCTACTGCTCCCGATATCTTACCATAACTTATTTCTTCCTGCGCCCTATTCATCCTTTCTAAATTTCTCTGCATTTCGGAGAACCATAAAGCCATTTTAAACCCAAAAGTTATTGGCTCGGCATGAACACCATGAGTCCTCCCTACCATTAAGGTATATTTGTGCTCTAAGGCCTTTTCTTTTAATGCCTTTATCGAATTTTCAATATCATCTATAATTATTTTGGCAGACTGTTTTAACATCAAAGCCAGAGAAGTATCTAATATATCAGAAGAGGTTAATCCTTGATGAAAATAACGGGAATATTCTCCTAAATTTTCTCCGATGGCAGTAGTAAAAGCCAATACATCATGTCGGGTTATTTTTTCAATCTCCCGAATACGTTCTAAAGAATATCTAGCATTGCTTCTAATATTTTCAATAGCATTTTTATCTATTTTCCCTGATTCAAAAAAAGCTTCACAGACTAAAAGCTCTATTTTTAACCAAGTTCTATATTTGTTTTCCTCTTCCCAGATATTTTTCATAACCGGGAGTGAATATCTATCAATCATTAATATCACCTCTCAACTAGTCGTTAGTAAAGAAAATAAAAAAGATACTAAGGATACGAGATACAAGATTATTCAATTGTCCAATTCACCAATTAAAAACAAAATCAAAAAACAGTTGACTAATTTATTAATTTACCAATTAACTAATTCTCTAATTAACTAATTAAAATGGTCATTAGTATTAAATATGAAATACAAGATTATTTAATTGACCAATTAAATTAGTTAGCTGGTTAGTTGGTTAATTGGTTACCCGGTTTACCAATTTGCCAGTTAATTATAGTCGTTAATTTTAGATACAAGTTCTCAGTTGTAATAGGAGAATTAGCTTATACAGTTAACCAGCTTGATTTTAATTCTTCAACCGGATAACCGGTAAACTGGCTAACCGGCTAACCTTCTTATTCTTTATTTAAATACATTTTCTCGAATAATAGTTTGACTTCTTTTGGGACCGACAGATACTATAACTACTTTAGTTTTTACCAATTCTTCTATTCGGTTAATATATGCCTTTAACTGCTGGGGAAAGTCTTCATATTTAGTTATCTGAGAAATATCTCCTTTCCACCCTTCCATCTCTTCGTATATCGGGATACAGTTCTGTAAGGTCTCTAAATGAACCGGAAATTCATTTATTGCTTCTCCATTATATTTATAAGAAGTGCATATTTTGATCTTGTCGAAATCACTTAGGACATCTATCTTGGTTAATACCATGCTATCCATCCCATTAATTCTGACTGCATAGTTTACTAATACCGCATCGAACCAACCACATCTTCGAGGCCTTCCGGTAGTTGCACCAAATTCTCCCCCCTTTTGACGGGTATATTCTTCCAATTCCCCTTGCATTTCCGTGGGGAAAGGACCTCTTCCTACGCGGGTAGTATAGGCTTTGGTTATTCCCATAACTCTGTCTATCTTAGTTGGGCCTACGCCTGTTCCAATGCAGGCTCCGCCGGCTATTGGATTAGAGGAAGTTACATAAGGAAAAGTCCCATGGTCAACATCTAAGAGAGTCCCTTGAGCACCTTCAAACAATATTTTTTTATCTTCATTAATTGCCTGATTCAGGTATAGGGAAACATCTGTCACATATTTTTTTAACAATTGACCATATTCTATATACTTTTTTAAAATATCTTTCTTTTCCTGATTAGATATTTTAAGCCCATATAATTTTTCAAAAATAGTATTCTTTTCGTTTAGATTGTTCTCTAATTTTTTTAGTAAAGATTTTTCATCAATCAAATCAATCATTCTTATCCCGGTGCGAGCAATTTTATCTGCATAGGCTGGACCAATACCTCTTTGGGTTGTACCTATTTTATCTTTCCCTCTTTTTATTTCTTTTTTCTCATCCAAGGTTTTATGATAAGGTAAGACAACATGGGCTTTAAAATCTATAAATAAATTATCGTTAATTTCTATGTTTTTTTTCTTTAAACTTTCAATTTCCTGCAATAAAGATTCCGGATCTATCACCACTCCGTTACCGATAAGACATTTTACCCCTTGATGCAAGATACCAGAAGGTATAAGGTGAAAGATAAATTGATTATCTCCTTTTACTACCGTATGACCCGCATTACACCCCCCCTGATATCTAACAATAATACCTGCTTCCTCGGAAAGCAAATCAGTTATTTTACCTTTTCCTTCATCTCCCCATTGAGATCCAACTACTACTAATGTAGACATATGTTTTTAACCACTCATCCTTTCATAATTTTTAGATGTTCTAACTTATTCATTATTTATGCTTCTTATCATATCAAGCGAAAAGCTTAAAGCGAAAAACATAAAACCATAATTCAAAACTCAAAACTTTTACAGCGTATAGCGTTTAGCGTATAGGATAAATCATTCTGTATAATATGCTACCTACTTCTTTTACTAGACTTTCAATAATTTCATTTTTATTTATATGTACAATTTTATTCTGGTCTTTGCATTTTGTCTTCTTCTTTTTCTTCTTCCTTAACTATACGCTACACGCTGTACGCTGTACGCTATTTTTGCTCTACGCTAAACGCTACCCGCTATTTTCATTCCCATTCGATCGTTGCAGGTGGTTTTGAACTTATATCATACACCACACGGTTAATACCTTTAACCTCATTGATAATTCTATTAGATATTTCTTCTAATATCTTATATGATATTTTAATCCAATCAGCAGTCATACCATCACTACTGTTTACAATCCTTAAAGCAAGAACAAAATCATAGGTTCGAATATCTCCCATCACCCCTACCGTCTTTATCGGGAGCAGAATACCAAAAGATTGCCAGATCCTTTTATATAAGTTATTCTTTTTTATTTCCTGCTTAATTATCTCATCTGCTTCTCTCAAAATATCTAATTTTTCTTTATAGACCGAACCAATTACTCTTATAGATAACCCCGGCCCGGGGAAAGGTTGTCTCCAGATTACCTCTTCGGGAAATTTTAGCTTTTTTGCTACTTTTCTCACTTCATCCTTAAACAGATATTTTAAAGGCTCCAGGACTTTAAGTTTCATTTCCTCAGGCAATCCACCAACATTATGATGAGATTTAATTTTAGAAGAAGGTCCTTTTAAAGAAATACTTTCTATTACGTCAGGATAAAGAGTGCCTTGCAATAAATATTTTACCTCGCCAATGTCTTTTGCCTTCTTCTCAAATACTCGAATAAATTCTTCCCCAACGATCTTTCTCTTTGCCTCGGGATCACTTACGCCTTTCAGTCTCTTTAAAAATCTCTCGGAGGCATCAACATAAATTAAATCTATTTTAAAATTGTCTTTAAATCTTTTTTGTACTTCTTCTGCTTCTCCCTTTCTTAATAGGCCATTATTAATAAAAATACAATATAGTTGATTTTCAATAGCTTTGTGGGTTAATGCTGCTGCTACCAATGAATCTATCCCTCCGCTTACACCAGCTACTACCTTTTCTTTACCTACTTTTTCTTTAATCTCCTTTACAGAGTGTTCAATAAATGATTCCAAATTCCAACTCTGATTGCACTGGCATATCTTATAGAGAAAATTCTCAAATATCCTTTTTCCTAAAGGAGTATGGGTAACTTCAGGATGAAATTGGATTCCATAAATTTTCTTCTCTCTATTTAACATGGCTGCAACTTTGGTATTTTCGCTATGAGCGATGGCTTTAAAATTTAGAGGAAGGTCTTCTATTAAATCCTGATGACTCATCCAACAAGCGGTCTCTTTAGGAAATCCGCAAAAAATATCCTCGTGATTATCTAATACAACATTAACCCTGCCATATTCTGCCTGAGATGTTTTTATCACTTTTCCTCCTGAAAATTGGGCAATCAGGTGAGCACCATAACAAATTCCTAATATCGGTATGCCCAATTTAAATATCTTTTTATCACACACCGGTGCTTGAGCTTCATATACGCTTGCTGGACCTCCAGAGAGGATAAATCCTTTAGGTGGATTCGTTTTTAATCTATCCAAACCAACATGATAAGGAAGTATTTCCGAATAAACCTTAGCCTCTCTTATTCGCCTGGCAATTAATTGAGTATATTGTGAACCAAAATCTAAAATTGCAATCCATTCTTTCTGTTTTTCTTTTTTCAAACAAATCCCCCACCAGCTTATGTTTTTTGATTTCTATAATATGATTATTCCCCAAAAACTAAAAAATATCTAGAAGCAGAGTATATACACAGTGTATCCTAAATAATTCTATAATAATTTTAACAATTCACTAATTCTCGATTCATTCACAATAATAATTATAACATATCTTCAATTTGTAACCATAGTAATTTGATATTTTTTAAATTTTTTTTAAAAAAAAGAAGGATTTTTTAAATTTATGTAGTATTATAGTAATGTAGCTAGAAATATGTTTAATTTTTCTGATACCAAATAACAAAATCTCCTAATAAAATATAACAATCTGTATGAAGGTAGGGGGAGAAATCTTTTCTTCTTTAGAAAAGGGACCGAAGGTGTACGATGTATAATACATTTAAACTCTCAGGCAAAAGGACCCTTACTGGACAGAACTCTGGAAAGTTTTTTAATAAACACCGAAGGGGCAATTTTCCATGCTGGGAAAAATCTCTCAGGTAAATAGACAGGGATTAGGAAAATATTATAGATTCCTATACTGTCTTTTTTTATGTTTAAAATAAAATAGTAAAAAATAAAAATCAGGAGGCACCCCATGAAATCAGATTTACAGATAGCTCAAGAAGCTAAACTGAAACCGATTACTGAAATTGCTGCATCGATCGAAATCAAAGAAGATGAATTAGACCTTTATGGCAAATATAAGGCCAAGGTCTCTCCCGATATCCTAAAGAGACTAAAAGATAGACCTCAAGGTAAATACATTGTAGTAACTGCTATTACCCCTACCCCCTTAGGCGAAGGTAAGACAGTAACTTCTATCGGATTAGGCCAGGGTTTGGCTAAAATAGGTAAAAAAGTAGTTAATACCTTACGAGAACCCTCAATGGGTCCGGTCTTCGGGATTAAAGGAGGAGCAGCAGGGGGAGGATATTCCCAGGTAGTTCCTATGGAAGACCTTAATCTTCACTTTACCGGAGACATCCATGCCGTAGGGGCAGCTAATAACTTACTCTGTGCTATGTTAGATACCCACTTACAGAAGAAAAACAAACTGGGTATAGATATCCATAACATCAATATCAATCGGGTAGTAGATATCTCAGATCGAGCACTTCGTCACATCGTAATTGGTTTAGGAGGAAAAACCAATGGTATCCCCCGGGAGACCGGTTATGATATTACTGTAGCCTCAGAAGTTATGGCTATCCTCTCTTTAGCTACCGATGTCTTTGATCTAAGAGCTCGATTAGGTCGGATGACCGTAGCCTATACCACTGATGCTAAACCGGTAACCGCCGAAGACCTAAAGGCAGCCGGTGCTATGACTGTTCTCCTAAAAGATGCTCTAAAACCGAACCTCATCCAGACCTTGGAACACGGTCCCTGTCTGATGCACTGTGGACCCTTTGCCAATATCGCCCATGGTAATAATTCAGTTTTAGCTGACCTGATTGCCTGCAAATTAGCTGATTATGTAGTAACCGAATCCGGCTTCGGGGCCGATATGGGTTTTGAAAAGATGTGCAACATTAAATGCCGTACCAGCGGACTGAAAGTAGATGCAGCCGTAGTAGTCTGTACCATAAGAGCCCTAAAGATGCACGGTGGGGCCATAAAGGTCGTAGCCGGCAAACCCTTAGACCAGGAAACCCTGGCCAAAGAAGATCTTGACTCGGTAGCCAAAGGATGTGAGAACTTAGATAAACATATAGAAAATGTGCTCTTACACGGTGTACCCCCCATAGTAGTTATCAATCGCTTCCCCACCGATACCCCGGCTGAGATTGAACTGATTAAAAAAAGAGCCCTGGCTGCCGGAGCAATTACAGCCGTTACTCATGAAGTATGGGCTAAAGGAGGAGAAGGAGGAATAGAATTGGCAGAAGCGGTAGTGGAAGCTACCAAAAAACCCAATCACTTTCACCACCTCTATCCCCTAGATTTATCTATCAAAGAAAAGATTGAAACCATTGCCACCAAGATCTATGGTGCAGAGGGAGTAGACTATGCCCGCCTGGCAGAGAAAAAGATCAAGCTCTTCAGCGAAGTAGGATTTGATAAATTACCGATGTGCATGGCCAAGACTCACCTTTCCTTATCTCATGACCCGCAAGTTAAGGGTAGACCCCTTAATTTCCGTATACCCGTCCGGGATGTAAGGGCATCAGTAGGAGCAGGATTCCTCTATCCTCTTTTGGGGACCATGATGACTATGCCGGGTTTACCTTCCGTGCCGGCATCTGCTAAGGTAGATATTGATGAGGAAGGGAATACAGTGGGATTGTTCTAAATTAATTCGTATTTCGTATCTCGTGAATCGTATCTCGTGAAGATTGTTATCCGGTTAGCCAGTTTACCGGTTACCCGGTTGAAGAATTAAAATCAGGCTAGTTAACTGTATCAACTAACTCTCATTTTACAACTGAGAACTCGTATTTGAAATTAACGACTAGAATTAACTGGGTAACTAAGCAACCAAATTAACTTGAAACTTGTATTTAATAACTAATTAATAAGGAGTTGATGTTTAGAGTAAATCAAAAAATATATTTTAAAAATTTTAGTTATTTAATCATTATCAAATAAAAAAACGAATGGAGGGAAAATACTAATGATTAATGAAGTTATAGAGAATTTATATTACACCAAAAGTGACGAATGGTTAAAGGTGGAAGATAGTATCGGAACAATAGGAATTACTGATTATGCCCAGGATCAACTTGGAGATATCGTATATTTAGAAAAAGTAGATAAAGGGAAAAGTTTAAAACAAGGTGAAAACCTTACCACTATTGAATCAGTTAAAGCCGTATCTGATGTTAATACTCCTGTAGGTGGAGAAGTAACCGAAGTAAACGAAAAATTATTAGATGATGCTTCTATTATAAACAAAGATCCTTACGGAGAAGGATGGATTGCTAAAATAAAGATAGAAAATAAAGACGAATTAAAAAATCTGATGAGTGCTCAAGAATATTCTGAATACAGAAAAGAATAGAGGTGTAATAAATATGAGATATATTCCCACTACTGAAGAGCAAAAAAAGGAGATGCTGAAAGAAATTGGAGTCTCTTCTTTTAAAGATTTAATTAAAAGTGTTCCTCAAAGCCTTCGATTAAAGGAAAAGTTAAATATTCCAGAGGCAATATCGGAAAGCGAATTAGAAGATACAATTTACCATATCGCTAAGAAGAATGCGGATTTCTATTCTATGAAACCTTTGATAGGCGCTGGTTCCTACCGCCACTTTATTCCGGAAGCAGTAAAATTTCTCTTGCAAAGAGAAGAGTTCTGGACCTGCTATACCCCTTATCAACCTGAATTGAGTCAGGGCACCTTGCAATCTATATTCGAATACCAGAGTTATATTTCCCGGCTTACCAAGATGGAGGTGGTAATTCCCTCTATCTATGATGGTGCTTCTGCTACTGCTGAAGCAGCTTTAATGTCTTTAAGATTAACTCATAAAAATAAAATTATTGTATCAAATTTACTTCATCCTCATTATAGGAAAACAGTAAAAACTTATTTAGCTCCTCATGAAGCAGAAATTATCGATTTACCTTATAAAAATGGTTTAGTTGATATAGAGAAATTAAAGACTCTACTTGATGAAAATGTGGCCTCTGTAATTATTCAAAGTCCTAATTTCTTTGGGGGCATAGAAG
>Ga0114922_10004512_pt1 | contig 12901 bp, 8 predicted proteins | sample AartaG_FD_100975 | JGI IMG/M metagenome (GOLD analysis project Ga0114922, IMG submission 100975) | Deep subsurface microbial communities from Aarhus Bay to uncover new lineages of life (NeLLi) - Aarhus_00045 metaG | ecosystem: Environmental > Aquatic > Marine > Oceanic > Sediment | place: Aarhus... | reverse complement strand
TGCGCATGGCGACGGTCAACGGCGCCCGCGCTTTGCGTATCGACGGCCGCTTCGGCTCGCTGGCGCCGGAGCGGATCGGGCGCTTCCTGGCCTACGCCGGAGACGAGGTCGGCGACCCGCTCGAGGCCCTGACGTCCGGAATCGACCACAGTAAGTTGTTCTGGGTGGGGGGCGAAGTTGCCTGATCCGTCCACCGGCCTCAACGGAGCGCCGTCGGCTTCGCCGGCGGCGAGGGCAGGCCGGGCGGCGCTGCGCTACTTTCGCCTCGTCCGCCTCGCCCACACCGTCTTCGCCCTGCCGTTTGCCCTCGCCGGCCTGGCGCTGGCATCGCAGGAGACGCCGTTCCGCTGGCACGTCCTCTTCTGGGTGCTGGTGGCGATGGTGGCGGCGCGCAGCGCAGCGATGGGATTCAACCGCATCGTTGACCACCGCTACGATGCGCTCAACCCGCGCACCTCCGGCCGCGAGCTGCCGCGAGAGCTGATCTCGATACCGGCCGCCTGGGTATTTGTTGTCGCCTGCAGCGCACTGTTCTTCGCCGCCGCCTGGGCCCTGAACCCCCTCTGCGGCTGGCTCAGTCCGCTGGCGCTGGCAGTGCTTTTCTTCTACTCGCTCACCAAGCGCTTCACCTGGACCAGCCAGTTCTTCCTCGGCCTCAGCCTGGCCATCGCGCCGGTCGGGGCCTGGATGGCGCTGACCGGCGGCTTTGATTGGCGCGCCGCAGCGCTGGCCGCCGCGGTGCTGCTCTGGGTGGCGGGATTCGACATCTTCTACGCCTGCCTCGACTTCGACTTCGACCGCGAGCACGGCCTGCATTCGGTGCCGATGCGTTGGGGGCTGCGCGGGGCGATTTTAATCGCGCGCGCCCTGCACGCGGCCGCGGCCGTCCTGATCGTCGGCCTCCACTGGCTCTTCCCCCTGGGAGCAGTTTACCTGGCGGGCGCCGCCGTCGTCGTCGCCGTCCTGGCGCTGGAGGACTTCATGGTGCGGCACGACGACCTCAGCCGCGCCGTGGCCGCCTTCAACCTCAACGGCGCCGTCTCGATTCTGTTCTTCCTCGCCATCCTCGCAGGCATCCTCTGGCGGTGATGTTTCTTCTCTACCGTCGATTGAACGTATGCGGTGGAGGATATACATCCCGCTACGCGGGAGATGGCGGACAGGAATGTCCGCCCTCCCGATGTGGCATGGGCGAGTGACGGACAGGAGGGCGCGCAGCCGCGGCGAACCTGCCACACCGGTGCTATGGCCGGTAGACGTGTAAGGCCACGGAACGTTGTGAGTTCCGCGGCCTTGTGTCTTGTTAGGGGGTGGATCTATTCCTTACTGCCGCCGCTCGAGGTGGCCGGCCGCTCCTCGAGCTCCCGCCTGCGGAAGCGCAGCCAGGTGGGGAAGCGGATCGACTGCAGGTCGTCGAGCAGCGTGTAGACCACCGGGACGACGAGCAGAGTAAGCAGCATCGAGGTCAGGAGCCCTCCGATGACGGCGACGCCCATATGGCTGCGGAAGCTGGCGCCGGCGCCGATGCCGAGTGCCACCGGGAGCGAGCCGAAGATGGTCGAGAAGGTGGTCATCATGATCGGGCGCAGCCGCCGCGGGCCGGCCGTCAGGATCGCCTCGGTGCGCTCCATGCCGCGCCGGCGCAGCGTGCCGGTGTAGTCGACCAGGAGGATGGCGTTCTTGGTAACCAGCCCCATGAGCATGATGACGCCGATCATGGAGAGAATGTTGAGCGTCTTGCCGGCGATCAGCAGGAGTCCCATGGCTCCGACGATCGACAGCGGCAGCGAGAGCATGATGGTGAATGGGTGGACGAAGCTCTCGAAGAGGCTCGCCAGGACCATGTAGATGATGATCACGGCCAGCAAGAGCGTGAAGTTGATGCTCTCGAAGCTCTCCATCATCACCTCTGCCATGCCGAAGTGCTCGGCGCGGACGCCAGGCGGGATGCCGATCTCCTCGACTATGCCGTCGATCGTCTCGACGGCCTGGCCGAGGGTATAGTCGGTTGTGAGGTTGGCCATCACCCTGATCTCGCGCATGCGATTCTGACGGTTGATCTGGATCGGCCCGCTCTCGCGGCTGACCTCGGCGAGGTTGCCCAGCTCGACCGGCTGCCCGGTGCGCGAGACTACCATCAGGCGCTCGATGTCCCCCGGCTCGTCCCGGTCGTCGGCCTGCAGGCGCACCCGCACGTCGTACTCCTGGCCGCCGCTCTGGAATGTGGTGACATCTTCGCCCCCGACCAGAGCGCGGATGGTAGTGGCGATACCGGCCATCGAGACGCCGAGGTCGGCAGCCCTGTCGCGGTTGACGCGCACGCCGATCTCCGGCTTGCCGAGCTCATAGTTGGTGTCGAGGTCGACGAAGCTGGGGATCTCCTCCATGCGGACCATGATAGCCTCGGCGAAGTCCGCGAGCTGGTCGAGGTCGGTGCCGCGCAGGGAGTACTGCACCTGGTAGCTGCCCCAACCCCCGCCGCCGCCGACGTCCTGCCGCAGCTCGCCGATGGCGATCTGGATGTCGTCGAGGTCGGCCAGCCGATCGCGCGCTGCATCCATGTACTCCTGCTGGGTGAAGGCCCGCTCCTCCAGCGGCAGGAGCTTGACGTCAATCTGCGCCTCGTTGACCATCTCCTGCCTGCCGCCGCCGGCGGTGACGAAGATCAGCTCGATCCCGCCCATGTCGTGCAGGCGCTCCTCGACTTGGTTCACGTAACGCATCGTCTCGTGGATGCTTGAGCCAAGCGGTGCCTCGATGGCAATGGTGAAGGCGCCCTCGTCCATAGTCGGCGTGAACTCGCCGGGGATTAGGGAAGTGATGTAGAGGCTGAAGATGAATACGCTGATGGCGACGAGCACGGTGATCGCCCGGAGGCGCAGTGCCACGGCCAGCGTCGCCCTGTAGCCCCGGTCTACGGCTCGCAGGAGCCCTGTGATGGCGCGGGCGACAAAGTTGCGGCGCTCGCCTTCGCCCCGCACCTTCATGAAGCGGCTGCAGAGCATAGGGGTCAGCGTCAGGCTGGTGAAGGCGCTGATGACGACCGCGATGGCGACTGTGAGACCGAACTCGTAAAAGAAGCGCCCCATGATGCCGGTCATGAAGGCCACCGGCACGAAGACGGCCAGGATGGTCGTCGTCATCGAGACGATCGCCAATCCGATCTCGCCCGTCGCCTCCATGGCCGCCTGTCTCTTGCTCTTCTTCTCCTGCTCCATATGCCGGTAGACGTTCTCGATCACCACCACCGCGTCGTCGATGAGCAGGCCTACGCTGATGGTCAGCGCCAGCATGGTCATCATATTGATGGTGAAGCCCAGGAAGTTGATGAAGGTGAAGGTGGAGATGATCGACGTCGGGATGGCGATGGCGGCGATGAGGCTGGTGCGGAAGTTGCGCAGGAAGAAGAGGATGACCATCACCGCCAGCGTGCCGCCGATTATCAGGTGGCCCTGCACGTCCTCTATCGACTCTCTGATGAAAGTCGAGTTGTCGATGGCCACGTTGATCTCGATATCAGGCGGCAGCAGTGTGCGGATCTCCTCGACCTCGGCCAGGATGTCGTCGGCCAGAGCCACGGTGTTGGCCCCGGCGACCTTGCGGCACTGCAGCGCCACCGCTCGGCGACCGTTGAGGAAGGAGAGCGAGCGCAGGTCTTCCATTCCGTCCTCGACGTTACCGATGTCGCGCAGCCGCACCGGCGCCCCCTCGGCGTAGGCGATCACCAGGTCGTTGAACTCCTCGACGGTCTCCAGGTCGCCGTGGGTCTTGACGGTAGCCTCGTCGGTGCGCGTCTCGATGCGGCCCCCGGGGATGTCGATGTTCTCCGCAGCCAACACAGCCATCACCTGGGAGACGGGGATGCCGTAGCCCCTAAGCCTGTCGGCGTCGAGCCATACGCGCACCTCGCGCTCCTGGCCGCCGATCATCTCCACGCTGCCGACGCCGCTGATCGTCTGCAGGCGCTCCTTTATGTTGCGGCGCGTGTACTCGGTGATGCGGCGGATCTCCTCATCGGGATCCTCGGGGTCCTCGCGGCCGAAGACCGCCAGCGTGATGACCGGTATCGATCCGAAGTCGAGCTTCTCGACCAGCGGCTCCTCGACCTGGTCGGGAAGCTGCTCGCGGATACCGGCGACCTTGTCGCGAACGTCCTGCACCACCACGTCGAGCTGCTTCTCGATCTCGAACTCGATGACCACGATGCTGATGCTCTCGCTGGAGATCGAGCGCAACGAGTTGATGCCGTCGATCGAGTTGACCGCCTCCTCGATCACGTCGGTGACCTCGACTTCAACGGTCTCCGGGTCGGCGCCGGGCAGGATGGTGGTGATGGTCACTACCGGGATCTCGACGTCGGGCATCAGGTCGATGCCGATCATGCCGAGGCTTACGAAGCCGAAGACGATCAGCGCCACGATGACCATCGTCGCGAAGATCGGGCGGCGAACCGAGGTGTCTGCTAACCACATGTCATCTCTCCAGGTGTTGAATGCGGCTCAGTACTGCAGCTCGACCCGCTCGCCGCCCTGAAGCGGGCCGGTGATCAGGCTGCTGCTGCCGCGCTGCTCGACCAGCGCCACCGCCACATCGCGCACCCGGTCGGCCTCGAGCACCCGCAGGTATAGGCCGCCGTTGGTGCTGAACAAGGCGCCATTGGGTACCAGGAAGGTCGGCTGGCCGCCGCTGAGGCGCACAACACTCTCGGCGAAGAAGCCGGGCCTGAGCATACCGTCGCCGTTGTCGAACTCGGCCTCGATCGGCACCGTGCGGGTCTGCCTGTCCACCGTCGGGCTGACCAGCGTCACCTCACCGCTGAAGACGCGGCCGGGGTAGGCAGCCAGGCGGGCGTTTACCTCGTCCCCCTCGGCGATCTCGGCCGCCAGGCGCTCGGGAACCGAGAACCTCAGCACGATCGGGTTGACTACGCTGATGACCACCAGCGGGTCGCCCGCGCCGACGAACTCACCGGCGCTGGCCGGCCGCGCCGAGATCACTCCTGCCAGGGGAGCTACGACATCGGTATCCTCCAGCGCCTCGGCGGCGATGGCGACCGCCGCTTCCGCGCTGCGTACCTGGGCCTCGGCCATCTCCAGCTGCGTTCGGAACAGATCGAGGGTGCTCTGCGGGATGGCGCCGTCGTCGAACAGGATCTGCTTGCGCTCGTACTCGCTGCGGGCGTTGCCCAGGCTCGCCTCGGCCACCGCGAGCTGCGCCCGCGCGCTGTCCAGCTGCAACCTGAAGTTCTCCGGATCGATGCGGCCGATTAGCGTCCCGCTGCGGACCGTGTCGCCGACGTCGACCAGCAGGCTCAGCAGCGTACCGCCAACCTCGGCGCTGACGGTGACCTCCTCGTCGGCTTCGAAGCTGCCGATGGCGCGGTGCTCCGTGGAGTTGCCCTGGGGCCGGACGACGGCGTAGCCGTTCTCGTCTCCCGGTTCCTCAACGCTTGCCTCTTCGCCGGACTCGACTGCCGACTCGGCGCGTTCCGGAGTCTCGATGGTCGCCCTGTCGTCGTCGCCGGGGCAGGCGCTCAGCAGCAGGGCGAGCAGTATCGGCAGTATTATCCTCTTCATCTTTCAGGCTCCTCTTCGATATCCACAACCAGAAGTCCGAGGCTGCGGCGCAGGCTGAACAACGCGAGCACCTCGTCGGTTGATATGTTCGCTAGTGTCTTCTCGGCAGAGATGAACTGCTGGCGGGCGTCCTGCAACTCCAGATCGGTCGCCTCGCCGACGGCGTGGAAGCGCTCTATATCGGCGTAAGCCTGCCGCGTAAGTTCCACCTGCGTCTGGACAGTCTGGCGGCTGGCACGCAGCGACTCGTAATCGAGGTGCGCCTGCACGATCTCGGCACGGATCTGCCTCTCCAGCAGCTGCCTCTGCAGTTGTGCCTGCCGGTGGGCGCTCTCGGCTTCGGCCTGGCGGGCTCTGCTGAAGCCGCCGTCGTAGATCGGCACGCTGAAGTTGAGCATCAGCCTCCAGAAGGCGTTGGAAGGGAAGGGCGAGCGCTGGCGGTTGTAGAGGAAGTCCAGCGACACCGTGGGCAGCTTCTCCCCGGCGGCGATGCCGATCTGCAGCTCGCTGATGGCGATCTGCCTGCCGGCGGCTCTCAGCTCGCTGCGTCCCTCCATGCCGATCGCCAGCAGCTCCTCTAGCGTCGCGGCGGGGAGCGACGGCGCCCCCGGTGGCGCCAGGCGGTAGTCGCCGTCGATGCCGGTCAGCACCGTCAGGTCCTCCTTGGCCCGCGCCATCGCGCTGCGGTCCACGATCACCCCCAGCTCTGCCTCGGCCACCTGCGCCTCGGCCTGCAGCACCGAGGTACGGATCCCCTCGCCGGCCCGCAGCAGGACCTCGGCCTGGCGCAGCTGCTGGCGGGCCAGCTCCACTGCCTGGCGGCTGATCTCGAGGTTACGCTGAGCCTTCACCACCTCGGCGTAGACGGCAGCCACCTGGAAGAGCAGGTCGCGGCGCGTCCGGTCGAGCTGGTCCTCGCTGAGGCCGATGTTGATGCCGCTCGCCTGCAGGGCCCTGATGTCACGGAAGCCGACGAACAGCGGTTGCGAGATGGTCAGCGAGGCTTGCCAGTCGTAGAGCGGCGTGATGACGAATCCGCCGGGTGAATCCTCCGGCATCTCCATCCCGGGGATGTCGAACTCAATCGCCTGTTCGCGGTCGTTGCGCGTCAGCGTGCCGTTGAAGTACGTCGACGGGAATAGAGCCGACCTGGCCAGACTTCGCCAGCTGCGAGCCACCTCTATGCCCTCGCGGGCGATCTCGATCTGCTCGTTGGTGCCCAGCGCCGCCCGCAGCACGTACTCCAGGTCGAGCAGCGGGCCGCCCTCGCCCTCCTGGGCCGCCGCCGGCGCGGCCAGCAGCGCCGTGGCCGCTACGAAGTAGATTAGCTTCCTGATCATTGCTCCTTATCCTTGGAAACTGATATTCCGTTCAGAAAAAGATCGATTAAGAACCCCGCATCCGCGTGCACATCGCGCTCCGCGCACGCGTCAAGCCCCACCTTCTTCGGCAATCCTACGTGTAGTACCGCGTGCAGCGACTCTAGGTAGAGCAGGGTTAAAAGCTCCGGATCGGATCTCCTGATTTCACCGTTCTCCATCGCTTCCTGGAACAGGCTCGTGAAGGCTTCAAGAAACTTGGCCACCTGCGGACGCGCCGGAGCCTGCTTGTCATCCTTGTCGATGAACGGTTGCTCTCCGATAAGCTGGGTCCGGTGCACGAAATCGAATATCTCCCGGTGCTCGGCGGCCATCCGGATCGATTCCTCGTTGGCACGGATCAACCGCGGGCGCAGCGGGCCTTCTTTACCAAGAGCTTTAGTGATCGTGTCGACAAAAAGTTCCAACACGCGCTTTAATACGGTGCCGAGAAGCTCGCCCTTGTCCTCGAAGTAAAGGTAGAGAGTCCCCTTGGCGACGCCGGCCAGCTCCGCCACACGTTCCATCGTCACGCCGGCTACCCCCTCGCGGTTGAAAAGCTCGATCGCCGCGTTGATGATCTCCTTGGTGCGGAACTGCACCAGCACGTCGTGGCGGTTCGGCTTATCGTTGTCCATTTTCGATGACCTGCCATTCAGTTTCCTGACCGGTCGGTCAATATAGTGACGTAGAATGCGGTTGTCAAGTTCCGTTTCGAGTGAACGACGATCCTGCTCGGCTACTTGGACACCCACAACCGTGGGGCCTATAATGTACCGGAGGGGCGGCAGCTCCCGAACAGCATCTTGGTTATCTAGCCCGTATATTGCACAAGGTTTAGCCGGCTCAGGTGTTAAGTGATTGATATGTTGATCTTTCCGGCGCTCTCTCCACAGGGCGGTGAGGTTACATATTGTCACCGGCGAGCCGATTTTCTCGAAGGTCGCGGCGGGGGCGTTTTTGCACCCGCGGGCGTGGTTAGCGCCACGTCGAGGGGCCAAGAACGTCCTCAACAAAGAGATTCGGGGAAAGTGGCCGCCGAACTGCTGAATCTTGTGCAATATGAGGGCTTGGAGGGCCGACATTCCTGTCGGCCACCTCTAGTAAGGGGCGGCAGATGAATATAGGTATTCCGAAGGAGACTTTCCGGGGCGAGAACCGGGTGGCGCTCTCCCCGCTGGCTGTGAAGACCCTGGTCCAGCACGGCCACGCGGTCTACGTCGAGGAAGGGGCGGGCCTGATCAGCAACTACTTCGACACCAACTACGAGGACGCCGGTGCGACGATCGTCTACAGCGCCGAGGAGGCGATAGGCCGGGCGCAGCTGTTGGCCAAGGTGCAGCGCCCGGCGCTGGAGGAGGAGGACCTGCTGGTCGACGGCCAGGTGCTGTTCAGCTTCCTGCACCTGGCGGCGGCGAGCCGTGAACAGGTGAATAAGCTGATCGACAAGAGGATAACGGCGATCGGCTTCGAGATCATCGAGAACGACGACGGGAACCTGCCGCTGGTGCGGATCTTCGGCGAAATCGCCGGCCACATGTGCCTGCCGGTGGCCGCCCGCTGCCTCGAGTCGCAGGCGGGCGGGCGAGGCATCCTGCTGGGCGGCGCGCCGGGGGTGCCCCCGGCCGAGGTGGTGATCATCGGCTCCGGCTACGTCGGGCGCAGCGCGGCCCGCACCGCCCACGGGTTGGGGGCCAGGGTCACTCTGCTGGACATCAACGTCGACCGGCTGCGCCTCGCGTTGCGGCAGCTGCGCGGCGGCGTGGTGACCGTCACGTCGACGCCGCAGCACATCGAAAGTGCGCTGAGCTACGCTGATGTCCTAATCATGGCCGTCAGCCTGGGCGGCGGGCGGCGGGCGCCGATGGTAGTCTCGCGCGATATGGTGCGCCGCATGAAGAGCGGCAGCGTGATCATCGACACCGCCATCGACCAGGGCGGCTCGGTGGAGACCAGCCGCCCGACCACGCTCGACCGGCCCACCTACGTCGAGGAGCGGGTGGTGCACTACTGCGTGCCCAACATGAGCGCCGCGGTGCCACGCACCGCCAGCCGCGTCCTGGCCAACGCCGCCCTGCCGTACATCCTCGAGATTGCCGACGAGGGCCTGGACAACGCGCTGAGCAATCACCCCCCGCTGGCGCGCGGCGTCTTCACCTACCGCGGCCACTGCTGCCACGCCGAGGTCGCCGACCTGTTCGGCCTGCCGCACGAGCCGCTGCCCAACCTGCTCGAGGGGGTGCAGCCATGAACCCCGCCGACTTCCGCAAGCGCTTCGTCGAGCCCGGGGAGGCGGTCAAGGCGATCGAGAGCGGCAACCGGGTCTGGATCCACCCCGGCGCCGCATCGCCCGTGCGCCTGGTCGAGGCCATGGTGGCGCGCGCGCCCGAGCTGCGCGACGTCGAGGTAATCCACCTGATGCACTTCGGGCCGGGAGGCTACGTAGATCCGGAGATGGAAGGTCACTTCCGCGCCAACAACTTCTTCCTCGGCGCCAACATGCGCACCGCAGTCAACGAGGGCCGCGCTGACTACATCCCGATCTTCCTGAGCGAGATCTCGCAGCTCTTCATCGAGGGCATCATGCCGGTGGACGTGGTGCTGCTCAACCTCTCGCCGCCCGACGAGCACGGCTTCTGCTCCTTCGGTTGCGGCGTGGACAACACCAAGGCGGCGGCGCAGCACGCCAGGGTCCGCATTGCCCAGATCAACCCCAACATGCCCCGCACGCTGGGCAACAGCTTCATCCACGTCAACAAGCTGGACTACATGGTGGAGGTGGACGACCCGATACTGGAGCTGAAGCCGAAGCCGGTAACCGAGCTGCACAAGAGCATCGCCCGCCACATCGCGCCCCTGATCGAGGACGGCTCGACGCTGCAGATGGGGATCGGCGGCATCCCGGACGCGGTGCTGCTCTTCATGGAGGACAAGAGCGACCTGGGCGTGCACACCGAGATGTTCAGCGACGGCATCGTGCCGCTGATCGAAAAGGGGATCATCAACGGCGAGCGCAAGACGCTGCATGCCGGCAAGGTGGTGGCCAGCTTCTTCTTCGGCAGCAAGTCGCTCTACGAGTTCTGCGACAACAACCCGATCTTCGAGTTCCGCCCCACCGAGTACGCCAACGACCCCTTCATCATCGCGCGCAACGACAAGATGGTGGCCATCAACAGCGCCATCCAGATCGACCTGACGGGGCAGGTGTGCTCCGACTCCATCGGCTACTGGTTCTACAGCGGCATCGGCGGACAGGTCGACTTCGTACGCGGCGCCGCCCGCAGCAAGGGCGGCAAGCCGATCATCGCGCTGCCCTCGACGGCGAAGGGGGGCAAGGTCAGCCGCATCGTGCCGATGCTCGACCACGGCGCCGGCGTCGTCACCAGCCGCGGCGACGTCCACTACGTGGCCACCGAGTTCGGCATCGCCTACCTGCACGGCAAGAACGTGCGCCAGCGAGCGGAAGAGCTGATCGCCATCGCCCACCCCGACTTCCACGACGAGCTCACCGAGTTCTGCCGCGAACACAAGATATTCAGGTAGCCAACGCAATCCGGAGCGTTGAGAAAGGGATCTCCGTTCGGAGACCCCTTTTTTACATTGCCGAGTCGTGCTGCTGAGCGTTCGGCGTCAAAATCCTTCGCTTTCTTCCCAGGTCTATTCGCCCTCGCCCTTGAGGTAGCGGTCGAGGAACTCCAGCACGGCCTCGAAGCCCTCGATGCGGTTGGCGCTCTTGGAGAAGCCGTGGCCCTCATCGTCGAAGACTACGTACTCGACGATGCCGCCATTGGCCTCGATGGCGGCGACCATGTCGTCGCTCTCCACCTGCAGCACGCGCGGGTCGTTGGCGCCCTGGAGGATGATGATCGGCCTCGCAATCCTGTCGGCGTGGAAGACCGGCGAGGTGGCGCGCAGCATCTCCATGTCGGTCTCGGGATTGCCGATCTCGCGGTAGAGCGCCTCGCGGAAGCTCTCCCAGTACGGCGGGATGCTCTGCAGCGTGCGCACCCAGTTGGCGACGCCGAAGATGTCGACCCCGACGTCGAACTCCTCGGGTTCGAAGGCCAGCGCCGCCAGCACCATGTAGCCGCCGTAGGAGCCGCCCAGGATGCCGATCTTGTCGGGATCGATCCAGTCGATAGTGCGCAGGTAATCCTTGGCGTCGACGCAGTCCCAGAGCGGCTCGCGGCCGTGGCGCTGGTCGTCGGCGGCGAGGAAGGTCTTACCATAGCCGGAAGAGCCGCGGTTGTTGACGGCGAACACGGCGTAGCCGTGGTTGATCAGGAACTGGCGCTCGGCGCTATAGAAGGGGCGGCTCTGGCCGCCGGGTCCGCCGTGGATCCAGAGCAACGCCGGGACGGGGTTCTCAGCGCTGGCCCCGATCGGCCGGTAGAGGGGACCGGGGATCTCCATGCCGTCGCGCGCGACGAAGCGGACCACCTCGCTGGCCACCAGGTCGTTGGCGTCGATCTCGGGATTGAGTGTGTCGGTGAGCTGCCGCACCTCGTTAGCCGCGACGTCGTAGATGAAGAGGTTGCGCGGGGAGTTGTCGCTGGAGACGTAGAAGCGCATCAGCTCCTCGCTGCGCGAGAAGGAGACGCCGCCGATCTGCCCCGGCGGCAGCTCGGGAAGCTCGACCTCCTCGCCGGTGGCCGTCTCGGTGATCGTGATCGAGGTATAGCCGTCCTCGTTGACGCCGACGACGCGGTAGGTGCCGTCGTGGCTGAAGTAGGCGAAGGAGACGTCCCAGTCGGCGCTGTAGACCCCCTCGTGCTCGCCGGTCGTCACGTCGTAGCGCCAGAGGCTGGCGAACTCACCCTCGAGGTTGGAGGTGTAGTAGAGGTAGCGGCTGTCGATGCTGAAATCCATAGCGAAGAACGTGGCTTCGCCCTCGTGCTCGCTGATCAGCATCGGCTCGCCACCGCCCTCCAGGTCGAGGATCAAGAGGTCGGAGTCGTTGGTGGTGTTGGTCCGCGAGAGGGCCAGCCAGCGCCTGTCGGGGCTGAAGGCGGCGGGATCGAGGCCGGTGTTGTTCTCGTAGACGAGGATCGGCTCCAGCGTCTCGATATCCCACTCGTAGAGGTCGAAGAAGCGCGGGTTGCGCATGTTGTTCAGCGTGCCGAAGCTCCGCAGGTCGTGCGAGAAGCCGGCGAACATCTCGCGCGTGTTCTCCCCCTGCGTCAGGTCGGTGACAGAGCCGTCGGGCTCGAGCACGAAGAGGTGGTAGTTCTCGTTGCCACCGTCGTCGCTGGTGTAGAGGATGCGCTCGTCGTGCGGGAAGTAGGCTTGGGCGTAGATCGAGTCGGTGGTTGACTCTGTCACCGCCGTCCGCTCGCCCGTGGCTACGTCGACGACGTAGGCGTTGTAGATGCCGCTCTCGTTGCTCGAGACCAGGAGCTTGCTCTCGTCGGGGCTGAAGGAGCCGCCAGATATCGAGATGGTCTCCATGAACTGCTCCATGGTGTAGGTGGTGACCGCCTCCTGCTCTTGCGTTTCCACTTGCTCTTGCTGCTCTTGCGGGGCGTAAGCCGCAGCCAGAAGCAGCGCTGCGGCACAAAGGGTCAGTACTTTTCGCATTTCACACCTCGTTAATGTTGGAGAGAAGAGAATCATACCAGCAGTGGGCGCCGTTCTCCACCGCTCAACTGCCTGTGTCGCATCCGCCCCGATCCTTCCACGAAACGGCGAGAGCCTCACCACCCAATTGTAGGGGAGCCCTTTATGGCTCCCGCTTCTTGTCGGATCGACGCAGGTTGATCCCTTTATGGCTCCCGCCCATCTTTGAGGCTGCCTGAAATTCAGGCCGGCAGGGTGTTCCCGCCGCGGCCGCTGGACTGCAGGCTTGCCGCTTTAATGGCTCTCCTCGCCCCAGTTAGGCAGCGCCAGCTGCTCGCCCTTCTCTTCCAGCACCCGGCGCAGCCACTCGCTCGGGTAGCCCGGCTGCTGCGGCCGGCCGTCCTCGTCCTG
>Ga0114922_10004510_pt1 | contig 12903 bp, 9 predicted proteins | sample AartaG_FD_100975 | JGI IMG/M metagenome (GOLD analysis project Ga0114922, IMG submission 100975) | Deep subsurface microbial communities from Aarhus Bay to uncover new lineages of life (NeLLi) - Aarhus_00045 metaG | ecosystem: Environmental > Aquatic > Marine > Oceanic > Sediment | place: Aarhus... | reverse complement strand
GGCTGGGCCACGCCGACGTGTCGATGGTGATGCATTACTACAAGCTGCACGACGAGGAATCGGTGTGGGCGATGAAGAAACTCAGCCTAGCCGATGACGAAAAACCAGAGTCGGCAGCACGCACCAAAGTGGTGTAGTACGACCTGAAACGGGGCGCGAACTTCAGCAGACTATCTGACAGTTTTAGGACAGTTTTTGGGAACCTTCCGCCCTGATGTTTCTTGCCTCATCTAGCAGCGCCAGTTCTGAAGAACGTTCGCCGCGATTGACACTAGCCAGATACCGGCTGATGAGAATTCCGCCCCCGGCCAAAGCGCACATCAGCTACTTCCCGCAGCATCTGGCTCAGATAATCTGCGCAAAACACAACCAGAACGAACGGTTCGAACAAAGCTGACGCGGCCCTCCGGCTGACGAGTACCAGTAGCCCCAAGCATCGAGGTCCTGACAGTCCTTTGCCGGAGACCAGGCTTTCTGTTGGTGCGCACGGCCGAGCCCGCAGAGACGAAGGTCCGTGGGTCCCTGAGTTCGCTGAAGTCATCCTTGAGAGCACTGGGAATCCACAGAGATTCGCTGCAGTAACTCTTAGAGTCTCCGGGCGCGGGGCGCTTGATCGCTTCGAAGTACCGGCCGCGCATCTGTGTCGTATACTCCGACATCGCTTCCGTCTTAAGAAGGAGATCACATTCATTGAGATCCGCCATCCGAGGCACATACTCGAGGCCATTCACCAGAATATCCTCATGGACGGGGATTCGCGAGTACGGCTGATCGTCGACAAGAAGCAATACTGTGCCCGGCCTCGCCGCAATCGCCGCGACAGCGGCAAGGTACACGGCCACGTGATGTGGATGTACGCTCTCGCCGTGAGGCAGAGGGCAAACAACTGACGAGCAACGGAATTGATCCAACAGCACAAGTACCCGATCACGAAGATGACGGACGAGTCTCGATCCTGCTGCGGGGTATTCATCCAGTGGGCGGTCCTGGAGATCGAGCCAGTGAAGCCTGACCCCGAACCGCTCACAGAAGCGAACATCCTCGAGCAGCCGCAGCGCGGGCACGGCCTCCCGGCGGGGCTGCGGAATCAGCTCAGCCGATGTGTGGTGGGAATGGGTGAAAACGCTTGCCATGTGTACCTCTCCGGCAAAGAGCACCCGGTGGAGCAATGCAAAGGCTTGCATGCAGGCATCATCGCTGTGCGGTGATAATATGAGCAGCGCGAGGTCCGTTGTTTCCATCGGTCTGTCCATGTCATTGCGGGCCGTCGGACACAAGAAGCATCTATCCTATAGCGAACTCCGTGGATAATCCGTGGTTCTGTGCCTGCCACGATCTCAATTCGCCTTCAGGAAGCAGGGAGCGCAGAGAAAACAGAACGACGTGCGTCAGCACCAGATAGCCTGCAACAGGCAGCCTGATCGACATTGACGCAAATCACCCTCTCGCCTATTGACCTTGCCGCCCAATTCAGCTATAATACTGGCCAAGGTGATTCATCGGAGGAAACCTGCCATGACGAGACTATTTGAAATAGAAGACATGGGCGAGCACAGCAGCCAGTACGATTCCCAAGGAGACCTCACACCGTTTCGCGTCCTGCTTATTGGAATGCGCCGCGAAGGCCCGTGGAAGCCCCCACCGGAGTATTCCAACCTGAAGATCGACAACAAGCCTCAGGACAGGCTGGATGTCGTGAATCATAAATGGCTGTACGGGAAACTGAATCAGTTCGGGGCAGAGAACAGCCTGATGGTCCACGTCCGCTTTCTATCCTGGGACTTGGCGTTCACGAATATTGTCAGGATAAGGACCTATCTTCAGAAGTATGATCTCGTGCAGTTGCCGACCACTTTCGCCTCGGGCTTGTTCCGTGGCAATCTTCTGGCGAAGCCGGGGGATGTGTTTTGTTATGAGGAATTCCTTGACGAGCTGACCAAAGCCTGTTGGCATGATGATGAGTATTGGGCCGTACCCTGGCAATCGGACGTGCGGGTCCTGTACTTTCACAGGGAGCTCTTCCCGGCGGGTGGACCAGCTACTCTTGAAGATCTCGAACAGCGTCTTAGAGACAAGGGGTGCTGCCTGGGCATTGATGTTGACCGCAGCGGCGACCTTCTCCACAACACGTTCTGGTACTTCCTCAAAGGCAATATCATCAAGGAACAGAAGGACGGGACGTATCGGCCGGTTTTTCACTTGGGCGAGGCACTCAATGGCCTTTACCGGCTCTGGAAGCTCGCCGACAAAGGACTGGTCTATTTTGGCGGCATGGAGAGGAAGCAGCGCAGATTACGGGACGACTTCATCGACGGAGAAGAATGCTGTGCCATGATCGGCGGCCCGTACTTGAGGAACGTGTTTGATCCCGACAAGATTGATGCGGTGCCGCTGCCCAAGCTCGGCGACAGCCAACACAGCTCATTTCTGGGCGGATGTCACTTGGCCATCACACAGGAGGCTCACTTTCATGGCGTCTTCCAGCATGCACAGGATCTGATCAAGGAGCTCTGCAGCGTTCCAAGCTCGTTAGATCTGTACGAAAATACAGGCGCGCTACCTGCTAATAGGACAGCGCTGGACGAATGGTTCGCCACGGGAAGCCGGCCGTGGCAAGCCCTGTACGATGCGTTGCCAACCGCTGAGTGTTATCCTCCCTTGCCGCAGTGGGCTGAACTCATTGAGCACGATCTGGTGCGTAACGACTTTCATGTAATTCTAAGAAAAATCGCCGACGGCGCAGACTGGGAAGCGATCAAAGATATAGTCGAGGTTGCGGCCGACGAACTCGAGAAAAAACTTAACGTCAAGCCGTCCACGCCTCCGCCTCCACCCCCACCTAATCCTCTCGAAGGGTTGACATTGGCAGTCGTGAGATTCGACTGCGCCGAAGACAAACTGGAACTCAGAATCTCAACAAGTGATATCCCCGAGGCCACAGTAGTAGTCCGTGGGGCTTCTGCCGCTTGGCTTGTGGCGGGGATGCGCAACGAGAAACTCCACGTCTCGTCGTGCCTCTGGGTGACAAGGCTGACGCCAATGGCAGCCGGGATAAACATTGAGACTGCCGGGCGTAAGATTCGCCAGGCGGGGCTCGATTTGCGCAACAGGATGGTGCAAGAACTGAAGAGACTGGGAGTGATGACGGGTGCTCTGCCTGGGAGCACCAGAAATTTCGCATTCACGGCCGGGGCACATCCCAGAGGCTCCAAACCGACAGAGCTCGTTTTTGGGATCGATCCGTTCTATGACGTCGAGTTCACATCGAGATTCGTTGACTGCCGCAATAGAATCAAAAAAGTCCCCGGTAGGACCCTGACTGCGACTGACTGCGCCGAGGCTATAAAGCAGGACCCAGGAAACCACCTCGCATGGTATGGCTTCTTCCAGGCAAAAGGATATAAAGCCCCGTATCTTGGTGTTTCGGAACAGCAACGGGAAGACTTGTTGAGGGAACTTCCCGAGTTCGAAGTCAAAGAACTTCGTCAGGAGCTATTGCGTTGCCTTCAAGTCGCCAACGTCTGCTATGCGCATGAACTCAATCATGGCAGTGATGCCACAGTATGCGGAAAGCCGGTGGGAAAACTCGTCACAGACTCTCTCAGCAAGATAAAGTCGCTGTACGGCGCATGGCTGGTAGTCTCGAAGCCACCAGCCAAGAAGTCGAGGACTTGGAAGACTATTGCAAACGACCTCCACTGCAATTGGATTGCTTCTGTGGTACAACGTGGCGACCTCGAGGACTGTCTGTTCCTGTCAGCTATTGCCAATTCCAAGTACTGGCAGAACAAGAGGGTGGAGGATTGGCCAAAATATGTGAAAGACGGCTTTGATAAAGCCAAGTGGTTCGGGTCCGCTAAGGCGTCTCTGATACCGTACCCCCCGCAACACTTGAGGGACGATCGCGACAGACAACTGGCCAGAGATCCGGGTTGCGAGGATCAAATCAATGACGATTTTGATAACGCAGTTGCAGCGTGGGCGACTGCTGGACTAATGAATGCAATCAAAACCGGCCTCGAGAATGGGACTTTCCCCTGGACAGTAGAGGAAAGCAAGCTGTGCAACGAACTGTTTGGCCGAGCAGATAAACCCAGAGGCTGAATACCCCAAGTCTCCAGCATTTGCGGCAACGAACTCAAAGCCAGGGCGGCTGTATGGGCTGCCCTGGCCCGAAGTTTGGAGGCCGGGGAGGTCGATCTTCGACAGTCAGGCAGGACGCGCCTGCTATTCGCACGTATCGCCCAGATGATTACGCACAAGGATCATGTCGAGGACGTTGACGGCGTTGTCGTTACTGACGTCCGCCTTGGCGGCCCCGGAGTCGCTGCCCGGATCGCCACCGGCATGGTTTCGCACGAAGATCATGTCCAGTACGTTGACGACGCCGTCGCGCGTGGCGTCGCCGGCGATTCGACACAGGGGATTGGCGGCCGTGTCTTGCTGCATCACCATTGCGGCCAGGCCGAGCCACACTGTTGCGCCGACGTGAAGAGCGTTCGGATATGTGGCCGATCCGTAACCCGTGTAGGCGCCTTGCGGCCACGGGGTGGCGACGATTCCAATACCGTCAGGATCAATGTTCGGAGCTGTAAGCCTGACATTGTTCAGTTGCCCCATCAGCCACAGGGCATCGGCTTGCCTGCCGTCGATCCAGAGAGCTGCGGCAACGTGAGCGGTGGCCTCACACTGCACGTGCGTACCATTTGTTGACCAGCGGATTCCGTGATAGGTCACACCGTCCACTTCATCAACCACGAGAAGCTGCCTGAAGGCCCAATCAATTGCGCGGTTCGTGCGTTCATAGTCGTCAATGCCACTCAGCAATGCCCACGCCTGAACATCCGCAGGCACTGGCGTGAGCGCCCTCGAGGTGCCGCCCGCGCTGCCACCGAGATAATATCCACCGGGCTCGTAGAACATGCTCTGGACGAACCGCTGAGCGTGGTCAGCCATCAAAGCGTAGGTGGTGTCGCCCGTGAGCTTGTGGAGCTTGCGCGCCAGTACATACACCCCGATGTTGTGCTCTGTGATCCGTGTTTCATCCGCTGAGTATTGCCATCCGACAAAGCCGCCCGCGTAGCCTCCGAAGCCGACGTAGCGTTCGCAATTATCCTTGATCCATGCGGCGGCCTTAATCGCGCCGTCGAGGTACCGTTGCTCTCCGGTGGCCGCATAGAAGTCGACGAGCGCCATCGCTACCCAACTAATATTGCCCGGAGCAACGGTGGGATGTTTCACGGACGTGTACTGGCCGGCGGGATCGTGGAGGTCAGTGGCATAATACCCATGATGTAGGTGCCCGTTGGGAAAGCGATCATCGTCGATGAGCACGAGAAGAGCATCGGCCATCGAACGACCGAGGTCGAGTCTTCCGCGCAGAATCGCCTCAATGGTCGCCACGGCCACATCATAGACGAATCCATCCTTCTTACCATTCACGTAGCTCTGTAGGATTCTGGGCCCGGAAGAATAGAAAACGTTCAACTGTCGGGCCGTGTTGGCGTCGTTGCTCAGCAGGATTTCCTCGAGGTCCATTTGGCGCGCCGCCGCAATGGCGAACGCCGCCACAATCGCAATGCTTCCAATCATCAACGTCGTCCATTCCCTGATCATTATTGTCTCCTTTCTCACGTTTCCTTCTCAAACATCCATGACGCACCGGAACCCCACGTGGGCGGTCTTTTGCGCGGGCGCGTAAAACATGCGCATTGTACAGCGGAGCCGTTTCATGGGTAGCGCCCAGTACCCACCCTTCACAATGCGCGGACAGGGCCGCCCGGCTGGCGAGGGCCCCCATGAGGCGGTCAGCTCGGCCACGTTTCCAAGCATATCCATAGCGCCACATGGAGAGGCCCCGCTCGGGTATCTCGTTACCGAAATCGGTGCCTTGACTCCGGATTCTGCGCAGTTTACACGCTTGGCATCCATTACGTTGCCCCACGGATACAAGCGCTTGTCTTCACCGCGCGCGGCAGCTTCCCATTCTTCCTCCGTAGGCAAACGCTTGCCGCACCATCGTGCAAACCGGGTTGCTTCCAAGCAATTGACGTTAACGACCGGCTGCGTATCTGCGCCGCGAGCATACTCAAAGTCCGGCCGCCATTCACGCCACTGGCGGTTCGTTACGGGATACTTGTCGATCAAGAACGGGCGCAAACGCACTTTGCGCGGGGGGTTCTTATCCTCTGCTACCGTCGAGCCAACTTCGTAAACACCGCCGCTGACTGGAACCATCCCTTGCACGGCTTCGGGCGCCTTGCTGTCTTCCAGCGGCGGAAGCGCCTGCTGGCGGCGGGCAGCAGTCACTTGCGGCTCCAGTACCTCCTTGATGAACAGGGCTCGGTAGCAGGCGAGCACGTCCTCACCGTACTGTTGAACGTAGCGTGTAAGTGCGGGGCTCCGATGTGGACAGAACGCAGTACCGTTTCCTTTGGCGCGCCAGGCCCGCAGCCACACGCAACGGGGGTCGGCGCCACAGAGATCGCCGCAAGAGTTGAACGCTTGGCCATCTGCAGGCTCCGGTACGGTGGGTAAGGCCGACCGATCGGCAGGAGGAGGGATGTGCCGGCGGAGAGTGACGTCAGTCATGCGCCTGTCTTGATACTGGGCCGCGTGGCCCCACGCGAGCGCCGGGCACAGCAAGCCCGAAGCGGCCACCTGACCGAACATCCCAAAGCCTTCCTGCATGCGCCCGGCCTCACACAGAAGCGAGGCGAGTGTGAGAGCCACATAGGCGTCGTCAGCCGCATGCTCCTTCGCGATCTCGAGAGCTGCGAGCCCCTGGGCAAGCCGTCCGTCCCCCACCTCGAAATGCGCTAAGTAACTGAGCGCGACCAGGTTGCCGGGGTCACTACGCAGTGCCTCCTTGAAAGCCTCGGCTGCTTCCCGCCGGCTGTGCATGTGATGGTACAGGATACTGGCCGACAGGATGTGAGCCTCGGTGGTCCTCGAGTTGCGACTAGCGGCCTGCCGAGCGACGCGCACAGCATGTGCGTAGTCTCCTTCGTCCATCAATCGGCGGGCTGCGAGCATTAGTGACCGGGTCGGGTCCCGGTCGACTGCCGTTGAACATGCGTTATAGAGAATCGAGATCCGTGATGTTCCGGTCATGGGCTCTTTTTCTCCTTATTACCATTCGCGGCGAATCACCCGCTCCACATTCTCTGTGTATAGTGTAAGCAAAGGCCCTCAAGCTCACGGGGATCCGTGATCGTGTGGACCTTTAAGCCGCGCGAAGTCAACGACTGAGTGAACGGGTTTGCCTGCCCGATGTGAATCAGAACGAAGGAATTGCCAAGCTCCACCAGATTACCAACCACTTTCACCATCTCGTCCGCATTGGCGACAGCCCCATCGGTCACCATGAGCGCCAGAAACGCATCCCTACTTTCCGCCGCCACCTGCCGAAGGATTCCGCAGTTCAAGCGGGTGCCTCCCCCTTGGTGCCTGAAAAGCATATTGCGCACCTGGTCAAGATCAAGGAAAGAGCACCACCGGGTACGCTGCGTTGTATTGCTGAAGTTTACGACGCACTGCCGGACGAATGGCGCCTTGCCGCTGGTCTCGAGAAAACTCAGTACCGAGTAAATCGCCCGCAAGAGACAGTCGTAAGGACCCAAACCATTCTGCCAGTTCCAGCTCATTGAGCCACTGGAATCCACGATGAAACAGATATCCGGTATGCCTCCGACCTCCGGCTTGGCGGAGATGGGCTCTGTTACCGGAAAAGCCTTGCGAAAAAAGCACAGGTTGCCCGTCCGGTCAAGTCGCGTAGCTTCCCATGCGATGTCGTCCAACGTTGGAATGGCATCTCCCAGTGGCCGACGAGACAGATGGGCCACCGGGAAGGCGAGGTCCCTGTGGCCGACGGCCTCGATCGGAAGCGTGACGTTGGCCGTGCGCTGGCGGTAGATGGCGTCGAGCACATCAGGGCTCGGAACAACTTTCGCAGGGCCAGGCCCGACCCCAACGGAGCTGGTGGTAACGCGCCGGCGGAATTCTGCATCCGCCGCCAGTCGTTCAGCGAACGTGTCCAACGGCAGTCCGTACTGCTCGTTCCGGCTACGACCGTCTAGCAGACGACTAACGTCAACCGTTCCCGGGGCTGTCTGCTGCTGGCGGTCTTGGGCCTGTTCAGAGGGCGTCCTTCCGTCGCGATCGTCTGGAGCGCCGGGCCCTCGGCGCTGGCTGTCGGGCGGCGGATGGCCTTCCTCGTCAGCCAGCACGTAAGGGAGCAGCATCTCGGCGAATTGGAAAGCTTTGATAGGCCACATCCTGTACTTATACTTGAGCATTTCAACCACCGTCCGGCCCAACCCCGGGCGCGCCCAGACCAGCCCGTCCTCGGTGTCGTCGACGTAATCGAACGTATCGAGCAGGATAGCAATGCCGCGGGACGCCTCGAAGTCCAACGTGGCAATCTCCGGCGGGAACTGTGAGCGAACAGCCCCAGTCAGGGGCGCATCCTTGCCCCACAGGCGTATTTGGATCTCCGACCAAACAGCCATGGTACGGGGGAGTGTCTTCTCCGCGGCCGCAGCGTGATAGAATCGTGCGATAAGGGTCCCGCGGCGGAACGTGCGCGGATCCGGGCCCTCAATTGTGTACACGCCCGCCACCACTGCGGCAATAAACAGACTCGCCGTCGAGATGGCGTAATCGTACATCTGGCGCTCACTGGCGCCGGCGCTGCGAAGTCCGCGCGCAGTGGCCTGAATAATCTGGCCGTAATCATAGGAGCCGTACGGGCAGACGCACCAATTGCCGATCTGGGCGAGGCATTCTGCCCCGATCATCTCGGCGAGCGCCTGAATCGGCTCGCACCACTGTCCGGCCCCTTCACGCTCCATGGCGGTCATAAATGTCTCAGCCAGATTATTCGGTACCACGAGCACAACCCTGCCGCGGCCACATCCGTACGGCCGGGACTTCCATATCGGGGCGTCTTGGCGATCCGCAACTATTGCGAGGTCGCCGCGGGGGTCCCAGCCTGCCCGTCGGACTGCCGTACGAGCCGCGCTCAAACACACCTTGTGGGTCTGTCCCGGCGACCGTTTGTGAACAGTAGACATAACGTTCTCCTGCCGTCAGTATGTCTTTAGCATGACACGTTCACCATACTCCTTGCCACCTCCCACGCGAGCCGACGATCGACCAATTCCTCCTCCACCTCTTCCTGAGACCGCCGCCGCGTGTGACGCTCGAGGAATGGCTCGACTGCGTGCTTGATAAACGGGTCGGTGTAGCGTTGCGCGTACTCAAGTCGCTCACGCAGGACTTCTACGGTCCCCTTGCCCGCGGACAAGTTAGTGAATTGCTCCTCCTGCTCACGAAAGAACTTCTCCAGCCAGTTGTAGGACTCAGCAGCGTATCTGCGATAAGCTCCCCACTTGTCTCCCGCAAAGTGCTTTGATATGTAGTCCTCTGCAATCCAGACCTTCCCCCCGTAGGCGATGAACGGCAGCAACGCTTGCACGTCGTCGACTACCACGGCAAGACGTTCAAGGTAGCGCTGCACGACAGCATTAAGTAGAGCTTTCTTTTCAGTTTCGACGTTGGCGTATTCCTGCAAGAGCTTCGTGCGATCGCGCGATGCGTTCTTTTTCCGGCTCAGGCAGGTCTTTTCAACTGTTTCGATCACTCGGGCCGCGCGGACCGCGGCCAAACCCATTGCCGCCTTTTTCAGATAAATGGCCAACGCCTCAGATAAGCGCCCGGTAAAGCCGCAAAAGCCCTCACCGATCTTGAATATCCGGCAGTCACTGCGTGCGCACACGTCCGCCCCGGGCCGGAGATTCTTGAAGCCGGTTGGCTGGTTTGGGCATCGGTCCATGCACATCAAGTACACCATATAGACAAAGGCTAGATCATCTATCGGGAGCCTGGCCACCCTTTCGCTCAGCGGCGCGAGCTCATCAATCATTGAATCAAACACGGGAATGTCCGCGCGGCCAGACCGGCCCGCCATAACACTGACACGGTCGGCGTCTGTTGGGCGGCATGCGTCCAGAGGAATTGTGAACGTGAAACGGCGTTGGAGAGCCCTATCCATCTGGAAGGTGCCGTGGTATTCGTGTCCGTCGTTCATCGTTGCCATAACGAGATTAAAGCGCCTCGGCAGGCCGTCTGCGCCCACGTAGTCATAACCCACGTCCTGTTTGATTCCGAACTTCAATTCGATGCGGCCGTCCAAGTGGCCCAAAAGAATATTCGTAAGGGCGGCGGGTGTGCGGTTGACCTCGTCGAGTACGAGCAATGGGCTCGATAAAAGCTCGGCAGGTTCTACGCACTCACGCATTCCGCCCTCGGCCCCTTCGCGGAGCTTATCCAGGCGCAGGTTGGCGAACGTCTGTTCGTTGAGGTTGGGATTCAGCCGCAGCAAGGACCATCCACTCGTGCCAAAAGCCGCCGTGGCGACCATGCGCACGATGTCCGTCTTACCGTAGCCTGTTCCGCCCGTCAGCAGTGTGTGTGTTCGAGTTAGCACAGCGACTTCCAGTATGTCGGTCAACGTGAACTCCAGATCGCCGAAGATGCGGCCCAGTTCTGGGTCGGGATAGGAGATCAATACGTTCGAGTTGTGGAAGTCGGCACAAGCTTGCCTGACTCGCCCGTGAAAATTGCGGATCGTTTGAACGTCTTCTGAACTTAAGCCCATATTAGCCTCCTGTGTCCTGATGTGTGGCAGGAGATTTGCCTTTCTTCTCTATCCATTCTGCGCCCCGGCCCGACGGGTCGGCCATGATGAACCGGCGGCTTGGCGTCTCGATGCGCGTCCACCAAGCCTGGGCTTGCTGATCAGTACTCAGTCGCATGATTTCTGCGGCACGAATGGCAGCTCGCGTGCCCCGCGGCGGCGAGGTCTTCGCACGCTCGATATCGCTTTCGGAAACTATGTTTGCGTCGAGCGACCCCGCGGCGAGTCCGTCGCACAGCCACGGCCGATCCCCTAGCAGATGATAGCTCAGGCATACGCTGCAAAGTCGGGTAACCACGCGGATTGCTGCAGGGAAGTCCGACCAACTCAGGTTGTTGCGCTCCATTCGGGGGCTGAGCACACCGAAGGCGCTCTGCGGCAGGCAGCGCGCCGCCACCTGCGCGCTGTCAATATCCAACAGGTCCACATGCTTACTGCCGGACCGAAGTTGCCGAAGGAAAGCGATCACTGGCAGCCACTTGGCGAGCCTCTCCCACGAGAGGTCGGCGTCGACGAGAAGATCCGACAGGATGATCAGTTTTCCCACCCAATCGAGCCTGTCCTCTCGAAAGGGATCGGCCGCTAGCTTCTCCATGATTTCAGACCATACCAACATGGCGTGGCCGACCCAATCGGGCATGTCGGACTGACTGGCAAGATCACGCGCGGCCTCATGATAGGCGTACAGAATGTCAAGTGCGGTGGTGGTACCGCCATTCTTCAGGTCCAAAGGCGCGTTGAGCGTTAAGTCGCAGCTCACCCGGCGCAGCGAAGTGATTGGGTCGGCCAGATCAAACTGGAGGCCGATGTCACGGCCATGCTCGAGGAGCCTGAGCGAAAGCCAAAGGATCGCCGGTACTAAATACGCGGCAACCGGGGATATCGGCGAATCAATCGCGATGAGATGGACCCGCCGCCACTGCGCATCCGCCAGGCTTTCGTCCTTAGCCGTGATCAGCGCTCGTGTGTCCGTAGTGCGTTTGCCGGCTACCTTGCACATGAACCCGGCCCGCTGCGAGATCTCAAACCCGGGCGAGGATGAATCGAAAGAGATTCGCCCCGTGCCATGAATGAGCGGCAAAGCCACAATGAGGGGCGCAAGTTGCCGGTTGAGGGCTTCTCGCGAAAGCGCCCCGTCTGCTTGCAGGTTCACATGATAGCCGAAAGTGTGCGGTTCGGGAGCATAGTCGATGTTGGCAGCCAAGACACCAACACGTCGGCCGTATGCCCGACCCACCAGCTTCGCCGCATCCACAAGCATCAAGCGGAGCGCAAACTGCTGCGCCACGAGGTCCCGCGGGGAAACGCACTCCGCGGTGCAGATCTCCGGATGCCCTCCGTCCTGATAAATTGCGCCTCCCTGGCCCAGCATATAGTGCGGCCAGGGGGGCGGCGCCTTCAGATGCGGATGCTGCTGAACCACTGCCTGGACCAATGCGTGGGCCAGCTCCCGATGATTCGGACACACTGAGTGAGAGTCAGCCGTGACTGTGATACCGAATTCACATTCTGTGCCGAAGACGGCCACCATCCCTACTCACCGCCCTCCTGTTCAAAGACGTCCAGATCCTCCTGAGCCTCCTGAGAGGACGTGGTTGACGCATTGATATTGAGCCGCCGTGCCACTCGACGAGCCCGCTCCCGCCATTCTGTATCAGAGCCGAACGTCTCCGACAAAGGCTGGCGAGCGAGTTGGCCACGTCGTCGCCTCATCTCACTGTCATTGCTCTCTGCAACCATCATATACTCCTTTCTTTCAACTGAACCGTTTCCACATTTCTTACGCCGACATAACACACTGCCGCCGCACCTCACACACAAGGCTTTACCTAAGAGTCATCGCCACGGTCCATCCGTGGACGCAGGACTGACATCCTACCGTAGAGTTCGCTGACACGACGCGTCTACGGGTTCCTTGTTGCCTCTCCCTCGTCGTCGTCGCCGCTCATTTCATCTGCAACGCTGATACAATAGAGCGAAACGGCCGGTTTCTCCCGAAGGTCCAGACCTCTGCAGGCACCATCCAGCGACGACGCCCGGTCTATGCGGGCTGTCGCGTCTGCCTCCCCTCCCGACGGATCGCCCAACATGAACCGCCGGCCGTCCTTGCCCTCAAGCCAATGCCAGTCGCAATTGGCAACCTGCTCTCCGAAACGCCCGACCAGCGCAACACGAACTGAGGCCCTGCTATGAGGCAGCGGAGC